>Ga0207691_10002667_pt1 | contig 17434 bp, 18 predicted proteins | sample KBSM13metaG_FD_184327 | JGI IMG/M metagenome (GOLD analysis project Ga0207691, IMG submission 184327) | Miscanthus rhizosphere microbial communities from Kellogg Biological Station, Michigan, USA - KBS M1-3 metaG (SPAdes) (version 2) | ecosystem: Host-associated > Plants > Roots > Rhizosphere >... | reverse complement strand
CTTGCGCACGACGTTCGCGATGGTCGAGGCCTTCTGGCCGATCGCGACGTAGACGCACTTAATGCCGGAGGACTTCTGATTGATGATCGCGTCGATCGCCATCGCGGTCTTGCCGGTCTGGCGGTCGCCGATGATCAGCTCGCGCTGGCCGCGGCCGATCGGAACCATCGAGTCGACGGCCTTGTAGCCGGTCTGCACCGGCTGGCTGACGCTCTTGCGATAGATGACGCCCGGCGCCACGCGCTCGATGGGGGCGGTTTCTTTGGACTTGATCGGGCCCTTGCCGTCGAGCGGCAGGCCCAGCGCGTCGACCACGCGGCCTAACAACTCGCGGCCCACCGGCACTTCGAGGATGCGGCCCGTGGTCTTCACGGTGTCGCCTTCGCGGATGGTCTTGTAGTCGCCGAGGACCACCGCGCCCACCGAGTCCTGCTCGAGGTTCAGCGCGAGGCCGAAGAGGTTGCCCGGGAACTCGATCATTTCGCCGTAGCGAACGTCCGCGAGTCCGTGGATGCGGCAGATGCCGTCTGTCACCGTGACGACGGTGCCGACGTTGCGCGCTTCGCTCGCGGACTTGAAGTTCTCGATGCGTGACTTGATGAGGTCACTGATCTCTGATGCTTTGACGGACATGTTCTGAATCCTCGAAAAATTCTTAAGCGGTCATTTCAACGGCCAGGCGTTCGAGCCGGCCCTTGATGGAACCGTCGATCACCAGATCGCCGGCCTTGAGGACGGCACCGCCCATGAGGCTGCCGTCGACCTTCGTATGCAGGCGCACCTGGCGCCCGAGCTTCTTCTGCAGAGCGGCCGCGTAACGGCTCTCCTGGTCGGGCGTCAGCTTCGACGCCGCGATCACTTCCACATCCACCGCGTTCTCGACTTCGGCCTTCATCTGCTCGAACAGCGCCACGATCTCGGGGAGGAATCCGAGCCGGCGGTTCTGAGCCAGCAGCGACACGAAGTTGCGGCTGTTCTCGTCGAGCGCGGCCCCGGCGACCCCGTTGACCAGCTCTGCAAGTTGCGCTGCCGTCACGTGCGGACTGCCTAACAAGGCATGCACGCCCGGATCGACGACGACCGCGGCCGCGCGCTGCAGGCCTGCCGACGTTTCGTTCAGCTTGTTGCCGTTGCGCGCGAGCGCGAAAATCGCTTTCGCGTACGGCCGTGCGGTAGTGATGCGTTCAGCCATGGTTAGAGCTTCGCAGCCAGCTGATCCAGCAGTTCGCCGTGCGTCTTCGCGTCGATCTCTTTCTCGAGCACGCGCTTGGCGCCCGCGACGGCGAGGCTGACCACCTGGCCACGCAGCGCATCGCGCGCACGATTGCTCTCGAGAGTGATCTGCGACTGCGCAGCCGCCAGGGCCTTTTCGCCCTCGAGGCTTGCGGCCTTGCGCGCCTCTTCGATGATCTGGTTGGCGCGCGCCTGTGCCTGTGACTCGATCGTCAGTGCACGGGTGCGAGCTTCCTTGATCACGTCATCGGCGCGGCTCTTGGCTTCGGACAGATCTTTCTGACCCTGTTCCGCAGCAGAGAGCCCAGCGGCGATCTTCTTTTCGCGCTCGTTCATGGCGCCAAGAATGATCGGCCAGATAAAGGTCATCACCACCCAGATGAAGATGGCGAACACCAGCATCTGGACAATGAGTGTGACGGTGATATTCACGCGCGTCTCCTCGACGATCTATCGATCAATGTCCAGCCGCGGCTTGCGAGATCGGGATGAGGAACGGGTTCTGGAACGTGAAGAACAGCGCGAAACCGATGCCGACGAACGCGACCGCGTCCAGAAGGCCGGCGACGATGAACATCTTCACCTGCAGCGCCGGGGTGAGTTCCGGCTGGCGCGCGGCGCCTTCCAGGAACTTGCCACCGAGCAGACCGAAGCCGATGGCGGTTCCGAGCGCGCCGAGGCCGAAGATGAGACCCACGCCGAGAGCGGTGAGACCTTGAATTTGAGCAATTGCAGCAATGTTTTCCATTTTTCCTCCAACCAGAATCTAAAGTTAATTAACCGATCAGTGATGAGTCTCGTGTGCCTGCGCGAGGTACACGATCGTCAACACCGTGAAGATGAACGCCTGCAGCGGGATCACCAGGATGTGGAAGCAAGCCCACACGGTGCCCATCAGGAGCTGGCCAAATGCGCCGCCGATTCCCGCGAATGAATTGATCGCGAAACTGCCGCCGAGCACGGCGAGCAGCAGAAAGATGACTTCGCCCGCATACAGGTTGCCGAACAGACGCAGTGCCAGGGATACCGGGCGCGCCACGTGCTCGATGAGGTTCAGCAGCAAGTTGAAAGGCATCATCCACTTGCCGAAAGGATGCGTGAGCAGCTCCCAGCCGAAGCCCCGGAAGCCTTTGATCTTGAAGCTGTAGAACATCACCAGCAGGAAGACCGTGAGAGACATGCCGAGGGTGATGTTCAGATCGGTCGTGGGCACAACCTTGAGGTGCTCGATGCCGGCCTTGTGGCCGATCACCGGCAGCAGATCCACCGGGACGACGTCCATGAAATTCATCAACAGGATCCAGCAGAAAATGGTCAGCGCCAGCGGTGCGATCAGCTTGCTAGTGCCATGGAAGCTGTCGCGTACCTGCGTGTCGATGAAATCGATCAGCACCTCGCAGAACAGCTGGAATCTTCCGGGTACGCCGGACGTGGCCTTGCGCGCGGCCAGAAAGAACGAGACCACGAATAGCAGGCCGAGAGTTACGGAGAAGAAGATGCTGTCGACGTTGTACGTCCAGAATCCTTCACCATGCTGAAGATTGAGCAGGTGGTGACTGATGTAGTCATTCGACGTCGGCCCTTGGCCCGCTGCGGTTTCGATTTCTGCTGCCATCGATCTGATGTTCCTAACGCTTCGCCGCGGGCGCGGTGCCGCCCAGGGGCGGCAATGCGTTCGCGAGCGCAATCCAGTACACGAACAGGGTGGCGATGTAGGCGCCGAACAACGCGGCGAACGAAACCTTCATCGTCACGAATACCACTATGAACAGCACGACCGTGACGGCCAGCTTCGTGGCTTCCCCCACGTAGAAGGCGCGCGCCACCCGCTCGGCCGCCGCGCCTGCTGGCGCCGCGAAACCGATGAGCGCAAGCGCAGCGCTGGCGATGGCTGAAATGCCACCGCCCACGAGCGCGCTCAAACCGGCCGAACGGCCCCACACCGCGAAACAAATTGCCGCGGCCACAACGGTGATGACGACCTGGCCGAGCACTACGCTCGCCGCCAGTCGCCTCGCTTGGGGCAACTCAAGGGTGACCACGACACTCCTACTGCAAGTCGGACAATCCGCGAACACAACAACGGGCCCGCGAGGTGTGCAGGCTTGTTGAGCGATGTTCGAAAATTGTTTGGCTTGGCAACGACTTACGTGTGCCTTGGCCAGGGGCGCGCATTATATACGCCGACCCCCCACCCTTCAACAGAAAAACCTGCCGGAAATGACGATTTTTCCCGGCGTGTTTTACGTATTCGTCGCGCGCGCACGTAGTATCCGGCGCACCTCAAGGCAGGACGTCAACATGCTCCAAACCCTCAGTGTTCGTGCCGCGTTGATCCTCTCGGCGATGGTCTTGACCTCCATGACTTCGCTGGCCGCAGGCAACGACTCGAAGTCGCGCGCTGGCGAGCGCGAGTTTCGCGACCTCTACAAGGAGCTGGTGGAAACCAACACCACACTGTCGAGCGGAAGCTGCACGCTGGCGGCCGAGAGAATGGCGGCGCGGCTCAAGGCCGCGGGTATCGAACAAACGCAGGTATTCACCGCGCCTGACCATCCGAAGGAAGGCGGCCTGTTCGCCGTCTACCCCGGCAGCGACCCGAAGTTGAAGGCGATGCTTCTGCTGGCGCACATCGATGTGGTGGAGGCGAAGCGCGAGGACTGGACGCGCGACCCCTTCGTGCTCGTCGAAGAGAATGGTTCGTTCTACGCACGCGGCGCGGTGGACGACAAGTCCGAAGCCGCCATCTGGGTCGACACCCTGATCCGCTATTCGAAGGAGAAGTTCAAGCCACGGCGCGCCATCAAGCTGGCGCTCACCTGCGGTGAGGAGACGTCCGGCGCCTTCAACGGCGCCGAATGGCTGTCGAAGAATCACCGCGACTGGATCGATGCCGAGTTCGCGCTCAACGAAGGCGCCTGGGGTGAGCTCGACGCGCAGGGTCGCCGTCTCGTCATGAACGTGCAGGCCGGTGAGAAGACTGCGCAGAACTACCGCCTGGAAGTCACGAATCCGGGCGGCCACAGCTCACGGCCGAGAAAGGACAACGCCATCTATCTACTGGCCGGTGCGTTATCGCGCATCGAGGCTTATGAGTTCCCGGCGCAGTTCACCGATGCGAGTCGCGCGTACTTCGATGGCATGGCGAAGATCCAGGCCGCGAAAGGTAATACCGACGTTGCCGCGGCGATGAATGCCATGGTCAAGGACCCGGCGGATGACAGGGCGATCGCGCTCGTGTCCTCGAAGGATGTGAGCTGGAACGCGACGCTGCGAACGACCTGCGTTGCCACGATGCTCGAAGGCGGACACGCCACGAATGCGCTTGCGCAGCGCGCCCGTGCCAACGTGAACTGCCGCATTTTCCCTGGCGTTTCCACCGAGGCGGTGCGTGCGCAGCTCGAGAAGCTGGCGGCGAATCCGGACGTGAAAGTGACGATGCTCGAGGTTCGCGGCCCGAGTTCGCCGCCGCCGCCATTGAGTGCCAGGATCATGAAGCCGTTCGAGAAGCTGAACGCGCAGTACTTCCCAGGCGTGCCCGTGCTGCCCATCCTGCAGGCCGGCGCCACTGACGGACAGTTCCTGAACGGTGTCGGCATCCCGACTTATGGAATCGACCCGGTATTCATGGGCCCGGACCTGGGCGGTATCCACGGCCTCAACGAATACATCGGCGTGCAGTCGCTGCTGGACGCTCGCGCGTTCCTCTACGACCTCGTGAAGATCTACTCCACCCAGAAGTAGCTAGGCGATGCGGCGGATGCGCAGGTGCGAGATACGCAGGTGGCTGTACGTGGTGCGTAAGCCGAACCAGCCACTCTCGTAAGGCGCCGCGTCTTCCAGGTGGAAGATGCGCGTCCCGTCGCGCCAGTATTCGATGATCCTGCCGTTGGCGACGAGCCGTATGGTCTCGAGCCTGTTCGGCACGAGCATGTAGGGATCGCCGGCGAGATCGTCGCCTAAGCGCAGCGGGCGCAGCACCGGATCGCCGATGTACCGGCGAAAGCGCGTCGTCGTGTTGCGATTCCCGCCGAGTCCCACGTAGTACGTGAGCAGCGCGTTGTACTCCTCGAACTTGCCGCTGCGTGGGTGCGCGAACACGGGTTGCCGGCCGTCGACATTGTTAGCCATCCAGAAGACGTTGAGATCACTGACCTGGTCGTTGGGTGCGCCCGCAGACACGGCGATCGCGTCGAACTCGATGGTGATGGGGCCCTCGAGGCGCGGCTTGAACCACAGCGTGGCGCCCGCGGGTACGTCGATGTCGAGCACCCCATTCGCGGCGCTGATGCGACCCGGCTTCTCGGCTTCGATGTGCCAGTTCGCGAGGTCCTGGAAATCATCTCTGAACAGGACACCCGGCTCGATTTGCGAAGGAGTGGGCTCGTGCGCGCACGCCGCAAGCAGAACGCCGATGAGCGCGCTAACGAATGTGCGCGAGTATGCCGTCGAGCTCATCTAATGAGTGGTAGCTGACGACGACCTTGCCTGCGCCTTTGGTGGAATGCTGGATCGACACCGGTGCACCGAGTTTTTCCGACAGCTCGTCCTGCAGTCGCTGCACGTTCGGATCGAGTCCGGGTACTTCACGCGGTGCGCTGCTGCCCGAAGCCCGCGCGAGCATGCTGCGCACCAGCGCTTCGGTCTCGCGGACCGAGAGTCCCTTCTTCGCGACCAGCGAACCGACTTCGATCTGTTGCCGGCGTTGCGTGAGGCCTAACAACGCGCGCGCATGACCCATCTCGAGCTCGCGGCGTTCGACGAAGGCCGTGATCTCGGGAGCGAGTTCCAGCAGGCGCAGCAGGTTCGATACCGCCGCGCGCGAGCGGCCCACGGCGTCCGCCGCCTGCTGATGCGTGATTCCGAATTCGCTGATGAGCCGCTCGAGCGCACGCGCTTCTTCCAGCGGATTGAGATTTTCACGCTGGATGTTTTCGATGAGCGCCATCGCGATGGCGGCTTCGTCGGGTACGCGGCGAATGACGGCGGGAATGGTGGCGAGACCTGCGATCTGCGCTGCACGCCAGCGGCGTTCGCCGGCGATGATCTCGTAGCGCTGCGATTCGCCGGGTGCGGCGCCGTCGACGGCGCGTACGACGATGGGCTGGATGATTCCCTGCGACTTGATCGAGGCCGCCAGCTCTTCGAGAGATTCCTGGCGCATGTCGACGCGAGGCTGGTACTTGCCCCGCTGCAGCAGGTCGAGCGGGAGATTTGCGAGCTCGTCGCCGGGCAGTTTCGCCGGTGGAGGCGGCGCGGCCGAGCCTGGTTCAGCGGCTGGCTCCGGGCGTTTGGACATCTGACCGAGCAGTGCCTCGAGTCCACGCCCCATGACCGGTTTTTTCGTGCTCATGGGCGGGGATGATAAACGCTGCGGGGAATGGGGACAGGCACCAATTTGCGGCCGCAAATCTGAGCCAGACCCTAGTTCAGCGGGTGCTCGCCCTCGGCGGCCGCCTCGGACGGCGGCGCCACTTCCGGTTCGTTGGCCGCGTCGTCTTCCTTGCGCAGCATCTCGCCGGCGAGGGCCAGGTACGCGAGCGCGCCGCGGGAATCCTTGTCGTGTTGCAGGACCGGCTTGCCGAAGGAGGGCGCCTCGGCGAGGCGCACGTTGCGCGGCACGATGGTGCGGAACACCTTGTCGCCGAAATGCGCGATGAGCTGGCTCGACACTTCGTTCGAGAGATTGTTTCGCGGATCGAACATCGTGCGCAGGATGCCTTCGATCTCGAGCGCCGGACTCACCGACGCCCTGATCTGCTCGATGGTGCCGACCAGTGCCGACAATCCTTCGAGCGCGTAGTACTCGCACTGCATCGGGATCAGCACGCTCTGCGCGGCCACCAGCGCGTTGAGCGTCAACATGTTGAGCGCTGGCGGGCAGTCGATGAGGATGACTTCGAACTTGTCGTAGATGGGCTTGAGCGCGTTGCGCAGCTTGAGCTCGCGGCCCGCCATGGTAGTTAGCAGGCGGACTTCGGCGGCGGTGAGGTCCTGGTTCGACGGCATGAGCGACAGGCCGGGCGTCGATTCGAGCGGCAGGATCGCGGCGGCCGCGTCGCATTCGCCTAACAACACGTCGCCGGTGCCGCGCGTGATCTGCGACTTCTCCACTCCGCAACCCATGGTGGCATTGCCCTGCGGGTCGATGTCGATGAGCAGCACTCTGCGGCGCGTCGCGGCGAATGATGCCGCGAGATTCACGGCGGTGGTGGTCTTGCCGACGCCGCCCTTCTGGTTCGCCACCGCGATGATGCGCTTCATGAGCGGCATCTTACTCTGTGGTTTACGGCATCGAGCCGCTTTTATTCAGGCCCGTTTCTGACGCGAGAGAGCGACAACGTGGCGTTCGGCGTCGAGGCCCGGGACACGCAGCACGGAAACTTTTGCACGCCAGCCGCGGGGCACGGCGCTCAACTCCTCGGCGGGATGCCGGCCCTTCATCGCGATGAGGTAGCCATTGGGCGCGACCAGGTGGCCGGCGTTATGTAGCACATTGGCAAGGTTACCGACCGCGCGCACGATCACCGCGTCGTATTTCGGCTCGTCGAGGTCTTCCGCGCGCACAGCGACGGCCTTGGCGTTCGAGATGCCGAGCTGCTCGATGGCTTCGTTCACGAAGCGGATCTTCTTCTGCGTGCCGTCGATGAGCATGAATTCACGCTCGGGACACGCGACGGCGAGCGGCAGCCCCGGGAAACCACCGCCGGTGCCCACGTCGAGCACCGTCACCGCGTCACGCAGGTCCGAAACGATGGAAAGACTGTCGAGCATGTGCAACGTGAGAATGCCTTCCGGCGACACGATCGAGGTGAGATTCACCTGTTCGTTGCGCTCGCGCAGCATCAGCCCCAGGCGCCAGAGCTTGTCGAGCTGGACGTCGCCGAGCGGCACCGCCAGCTGTGCAGCGCCGGCGGCGAGTTTCGATTTCCAGCCGGCTTCGTCGAAGTTGTTAGTGTCGGTCATCAGTTCGCGACCAGGGCAGCCATGAATTCATTCACGGTCATGGCGTCGAAGTCGTTGCGTGCGAATACGGCCTTGATGGCTTCGGCCTGTTTTGCGGGAAAGTGCGCGGCCACGGAAGCTTCGAACTTCTGCACCAGCAGCGGCATGCCTTCCGCGCGGCGCTTGCGATGGCCCACCGGAAAATCGACGCGTATCTCGAGCTTCGGACTGCCGTCGCTGAAGGAGATCTGCAGCGAGTTGCCGATGTGCCGTTTGTCGCGTTCGTAGTATTCCCTGGTGAACGTGGTGTTTTCACGCACCGTCATCTTGGCGCGCAGCACGTCGATGCGCGGGTCGTTCGCGACCACGTCTTCGTAATCCGCGGCGGTCAGCCGGCCGAAGATCAGCGGCACCGCCACCATGTATTGAATGCAATGATCGCGATCGGCCGGGTTCGCGAGCGGCCCGGTCTTGTCGATGATGCGCACGCCGGGTTCCTGCGTTTCGATGACGATGCGCTCGATGAGCGAGATCCTGTCCACGACCCTCGGGTGCAGTGCCATTGCGCACTCCACCGCGGTCTGTGCATGGAACTCGGCCGGATAGCTGATCTTGAACAGCACGTTTTCCATGACGTAGCTGCTTAAGGTTTGCGCCAGCGTCAACGGCTTGCCTTTGAACAGCACGTCCTGAAAGCCCCAGGTCTTCGCCGACAGCGCGGATGGATAGCCCATTTCATTCTTGAGTGCGAACAGCGCATGGCGCACCGCGCGGCTCGTGGCATCTCCCGCCGCCCAGCTCTTGCGTGAGCCCGTGTTCGGTGCGTGGCGATAGGTGCGCAGCGCACCGCCATCGATCCAGGCATTCGACAGCGCGTTCACGATCTGCTCGAGCGACCCGCCCAGCATGGCGGTCGCCACTGCTGTGGATGCCACGCGCACCAGCAGCACGTGATCGAGCCCGACGCGATTGAAGCTGTTCTCGAGCGCGAGCACGCCCTGGATCTCGTGCGCCTTGATCATGGCCGTCAGCACGTCGCGCATCGTCAGCGGTTTCTCGCCGAGCAGGATGGCGCGGCGCGACAGATAGTCTGCGAGCGCGAGGATGGCGCCCAGGTTGTCGGAAGGATGGCCCCATTCGGCGGCCAGCCACGTGTCGTTGAAATCGAGCCAGCGCACCATGGCGCCGATGCTGAACGCACCCATGACGGGATCGAGCTCATAGCTCGTACCCGGAACGCGCGCGCCGCCGGGCATGGTGGCGCCGGGAACCACCGGGCCTAACAACCTCGTGCACGCCGGGTACTTGAGCGCCTGGAACCCGCAGGCCAGAGTGTCCATGAGGCAATAGCGCGCGGTCTCATAGGCCTGCACGCTATCTACAGAGTAGTTCTTCGTGTAGTCGGCGATCGCAACCAGGAGCTCGTCCGGACTTGGCCGTTGGGCAGACTTGTAGTCGTGTGATGCCATGGTCCTGCGCTTACGGCCGTTGCCCGATAGGAACAAACTTGCGGTTCTCGGGTCCGATGTAGTTAGCCGCGGGCCGGATGATCTTGCCGTCCTCGCGCTGCTCGATGACGTGCGCGCTCCACCCGGAAACCCGCGCCATGACGAACAGCGGCGTGAACATCGCGGTCGGCACGCCCATGAGGTGGTAGCTGACCGCGCTGTACCAGTCGAGATTCGGGAACATGCGCTTCAGATCCATCATGAGACTCTCGATGCGCTCGGCGATACCGTACAGCTTCATGTCGCCGGCCTCGCGGGCGAGCTCCTCCGCCACTCTCTTGATGATGACGTTGCGCGGGTCGGAGACGGTGTACACCGGATGCCCGAAGCCGATCACGATTTCCTTGCTGGCCACGCGCTGCCGGATGTCGGCCTCGGCCGCGTCGGGCGTGTCGTAGCGTTCCTGGATCTCGAGGGCCACTTCGTTCGCGCCGCCGTGCTTGGGTCCGCGCAGTGCGCCTATCGCGCCGGTGATGCACGAATAGATGTCGGAGCCTGTGCCAGCTATGACCCGCGCCGTGAAAGTCGAGGAGTTGAATTCGTGCTCGGCGTAGAGATTGAGCGAGGTATGCATGGCGCGCACCCAGCCGGAACTGGGAGGCCGGCGATGCAGCAGGTGCAGGAAGTGCCCGGCGACGGAGTCGTCGTCGGTCTCCACGTGGATGCGTCGGCTGCTGTGCGAGAAGTGATACCAGTAGCAGAGCATGGATCCGAAGCTCGCCACGAGGTGATCGGCGATTTCCCGCGCGCCCGCAGCAGCGTGATCATTGGCTTCGGGAAGCACGCAACCAAGCGCCGACGCGCCGGTGCGCATGACGTCCATGGGATGCGTGGCGGGAGGCAATTGCTCGAGGATGGCACGCACGGGCGCCGGGATGCCGCGAAGATTCTTGAGCTTGGTCCTGTAGGCGGCGAGCTCCGCGGCGTTCGGCAGCTTGCCGTGTATCAATAGATAGGCGATCTCCTCGAACTCGCAGGTCTCGGCGACTTCGAGGATGTCGTAGCCGCGATAGTGCAGATCGTTGCCACTCCGGCCGACGCTGCACAGCGCCGTGTTGCCGGCAGTGACGCCGCTGAGCGCCACCGACTTTTTCGGTTTGCCGATGTTCGATTCGGGCGTGCTCATTGCTTCTCCTTCTCCGCCCCGCTCCTTTTTTCAGACAGGAACAGCTCGTCGAGCTTCTTTTCATAGGCGTGATAGTCGAGAAATTTGTACAGGTCGTCGCGCGTTTGCATGACATCCACGACGTTTTTCTGCGTGCCGTCGCGGCGAATGGCCTCGAGTACCCGCAGTGCCGCCAGGTTCATGGCGCGGTAGGCCGAACAGCAATGCAGCACGATATCGACGCCGGCGCCTCCGAGCTCTTCGCGTGTATATAAAGGAGTCTTTCCGAACTCCGTGATATTGGCGAGTACCGGCACTTTCACCGCATCGCGCACCTTGCGGTACATCGGCAATTCGGTGATGGCCTCGGGAAAGATCGCATCGGCTCCGGCCTCGACGCATTTGACCAGGCGCTCGATGGTGCGCTCGAGACCTTCGCTCGCGAGCGCGTCGCTGCGCGCCATGATCACGAACGCCGGGTCGGTACGTGCATCCACGGCCGCCTTGACCCGGTCGACCATCTCCTGCGCCGAGACGACCTCCTTGCCAGGGCGATGACCACAACGCTTCGACTGCACCTGGTCTTCGATGTGCAGCCCTGCGGCGCCCGCCTTGGTGAAGGATTTCACCGTCCGCGCGATATTGAATGCACCGCCCCAGCCGGTGTCCGCGTCGACTAACAAGGGCAGGCTCGTGGCCTCGGTGATGCGGCGGATGTCGATGAGCACGTCATCCATGGTGCTGATGCCGAGATCCGGCAGGCCGAGCGAGTTCGCCGCCACGCCGCCACCGGATAGATAGAGCGCGCGGAATCCGGTCGCTTCGGCCATGCGCGCTACGTAGGCGTTGATGGCGCCGACCACCTGCAAGGGTTTTTCGGCCGCGAGTGCTGCACGGAATTTGTTGCCCGCGGAAAGCGGGGCTGGTGTGGATCGGCTCATAGGCCGTGAAGTTTACGGCTGCGAGCCGATCTTTACGACCGTGCGGCCGACGACTTTGCCGTCGATGTACGCCTGGAACGCGCCCGGCAGCTCGGCAAACGGAATCGTCCGGTGCGCGATGCGCGAAAGATGCCGCGGCGCGAGATCCGTGGCAATGCGATGCCAGACCTCGAGGCGTTCCGCGCGCGGTGTGGCCGAAGAATTGATGCCGAGCAGATTCACGCCGCGCAGGATGAACGGCAGCACCGTGGTCTTGAGATCCGCACCACCGGCGAGCCCTACGCTTGCAATGTTTCCCCAGAAGTCGATCTGGCGCGTGAGGCCCGCGAGCATGTCGCCGCCAACGCTGTCGATGGCGCCCGCATAACGTGTCGCTTCGAGAGGGCGCGTGCCAAGTGAAAAATCGCCACGCGCCACAATCTTGCTAGCGCCTAATGACTTGAGGTAGTCGATGGATTCGGGCTTGCCGGACACGGCAATGACTTCATAGCCGCGCACCGAGAGCATGTCGATGGCGAGACTGCCGACACCACCGGTTGCGCCGGTCACGACGATGGGTCCCCGGCCTGGTGTCTGTCCATTGCGCTCCATGCGATGAATGGCAAGCGCCGCCGTGAAGCCCGCGGTACCCAGCGCCATCGCGCGAAATGCATCGAGCCCCGCTGGCATCGGAATCACGCTCTCGGCCGCCACGCGCGCGACTTCGGCGTAGCCGCCGTCGAAGGCCTCTGACAAACCACCGCCCGTGACGAGCACGGCATCGCCGGGTGCAAAGCGCGCGTCTGCGGAAGATCGCACCGCTCCCGCGAGATCTATGCCGCCCACGAGCGGATAGCGGCGCAGGATCTTGCCGGTCCCGGTCGCTGCAAGCGCATCCTTGTAGTTGATGTCGGAGAACTGCACGTCGATGACGACTTCGCCGGGTGTCAGCGCATCGAGCGTGAGCGCTTCGAAACCCGCGGAAATCTTTCCACCGGTTTCATGGATACGGAATGCCTTGAATGTGGTCACCATGGCTCTCCTGGTCCCGGACAGTTGAACAGCACGTCGGCTAGTATCCTGACATGAAACACGACTACGACCTTTTCGTGATCGGCGCCGGCTCGGGCGGTGTACGCGCCGCACGCATCGCATCCCTGGCGGGCGCGCGAGTGGCAATCGCCGAGGAATACCGCATCGGCGGCACCTGCGTGATCCGCGGCTGCGTGCCGAAGAAGTTCCTGGTCTACGGCGCGGAATTTTCGCAGATGCTGGCCGACGCGCCGGGGTATGGCTGGACGGTAGGCCGGGCCACCTTTGACTGGCCCACGCTGCGCGACAACGTGCAGAAGGAAGTCGCGCGGCTCTCGGGCATCTACACCAGCAACCTCGCCAAGGCCGGCGTCACGGCCTTCGAAGAGCGCGCTGAGCTCGTCGACGCCCACACGGTTCGGCTCGCCAGGTCCGGCAGCGAACTCACGGCCGAGCGAATCCTCATCGCCACCGGTGGCCGTCCCTATCTACCCGAGGGATTGCCGGGACTCGAACTGGGGATCACATCGAACGAGGCGTTCCTGCTCGAGAAACTTCCCGAGCGCGTGCTCATCGTCGGCGGCGGATACGTGGCGCTCGAGTTCGCGAACATCTTTCACGGGCTCGGCTCGAAGGTGCGCATCCTGCACCGCAGCGACAAGATGTTGCGCGGCTTCGACGACGACCTGCGCGCGCACATGCACATAGAATTGGAGCGCGGCGGCACGCAGCTCACGATGAAGAGCACGCTGACGAAACTGGAGAAGGACGGCGGCGCCATCCGCGCCACCCTCTCGACCGGAGAGAAGGCGGGTGCCGACATCGTGCTGTTCGCCATTGGCCGTGACCCTAACACCGAGGGCTTGGGTCTGGATCGTGCCGGCGTGAAGGTGGACGACGCCGGCGCGGTCATCGTCGACGAGTTTTCGAAGAGCTGCGTGGAATCCATCTACGCCATCGGCGACGTGACCAACCGCATGAACCTCACGCCGGTGGCGATCCGCGACGGGCACGCCTTCGCCAATACCATCTACAACAATCTGCCGACGCCGGTCGATCACAGCTTCGTGCCGAGCGCTGTGTTCGGCCGCCCGCCGATTGGCACCGTGGGCCTGTCCGAGGCCGACGCGCGCCGCAGTTTCGAGTCGGTCGACATCTACCGCACGAACTTCCGGCCCATGCGCAACATGCTCTCCGGCAACCAGGAGCGCACGCTCATGAAGATCGTGGTCGATGGCAAGTCCGGCAAGTTGTTAGGCGTGCACATCGCAGGCTCGGATGCGCCGGAAATGATCCAGCTCGCCGCGGTTGCCGTGAAGGCCGGCCTCACCAAGCGGCAATGGGACAGCACCATGGCGCTACACCCGACGGCTGCCGAAGAGCTGATGCTGATGCGCGAGAAAGTGGCGGCGCCGGGCAGCGGGCCCTGAAGCGTCAATCAGACGTCGGCGTTTGAAACCGGAGCACGACGCAGGCGATTCGGCGAGTACTGGCAGGCCCAGATGGACGCGAATCGGCAATTGGATCTGGGCGGCGCCCGCAAGCCCAGTGGACGCCGTTTGACCTTGCGCCGGCTCTTTGCATTGCAGGCGACGGACGGCCTCGTCTTCACAGCGTCTTGCCGAGAAAACGCGCGACACAGGTGTCGCAGCCGCGAACCGCGATCACGACCCCGAGCAGCGCAAGGATGTTGAGGATCGCGGCGACCGTCGCGAAGAACGTGCCATCGGTGCGTTCCCAGGCAAACCGCAACGCGAGCACGGTGCAAACCGTCAACGCGATGCCCGCCACCAGCAGTACCGGTCGCTTCCACTTGGTGACGGGCGGCGGGTCGCCGACCGTCATGTAGTTGACGAGTCCGCAGTAGAGACAGGATTTGCAGCGCGAATGCATGAGAAGAATTTGCCATCGCGAAACTGAACGTGGCGGTAACGGCGCACATTTTTCTGTAGGACTGGTGCCGACGAGCGAAACCCCGAGGGAGTTCGCGCACGGAAGGGCTACGGCGCCGAGGGAAGGATCGTTCCGGGAATGCCGAACGAAGCGATCCCGGGCAGACTGCCCTGGTACGCCGCCGCTTCCGCGTCGAGCCAGCCGGCGAAATTGCCGTTGTAGACGAGCACGAAGCTGTCGCCGTTGTCCTTGAGCAGGTATGTCATGGCACAAAAGCCTGCGCCCTTGCACGCGAGCCGCTTCTTGTCCGGAAACTGGCTCAGGTTCATCGTGGCTTCCCCAGGTCCGCCGCCTTCCTGGCGTATGAGCATGGCGAACAGCGCATTGATCTGCGCCAGGCCACGGTTCGTGGCGTCGACGATGCGCCGCGGGTCGCCATCCGACCAATACGCTTCGAGCGCCGCCGTTTTCGATTTCCTGGAGGCGGCGAGCGAAGCGGGTGCGCGTGTCGTGTAGAGAGCGTGGTAGTTCTGGCTCACCTTGGTGGGCATCGGCGATCCATCGTCCGGCATGCGAACGCGATAGGCAGTGGCCCGGATCAGGAGCTGCTCTGCGACAAGCTCCGGCAGTAGTTCGACGACATAGCCTTCCTGCTCAGTGCCGGCTCGCACGGCCTGCGAAAACTGATCGAGGTCCGCAAAGGCAGGACGCGCTGCGCAGGGTTGGGAGCTTGCGAAGCAGGCGAAGGCCGTCTGCGATCGCGCCAGGAGATCCGGCGTTCCGAGCACACGCATGAAACTCTCGACCTTGCGCGCGCTCTGCTTGTTCACGGAATGATTGGCCCAGGCGCCGATGCCGAGCACCAGCAATCCTGCGCTGCCATTGGCCTGGTTCTTCGCGCCCACGTCGGTGAGGACGAACAGCAGAACGGGCGACGGTTCAGTCGCAGAAGCGTTGCTGGCGACCGCGAGCAGCACGACTGCGCGGAAGAAGTTTTTCATGGCGATCTCAATCGATGAAGATCGTCGCCGGCTGTTCCAGGGAATCCTTGAGCGCCTGGATCATCGAGGCCGCATCGAAGCCATCGACGAAACGATGATCGAACGACGACGACAGATTCATCATCAGGCGCACAGTGATCTGGCCGTCGACCACCACGGCCCGCTCGATCGCCTTGTTGATGCCGATGATGGACACCTCGGGCATGTTGATCATCGGCGTCGAGGCGATGCCGCCGAGCTTGCCCAGGCTGGTCACGGTGATGGTGGACCCCGTGAGCTCCTCGCGCGGCGACTTGTTGTTGCGCGCAGCCTCGGAGACGCGGCGAATTTCCGCGGCGAGATCGTGCAGCGCGCGCGACTCGGCATTGCGCACCACCGGCACCTTGAGTCCCTGCGGTGTCTGCGTGGCGATGCCCACGTGCACGGCCTTGTGCTTCACGAGCACGCCGCGCGCGGTGTCGTACAGCGCATTGCACTGCGGGAATTTCTCGAGCACGCGCGCGAGTCCCGCGACGATGAATGGCAGGAAGGTCAGCGGCGGCGCCGAAGGTGGCCGGCGGTCGTTGAGATGTTTGCGCAGCGCCTCGAGGCGCGTGAGATCGCACTCCTCTACATAGGAGTACTGCGGGATGCTGCGCGCGGATTCGGTGAGGCGCTCGGCGATGACGCGGCGAAGCCCGATGATCTTCACCTCTTCGGTGCCATTGCGCGGCGCATGCGTCGCGTTGGCTCGCGCGCTCATCGACGGCGGCGCGCCGCGCGCGGCGCCCGAGGCCAGCGCAGAATCGATGTCGCCCGGCTCGATGCGGCCCGCCGGTCCCGTACCGGTGACGGTAGTTAGATCGAGGCCGGCTTCGGCGGCACGGCGGCGCGATGCCGGCGAGACCATGACGCGCGAGGATTTCTCGCCATTCGTATGGGCGCCATTGGCGGCGGCGGCAGCCGCGATTTCCTGTTTCTCTCCGGCCGGCTTGTCGGTGGCGCGGCGCTGCTGCGTCAGCGGCTCGGCAGGCGCCGGCGGCGGCGTCTTCGCTGCGGGGGCGTCGCCGGCGGCGGCCGAGGTTGCGTCCGTGTCGAACACCACGAGCTCCGAGCCGACGGCCACCATGTCGCCCGGCTCGCCCTGGATCGAGAGGATGCGGCCCGTGACCGGCGCCGGCATTTCCACTGCCGCCTTTTCAGTCATGACTTCGCACATGACCTGGTCTTCCTGCACCAGATCGCCCGGCTTCACGTGCCAGGCCACCACTTCCGCGGAGACCGTGCCTTCACCCAGGTCCGGCATCTTGAATACGTAGCGGCTCATGTTTCCCCTCTCATTCCTGGCCCATGGCTGCGCGCAGTGCGAGCGCCACTCGTGCCTGGCCCGGAAAATACTCCCATTCGAAGGCGTGCGGATATGGAGTGTCCCAACCGGCGACCCGCTGGATCGGAGCTTCGAGATACCAGAAGCATTCTTCCTGAATGCTCGCCGAGAGTTCCGCGCCGAAGCCGGAGAATCGCGTTGCTTCGTGCGCCACCACGCAACGCCCGGTCTTTTTGACAGAAGAACAGATCGGATCGATGTCGAGCGGCGACATGGTGCGCACGTCGATGATCTCGGCGTCGATGTCGAGCTTCTTGGCCGCAGCTTCGCAGACATAGACCATCGTGCCGTACGTGACGATGGTCACCTGCTCGCCGGGCCGCACGATGTCGCACTTGCCGATGGGCACCTTGTAGTGGCCTTCCGGCACGTTTCCCTTTGAATGCGTGCTCCACGGCACCGCGGGTTTGTTCGGATCGCCGTCGAAGGGC
>Ga0207691_10002664_pt1 | contig 17444 bp, 16 predicted proteins | sample KBSM13metaG_FD_184327 | JGI IMG/M metagenome (GOLD analysis project Ga0207691, IMG submission 184327) | Miscanthus rhizosphere microbial communities from Kellogg Biological Station, Michigan, USA - KBS M1-3 metaG (SPAdes) (version 2) | ecosystem: Host-associated > Plants > Roots > Rhizosphere >... | reverse complement strand
TAATGCTGCTCGACTTAATGCGGGAATAGCTCAGTTGGTAGAGCGCAACCTTGCCAAGGTTGAGGTCGGGAGTTCGAGACTCCTTTCCCGCTCCAGATTCCGGGAAAGCGGAGCGTAGCCGGCTCGGGTGCACGATGCAGTAGACCTGAACCGCTTAATGTTTCGCTTTCCCGTTCGTTTGTGTGCCCCCGGCGGGGTGGCAGAGTGGTCATGCAGCGGCCTGCAAAGCCGTGTACGCCGGTTCGATTCCGACCCCCGCCTCCAAACTCCCCGGTATGTAGTGCGCAGACCCGCTTTCTATGCGGCCGCCTTTGCGCCAGCGATGCATGCTGTAGCAACTGAACACACGGCACGTCGGCCCTGGGCCGTCGTATAACGCAGCCATCAATAGCCGCTGCCCTTCCCCGTTCAATCTGTTGAACAGTTCAATCAATATACCGTCGTCGACGCTATCCATGGACGGCAAGTCTGCCTCGTCATCGCGTTTTGATGGTCAGGCGGCCACATCGTTCGGTTGTGGCTTCAGGGGCGAGCGACATCAACACCTTGATGACGAGTGGCGATCGACCAGCGTCGACGAGTAAGTGCGGAACTTAATCCATCCGAACTATCGCGTCCCTGATTCGGATATATGACCATTCCCGTTGCATAGACGTGCCAATCGTCTGGCAACGAACTGGAGGGGAGTGGTATGACGCCGTCTGATGTGATCGATTTTCTCGACGCCCTTGTCGGCAGCCATCGACGCGCGGTCGTATTTGAAGTGTTTTTGGTGGTGTGCTTTTTTGGTTTACGACACTACATTACACGACGCGCAGCGCACGACCCTACCGAGAAACCGGATGCACTTACACTACCTGTAGACGTGGGGCAATAGCAGAGCGGCGGTCCAGGCGGTCCACACGCCCCATGAACACCGCGTCGTCGTCAGGGGGCGCCGGATCGATTCGTGGACGTGGACTCGTCCGTGCGCAGTGCCTTAACGAGAATAATCCATTGCGGCGGCTTTCGAGTGGAACCCTTTTCGTCCGCACGGGAGTTCTGCGATCCCTCGCCGGCAATAAGCTGGACTGTGTAGTGCTCGATGTGCATATGCTAGAAATGAACGGGCGGGAGGTGCAAAGTCACTTGAAGTCTGCCAACGCAGACATTCCAGTGATAGTGATCTCCGGTGAGCACGATCCAGGGGCGCACGCTGTTGCGAAACGTAATGGCGCTCATCGCTATCTCAACAAGCCGGTTGACGCAGACCTGTTGCTAGAGGCAATCCGGAACGCCATCGTCTCACGACCACTGATTGATTCACGGCTGACCCGCTAGTCTGCCACGAGCATTGCTGTGTCGCAGATTCTGTCGTGCGACAGGGCCGAAAGGCGCAAGCTGCGGCGACAGTTCGTGCCGCACCCTTTACAGCGAAAAGTTACTTCCGCTCCGCGTGCATAAAAGAACGGCCATCACAATTGTGCGAGCCGATGGCCGCCGCCAGCGACGACGCGTGCGGCTCGCGCGAAATGTGGCGTATCAGCGGTAGTCAAGACGCACGTGCGATTACGCTAGTCGAAAATCGGCATACAACGACCGTCCGTACATTCGGGGCGCGCCGCGATGCCCACCATAAACGTTCGCTTGACGGACGTGGCTCACCGCTTTGCTTTCATAGAGGTGGCTACGAAAACGGACACTCTCGAACTGACGGCTGCGCTCGGTGGAACCAGCTTCGGCTCTACGACGGTAGTGATCCGTTTGGAAGACCCGTCAGATAACAGCGTTGGCTCTATCGCTGGCTGACGTCGTCCCTAGCGGGGGACCGCAGATGCAGGGTATCGACGCCGTAACGGCCTTCCATCATCGCGTAGAAGTTGTTCGCCGCACGCATGGTTGGAAATTTCCGAACGCGCGACAGCTCACCGTTGTCGGGCACGAGCTTTCCGTTCATCGAGATCAACTGCGCAGGCTCGTCGCCAGTAGGTTCACCGACTTGAAAGTAAAAATAGCGCTCGCCGTCTTCCATATGGCGACTGTACATGCGGCTTCACGAGCGACTTGTAGGACGAAGGCGCATTCGGCTAAAACCGCGCGCTTTAGGTGCGGGTGTTCGCTTTTTGACCACACATTCTCCGCGGCACACGGCCCATTGTCTTCGGGCGTAAGATTATGCTTACGATAGAACCGTTACTGGGAAACGTGGAACAACGGCATTAAAGCACTTTCGAACCGCGACTGTTCGCGTTCAAGTGGCGACGAAACGGCATACCGTAACCAGCTCCAAGGACAGATATTTCAGTGCGCTTGTCTGACTTCATACGGCGAAACGTCGAGCAAATCTCCCTCGAATGGGAAGCGTTCGCTGCAACGTGCAGTCCCGCAGCGGACACTATGAGCGGTTTCGCGCTGCGCGATCACATCGCTCAGATTCTGCAAGCGATCGCGACGGACCTCGACACCTCTCAAAGCAAACAACAACAAGACATAAAGTCCAAGGGACAGACCGCGCGTACGGACCTGACGGACACAGCAGCGGAAACTCACGCCGAGTTGCGCGTGGGTGATGGCTTCTCGATGGACCAGCTCGCAAGCGAATATCGTGCGCTGCGCGCGACTGTGCTGCGTCTATGGATTGAAGAGCTGCCGCGCGGAACCGCCATCGATCTTGTTGATGCGACACGATTCAATGAAGCGATCGACCAGGCATTGGCCGAATCCATTGCGCGTTTCACCAAAGGCTTGACTCGGTCGAGGGACCTTTTTCTTGCGATGTTGGGCCATGATCTGAGAAATCCGCTCGGGGCCATCATGAACTCAGCTGCGCTGTTATCGAGCCCCAATGCGGTGAACGAAGAGGCCATGAAGTCGGCTGCGGCGGTGATAAGGAGAAGTGCGACTCGCATGAGCGAGCTAGTTACCAACCTGCTCGACTTAACACGCACGCGACTGGGAACGACGATCCCGCTGTCCATTGCCCCGACGGACATGACAAACGTGTGCGGGAACGTGATCAGTGAGTTAAGAGCACTGCATCCCCACGTGACAGTTGAGTTCTCAGCGCTCGGCGACCTTGAAGGCGCATGGGATGGACCCAGGCTCGGGCAGATGGTGTCGAACTTGGTGGCCAACGCGATCGAACATGGGTCGAAGAAAGAACCCGTGACTATCGATGTTCGCGGCGAAGCCGATGAGATAACGGTGTCAATTCATAACGAAGGGGTTGTGGACGCTTCACTGCTGATTGAGAACATTGAGAACCCGCTGGTTCGCAACAACGGCAGGCAAGAGGGGCAATCGATGCGTGTCAAGCTTGGGCTGTACATCGCCCGCGAGATTCTGGCTTCACATGGCGGGACCTTGCACGTGACTTCGTCCCAGGGTCACGGCACAACCTTTACGGGACGTTGGCCACGACACGGCGAGACTGGCCAGACTGCGAGCGCTTAAACAGCGTGTTGCAGTAACGCGCGAAGGTAATTCGGACGCGGCGCGTTAAACTTTTAAGGCATGCCGTTGCTCGCTTACTCTTATGTAGTCACTGAATGAAAAATGGTCGGACGTAGTATTTGGAGGGTGATTTCACCAAGTACTAGAAGCGGGCTTCAGGTGGAACGCGTAATACGCATCGGGCATCAGCCGCAGTCTGGCGAACGCATAATCTGCGAGTTGTGTGCCTTCTCAGGAACGGCGCCGCATACGACTTCAACGAACGACGTGCGAAGCGGCGCATGGGGACTCCATTTCTACGGTATAGGGAACTTCTGCGGCTTGGCGACCGCGAGCGGCATAGTAGGTTGCCTTGCATCCGCCTGACCGGCCACCATGTCAGCCGGGATAAGCGAATCAGGATCGGTCGCAGTGCGTTGACGCCCTTCCCGTACAGGTTTTTCTCCTGGTTGCGTAACCGCACGGGGAGACGCTCTCATGGAAGCTATCTCAGAGGCGTCCGGTGCCTTGCCCTGCCCACTAACGCCGATCACGGCGACGAGTGCGATGATTGCAAGACCTGCGCCGCAACGGCCAACTATAAACCAAGTCCGGGCGGTCGAATCATTGCGGTACATTCGCTGACGGTCTGTTGAGCGTTGCATGTCAATTTTTCCTTTGTTAAGTGCGCTTTGATTGAATGGAATTCGTGAAACGCCAGTGCTCGCACTGTGTTGCATCATCAGAGGGATAGAAGCTGTGATATGAGCAAGGAAACCGCGTACCCATCTCAGTTACAGTTGGTCGTTCTCAACGCCTGCTAACGAATAATGAAACGCCGTCCGAGCGCAGCGACGTCGTAGCGCCGTCGACCGATGTGACACGAAGACCCGAAGGCTCGACTGTGGCGCTAAACCCCCAGTCTTCTCTATAGACCGAGAGCTTGACCCGCCCCTGAAACGTCGGACCCTGCGCACCGAAAGGATGACAGTCCTCTGCATACCACTCGAGTTCGAATGGTTTGTCGGGAACTAAGGCACCAGCAACTAGAGGCTCGCCATTCACTGAAACGGTTGTAGCCGGACCACAGCGCGACGGTGGTCGCGGATCTGTCCAGCGTAAGGGCAACGCATCGCTGTCTAGTGCAGGCACTAAAAAAGCGTTAAGGATGAAAGGCGACACATCGAGGGGCGGGAGAGGCGATACATGCAGAGGCGGAAGAGGCTCAGCAGCAGTCGTGGCCCTATCCGTTCGCATGCAGCCAGATGGCAGCATGACGGCAAAACCAACGGTCACGGCGAGCCAGAGCGTGCGAGTCAAGCGATGAGGCATGGAGCCTGTAAGTGTGAGCGTCATATCATGCGCATGTTGCATACCTGCTTTGTACATAGCGTCCCTGTGTAATAAGTGAAGACGGTGTAACAATGTTGGTGTAACTGAGATGCCCAACGTTTGTTTCCTGCATGCTAAAAAGAATTCGGCAGGGCCAGCAATCAGCCAGATGATCTATGACTATTGGCGCATGCGTAACGCAGCCTGGTTGAAGTTAACGATGGCGTGCCCGTTCCAGGGTGCGATCGGTCGAACATCAAGATGTTTCAGCGCTCCGGGAAGGCGCACGAAGGGCTGCGCAGCGCACACTTGCAGTGCTTAAATCAGTACGCAGTGATGTGCTCCGCGGTGAGCTTCTGCTGATTGATGTATAGCGCGGGGAAGTACGCGACCATCGCCGTCGTCGTTCGGATTTGCGCTTCTTCCATCACCGGATCATGCACCGCGGCCTGGGAGCCGGAGCGCATCCATAGCCCCGCGCCGAGCACAAAAACAGCAACCATAGCGATTATGCCAACGTGATAACGCCGGCGCTTCGTGGCAGAGGGGCGTTTCGTTTGTGTAGCATGGGTCGGGACGCTGACAAGGTGCGTACGAGCTCTCACTGTGGTCCCTTTACATGATGGTGCGCACGAGATATGAGCACCTATCGTGCCAGAGCTGCGAAATAAATTCGGTTCAATGATCTCTCTGCTTGAGTCGCTGCTCGAACTGCGTAACTCGCAGCCGAAGCGCTTGTTGGTGCTTCTTCGTAGTCGACATTCTCTTGAGAAAATCTTAACTATGCTTATAACGCCCGATCGTAGGGCGCATGGCGACAACGACCTGCAATACGAACATCCAAACCGCGTGAATTGGCGATGCGGAATATTAGGCGAGCGAGAGCAGCAGCCGCATCATCGGTTCAGATGATGCGTTTACGAGCGTCACCACGTAGAGCGTGGTTGCCTGCTTTGCCCTGCTCGGACACAGTGCCGCCGTTGCGCACGCCGCTCGGCGGTCATTCAGAAGACGGCGCGTGTCAGGAGCTCAGAACAGGCTGCTGTGGGGTCCGGATTGGCGGCGTTGAGTTCTGCAACAGGCGCAACAGGTCCGCCTGGCGGGGCGTTTCAGTCTTGGAGAACATACGCTGCAAGTGCGTGCGCACAGTGGGCTCAGTAATGCCGAGAATGTCGGCCGCTTCTTTCGCGCCCAGCCCTTGGGCAAGCGCGAGCAGTACACGAAGCTCGCCGCCAGTCAGCTTATAAAGCCACGCAAATGCCTCGCCTGGCATGAGCGGCGCATCGACGGGATCCTGCATGAACACGGCCACCGATGCGGCAAACGGAGCAGCAATGTTCCGGCGCTGACCGCCACTGAGCGGAAGTAGCGTAGCTATATAGCCGGCGCCGTACGCATCGGGGATCGCTAGGTAGTGTTGGCTCATTTCCGTATGGCTCTCATCACGTGCCGCGTGCTCGATTGCATTCGCTAAGGCCTCGCGAGCTGCGACATCTGAGGGACAAAGCCGGTTATTAACGACGCGAATTGAGTTGCCGGCTCTGACCTGATGCTCGGCCGTGGCATTCATGAAAACGACGTGGCCATCGCGTGCCCCGAGGAAAACGCCCGCTAAAAGTCCATCAAGCGTCTTTTCGAGCATCTCGGACCTCAATGCCCTGATATCGAGCGCATCCGAGATCGTAAGTGCGCGGCACACGTGTGGAGACAGCAGCTTGAACAGGTCGAGCTCCGGCTCCTGGTAGTGCAAGGCGTTTCGGCTGCGAGAGACATGCATGGAAGCCATGCGGCCGCCGGTGCGCAAGGCCGGAAACCAGATTATGTCCGCAATCCCGAACGGTTGTAGTACTTTTTGCGAGAATCGACTTCCTGACAGCGCCGAGGGCTCCATAGAGAGACACTTGACGTCGCCGACATTCGAGACCATATCGGCAGCTGCCATCGGGCTTTCTGCGTAGTGCTTGCCGAGCTCCTGCAAAAAATTCTGCTCGTATCCGAAGACGAACAACTGGTCATTCTGCACCTGCCGCACATCATGTACGCAAATTCCACCCGCAGTACTGTCACACAGCTGCGCGATGCTACGACACGTGTCCGGCCAATGCTGAGGATTAAGCGCGCAGTCATAGATCGCGCCGATGGTGTCTGATAAGGTCTTCGCAGATAGTCTGTCCAAGCCCGTCATGCTGAGCCTGCGGCGCGCCAGGAATGCGATACGTGGCGCGAGACATCGTATGTCGAGCAGGGCAATAACACGTTAACGGCTAGTCTGAAAAATCGATACACGAGCAACCCTGACTCAGGAGAAGGCGAAACGCTTGATAGCATGATTTCGGCATGTCTCATAATTTCGCTCGATTCTTACCCGTTTCTTAGCGGATCGGATGATCATGACGCATAGGAATAGCTCGCCAACACAGCGACACGTACATGCACATGAACCGCAAATCGTAATGAGCCAAAACTGACTACGTCACTACTGAGAGCCTCATCGCACTAGCACGCAGGCGTACTGGGTGGCGCGAGGCTGCAAGCCGTAGTCTCGGGCTAGCGATGCAGCCCTTCATACAGAGCTTCGCAAACTGCAAGCGAATGCCGTTCGAACTGGCGTCGATATGTGAAGCAGGTTATCTAGATTGCTGCCTGGCTAGCCCCGATTGAGTACCCGCCGGCGCCGGATTGCACCGCTTTACCCTGTAAGTCGTATGCAGTCTAATCACCGAGGAAATCCTGTATCAATGCGGTCACTTGGTGCGCCATCTCGATATGAATGAAGTGTCCCGCACCGGAGACGATTTCGATACGTGCGTGCGGGGCGTATTCGTGAACGCGTTCGAGCCATGGTGAGCTTTGCCCTACTTGCAGTGACCCGCGCTTTAGCGTTGTTGAATCCATGTATGTGCTCTGGATGACCATCAGCGGCACCTGCACTGCCGCGAGGGCGGCGTTCATGTGCTGCGCGTCCCAGCGCGAAATACGTGGAAAGAGTGCCGAGCCGATTTCGTCCGGAAGTTCGCGCGCACGCTCGATAATTTCGTCGCTGCGATCGAAGGGCACGGGAAACATATCGCGGAAGAAGTCCTCGGAGAATGTGCGGAATCCTTTTGCTGCGATCTTTTCGCGGGTTCTCAGTTCAGCCACCTCTGGATCTCCGCTTCCGGTCAGACTGCCGTCGACGAGCACGAGACCGGCTACTGCTGCCGGCCGCTGGCATGCCGCTTCGAGCACGACGCGGCACCCCATGCTGTGCCCCGCCAGAACCGCGGGCGCAAGTCGAAGTGCCTCGACACGTTGCGTGACGTCGGCGCCATAAGTCTCTATCGAGCAGTCCTGCGGCTTGCCCGGCGTGTATCCATGCCCACGCAGATCGCACGTCAGAACGCGATGACGGTCGCTCAGCGCTTCGACCTGCGCGGCCCAGTCCGTGTGATCGCACGCGAAGCCGTGAACGAGCACTAGCGAAGGTGATCCATCACCACTAAGTTCGTAATGCATCCTTATGACCGCATGTCAGTGCGGATGCGGTCGTGTCTTGCGCCTGCGTTCTCCCTCTGCGACGATGTTGATTGCTTTATCGAGATCGGTCGCGGCTGTCATGAAGCCGGTTTGATACGCACGGCTGTCATCTCCGCTCTTGGCTGCGGGACAAATCGATTTCACATCGCGCAAAAACGCGGCGGCGGCCTCAGGCGTCACCAGTGATACAGCGGACCTGATGAACCGTGTAAGTGCATCAGTCCTTCCCCTGAGAAACTCTATTTGTTCGTCTTTAGTCATCGCAGCCTCGGGCACGTTGTGGCCTATCATAGGCTTTGTATCCGGCAAAAGGGCGGCATGCGAAAAGTTCTTGTACTCGCGCTAGTCGTCATTTAGCAAGTGGTGCACGAGCAGCGTGGACGAAGCCAGCGAGAGTGAGCCGGGAAATGGTTACGTCGACGACGCAACGGTCATTCGTTCGGGCGATAGCGTCACAATGTGCGAACTAACCGGCTACAGAATCGTCAGAGATGCTGTTCCCGGCGAGCCGTCCCAGTAAGTCTTTACGTTGACTGTGAGCGTTCAAACTTACGCGCGTCGCTCAATCACCATGATTGGCATACGCCCGATCTTCTGCAAGACCGCATTGAGAGTGGTTAACTCCGCTGGCTTGACCAGGTGCGCATCGAACCCGGCGTCCATGGCGCGTCGCACGTCTTCAGACTGGCCGTAACCGGTCATGGCGACGAGCGATATACGCTGCTGATATCGGTGCCTTATCTGGCGAGCGATCTCGTAGCCGTCCATGCCTGGCATACCGATGTCCAATAACACTACATGAGGCAAGTCTTGCGTAATGGCACGCAAAGCCGCTGGACCGTCGGCGGCGACGTCCACAATATGGCCTTCGATGCGTAACAACATTTGAAGAGAGATCCGCGCATCCAGGTTATCGTCCACGACTAGAATGTTCAGGGCCGAAGCCACTGACTTCTCGTTTGGTGTAAGCGAAGTTCGTTGTGCCGGCGGATCTGACAGAGGTAGCTTCACGGTAAACGTAGAGCCCTTGCCTAGTCCGGCGCTGGACACCGATATCGTACCCGCTTGCATCTCGACCAGGCGCTTCACCAGCGTCAGGCCAAGCCCAAGACCACCTCTGCGATGCAAACTCTTGTCGGCCTGGTAGAACAGATGGAATATGGCCGCGCGATCTTCATCCCTGAGGCCGGCGCCGGTATCTGCCACCCGCAGCACAGCGCTTCCTGCTGCTTTGATCACGGCAATGTCGATGCAGCCTCCAGCCGGCGTGTAGGTAATCGCATTCGACAACAGGTTTGTCACGACCTGCTCGAGCCGCGCACGGTCGCCCTGAACGGCAACTGATTCCTCACACTGAATGGCAATACGGTGGGAGTCGCAGCGGCCGCTCGCTTGCATCGCGGCAAGTGCCGACCGGGTGACCTCGCACAAATCGACGGCTGTGATCTCGAGACGGATTTTTCCCGCCACGACGCGCCCCACGTCCAGCAAATCGTCGACTAAACGCGTGAGTTGCTCCGTCTGGCGGCGAATGATAGCGTGGACGCTGTTGCGGCTTTCGAGTGGCAATTCCGGCCGGTTCAGTAACATCGCTGCGTTACTGACGGCACTCAATGGGTTCCGCAGTTCGTGCCCGAGCATGGCAAGGAATTCATCTTTGGCTCGGTCGGCCGCCATCAATATGGATTGTTCGCGCTCAACGAGCTGTGCACGCTCACGCAGCGCGGCTGACGCTTCGCTTAAGGCTTGCGCGACATCCCGCACCTCTAGAATGCCGGCATTCTTAGCGGTGCTCGAGGGCTCATGACCGGCGCCGATTGAGCGCGCTGCTGTGGCAAGTGCCGCGATCGGCACCGCGATACCGAGTCCGTATACATATGCGAGCGATACCGCCAGCCCAATGGTAATTGCTGCGCCAATGCCGAATAGCCCGGCAGCTCGATACGCGGCCGCGTTCACTTCGGCGATAGGAATATCCAGGCCCACGCTCCAATTGGTGAGCTCCGATGTCTTATGAGCAGAGAATGTGTCGTTGCCTTCCCCGGTTGGGCCACTGAACCATCCTTCACGTGTCGCCCGCACCGCAGCGCGGAAAGCATCGCTTGCGAATTCGGTAGGTGCGCGGGGCGGGAGCCTGGCGATAAAGTGTCCGTTCTCGTCGATCAGGCCCATCACCCAAGCGGCGGGAAGGTGCTGTGACTCAATCAACCTCACAAATGCTTGCGGGTCAACCACTGCGCTCAAAACATATGCGACCGAGTCACCGCGCATAACCGGTAATCGAATAGGCACCACGTAAGCGTCGGTCGTCCGTCCCAAGTTGATGTTGCCGGCGACCGCCTGGCGGGTCGACACGACCCGTCGCACACTTTCGAGATCGAGGACGTTTGGCAGATTGCCGTTCAGGGGAAGATTCGTGTGAACGACTTGTTGGCCGGATGGCAGCGCAAGGTGAACGCTCTGCCAGGCAGGCTGCGATTTGACAAAGCGTTGCGCTTCGTTCCGAAAGGCAGCCAGGTCGCCCGTTTCAAGACTCTTAGAAGCTGCCAACCCGCTCAGGGAGAGTAGGTGCCCGCGAATCTCAGCGTCCACGGCAGTCATGAACGCGCGATTTCGATCTATCGCGCCGCGAGTCAATGCCTCGCGTTCGTAGTTCACCAGCATCGCGCCCAGTAGAAGGCAGAGCACAATCGGCGGCAACGCGGCGGCAAGGGTCAGCTGAACGAGCTTTGAACGCAGATCCATTAAGTGGCATTCATGCTTGTTAAGATGCCGGGTCATTGTACTGAACCAATCCCTCGTGAGCAAAAACGGGACATGACGACGGAATTGAGTTGGCCTAAAGGAGTATTGCTTATGCGACGCCTTTATGTCAGCACTGTGGCTTTAACACCGATACGTGCGTGCGACTCGCGCGCTGCTGATCACCGTCACGCAGGCAGGCAGTGATGGCGATGGGAGTTCGGCTCCGGCACTTACTTTGCGCCACAGAAGCTGCGCTCACTAGATGGCAAGCGGCAAATGCCCCGTTGATCCGTTGGCACGACGCCGCAAGGAAACGCGCATAATCGCAGCGCACGCGGGAGGGAGAGTGATTAATCGACGCAAGCTGCTGTTTGTCCTTGGCGCAGGGATTGTTTTGCCTCCGTCTACATCGTTCGCTCAACAGCAGGGCAAAGTTTGGCGCGTCGGTTTTCTTGCGGGTCGGCAACTCGAGTTTGTCGACTCCGACAATTACTACGGTCCCTTCCGGCAGGGAATGCGCGAGCTCGGATATGTCGAGGGCAAGAACCTCAGTATTGAATGGCGTTCGGCCGCCGGAAACGACGATCGCCTTGCCTTCCTTGCAAGCGAGTTGGTAACTCTTAAAGTGGACGTTATCGTGGTGGCTGGCAGCCCGGCAACGAGCGCCGCTCAAAAAGCCACCCACACAATCCCCATCGTGATGGGGAACATCGCTGACCCGGTCGAGAGCGGATTCGTCAAAACCCTTGCACGGCCTGGAACCAACGTGACCGGGGTGTCCAGTATGAGTGCGGACGTTAGCATCAAGCAGCTCGAGATGCTGATCAACATGGTGCCGCAACTTTCGCGCGTAGCTGTACTAATGAATCCGTCGAACATCGGGAACGTGAGAACTGTCGAGCGAGTGAATGCAGCCGCGTACAAGCGCGATGTGCACATTTTGCGTGCAGAAGCTAAGACGGCGGCAGACATTGGCGATGCATTTTCGTTTATACGCCAGCAACGTGCGGGAGCGCTCATCGTGGCGCTTGATTCGGTTTTTACCCAGGAGAAGTCCCAGATCGCCGCGTTAATCGCCAAATATCAATTACCGTCGATAGCTCCGGACGGGATGTATCCGGAAGCTGGTGTTCTGATGAGTTACGGTCCAAGCATCGGCGAGCAGTACCGGCACGCTGCGACATATGTTCACAAGATTCTCAAAGGAGCTAATCCTGCAAATCTGCCCGTGGAGCAGCCCACGAAATTCGAACTTGTGATCAATCGCAGGACTGCCCATGCATTGGGGCTCAAGGTTCCACAAGCACTGTTGACAAGCGCCGACAAGGTGATCGAGTGATCACGCGGCGCCAGTTCATCGCAATAGGTGCCTACTTACTGACAGTGCCGCTCGATGCCATCAGTCAACAGCCAAACAAACTGTGGCGCATCGGTTTCCTGTCTCCGTTCCCCTCCAACAACGATGTGCAGTTCGAAGAGTTCAAGCCTCGATTGCGCGAGCTTGGCCACGTGGAAGGCAAGACCATCACGATCGACTATGTGTCCGCCGAAGGAAAATACGAAAGGCTGCCGGCGCTGGCTGCCGAACTCGTGCGTCGCAAAGTGGACATTATCCTCGCCGCCGGCGGCACTCCGTCCGCGACCGCTGCCAAGGATGCTACGCGGACCATTCCAATTGTATTCGTGGGTGTGGCTGATCCCGTCGGTCAACAGCTCGTTACCAATCTCGCACGGCCTGGAGGAAATGTAACGGGCATGTCCAGCCAGCAACGCGAAACCGCAGTCAAATATCTTGCGCTGCTGAAAGAAATCGATCCCGGCGCCAAGCGAATCGCTGTTCTGTCCAATCCAAGCAATTCATCGCTGCCTTCGGTAATCCGCGAGATGCAGAAAGCGGCGAAAACGCTACAGTTGGAAATGTCTGTCGTTAATGCAGCGACGCCCGGTGACTTCGAGCGTGCGTTTGCCGAGATCGCGAAGATACGGCCCGCTGGCGTGGCGATCGTTACGGACACGCTATTCAACAGTCAAGCCGCACGTCTGGCGACGCTCGCCGCGAAGTATCAGTTAGCCACGATGGGCGGCACGAGCGCTACGCCGGATAACGGAGGATTGATGAGCTATGGCGCGAACCGCCCCGACTTGATCCGCCGCGCTACCATTCTTGTGGACAAAATTCTCAAGGGAGCGAAGCCCGGCGATCTGCCGGTCGAGCAGCCAACAAAGATCGAGCTTGTCATCAATCTCAAAACCGCTAAGGCGCTCGGCATCACGGTTCCGCAGTCGATCTTGCTCCGTGCAGACAAGGTGATCGAGTGATAACACGGCGGCGATTCCTAATGAGCTTTGGCTTCGCTGCGACCGGATCGACACGGACGGCAATGGCTCAGCCGCAGGGAAAAATATGGCGAGTGGGTTTTGTCACCGCGCGCGGTCGTCCTGAGTCGATCGATGCTGACTTCATCGGCGCATTTCCGCGCGGCCTGCGCGAACTCGGTTACGTCGAAGGCAAGAACCTGGTGATCGAGTGGCGCTTTGAGCCCAAGCTTGACGCTCTGACGGCCGTCGCGGCGGAATTCGTGCGCCTTAAACTGGACGTCATCGTATCTGGATCGTCGCAGGCGATCGCCGCGCTCCAGAAAGCTACGACCAGCATTCCAATAGTGATGGCAACTTCCGGCGATCCGATCGGCAGCGGTTTTGTCAGAAATCTAGCCCGACCTGGTGGAAACATCACTGGCCTGTCGAACCTAACAAGTGACATTGGCGCGAAGCAATTGGAACTGTTAGTTGGAATGGTACCAAAGCTCTCACATGTGGCTGTTTTGCTAAATCCGCTCAACCCTTCTATGGTCTCTTTCCTTAAGAACGTTCAGTCCGCAGCGCAAGTACATAGCGTTAAGATCGCACCGTTGGAAGCCGCGACAGCGCACGAGATCGAGAACGCTTTCCGCGCAATTGCCCGAACGAGTGGCAGCGCGATCATCGTGGGGAATGATGCGCTGCTCATTCAGTATCACCGCAAAATCGCAGAGCTGGCCGCGCAAAACCGATTGCCCTCTGTGTCACAACCTCGCGAGTATGCAGAAGCCGGCGGCCTGGTGAGCTATGGGCCAAATCTCGCCGATCAGTTCCGGCGCGCCGCAACCTATGTCGACAAGATATTCAAAGGCGCGAAGCCCGGTGATCTGCCTATTGAACAATCGAGCACATTTGAACTGCTCATAAACGGACGAACCGCGAAAACGCTTGGTCTAAACATTCCGCAATCAATATTGCTGCGCGCCGACAAGGTGATCGAGTGATCAGTCGCCGGCAAGCCGTAGTCGCGTTTGCTAGCGCTGCCGTGTCGCCGTTTGCAGTGTTCGCACAGCAAGCAGACAAAGTGCGGCGCATTGGGATGCTGATTGGATACTCGGACGCCGATCGCGAAGCACAATCCGGCGTCTCCGCGTTTAAGCAATCGCTCGCAGCACTTGGCTGGAATGAAGGGCGCAATTTAGCTCTGGAAAGCCGGTGGAGCGCCGGTGACGCGCAGCGCGCGTCGGTATATGCCAAAGAGTTAGTAGCCCTGCAGCCGGATCTTTTACTGGCCGTGACTACTCCAGCTACGGCCGCGCTGCACCAGGAAACGAAGGCGATTCCAATCGTATTCACCATTGTTTCCGATCCGGTGGGTAGCGGGTTTGTGCAGGCACTGTCTCGACCTGGCGGAAACCTGACCGGTTTCATCGATCTTGAATCGTCACTGATGGAAAAATGGGTTCAACTACTCACGGAATTGGCACCGCGTGTCACGCGAGTAGCGGTGATGTTCAATCCTGCAACGGCTCCGTACGCTGAGTACTATTTGCAACCGTTGAATGCAGCGGCGCCAAAGCTAGGCGTGCAGGCATTCGCGGCAACGGTGCGCACCGAAGGCGAAATTGAGACCGTTATCGGCGAATTGGCGAAGGACGCCAACTCCGGGCTCGTCATAATGACCGACAGCTTCATGACTGTTCACCGCAAAGCGGTGATTGCTATCGCGCAACGGTTCAAAGTCCCGACCGTATACTCTGCCGAATATGACGTGACCGACGGGGGACTATTATGTTACGGCGTTGACAGCGTCGAGATATTTCGCCGGGCGGCGTCGTATGCTGATCGCATCTTGCGTGGCGGGAAGGCAGGCGATCTTCCCGTGGAGCAGCCCGCGAAGTTTATTCTCGCAGTAAATATGAAAGCCGCGAGACAGCTCGGACTGACTGTTCCGGAGTCGATCCTCTTGCGCGCTGATAGGGTAATCGAGTGATAACACGCCGCCGACTAGTCGTTACGGCCGTTGGCGCACTTTGTTTTCCATTTACATCGTTCGCACAGCGCATCAGGGCAATGCCGCGAATCGGCGTCCTGGGTGCAGGTTCGGCTGCGGGTTGGGCGCCCATGGTCGATGCGCTTCGCATAGGCTTGCACGAGCTCGGGTATACGGATGGCAAAAGCATCGCCATCGACTATCGGTGGGGGGACGGCAACTATGTTCGTCTGCGTGGACTGGCAGCTGAATTAACCGCGCTCAATCCTGACGTAATCGTCAGTCATGCGTCAGCAGGCGTTGGCGCAGCAAAGCAAGCGACAAATTCGGTGCCGATCGTCATGGCATCAATCGGTGATCCGGTTGCATCTGGTTTCGTCAGCAACCTATCGCGACCCGGTGGGAACATCACCGGACTTGCGTTCCTGAGCAGCGAAATCGCGGCGAAGCGCTTACAAGTCATCAAGGAGATCATGCCAAAGGTCACTCACGTCGCACTGCTCTTCGACGACAGCGCCCAACGCAATCTAAGACCTGTTCTTCAAAACGCCGCTAGCGGGATGAACGTTACGGTTGATTTCGTCGCCATAACAAGCGCGGACCAACTCGACGTTATCTTCGGCCGTATGTCACGAGAGGGTGTTGGTGCAGTAATGGTTCAGGAAACGCCACTCCTGATATCAAAAGCGAAGGCCATAGGCGCGACTGCGTCTAGACACAGAATAGCCTCAATCGGATTTCTGGAAGTTGCAGAGGGCGGCGGACTCATCGCTTACGGTGCGAACATCCCGGATATGTGGCGGCGCTCTGCTACTTACATCGACAAAATTCTGAAAGGCGCGAAACCGGCGGATATGCCAATAGAGCAGGCGACGAAGTTCGAACTTCTTATCAATCTCAAAACCGCTAAGGCGCTCGGCATCACGGTCCCGCAGTCGCTCCTGGTAAGCGCCGACAAGGTAATTGAGTGAACAAACGCCGCAGCCTGCTCATTGCGCTTGCTGCCGTGACGTTCACACCGCGCCCGGCGTTCGCACAACTCAAACAGACTCCGTTTCTGATCGGCTGGCTGCATTCGGACTCACGCGAGGCGAGCCTTCATTACCTTACCGCCTTCAAGGAGGGACTCGCAGAGCTGGGCCTCAAGGAGCATGTGCAGTATGTGATGGAGGAGCGCTGGGCGAATGGTCGGTCTGCGAGATTGCAATCGCTCGCCGAAGACCTCGCCGCGAAAAAGCCGGCGGTGATTGTGGCTGCGCCATTGCAGCCCGTGCCCATTGCCACGAAGGCAGCACCCACCACACCGATCGTGCAAGCCACCGGCGGCGACCCGAGCACCACTGGCCTTGTTAAAAGTCTGGCCCGGCCCGGCGGGATGGTCACGGGACTCACAAATTTCAACGCTCCTGTGACTGAAAAATTTCTCGAGTTATTGATCGTCGCCGCACCCGGACTCAACCGCGTGGCTTTCCTGATGGATCCCAACGCCGGCGGTTACCGGGACTCGATGGATGCCGCACGGCGCTCGGTTGCGCAGTCGTCCGTGCAAGCACAGTTTGCAGAAGTGGTGAATGCCGAGGACATCGACCGCGCGATTCCCCGCTTAGCGAAGGACGGTGCGCAGGCTCTGGTTGTGATGTTGAGTCCAATGTTGAGGGTCGAGCGGCGGCGCATCATGAAGTTAGCGACGGCGCAACGGTGGCCGGTCGTCGCAGGTACTAGCGAGTTTGTTGATGAGGGAGCATTGCTGAGTTACAGCGCCGATGTTTTGGCCAATTATCGGCGAGCCGCCTACTATGTGGACAAGATTCTTAAGGGCGCTAAGCCGGGCGACTTGCCGATTGAGCAGTCGACCAAGTTTGAGCTTGCGGTCAATGTCAAAACCGCGAAAGCCCTCGGCATCACGATTCCGCAGTCGATCCTGCTGCGTGCCGACAAGGTTATCGAGTGATACGCCGACGAGCTGTCGTTGTAATCGTTGCGACTGTTCTCGCTGCGCCGTTTTGTGCGTTTGCGCAGCACGCCAAAATCTGGCGAGTCGGGGTATTAGCGACGCGCAATCGGCCCGCGTCGCTCGAAGCGGACGCTTTTGGTGAGTTCGTGCAAGGCATGCGCGAGCTCGGCTATGTCGAGGGTAAGAACGTGC
>Ga0207691_10002662_pt1 | contig 17453 bp, 10 predicted proteins | sample KBSM13metaG_FD_184327 | JGI IMG/M metagenome (GOLD analysis project Ga0207691, IMG submission 184327) | Miscanthus rhizosphere microbial communities from Kellogg Biological Station, Michigan, USA - KBS M1-3 metaG (SPAdes) (version 2) | ecosystem: Host-associated > Plants > Roots > Rhizosphere >... | reverse complement strand
CGCGAGAGGGCGCCGCCGACCACGGCGTCCAGCGGCTGCACGCTCGCCACGCTGATGGCCGAGTCGAAGGCGCGCAGTCGACTCGTCACCGCACCCACGAGCTGCTCCGGCGGAACGTCGGCGCGCAGCACCAGCGACAGTCCTCGGCCGGGATTCTGCGCGAACGGCAGGAACACGGCCGGAGCCGCAGCCGACTCCACCGACTCCACGCGGACATCGCGAACCACGCCTACGATCGTCCGGTACGCGGCGAACGTCCGATCGTCGAACAACACGATCGTCGCGCCGATCGGATCGCCACTCGGCCAGAAACGCTTGGCCATCGCTTCGTTGATGACGGCGACGCCCGCGGGGCGCGGCGCATCGAGGTCCGTGAGGTCACGCTCGCTGAATCGATCGGCCGAGCTGAAGTCACGACCTCGCACGACGGGGATTCCCATCGCCGAGAAGTACGCCGGCGTCACGATCTGAATTCCCGCCTTCCACTGGTCAGCGGCGGACGTCGGCGGGCTATGACCGTGAGCGCCCGGCGCGTCCGTGCGCCACATGCTCCCTGACCCGACCTCGCCCGTGAGCGGAATGTTCGTCGTTCCCGCAACAGCGCGTACACCCGGGATATGGCTCAGCTCCGCCATGAGCTGATCGTAGTACTGAACGCGCTCGAACCACACACGCGGTTTCGCGAACCGGCCGGTTGCCAGGCGAATCTCGGCGGAAAGGACATCATGTCGCCGAAAGCCGAGATCCGTCGCTTGCAGCCGTTCGAAGCTCCGAAGCAGCAGCGCGGCGGCGACGGTGAGCACGAATGTAAGCGCGACCTGACTACCGACGAGCCACTCGCGAGTTCGTGCGCCCGTCGAGCCGGCGCCCCCAGTTCGGGTCCGCATGGCATCGCTCAGTCGCGTGTCGCGCGAGCGAAGCGCCGGCGCGAGGCCGACGAGTACGGCGGTGACACACGTCACCACGAGTGCGAAGAGAACGACAGGTCGATTGAATGCGACCTCGCCGATCCGCGGAATCTCCGTCGGCGCAAGAGCGAGCAGCACGCGACTGCTCCCGTAGGCGACGAGCACTCCGCCCATACCGCCGAGTACCGCGAGCAGGAGTCCTTCGGCCATCCACTGCCGCAGCAGTCGCCGCACGCCGGCACCTAACGCGAGACGCACCGCGGTCTCGTGTCGTCGCGCCGTCGCGCGCGCCACGGCGAGGGTCGCGACGTTGCCGCACGCAACGAGCAGCACACACCCGGCGAGCCCGAACAGCACCAGCAGGATCGCCCGCGTGTTCCCGACGATTGTCTCGCGAAGCGGCGCCATCTCGAGCGTCCAGCCAGCGTTCGACGCCGGGTACTCGGACGCGAGCTGATCCGCAATCGCCGAGGCCTCGGTTGTCGCCCGTTCGATCGTTAGGCCAGGTCGGAGTTTCGCGATCGCACCGTAGTAGCGGAACTGCCGTTCCTCCGCCGCGAGCGTGGGCGAGTACGAGAGTGGCGTCCAGACTTCGGTGCCCACGGGAAACGAGAAGCCGCGCGGCGCGACGCCGGCAATCGTGTACGACCAGCGGCCGTCAATGCGGACGGTGCGGCCGACGACATCGCTGGCGCCGCCGAACTGGCGCTGCCAGAGCTCGTAGCCGATCACCATTTCGTCGAACGATCCAGCGAAGCGAGTGGTGCCATCGTCCGGCGGGAACGCCCGGCCGAGGACCGGCCGGGCACCGAGCATCTCGAAGAGCGCAGGCGAGACCGCGGCGGAGCGTGATTGCCACGTTTCCTGCCCGTCGGAGACGAGAAAATCGCGCTCGCCGAACAACGCGATGCGTTCGAGCGTGCGACTCCTCGCGCGCAGATCCACGAACGTGCCGGGCGAGACGGCTCCGCGCTCCACGCGCTGCGTCTGACTGCTTTCCCAGAGGCGGACGAGGCGATCCGGGTTGGCGTAGGGAAGCGGGGCGATGACCACGGCATGCAGAACCGTGAACACCGCGGTGTTTGCGCCGATGCCGAGGCTCAGTGCGGCAACGGCGGCCAACGTGAAGCCGGGTGCGCGCCGGAAGGCACGGACCGCATGCCTGAGATCGTGCGCCAGATCCTCGAGCCACGAGATGTTTCGTACGTCCCGCACATCCTCGGCCGCTCGATCGACGCCGCCGAACGCGAGCCGGGCCGCGCGGCGTGCGGCGTTAGGCTCCATGCCGTTCCGGATGTTCTGCTCCGTTTCCATGTCGATGTGGAAGGCGAGCTCCGCCGCCATCTCGCGTTCCGTGGCGCGTCGCCGAACGAGTGCGCGCAGGCGTCGGCGCCAGCCGGCCATGCGGTCCCTGATGTCGGGTACGCGGCGTCGCATGTCAGGACCCGGCGAGTATGAGGTCGACTGCACGGACGTAGTCCCGCCACTCGCGAGTCTCGGCTGTGAGCGCGCGCTTGCCGGAAGCGGTCAGCGTGTAAACCCGAGCCGGCCGATTCTGCTCGGTGCTCTGCCATTCGCTCTCGATCCAGCCCTGCTGCTCGAGGCGCTGGAGCGCGGGGTAGAGTGAGCCCTGGCCCACGCGCAGAAGGTTCTCGGACTGCTGCTGGATCCGCTGGCTGAGCGCCCAGCCGTGCATCGGTGCGCCAGCAAGGGTCCTGAGGATGAGCAGGTCGAGTGTGCCGCGCAGGAGGTCGGTCTGCGTCCTGGCCATCGGGCTGTCGGAAGTCGGTGTATTGTCGGAACCCGACAATACAATGCGTGGCGTATTGTCGAAAGTCAACAATACGCTCGCTAGAGGCCGCCGGCCGTTAGCCGCCTAACAGTGCCACCCACGTCCCGTCCACGAGGGCGTGAGTGATGGCGGACGCCGTAATCCGTTGCGTGCGCCAGTAGACCCAGCCATACGCAAGGCCCGCGATGGAAGCGAGCAGCATGTATCGTGGGTCGGGGAAGTGGGCCAGGCCGAACACGATCGACGCGATCCCCCAGCCCGCTCGCGGGCCGAGCCACCGAGCGAGGAGATTCTGCAGCAGCCCGCGGAAGAGGAACTCCTCGGGCACGCCGGTCACGAGATAGATGATGAATGGCGCACCGGCGACGTGAGTCGCGTCGAGCGCTGGACGCCACGCGATGAAGCCGGTCGCGAAGCCGATCGGCAGCGCGACGACGGCGTAAGCGAGAAACGCGGTCACCGCCAGCCTGGCGTCGCCGGTGGTCAGGCGGTACGTGTAGCCTATGCCCGGGAGCGGCCGCGCGACGAGAAAGAGGTACATCGCGTCCACGAGCCCGACGAGCTTTCGCATGTCGACGCCGTTAGGCGGTGGTAGCGGCAGTGACGGGAGGAGTCGAAACTCGATGGGCAGCCAGAGCGCCAGAATGACAACGAGCTCACGCACGGGGACGCGCCGCTCCTCGCCCTGGGTGTCCCGAGCCCCGGGTGCGGCGAGCAGGAGCGGCGGGAGAAACAGGTATGCCGCATAGATCGGGACGCGCAGTCCGATAGGGAGCCCCGACCCGCCGGCATACGCGGTGGTGGCCAGGAAGAGCGTCGCGGGGCCCGCGAATAGACGTCCGAGCGGGGGCAAACCCTCCACTGCCGACCGCAATGACTGCCTAACGCCGTCGATCGACAGTGCGATGTACGCGCCTGGCACGAGGACGAAGAGCAGGCCGGCGGCGACGAGCACCAGCGTGGACGGCGGTCGGCTCGTGCGCGTCGTGATGGCAACCGAAGCAAGGACAAATGCGATCGTCGCGACGGCCAGCTCAGCCGCGCTCCAGCGGTGCGTCGTATCCTGCTGCATTCGTGGCGGACCAAAACGAGTCGGCCGGTCACGCAGCGCCTAACGTACGGTGCGCTGCGTGACCGGCCATTCAGCCACTGCTGCTATCGATTCGAGTCCGACGTCGTCGCCTGACCGCCCTTCGTGCCCCACCGGTCGAACCAGCTGCGCAGATAGAGCTGCGTGCGCAGGAAGTTCGACGGCGTGCTCGACGTCCCATGGAACTCGTTGTTCATGCGCACCATCACCGTCGGCGTGCCGTGCATCTTGAGCGCGCGGTAGTACTCCTCGATCTGCGGGATCGGTGTGCGCAGATCGTTCACGCCCGTCATCAGCATCGTCGGCGTCTTCACGTTGCCGACGTACATGATCGGCGACCGGCGCAGGTACTCGCTCGGATCCTCCCAGAACGGCTTCTCGAAGTTCATGTACCAACCGGCGCCATCCGTCTGGCCGACGAAGCTGATCCAGTCGATCACGGGGCAGAGTGATGCCGCAGCCGTGAAGCGATCGGTGTGACCCACCGTCCATGCCGTGAGGACACCGCCGCCCGAGCAGCCGTACACGAACAGGTTCTTCGTATCGATGTAGCCGCGACCGATGACCGTGTCGACGCCGGCCATCAGGTCATCGAAGTCCTTCCCCGGGTATGCATTCATGATCTCGTTCGTGAACTTCTCGCCGTACCCCGTCGAACCGCGCGGGTTGGTGTAGAGCACGACGAACCCGTTCGCGGCGTGATCCTGACGCGAGTAGTTGAACGCGACGTTGTACATCGCCTGCGGTCCGCCGTGGATATCGAGGATGAGCGGATACTTCTTCGCCGCGTCGAAGCCCGGCGGCTTGACGATCCATCCCTGAATCTTGAGCCCGTCCTTCGACGTGTACCACACCTCTTCCGTCTGTGCGAGCTCCTTGCCCGCGAGCACGTCGTCGTTGACGGCGGTGAGCTGGTTGAACGTCGACACAGCTCCGGTCTTCGGCACCGAGAACGTGACGATGTCGTTAGGCTTGGTCGGAGTCGACCGCATCCCCACCGCGAGTCCATTCTTGCCCACGGCGGTGATGGTCAGGAGCTGCTTGCCGCTCGTCACCGGGCGGAACTGACCGGCCGTGCTCGTGACGTAGAAGTTCTTCGACCCTTCGCTCTCGGCGTTGAAGTACAGGCTGCCGTCATTCCCCCACATCACGCCCGAGATCGGACGGTCGATGTTTCCGGAGACGACGTGTGCGTTCGAGCCGTCCGCGTTCATGACGTACAACTTCGACTCCGCCCAGGCCGAGTGGTTCACCGAGTCGGCGGCGATGAAGGCGATGAGTTTCCCGTCCGGCGAATACTCCGGCCCGTTGCTCGTGCCGTTCCGACTCGAGATCTGCTTGATCTCGCCCGTCTCGACGTTCGCCGCATAGATGTGCGATTTACGAAATGCCGACTCGGCGTCCTTGGTGCGCAGCGACGAGAACGCGAGCCACTTGCCGTCGGGCGAGAAGTTCGGGGCCGAGGCGTTCCACTCGCCGGTCGTGATCTGACGCGGCGTTCCGCCGTCGGCCGGAATCACGAAGATGTGGCGCACCGCTTCATCGGTGAAACCAATGCGGTCGGAGCGATAGTTGAGACGGCTCACGATCTTCGGCGACTCGATCCATTTGGCGCCCTTGGGAGGCGTCGGCATCGCGATGCGCCACGTCTCCTTGATCGGCACGTTCATCACGAACGCGATCGACTTTCCGTCGGGCGACCACTCGAGCGCGCTCGGCGCCTCCGTGACGTGTGAGACCTGCGTCGCGGCGCCTTCGCTGTCCATCCATCGCACGTAGATCTGCGACCCGTTAGGCTCGCCCTTCGCGACGTACGCGATGCGCTTGCCGTCGGGCGACCACTTGACGTCGGACCCCTGAACGAGCTGGCGTGCGTGCGATCCGTCGGCGTTCATGAGCCACACCGCGGACTCCCATTTATCGTTCATCTTGTCGATCCACCGACGCGTGTAGACGATCTGTGTCGCATCGGGGGAGAGCTGGGGGGCCTGGACCTCCTCCCAATCGAGGTACTGCTCGAGCGTGATGTGGCCCTGCGGGCGCTGCTGTGCGTGGATCGCGAATGGCGCGACCATCAGCACGCAGAGGGACGCCGCAGAGAACAGGCTACGGGGGGTGCGCATCAGACCTCCGGAAGGGTGGGGCACGGGAGATGGCGGGGTTGACTCGGCTCCAACTTGGGGTACCCCGAGCATGCTGGCCAGAGGACCTAGATTCAAGCAATGCCCCCGATCAACACCCGATTCACGTCGAAGCTCTTCAAATATCCCGGAAAGGGCGGCTGGACGTTCGCGACGGTTCCCAAGCGCCACGCCCCGCCGGTGATGCACGGGTGGGGACGCACGAGCGTCGTTGCCACCGTTGACGGTCACCGCTGGAAGACCAGCGTGTGGCGCGAGAAGTCCGGCCGGACCCTGCTCGCCGTACCGAAAGCCGTCCGAGGCGAGAAGGGCGACGGTGACAGCGTCCGCGTGGAGTTGGAGTTCACGCTCTAGCACAATCGGTCGCGCTCGCCGTCACGCGTGCCGCAGCGCATATTCGAATCGCCTCAACGGTAGCGAGGACGCGATGCAGTCCACGGAGTACGATGCGATCGTCGTGGGGTCCGGGATCTCCGGCGGCTGGGCCGCCAAGGAGCTCACTGAGAAGGGGCTCCGCGTGCTCCTGCTCGAGCGCGGACGCAACGTCGAGCACATCAAGGACTACGTCAACGCGACGAAGGGACCTTGGGAATTCGCGCATCGCGGTGGTCGCACGATCGCCATGGAAGAGCTCTATCCCGTCCTCAAGCGCGACTACCCGCTGAACGAGAAGAACCTGTCGTTCTGGGTCAACGAGCAGGAGTCGCCATACACCGAGGTCCGACGCTTCGACTGGTATCGCGGCTATCAGGTGGGCGGACGATCGCTCATGTGGGGACGCCAGAGCTATCGCTGGAGCGACCTCGACTTCGAGGCGAACCTGCGTGACGGCATCGCCACCGACTGGCCCATTCGCTATGCCGACCTCGCGCCGTGGTACGATCACGTCGAGAAGCACGCCGGCATCGCTGGCTCGGTCGAGGGGATGGCGCAGCTTCCGGACGGGCAGTTCCAGCCGGCGATGCCGCTCAACTGCGGTGAGGAGCTCGTCGCTGGTCGCCTAACGAAGCTGTTCGATGGCAAGCGCCGCATCATCCCGGGTCGCACCGCCAACGCCACGCAGGCCCTCCCGGGACGCACGCCCTGTCAGTACCGCGACGCCTGCTGGCTCGGCTGCCCCTACGGCGGCTACTTCAGCACGCAGTCCTCGACGCTCCCCGCCGCCGTGAAGACGGGGCGCCTAACGCTCAAGCCGTTCGCGATCGTCAGCGAGGTGCTGTACGACCGTGACCGCAAGCGCGCGACAGGCGTTCGCGTCCTCGACGCGGTCACGAACCAGACGACGGACTACAGCGCGCGCGTCGTCTTCCTCTGCGCCTCGACGCTCAACTCCACGTGGCTCCTCATGCGCTCGGCCACCGACGTCTGGCCGGGCGGTCTCGGGAGCAGCTCGGGGCAGCTGGGCCACAACCTCATGGACCACCACTTCCGGTGCGGTGCGTCCGGAAAGCTCGAGGGCCTGACGGACAAGTACTACAACGGACGTCGCCCTACGGGCTTTTACATTCCACGCTACCGCAATCTCTTCGGCGACAAGCGGCCGTACCTGCGCGGCTTCGGCTATCAGGGCGGCGCTGGCCGTGATGGTTGGTCGTCCGCGGTGGCCGAGCTCGGAGTCGGTGGTGCGTTCAAGGACAAAGCGGCGGAGCCGGGTGCGTGGGGCGTTGGCGCGACGGCGTTTGGTGAGATGCTGCCCAATCACAAGAACAAGGTGACCCTGGACGACAAGAAGACAGACAAGTGGGGAATGCCGGTGCTCAAGATCGACTGCGCGACCGGAGAGAACGAGCGCCTCATGCGAAAGGACATGGTGCACGACATGGAGGAGCTGTTGGAGCAGTGCGGCGTGAAAGAGGTGAACGGCTACGACAATGAGTGCTTCCCGGGCATGGGCATTCACGAGCTGGGCACCGCGCGCATGGGGCGAAGTCCCAGGTCTTCGGTGCTCAATGGCTGGAACCAGGTATGGGATGCGCCTAACGTGTTCGTGACCGATGGCGCGTCCATGGCGTCATCGGCGTGCCAGAATCCGTCGCTCACGTACATGGCGCTCACGGCGCGCGCCGCAGATCACGCGGTGAACGAGCTCAATCGTCGCAACCTCTGATGCGGGATTCGTCCATGTTTGATCATGACGGTGTGAGCGACGATCCTACGGATCGCGACGCGGTTACCGTGATCGATCGCCGGGAGGCAGTGCGTCGCGTGAGTGCGCTGTTAGGCGGCGTCGCATTCGTGGGCGGAAGCTCGCTGCTCGCGGCGTGTCAACGTGAGCGCGAGAAGCCTCCCGCCGCATCTACGCCCGCCGCGCCCGCGGTGCAGGCGCCGATCGGCGAATTCACGACGCAGGACATCGCACTGCTGGATGAGATCGCGGATACGATTCTTCCCGCGACGACCACGCCTGGCGCCAAGGCGGCGAAGACAGGCGCGTTCATGGCGCTCATGGTAACGGACACCTACAAGGCGAAGAATCGGAAGATCTTCCGCGACGGTCTCGTGACACTCGACGCCGAGTGCCGCAAGGCGAACAACGTGGATTTCATGACGGCGACACCGGCACAGCGTCTGGCCTTGCTCGAGCGGCTGGACCGCGAGCAGAAGGCACACACCGATGCGCGGACGGCAGCGAGCAAGGCGCGGACGCGTGCGGGTGCAACCAAGCCGGCGAAGTCCTCCAGGTCTGCCGACTCGACCGAGGCGGAGCGCTTTCTGCCCGACCAGCGGAAGACGGCGGCGCTGGGCACGGAGACCAGCGCGGCGGCAGCGGTCACCGCTGACACACCTGCGCACTACTTCCGCATGATGAAGGAGCTCGCGATGCTGGGCTACTTCACGTCGGAGATCGGGTGCAAACAGGCGCAGCGCTACGTCGAGTCTCCTGGACGCTACGATCCGTGTGTGCCGTACACGCCTGGCCAGAAGGCCTGGGCGGGGCACGCCTAACGCCTTGAGCCTGCGCCGCGAGCGGGTCATGACGCGAGGCCTCGTCCTCGGGAAATTTCTTCCGTACCACGCTGGGCACGCTCACCTGATCCGCGCCGCGCGCGCGCAGGTCGACGAGCTCGTCGTCCTCGTCTGCTCCGTCGAGCGCGAGCCGATTCCGGGCGCGCTTCGTTTCCGATGGGTACGTGACTCGCATCCCGATTGCCGGGTGGTGCATGTGGCCGAGGAAGTGCCGCAGGCGCCAGAGGACGATCTCGAGTTCTGGCCGATCTGGACGGACCTCGTTGCACGACACGCCGGTGATATCGACGTCGTGTTCACGTCCGAGGACTATGGCGACGAGCTCGCGCGGCGGATCGGAGCGCGACACGTCTGCGTGGACCGCGAGCGCCTAACGGTGGCCGCGTCCGGACGCGCGGTTCGTGCGGCGCCGTTCCGCCATTGGGATCTCGTCCCGCCCAAGGTGCGGCCATACTACGCGCTTCGCGTCGCACTGCTCGGCACGGAGTCGACGGGCAAGACGACGCTCGCCGAGCGGCTGGCGAAGCGTTTCGGGACGGTGATGGTGGAGGAGTTCGGTCGACCGTACTGCGAGACACGTCCGGCGATGTCGCTCGAGCCAGTGGATTTCGAAGTGATCGCGTGGGCGCAGGCCGTGTTGGAGGACGAGGCGGCCGAGAATGCGAACTGCGTGCTGATCTGCGATACGGAGCTGCACACGACCGCAACGTGGAGTGACCTGGTCGTCGGCTCGCGGCCCGAGTGGCTCACCGCGGCGGCGCGCGCGCGCCACTACGATCTCGTGCTGCTGCTCGACGATGATGTGCCGTGGATTGCCGACGGCCTTCGTGTGTTGCAGGATCGGCGCGCGGAGCACACGCGGCGTCTCCGTGAGGAGCTCGACGCCGCCGGCCGACACTACGTCGTTCTGTCGGGCGAGTTCTCGGAGCGGGGGCGTGAGGCAGAACGGCTCGTAGCAGCGCTGCTGGAGAACGGGGGCAGCTCCCCACCGTCCCGGTAGAGGGCCTTCTGTCACAGGGCCTTCTGCCACAAGACCCCAGAGGGCCGGCATCACGACCTGCATCCCCAGTCATCGAGTCCTCAGTCGGCAGTCGTTGGTCATCAGTTTTCAGTCAAAACCTGATGGCGGCGGACGGCGGGGTCAGAGTCGGGACTCCGAGTCAGGACTCCGAGTCGGGACTCCGAGTCCGCCGTTTGGCACCCAGCGTCAACCAGCCACCAGCACGACCACCCAGCTACCAGCGCCAGCCACCAGCTCCCCTGGTACCGCTGCGTTCCACGCGACGACAGCTACTCCGGCTGCAGCGCCGTCATCGAGTCTGTCCTCGACGCCACCCGCGCAGGCAGGTAGCTCGCAGCCGCGACGACCACCCACAGCACCGGCCCGATCACACCGAACACGAACGGATCGCGGGCCGAGACGTCGAACAGTTGGCCCTGCAGAAATCGCGTCAGCACCAGGGCCAGCGCCAGCCCGACGACGATTTCCAGCGTGGCGAGCGCCAGCGACTCCTTCACTACCATGCGCAGAACCGACCCCGGGCTCGCTCCAATGGCCATGCGCAGCCCGAGCTCTCGGCGACGTTGCGCCACGGACTGGGCCACGATACCGTACACGCCCACCGCGGCCAGGCCCAGCGAGAAGACCGCGAACACCACGAGCAGCATGGCGGAGAAGCGGCGTTGTCCGCCGGCTGCACTGACCACCACGCTCATCGTCTGCGTGTGGTACACGGGCTGGTCCGGATCGATCGCTCTCACCGTCTTCACGATCGCCGTGCCTAACGTTGCAGGGTCCTGCCGCGTCCGCAGCACCAGCGCCAGCGTGACCGGCGGGGTCTGAAGCATGGGGGTATACATCTCGCTGCTCGGCGGCTCATCGAGCGACCGCAGCCGCGCGTCGCGCAGCACACCCACGACCGTCATCCACGGGGCAGGGCTCGCAATCGGACCGCGCTTGATGCGCTGCCCGATCGGGTCCTGGGCGCCGAACAGCCGCTTCGCCATCGTCTCGCTGATCACCGCGACCGGTGGCGCACCCCGCCGATCCTGGTCGGTGAAGCCGCGCCCGCGCAGGATCGACATCCCCATCGCTGCGAAGTAGTCCGCGCTCACCGGCCGGTATCCGGCGCGCGGCAGGTCGGTCGGCGCCATGGGCGGCCGACCGTCCACCGTGATCGGAACATCGACACTCGCGTCGCGCAGCGGCACGCTCAGCGTTCCACCTGCAGTCACCACGCCCGGGAGCGTCGCCAGCTTCTTCAGGATGTCGTCGAAGTATCGAGCGCGTGCCTCCGGGTCGACGTACTTCCCGCGTCGGGGCTGTCATTCCGAGCGGAGGCCGAAGGCCGGAGTCGAGGAATCGCGATCATACGGGCAGAGGGCCCTCTACTCGGCAGAGTCTCGATTCCTCGACTCACTTCGTTCGCTCGGAATGACAACCCTTCTCGACTTCGCCGCTTCGCGGCTCCGCTCGGAATGACATCACCCGCTCGGGACGACCGCCGTTCTATATCTCGCCCAGCACGCGTCTCATGGCGCCCACGAGCACGTCCGCATCCGTGTCCCCGAACGGCATCGGCGGACGGATCTTCACCACGTTATGATGCGGGCCGTCCGTGCCAAGCAGGATGCCCAGCTCGCGCATCCGGTTCGCAACGTACGAAGCCTCCGCTCCCGCCGGCTCGAGCGTCTCACGATCCCGCACCAGCTCGACGCCGAGAAACAACCCCGACCCGCGGACGTCGCCGACGATCTCGTACTGCTCCACGAGCGGCCGAAGTCCGGCGAGCAGCCGCTCACCCACACGCCACGCATGCGTCTGCAGCTCCTCATCTCGCAGCACATCGAGCACCGCAAGACCAATGGCGCACGAGACCGTGTTGCCGCCAAACGTGCTGAAGAACTCCATCCCGTTGTCGAACGCGGCCGCGATCTCCGGCGTCGTGATGACCGCGCCGATCGGATGGCCATTTCCGAGCGGCTTCCCCGCTACGACAATGTCCGGCACGACGCCCTGATCCTCGAACGCCCAGAAGCCCGTCCCCATGCGACCGAGTCCCGTCTGGACCTCGTCGGCAATGCACACGCCGCCACCGGCGCGGACATGCCGATACACCTCCGCCAGATACCCCGGCGGAAACACGATCTGCCCACCGACGCTCGGACACGTCTCGGCGATGAAGCCGGCGATCCCGCGGCCATGCTCGTGCACGCGAGCGATGATGTCGCCCACATGCGTCGCGTACGTCGCGCCCGCGTTAGGGTCGTTCGCCCTGTACGCACCGCGATAGACGTCGGCAATCGGTGCGGCGTGCACCCAATCAGGCGTGCCCGAGCCGCCGGGACCAGCATGCTTGTACGGGCTCAGCTCGATGAGCGTAGTCGTGTTGCCGTGATACGCGGCTTCGAGCACGATCATGTCCTTGCGACCCGTGTACGCGCGTGTCAGCCGTAACGCGAGCTCGTTGGCCTCGCTCGCGGAGTTGACGAGGAAGCACACGCTCAGCGGGGCGGGCAGTGTTGCAGTCAGGCGCTCGGCGTACTCGTTCGTGATGTCGTTCAGATACCGCGTGTTCGTGTTGAGCAGCGCCATCTGCCGCTGACCGGCGGCGACGACGCGCGGGTGCGCGTGGCCGACGTGCGGGACGTTGTTGTAGGCGTCGATGTAGCGACGGCCCACATCGTCGAACAGGTACTGGCCGCGCCCGCGAACGATCTTTACCGGATCGCCGTACGCGATGCTCAGGTTGCGTCCGAGCAGCCGCCGTCGTGTCGCGAGCGTCGCGTCCCTACTCGGCGGCTCCGCGGGAAACCGCTCGGCGGGAATACCGAGCAGCAGATTCGGATCGGGGCACAGGCTTCGCCACACGGTTCGCTGGCTCGCGAGCGCGACGCCGGGGACGTCCGTTCCCATCCCGAGCAGGTGGGTGAAAACCTGGAGGTGGAGATGCGGCGTCCAGCCGCCGTTGACGGCGGCGGCGCCTAACGACGCAAGCTTCGCACCTCTCTGGATGATTTTTCCAACCGAGAGTCCGTCCAGTGACTCGCGACTCAGGTGACCGTAGAGCGTGAAGAACTCGACGCCGTCGTCGGTCGTGTGACGCAGGATGATCACCGGTCCGTAGTCGAGCGCCGCGCGGTTGTCGGCAAACGCGTACACGGTGCCGGAGAGCGGCGCGAACACGGGCGTCCCCGCGTCCGCGAACACGTCGAGCCCCAGGTGAATCGTCCTCCGCTCGGCCAACGCATTCGCGTCCCCCGCGAAGAGCGGCGAGCTGTAGAGCAAGCGCGGCTCGTCGTAGCGTCCGATACTGACGCGCACACCAGCGTCCCGCATTGCGGCCAGTACGCGCGCCGTGAGCAGCGGCTCCGCATTCTCCGCCGGATCGGCGCTTACGAGCGGGCTCGCGATGCTGAGATCGAGAACCAGCAGAGGCTCAATGCGAAGATCGGCGTCGATCACGGGCGCGAACTCCGCCGTGTGTGCGCCGAGCCAGGACCTGACGCGCTCACCTGACGCCGCCGCTTCCAGTCCAGCGGCATCACGCAACACCGCCTCAGCCACGTCGAACGAAATGCCCGCGAGAACAGGAAGTGTCCGCTTGATGGCTGCCTGACTGACGTCGAGATACTCGTTATCAGGGCGGAGGCGCATCTGGTGCGCGGCGATGCACGCGCTCATGCACAGCCGCATCGCGCTCAAGCCAAACAGCGCGCGGATCTCGGCGTCGCGTAATGGAGCGATGGCCGTATGGCCCCGGACGAGTTGCGCCATCGCAGCAAGTGGATCATCGGCATCGAGCATCATGTATGCTGCCGCGATCGCGAGGTCCGCGACGCCGTAACTGTGGACCATGTCGCCGAAGTCGACGATACCGCTCACATGCAGGCCGCGTTGGTCGATGACACTACCGTCGACGAGCACGTTGTAGTCGTTGAGATCGTCGTGGACCGCGCGGCGGGGAAGGGCGCCGAGGTGCGGCCTAACGTGGTGATCGAAGGTCGAGACGAGCGTGTCGACGACCGCGCCGAGCTCGGTGTCCGTGACGAGCGCGCGATACTGCTCGATCACGCGCTGGCCGTTCGCGAGATCCCAGTGGAAGTCGCGGTGGATCGCGGGATGATCGAAGTCCTCGAGCGCGCAGCCGAGCGACGCGATCGCGCGTCCGAAGTCCTCGAGCAGCGCGGGCGAACGGTGGCGGACGGTGCCGAGTGGCTTACCGGGGAGATATGTGACAGCCCAGACGAGGTGCTCGCGACCGTCGTCCCCGTTCACTGTCGCGATGGTCTCACCGGTGACGGTGGGAACTGGCTGTGGGCAGAGCGGCATCCGCGCCGCCACATGCGCCATCGCCGCTTGCTGCGCTTCGATAACGACTCGGCTCTCGCTGGCGCTCGCGATCTTGAGCACGCGCGTGAGCGCCTGCTCGGCGCGCCGTGCTGCACCAGCGTCCGTGAGCAGGAAGTTCTGATCGCGCTCACTGGTGAGCGGAGTCGCGACGGCGTCGCGGCCGAAGATGTCGCGGGCAATGCGCGCGGCGGCGCCTGCGTCGAATCGAGGAGCGTCGTTGACCGTGTTGACCGTGTTGACCATGGCGCGAAATCTCGACGACTCGCGCGCGGGCCGCTACGTCTGCCTACCGTTCCGGCCGGATGAGCGCCTCGAACGGAGCGTACCCGTGCAGTGAGTCCAGTGCGGTGGCGAAATGCCACGCAGGCAGGGTTTGCCCTTCACTTGCCGCCTGCTGGAGCAACTCCACTGCCAGCGGCTTGTCGCCGAGGGCTCCCATGATCGCCGCGCGCCAGTACGTATTCACGCCGAACAGCCAGCGGCGTTTCAGTCTACCTAACGAGTCCGCGATCACGCGCGCTCCGGCTCGGTCGCCGCGTGCGGCGTTCGCCAGCCCGAGATAGCCGACCGCGTCGATCCGGGTCGTGTCGCGTGCGATCAGGGTGAATCGGACGGCAGCGCTGTCGCCCTTGCCACTCATCAGCAGGGCGACACCCTCGGACAATCGGAGCGCCGGTGTCGGTGTGCGAGCCGGCGAGCGCTCGTACCACGCATTCGCCAGTGAGAGCAACCGCGTCGCCGTGGCGGGGTCTCCATGGGCGCGAAACTCCTGCGCCGCGGTCGTCACCTGGGACGCGACCGTACCGATCGAATCGTTCGTGTCGCGTAATAGCGAGTCGGCGAGCGCGAGTGCCGACGCGGGATCCTTCAAACCGGCATATACGCGGAGGCGTCGCCCTCTGAGCATCGGCTCGTTCGGAAACGTGCGCTGTGCCAAAAGCAGCGTCCGCAGCTCGCGATCGTAGTTGCCAGCTTCGTGGTGCACCTCGGCCAGGACCGTCTCGAGCTGGAGAGCGGCGCGCCCGCCCATGACGCCATAGGCGGCCTCGGATGCCTCCAGCGCGGGAAGCGCGAGCGCCGGATTCAGCAGGAACATCCCTGCCTCGCCAACGAGGTACAGGGCAAGGGAGCTCGAGTCTCTGGCCGCAAGCAGCTGCGCCGCCTTCAAATAACCCGGCACGTTTCCGTCCAGCTCCGCCTGGGCGTAGTCTCGATTCAGGCGTTCAGTTGCAGTGAGTCCGCCGGGAAGGCGATCGATCCGCCTCAACATCGAGTCGGCACGGTCGAACTCACCGGCGTTGATGTACTGGCGCGCCAGCAGCTGATAGGCCTGCGTGTACGTGCTGTCGATGGCGATGGCCCGCTCAAAGAATGGCCGCGACCCGATGACGTCGCCTTTCTCGGCGAATCGCTCGAATCCGGCGGCGAACTCGCGGTACGCGGCGTACTTCGGCGCGCGAAAACCCTGTGGCAGGATCTTGAGCTCACGGCGCAACCCGAGCGCGCCGAGCATCCGGTCACCTAACGAGTCGAGCGCTGCAATCGGATTGGAGGCGGAGCCAGTGACTGACGGGAGCGTCACCGCCGGTTTTCCGGTCTGCACATCACTCACCTGCGACTGGAACACGAGCGAGTCGCCGCGCAGCACGACGCTGCCGGATGCCAGCAGCCCGGCGTGTGTCGCATCCGAGAGCCGCTGCAGCTGGCCCGCCTTTCCACCCGTCGTGTCACGCAACCCCATGAGCACGATGTTCGTCGGCACGACATCGATCGAGCCGTTCTGAGCGATGCCGAGTGCCAGCCGATCCGCCGCGATGCGTCCGATGTAGTCGAAGCGAGGGTCGCCCGTCAGGTTCTCGAACGGCGCGATGAGGAGCCGGGACGAGCGAACAGGGGCGGCGGCCGCGGGCTCGGGGCGCGCACTGTGCATCAACCACGCGCCGCCCGCGATGACCACTGCGAGTCCCGCGAGTGCAAGACCCCAGACGCGTGCGCGCTGCCGTGTCGCGTTAGGTGTCAGCGACGTCGCGGGAGCGGTCGTACCCATTGGCGTCGTGAGCGCGTCGAGCGCGCGCACGATCTCCGTCGCGTCCTGCGGCCGGTCCGCCTGGCGCTTCTCGAGGCAGCGCATAATGAGCGACGTGAGCGCGAACGGCAGTGCCGGACGGCGCACGGAAAGCGACTCCGGTGGCTCGATCACATGTGCCGCCAGCAGCGCCTGTGTCGTTCGCCCGACGAACGGCGGTTGTCCGCTCAGGAGCTCGTACGCGACAACGCCGAACGAGTACAGGTCGGCGCGATGATCGATGCCGGGATCGGCGCTCACCTGCTCGGGCGACATGTACGCCGGCGTGCCGATCGCGACCCCCGCGGTCGTGAGCGCGCCGTGTCCGACCGTCGTCGCGTCGATCAGCGCCTTGGCCACGCCGAAGTCGGTGACGAGCGCGATGCCGCCCGTCAGCAGGATGTTCTCCGGCTTGATGTCGCGGTGGACGATGCCCTTCTCGTGCGCGTACCCGAGCGCGGTCGCGACCTCACGCAGCAACCGCACGGCTTCGGCGGCTGGCAGCTCGCCGCCCCGCGTCAGGCGCTGGCGCAACGTCTCGCCATCGACGAATGGCATCGTATAGTAGGGCAGCCCGCCGGCGTCGCCGGTGCTGAGCAGCTGTACGATGTGCGGGTGCTGGAGTCGAGCGGCGAGTGCGATCTCGCGTTGAAAGCGGGCGACGGAGAGGTCGGCGGCGAGCTCGGGCGGCAGGACCTTGACGACGATGGAGCGTCGGAGGGCCGTGTCGCTGGCGACGAACACGCGGGACATGCCTCCGCCACCGAGCTCGCGCTCGAGTGTGAATGCTCCGCCGATCGCGGTCTGCAGTTGCGTGCGGAGATCGTCCGTAGTGCCTCGCTTCTGGCTGCGCAGCCAAGTATGGCCGCGTCAGTCTATGCGTCAATGGCTACCTTTTATCGGGACGCAGTAGTCTCCGGAGCGGCCGTTCCCAAGAAATCTGGCTCGTGGCGAGAGGAGATCGACTCGCGCTACGCCCTATCCTGATTCTTCCGTTTCATCCGCGGAATAGCCGTTCCCACCGGCCCCGGCGCGACGATGCCGGACTGCAGAGCCGTATCCGGTAGTCTCGCAGTACAGATCCGCCAAATCGTAGTTCCCACCGGCCCCGGCGCGATGACGCCCGAAGAGAAGGAC
>Ga0207691_10002659_pt1 | contig 17461 bp, 16 predicted proteins | sample KBSM13metaG_FD_184327 | JGI IMG/M metagenome (GOLD analysis project Ga0207691, IMG submission 184327) | Miscanthus rhizosphere microbial communities from Kellogg Biological Station, Michigan, USA - KBS M1-3 metaG (SPAdes) (version 2) | ecosystem: Host-associated > Plants > Roots > Rhizosphere >... | reverse complement strand
CACATGACCGACAGCAAGCGCCCGATCAGCAAGGTCGAGGACATGAAGGGCCTGAAGATGCGCACGCCGCCCGACTCGGTGCTGGTCGACATCATGCAGGCGCTCGGCGCCGAAGCGCAGCAGATCAAGTTCGCCGAGCTCTACGTCGCGCTGCAGCAGGGCGTCGTCGACGGGCAGGAGAACCCGGTGATGAACATCCACGCCAGCAAACTCTATGAAGTGCAGAAGCACCTTGCGCTGACCAGCCACCAGTTCCAGATCACACCGTTCCTGATGAGCAAGCGCGCTTGGGACAAGCTGTCCGACGCCGACAAGAAGGCGCTGCAGGAAGCGGCCGTCGAAGCGACTGCGCTGCAGCGGAGGCTCTCGCAGGAATCGGAAGACAAGCTGCTCGCCGACCTCAAGTCGAAGGGTGTGCTGGTGACGACGGTCGACAAGGCGGCGTTCCAGAAGGCCACCGCGCCGGTGGTCGACAAGTGGCTCGCCGCGCCGATCGGCTCGTACGTCAAGAAGGTCGTCGCCGCCGCCCACGCCAACTGAGCGGCGCCCACAGCCGACATCGACACCTGAAGCGCCGGGAGCCCGGCGCCCCCTTTCGAGGAGACAAGCGATGAACTGGATCGAACGCGCCGTCGGCGGCATCTGCCGTGCGGTGCTCTGGGTCAGCACGTCCGTGATCTTCGTGATCCTGTGCGCCAACACCGTGTTGCGCTACGCCACCGGATCCAGCCTTCAATGGGGCAACGAAGTCCCCGAGCTGCTGTTCCCGTGGCTGGTGATGGCGGGCGTCGTGCTCGCTGCCTTGCAGGGTGCGCACATCACGACGAGCTTCATGATGGAGAAGCTCCCCTTCGCGACACGCCGACCGCTAACGGCCCTGTCGTGGATCGGCGTCGCGGCGCTCTACGCGGTGCTCTCGGTCCAGACGTTCCGGATGCTCGAGATCGTGCACGACGAGAAGTCGCCGATCCTGCAGGTGCCCGGCTCGGTGACCTATGGCTGCGTGATGGGCGGAATGGCGATGCTGGCGGTGCTGGCGTTGCTCTCGGCGTGGCGGGCCTGGCAGGCGAGCGAGCAAGGGACGACCAGCGCCGACGACATTCCGCACGTGCCGCAGGCGCACTGGTAACCCCAGGGAGACCGACATGACCGCATTGATCCTCGTTGTCTTCCTCGGCGCCGCCGTCATCGCGATCCCGATCGCGCATGCGCTGCTGGTCGCCGCGATGGCTGCTGCCGCCGCGTCTGACCGCGTGCCGCTCGACCTGCTCGTGCAGCAGATGGTCGCGCAGGTGCAGAGCTTCCCGCTGATTGCGATCCCGTTCTTCATGCTCACCGGCACCTTGATGATGGGCGGCAAGCTTGGCGAGGCGCTGATCGGCGTGCTGTCGGCGCTGATCGGCCGCTTCCACGGCGGCCCGGGCCAGGTCGGCGTGCTGTCGTCGACCATCTTCGGCGGCGTCTCGGGCTCGGCCGTCGCCGACGCATCGGCGATCGGCTCGCTGCTGATCCCGTGGCAGAAGCGCCTCGGCTACCCCCCGGCGTTCTCGGCCGCGACGCTGGCCGCGGCGGCCACGATCGACATCCTGATCCCGCCGTCGATCCCGATGATCCTGTTCGCGCTGGTCAGCAACACCTCGATCGCGGCACTCTTCGTCGCCGGCATCCTGCCGGGCCTCTTGATGTGCGCACTCTTCATGGCGGTGTGCTGGTGGACCGGCAAGCGGCGCAACTTCCCGCGCGAGACGCGACCGATGGTCTGGGCGGTGTTCAGAAAGCAACTGACCTATGCCTCGCCGGCGCTGATGCTGCCGGTGCTGATCGTCGTCTTCTTGCGCTTCGGCATCGCCACGCCGACCGAAGTCGCGGTGCTGTCGACCTTGTTCGCCGGCCTCGTCTCGGCCCTCGTCTACCGCGACCTCGGCATCAAGCGCCTGCACGCCGCGGTCGTCGAGGCGGGCCTCGCGACCGGCGTCGTGCTGCTCGTGATCATGGCGTCGGCGGCGATCGGCTGGCTGCTCACGTTCGACCGCATGCCCGACGGCATCGTCGCCTGGGCGCAGGCGAACCTGTCGAGCGGCTGGAGCGTGATCCTGATGATGAACCTGCTGATGCTGGTGTGCGGCATGTTCATCGACCTGCCCGCCGCCGTGCTGCTGCTGACGCCGGTGTTCGTGCCGCTTGCCAATGCGATCGGCATGGACCTGACGCAGCTCGGAATCATGATGACCGTCAACCTCGCGATCGGCCTCTACACGCCGCCGGTCGGCACGACCCTATTCATCACCAGCGCGATCGCCAAGGTCAAGGTCGGCGAGACGGTGCGTGAGATGGGGCCGTTCTATGCAGTGGCCTTCCTCGTGCTGCTGCTCGTCTCCTACGTGCCGGCGTCGATCCTCAAGTAACCCTGTCCTGCAAGGAATCAACGATGACGACAACGACCAACCAGCTCGCCCGGCTGGCCCAGCGCGCCTACCGCATCCGCCGCTTCGCGCTGCGGATGGGCGAGGTGCAGGGCCAGGGCTACATCGGCCAGGCGCTCGGCTGGGCCGACGTGCTGGCGGTGGCGTACTGCCACGCGATGAACTTCAAGGCCGACGACCCGACGTGGGAAGGGCGTGACCGCTTCCTGCTCTCGCACGGCCACTATGCGATCGCGTCGTACGCGGCGCTGATCGAGGCCGGCATCATCCCTGAGAGCGAGCTCGAAACCTACGGCAGCGACGACAGCCGCCTGCCGATGTCCGGCATGGCCAGCTACACCCCCGGCATGGAGATCTCGGGCGGCTCGCTCGGCCAGGGCCTCGCGATCGGCGTGGGCATGGCGCTCGGCCTCAAGCAGAAGAACAACCCGGCGTTCGTCTACAACTCGATGTCCGACGGCGAGCTCGACGAAGGCGCGACCTGGGAAGCCGCGATGGGCGCCGCCCACCACGGCCTCGACAACCTGATCTGCCTGGTCGACATCAACAACCAGCAGGCCGACGGCCCTTCGGGCAAGGTTCTCGGCTTCGAGCCGCTGGCCGACAAGTGGGCCGCGTTCGGCTGGCACGTGCAGCGCGTCGACGGCAACGACCTGGCTGCCGTGCTGGCGGCGTTCGACACGGCCCGCGCATTGAAGCTGCCGAAACCGCGCGTGCTGCTGTTCGACACGCTGATGGGCAAGGGCGTGCCGTTCCTCGAGTCGCGCGAAAAGAACCACTTCATCCGCGTCGACCCACCCGAGTGGCAGCAGGCGATCGAGGTCCTGGACCAGTCGCAACCGTACATGCAGTCTGAAGGAGTCACGGCATGAATAGCCCCGTCGCGGAGAAGAAGCCGCGCCTCACCACCTCGGCGATGATCGCTTCGATCGCGTCCGAAGGGCAGCGCGTCAAGGCCGCACCGTTCGGCAAGGCGCTCGTCGAATACGCGGCGACGCGCCCCGAGGTCGTCGGCCTGACCGCCGACCTCGCGAAGTACACCGACCTGCACCTGTTCGCACAGGCCTACCCGGACCGGTTCTTTCAAATGGGCATGGCCGAGCAGCTGCTGATGGCTTCTGCGGGTGGGCTCGCGAAGGAAGGCCTAGTGCCGTTCGCCACCACGTACGCCGTGTTCGGCACGCGCCGCGCCTACGACTTCATCCACCAGGTGATCGCCGAGGAGAACCTCGACGTCAAGATCTGCTGCGCGCTGCCGGGCTTGACCACCGGCTACGGGCCGAGCCACCAGGCCACCGAGGACATCGCGATGATGCGCGGCATTCCCGGCCTGACGATCGTCGATCCGTGCGACGCGCTCGACATCGAGCAGGCGGTGCCGCAGATCGCCGCGCACAAGGGCCCGGTGTACATGCGCCTCCTGCGCGGCCAGGTGCCGCTGGTGCTCGACGAGATCGAGGGCTATCGGTTCGAGCTCGGCAAGGCGAAGCTGCTGCGCGACGGTGCCGACGTGCTGGTGATCTCGAGCGGCCTGCTGACGATGCGGGCGCTCGAAGTGGCCCAGGACCTCGCGGCCGACAAGGTCGGCGTCGCGGTGCTGCACTGCCCGACCATCAAGCCGCTCGACGAAGCCGCGATCGTCGAAGCCGTACGCTACAAGCACCGCCTGGTCGTCGTGGCCGAAAACCATTCGGTGATCGGCGGGTTGGGCGAGGCGGTGGCCAGCGCGCTGCTGCGCCATCGCGTGCAGCCGGCCGGCTTCGAGCTCGCCGGCTTGCCGGATGCGTTCCTCGACGCCGGCGCACTGCCAACGCTGCACGACCGCTACGGCATCAGCCGCGAAGCGCTCGGTTCGCGCATCAAGGCCTGGCTGGGATAACTCCATGTCCGACCCTTCACCCGCATCGCTCGCCAACGCCATTCGCTTTCTCGCGATCGACGCGATCGTGCGGGCTGGCGAAGGCCATCAAGGTGTGCCGCTCGGGATGGCCGAGATCGCAACCGCGCTGTACACGCGGCACCTGAAGTTCGATGCGGCCGACCCGACTTGGCCCGATCGCGACCGCGTCGTGCTGTCGAACGGCCACGGCTCGATGCTGCTCTATGCGCTGCTGTACCTGAGCGGCTACGAGCGCATTGGCATCGAGCAGGTGAGCACCTTCCGGGACTTCGGCTCGCGCTGCGAGGGTCATCCGGAATTCGACACCGCATCCGGCATCGAGGTGACCACGGGCCCGCTCGGACAAGGCATCGCGAACGCGTTCGGCATGGCGGTCGCCGAGGCCTACTTGAATGCGCGCTACGGCGACGGCGTGGTCGACCACCGCACCTATGCGTTCGTCGGTGACGGCTGTCTGCAGGAAGGCATCGGCCAGGAAATGATCTCGCTGGCCGGCCACCTGCGCCTCGGCAAGCTGATCCTGCTCTGGGACGACAACCGCATCACCGACGACGGCGTGACCGGCCTCTCGATCAGCGAGGACGTCGCCGCGCGCTTTCGAGTCGCCGACTGGCATGTCGTCGAAGTCGACGGCCATGATCTCGAAGCGGTGTCGGCGGCGATCGCTGCCGCGAAGGCCAACCCGCGGCCCTCGCTCGTCGCCTGCCGCACGGTCATCGCCAAGGGCATCGCGAGGCTGCAGGGCCAGCGCGGCGGCCACAGCGCGAAGCTGCTGCCCGAGGATGCCGCGACGGCGCGCGCGGAGCTCGGCTGGTCGGCGCCTCCGTTCGAGATTCCAACCGACGTGCTGGCCGCTTGGCGTGACGCCGGTCGACGCGGTCAACCAGAACGCGCTCGCTGGCAGGCCCGCCTCGACGCGATGCCGCCGGCGCAGCATGCCGAATTCGAACGCATCGTCGCCGGCGAGCTGCCCGAAGGCTGGCGCGACGTGCTGCTCGACTACAAGCGCAGCGCGCTCGAGCGCGCGCCCTTGCCGAGCGCCATCTTCGTCTCGGCCGAGATCAACGACCTGCTGGTCGACCGGATGCCCGAGCGCATGGTCGGCTGCGCCGACCTCGAAGCACCGACCAATCACAAGCGGCGCCTGACCGCGTTCACCGCGCAGGATCGGCGCGGCGCGTATGTGCACTGCGGCGTGCGCGAGCACGTGATGGGTGCGATGGCGAACGGCATGGCGGCGCACGGCGGCATCGTGCCGATGGCGGTGACCTACCTTGCGTTCTCGGATTACGAGCGCCCAGCGATGCGGATGGCGGCGCTGATGGGGCTGCCGGTGAAGTTCGTGTTCAGCCACGACTCGATCGGCATCGGCCGCAATGGTCCGACCCACCAGCCGGTCGAAATTTTGGCGTCGCTGCGCGCGATGCCGAACATGCTCGTGCTGCGTCCGGCCGATGCGGTCGAGGCCGCCGAATGCTGGGAAATCGCATTCGAGCATCGCGGCGGGCCATCGACGCTCGTGTTCGCACGCCAGGCGCTGCCGCACGTGCGCCGCATGCACACGAGCGCCAACCTCTCCCGGCGCGGCGCCTACGTACTCGTCGAGGCAGAAGGCGGACGGCGCGAAGTGACGCTGCTCGCCACCGGCTCCGAGGTCGTGCTCGCACAGAAGGCTCGCGACGAGCTGCAGGCTGCCGGCACGCCGACAGCGGTGGTCTCGATGCCAAGCTGGGAACTGTTTGCAGCGCAGGATGCCAACTATCGGCTGAGCGTGCTCGGTGCCGACACCGTGCGGGTTGCTTGCGAAGCCGCGCTGCGCTTCGGCTGGGACCGCTGGCTCGGTGAGCGCGGCGGCTTCGTCGGCATGACTGGCTTCGGTGCCTCCGGACCGGCCGAGGTGCTATACCCGCACTTCGGCATCACGGCCGAGGCCATCGTCGTGGAGGCACGCCGCCTGCTCGCGATTCAGCCTGAAGCCGTTGCCGCCTGAGTCCCGATCGCGCCGTGCCGAAGACGGTGAGCGCCACAGGATCAAGCACGGAGATCACCGAATGAGCAATCGCATCGTCTTCCTCGACCGCGCGACGATCGCGCCGCAGATCCGCGTGCGGCCGCCGTCGTTTCCGCACGAGCTGATCGAGCACGACGAGACGCGCGCCGATCAGGTGGTCGAGCGCCTCGCCGGCGCGTCGATCGCCATCACGAACAAGGTGCAGATCAGTGGCGCGGCGCTCGAGCGCCTGCCGGGGCTGAAGTTGATCGCGGTGGCCGCGACCGGCACCGACTGCGTCGACAAGCCCGCGTGCGCCGCGCGCGGCATTGCGATCAGCAACATCCGCGGCTATGCAATCAACACGGTGCCGGAGCACACCTTCGCGCTGATCCTCGCGCTGCGTCGCAACGTGGTGGCGTATCGCGAGTCGGTGCTGGCCGGGCGCTGGCAGCAGTCGGGCCAGTTCTGCTTCTTCGACCACCCGATCCGCGACCTGCGCGGCTCGCGGCTCGGCATCATCGGCGAGGGCGTCCTCGGCCAGCACGTGGCCGCGCTCGCACGCGCTTTCGGCATGCTGCCGATGTTCGCCGCGCACAAGGGCGTCAGCGGTCTCGGGCCGCTGTACACGCCGTGGCAGGAAGTGCTCGAGACCAGCGACATCATCACCCTGCACTCGCCGCTGACCCCGCAGACGCGGCACATGATCGCGATGCCCGAATTCGAGGCGATGAAGCGCAAGCCGCTGATCATCAACACGGCGCGCGGCGGCCTGGTCGACGAGGCCGCGCTGGTGCGCGCGCTCGATGCCGGACTGATCGCCGGAGCCGGCTTCGACGTCGTCGAGGGCGAACCGCCGAAACCGGACAACCCGCTGATGCGCGTCGCCGCGCGGCCCAACGTGATCCTCACGCCGCACGTCGCCTGGGCCTCCGACGAAGCGCAGCAGGCCTTGTCCGATCAGCTGGTCGACAACATCGAGAACTGGGCTGCGGGACGGCCGACGAATCTGGTCGAGGGCGCGTATTGACGTCGTCGGTCACCTAGCCGGTTCGCAGCGAATCTCTTGACGACGGTTCTCGCCCGCGCGCCAACTCGACGCGCGCGATGGTCGCGGCGACGAGCGGCTCGATGGCCGAATCCGGAAACGGCGCGACGCTGCTGACGTTGATTTCGCAGAGCACATAGGACTCATCGCCGTCGCGATTCGGCTCGCCACACAGGAAGTCGCAATCCCACAGCAGCGGCAGCTCGTCGCGGCGGATGCCGAGCGTGCGTTCGAGTTCGGGCACCCACTCGCTTTCGAGGCGCTGCTTTAGCCCCTGCAAGTGCGCCAGATCGGGCGGGTGGTAGAGGCGCTGACTCGGCGTCGGAAACTCCGCCGAGTCACTTCCCTCGACGGGCGGATGCAGTGCATTCACCGCCTGCAATCCGAAGCCTGCCACACGGTCCTCGACCAGGTAGCAACGCACCATGCCCTCGGTCAGCCGCGCTTGCCAGGCCTGGTCGACCATGTGGCCGCCATCCTCGAAGTACGGCGCCATCAGCGCCGCGAACTCATCGAGGCTGAGCCGGAGTTCAGGGCTGCCGCGAACCGCGTGGCGTGCGATCACGCCGATCGACGTTTGTGAAGATGCAAGGCTCGCGTCGCGCTGGACGCGCCAGACGCCGATGCCGCTGTGACCGCGCCACTGCTTCAGCACCCGGATCGACCCCGCGGCGAGGCGAGCACCAAGCTTCGCGTGCAACTGGTCGAGCGTGTCGAGCCGATGGACGTCGCTGCCCCAGCCCATCGCGCGGGTGTCGACCAGCACGTCCTTCGTCCCCAGCTTCATGATCACATCGGGATGCGTGCTGACCATCACGCCGGCCGCGGCGATATCGCGCAACAGCGCGTCGAGCGGCGCGCGTGAGTGGCCGGCATCGATGGGGTTGACCCAGACCAGCGCGCCATCGCATTCCAGCAGCTGGTCTCGCAGCTCGTCGGCTTGCGCCAGGTTGTAAACCGCCGGACGGGCATCGACACCGCGCGCGGCGAATGCAGCGAACACCGTCGCGAACCGGTTGTTCTCGCGCGTCGCGAGTCGGCGAACTTCGCTGTCACAGGGATAGACGATGGCGATCTTCAAAGGACGTGTGGTCATGGGGATCTCCTTATTCGATCGGGACTGCATGCCTTGATGCATGAGGCCGATACCTAGTCTTCCCAACTCGCGAAGCGCCCGGCTCAAGCGAGTCGGGGGCTCAATTAATGTCAACTACTCTACATCAATGTATCATAAATGACATGGATTGCGAAGAAACCCACTGGCTGCTCCTCGTGATCTCGCTGCCGGTATCGAGTGCGACGCCGCGGATGCGGATCTGGCGCGCGCTCAAGGCGCTCGGTTGCGTCGCGCTCCGGGACGGCGCCTACCTGCTGCCGTCCGGCACCGATCGCGCCGATGCCCTTCGCGATCTCGGCGACGAGTGCATCCGCGAAGGCGGGACAGCCTGGCTGATGGCCGTGGTGCCGGCCACGGCCGACGAGGCCGACGCCTACCGGCAGCTCTTCGACCGCTCGGAGCTGTACCTCGAGCTGCGGTCCGCGTGGAAGCAGGCCAACCGCACGCTCGCCGCCTTGTCGCCGGCCGAAATCACCAAGCTGAAGCGGCGGCTCCAGCGCGACCTCGATGCGCTGCGTGGGATCGATTTCTTTCCGTCGGAAGCCAGCGTCGAGGCGGAAGCCGCCTGGGTCGATTTCAGCAAGCGCATCGACGCCGTGCTGTCACCCGACGAGCCGCACGAGACGAAAGGCCGCGTGCCACGGCTCGACCCTGCCAAGTACCGCGGACGCACCTGGGCGACGCGCCGCCGCCTCTGGGTCGACCGGGTCGCGAGCGCCTGGTTGATCCGGCGCTTGATCGATCCCGAGGCCAGGTTCCGCTGGCTCGCCAAGCCGTCCGAGTGCCCGAAGAGCGCAGTCGGGTTCGACTTCGACGGCGCAACCTTCACGCACGTCGGTGATCGCGTCACCTTCGAGACCCTGCTGGCGAGCTTCGGTCTCGACGGCGACGCCGCCCTCGCCCGCCTCGCAGCGATCGTTCACGCGCTCGACATCGGCGGCGAGCCGGTGCCCGAAGCGATCGGCTTCGAAGCGGTCATGGCCGGCGCGCGCGAGCGGATCGCAGACGACGACGCGCTGCTGGCTGAAATGAGCAACGTGCTCGATTCGCTCTATGCGCACTTTCAGCGGCAGGTTCAGCGCGGTTCGGGCAAGACCACAGGCACTTAACCCATGTGGTTGGGCGGGCGTTGGCCCGACCGCTTCACCTCACTGAATCACCTCGTTGGCGCTGAGCAGCACGTCGGCGCGCGGCTCGAGGCCGAGCGCAGCGGCGGTCTTGAGGTTGACGACGAATTCGAAGCCGGTCGGCTGCATCACCGGCAGGTCCGCCGGCTTCGCGCCCTTCAGGATGGCACCGATGTAGAGGCCGGCCTGGCGGTACATCCACGTGATGCTCGGCCCGTAGCTGAGCAGCGCGCCGGCGGCGGCGAACTGGCGCACGAAGCCGATGCCGGGCAGCCCGTGCGCCTGTCCGAACGCGACGATCTCGCCGCGCCGGTCGAGGATCAACGGATCGCTGCCGGTGACATACGAATCGGCGTTGAGGCGCAGCATCTCGGCCAGCGCGCCAGCGATCTCGTCCGGCTTCCTCGCCCTGACCACGACGACTTCGCGCTGGAGCACCCGTGCACCCGCGAAGCCGTCCTGCTCCTCGGCAGCAGCGGTGAAGTTGTCGGGGTTCATGATCATCGCGACGCGGCGCACTTTCGGCGCGATCTTGGTCAGCAACTCGATGCGCTTGCCGCTGAGGATCGACGAGAAAAGGTTGACGCCGGTCACGTTGCCGCCGGGTCGGTTGAGGCTCGCGACGAGACCGTAGCCCACCGGGTCGGCGCCGATCGTGAAGACAATCGGGATCGTGCTCGTCGCCGCCTTTGCCGCGCGCGCCGAAGCGATGTCGCCGGTGGCGGCGATCGCCGCGACCTTCAGCCCAGCAAGCTCTGCGGCCAGTGACGGCAGCAGCGCATAGTCTCCCTTGGCCCAGCGGTACTCGATGCGGACGTTCCGTCCTTCGACGAAGCCCGCCTCGGCAAGCCCTTCCCGAAACGCGACGGCGTTGAACGAATAGGTGTCGGGCGAGACCGGGTTCATGAACCCGACGACCGGCATCGCGCGTTGCGCCCGGACCATCGGTGTCGCGAGATGTGCAGCTCCAACAAGCGCCACGAACTTGCGTCGTCTCATGGGCACACCCTCGGGCCGCTTGCGTGCGACGGTCACTCGCAGATGGGACCACCCACCCAGAGACCCAGCACGCATCCGCCGGCCATGCGCGCGACGATTCTAGGGCGCGCTACCGTCCCTTCGACAGCGAGCTTGCCGCGCCTTTGGTTGCGATCAACGCAATGCGTCAGGGCGCGAGTTCGGCGATCTCGATCAGGTTGAAGTCCGGGTCGCGCACATAGACCGAGCGAATCCGCGAGTTCGCGCCGGTCCGCATGACCGGTCCTTCGACGATGTCGATGCCCATCGCGTTCAACCGCACCACCGCGTCGTCGAGCGGCACGGTCGCGATGAAGCACAGGTCGAGCGCACCCGGCATCGGGATGTGCGCATTCGGCTCGAACTCGCGGCCCTTCACGTGAAGATTGATCTTCTGGTTGCCGAAGCGGAACGCCTGGCGCGTCACCGGCGGCGTGCCGCCGACGAACGTGTCGAGCCGCATGCCGAGCGCCTCGGTGTAGAAGCGGATGCACTCGGCCTCGTGGGCGGTGGTCAGCACCAGGTGGTCGAGCCGATCGATCATGGTGGGCCGCCCGAACTCAATCGGCGACGATCTTCGAGGCCTTCGCGACCTCGGCCCAGCGCGCCAGATCGGTCTGCGCCAGCTCGCCGAGCTGCGCCGGCGACAGGTAGTCGGCAGCAGCGCCGAGGTCGGCGGCCTTCTTCTTGAACTCGGGCGTCGCCATCACGCGTCCGATCTCGGCCGCGAGCTTGTCGATCACCGGCTTCGGCGTCGCTGCCGGCGCGAACACCGCGAACCATGACGTCGGGTTGAGCTTCGGCAACCCGGCCTCGGCGGTGGTCGGGATGTCCGGCAGGCTCGCGACCCGCGTGCTGCCGGTGACGGCGAGCGCGTGCAGCTTGCCGGACGCGATGTGCGGCATGAACGGCGGCGGCGTGCCGAAGGTCAGGTCGACCTGCGCGCCGAGCAGATCCTGCAGCGCCGGACCGGTGCCCTTGTACGGGATGTGCGTCATCTGGATGCCGGCTTGCTGCTCGAGCATCGCACCGGTCGCGTGCTGCAGCGAGCCGTTGCCCGACGACGCATAGGTCAGCTTGCCGGGATTCGCCTTCGCGTACGCGATCAGCTCGGCCATGTTCTTGAACGGCAGGCCGGCGCGCACGACCACGACCTGCGGTGCGGTCAGCACGTTGGCGACCGGCTGCAGGTCCTTGGCCTCCCAGCCCAGGTTCTGCTTGCTGACGACCGGCGTGATGACGTGGTAGCCGGAGTACTGCATCAGCAGCGTGTGGCCGTCGGCTTCGGCGCGCTTGACCGCGATGGCCGCAATCGCGCCGCTCGCACCGGCCCGGTTGTCGACGACGATCGTCTGGCCGAGCACCTTGCCGAGCGGCTCGGCCAGCATGCGCGCCGAGATGTCGGTGGTACCGCCCGGCGCCGAGCCGACGATCAAGGTGACCGGCTTGGTCGGGTACGCGAGCTTCTGCGCGTGGACCGCGCCGACGAGCAGCGCGAGGGGCAGGACGGCAAGGGCACGGCGGGTCGTGTTCATGGTGTCTCCGGAGTTGGAATGGCGGCCGTTCGGAGCGGCGACGAGCGAGAGGTTAGGTCAGCGTCCGGCCGCACGGAATTGCCAAGTCGGCACACCGTCTTCGCGATCGGCGAAGGCCTGGCGCCTTAAGACGACGGCACGTTGGCCATCGACTCCCAGAGCAGGCTCGCCGCGGCCGACAGCGGCCGCTCGGCGCTGCACCCGGCCAGCAGCCGTCGCTCAGCCCATGGCTCTTCGAGCTTCAACGCCTTCAGCGCGTAGGCCTTGAGCAGCGGTGCGCAGGCGGCGCGCGGCAGCACGCCGAGGCCGAGGCCCGCGCCGACCATCCGGCACATCGCCCCGAAGCTCGACACCTGCACGCGCAGGCGCAACGGCAGCCCGATCGCCTGCGCCTGGTCGGTGATCAGCACGAACAACGAGCTGCCGCGATTCAGGCCGACGAACGGATGCGCGAGCGCGTCGCGGAAGGACACGGAGTCGCGGTCGGCCAAGACATGGTCGGCGGCGCAGATCAGCACCAGCTCGTCGGTCTGGAACAGGCGCACGTTCAAGCCATCGACCGGCGTGCCGTCGGCGAAGACGCCGATGTCGGCCACGCCGTCGATCAGCGCGCGCGCGATGGGGCCGCTCAACTGCTCCTCGATCTCGACCTTGATGTCGGGATGCGCGACCATGAAGCGGCCCAGCACGTCCGGCAGAACCACGGTGAGCGCCGACATGTTGGCCCACAGCCGCACGTGGCCGCGGTAGCCCTGCGCGTATTCGGCGAGCTCGCCGCCGAACAGGTCGAACCCCTGCGACAGCCGCATCGCGTGCTGCAGCGCGACGTGACCGGCCGCCGTCAAGCGCACGCCCTGGGCGGTGCGGTCGAGCAGGGTCGAGCCGACGGCCTCCTCGAAATCGGTCAGGCGGCGGCTCGCGGCCGAGAGCGCGAGGTGGCAGCGCGACGCGCCCTTCGTGATGCTGCCGGTCTGCGCGACCGCGCAGAACAGACGCAGGGTCACGAAGTCGACGCGCGCCGGGTTCATCCGGGCAAGTCTAGACGGCCTGCCAACGCGCATTCGCCGATCGCGAAGGCCGCATCGCCGGATGGCAATTCCGCGCGCGGCGTTTCGCTCCTAGAGTTCGGGCATCGAAGCAAACGGGTGCCCCATGGAAGCCCTCCAAGGTCTCAAGGTGCTGGAGCTCGGCCAGCTGATCGCCGGTCCGTTCGCGGGCAAGACGCTCGCCGAGTTCGGCGCCGACGTCATCAAGATCGAATCGGCCGGGGTCGGCGATCCGCTGCGCAAATGGCGGATGCTGCGCGACGGCACCTCCGTGTGGTGGCAGGTGCAGTCGCGCAACAAGCGCTCGGTGTGCCTCGACCTGCGTAGTGCCGAAGGGCAGCAGGCGGTGCGTGCGCTGGCCGCCGAGGCCGACGTGCTGATCGAGAACTTCAAGCCCGGCACGATGGAAGGCTGGGGCCTCGGCTGGGACGTGCTGCACGCGGCCAACCCGAAGCTGATCATGCTGCGCATCTCGGGCTACGGCCAGACCGGCCCGTACCGCGACAAGCCCGGCTTCGGCGTGCTCGGCGAGGCGATGGGCGGGCTGCGTCACCTCACCGGCGAGCCGGGGCGCGTGCCGGTGCGGGTCGGCGTTTCGATCGGCGACACGCTGTCCGCGCTGCATGGCGTGATCGGCGTGCTGACGGCATTGCGCCACCGCGAAGTGAACGGCGGCGAAGGCCAGGTCGTCGACGTCGCGCTCTACGAATCGGTCTTCAACGTGATGGAAAGCCTGGTCCCCGAGTACGACGCGTTCGGCGCGGTGCGCGGCGCGGCCGGCAGCGCCCTGCCCGGTATCGCGCCGACCAATGCCTATCCGTGCAACGACGGCCAGTACGTGCTCGTCGCCGGCAACGGCGACAGCATCTTCAAGCGGCTGATGAAGGCGGTCGGCCGGCCCGACCTCGAGAACGATCCCGCGCTCGCGCACAACGACGGCCGCGTCAAGCGTGTCGAGGAGATCGATACCGCGATCGCGGAGTGGACGCGCCAGCAGACCCGCGACGAGGTGCTCGCGACCCTCGACGCGACGAGCGTCCCGGCGGGCCGTGTTTACACCGTCGCCGACATCGTCAGCGACCCGCAGTACCTGGCGCGCGAAATGATCGTCGAGTCGCCGACATCGGACGGCCGCGTGCTCAAGGTGCCGGGGGTCGTGCCCAAGCTCAGCGCGACGCCGGGTCGGATCGCGTACGCCGCGCCGAACCTCGGACAACACGACGCCGATCTGCAACGTGGCAGCGGCTGGCCCGCGCGCCAGTCCTGAACACATCGAGGAGACCTCACCGTGCAATCCGGCAACCGGACCCGCCTCCACCTGAACGAAGTCGCGACCCGCGACGGCTTCCAGATGGAAGGCCGCTTCATTCCGACCGACGACAAGGTCGCGCTGATCGACCGCCTGAGCGGCCTCGGCTACGCGAAGATCGAGGTCACCTCGTTCACGTCGCCGAAGGCCATTCCGGCCCTCGCCGACGGCGAAGCGGTGATGCAGCGCATCCGCCGCGAGCCGGGTGTCGTCTACACCGCGCTCATTCCGAACCAGCGCGGCGCCGAGCGCGCGCTCGAAGCGCGCGTCGACGAGTTCAACCTCGTGATGTCGTGCAGCGAGACGCACAACCTGACCAACCTGCGGATGACGCGCGAGCAGTCGTTCGCGCAGCTCGCCGAAGTGGTCGCGGTCGCGAAAGCCGCCACGGTGCCGGTCAACGTCTCGCTGTCGTGCGTGTTCGGCTGCCCGATGGAAGGCGAGGTGCCGGTCGAGACGGTGATGGGCTGGATCGACCGCTTCGCCGCGCTCGGGGTCCAGGGCATCACCTTGTGCGACACCACCGGCATGGCCTATCCGACGCAGGTGCAGACGCTGTGCGCCGAAGCGATCGCGCGCCAGCCGGCGCTGCAATTCACCGCGCACTTCCACAACACGCGCGCGATGGGCGCGGTCAACACGGTCGCCGCGATCGAGGCCGGCATCCGCCGCTTCGACATGTCGCTCGGCGGCATCGGCGGCTGCCCGTACGCGCCGGGTGCGAGCGGCAACGTCTCGACCGAGGACATCGTCCACATGCTCGACTGCATGGGCTACGACACCGGCATCGACGTGCAGTCGCTGATCGATGCGGCCGGCGTGCTCGAGGCGCTGGTCCAGCACCCGTTGCCGGCGCAGGTGTCGCGCGCGGGCGTGCGGCTGAAGCGGCATCTGCCGCCGCTCGACTTCGATCACATCGCGGCACGGGCCCATCAGCGTGCCGGCGGACTGGGCGCGGTGCCGGGCAACAGTTGAGTGCCATGGCGTCCCGGCTCGGCGTGACTCTGTGGCGGCTCTCGAGGGGCAGCTAAAAACCGAGTGCACTTGCCGGCAGGCGGGTTACTGCACTCGGCCGATCATGCAGGGGCTCGCCGCGTTCATCGCGCGGCGATGATCATGGTCCGCATCGACGATGGCGCGGGTCTCCCGCACGCCGTTGGATGCCTTCAACCCGACAGGAGAACCCATGGCCCCGAAGAACACGATCTGCCTCTGGTACGAGCGAGCCGCTCTCGATGCGGCGCGGTTCTACGCCGAGACCGTTCCCGACAGCAAGGTCGGCAGGGTGATGCACGCGCCCGGCGACTATCCCGACGGCAAGCAGGGCGACGTGCTGACCGTCGAGTTCACCGTCGCCGGCATTCCCTGCGTCGGCCTGAACGGCGGCCCGATGTTCAAGCACAACGAAGCGTTCTCGTTCCAGATCGCGACCGACAACCAGGAAGAGACCGACCGCCTGTGGAACGCGATCGTCGGCAATGGCGGCCAGGAAAGCGAATGCGGCTGGTGCAAGGACCGATGGGGCGTGTCGTGGCAGATCACGCCGCGCGCGTTGACCGACGGGATCTGCGATCCCGATCCCAAAGTGGCCAAGCGCGTGTTCGACGCGATGATGAAGATGAAGAAGATCGACATCGCGAAGATCGAGGCGGCACGACGCGGCTGACGAGGGTCGCCGCGGGTGCGCGGTGCCGACCCGGCGCGGCGTGGCTCTTCTACGCTGCCAGCCGATGCTCGTAGAACAGATCCGCGCGGTCTTCGAGAATCCGGCGCTGCGCCGCCAAGTCCTTCGGATCGGGCTGCAGCCAGGCATCGATGTGCTCGGGCCGGATCGGGCTCACGCAGCGGTCGTGGCCTGCGCTTGCGATCTCGGGCGGCGGCTCGTCGGTGATCGCCGCGAACGACAGCAGGTCGGGCTCGCCCGGCGCGCTCCAGCGTGACCACAGGCAGGCCACCAGCATCGGTTGCCCGGACGCCGGCTTGAACTCGAGGATGACGTTGCTGACCTTCTCGTCCTCACCCAGCGCCCGCCCTTCGGCCCGATGGCGGTTGACGTTCTCGAAGAAGGCGTCCATCACGACCAGCCCGTGGGAGACGCCGAAGGTGCCTTTCCAGAAGCCGTCGAGGCTGTCGCGTCGCGCGTTGTAGGTGCCCGGGAACTTGATGTCGTGGCTGGCCGGCTTGCCCGCCAACCGGCAGCCGTAGCGCATCGGCTTGATCGTGCGGCGGCCGTTCTCGATGACCATGACCGGCGCGTAGTGCAGCGGGAAGATGCGCGAGTCTTCGTCGATCGGCTCGTGGCGGCGCAGGTCCGCCAGCTTGCCGAGCGCCCACTCGACCTTGCCGTTGGCGATGCGTTCGCTTTCGAGCGCCGCCTTGGTGCTTTTCTCGCGCAGGCTGCGCTGCGCGTCGGCGAGGCGCTTGCGCTGACGGAACAGCTCGGCCTCGACCTTGCTCGCCTGCTCGGCATTGAAGCGGTCGATGAGCGCCTTGATCTCGACTTCGGCGGGCGTCTGCGGATCGTCGAAGGCGAGCTCCAATGCCTTCGGAATCTTCAGCTTCGGATCGGCGGCGCGGCGCCAGAACAGGTCGACGAATTCCTTCAGGCTCATCGGCGCGTCATAGTCGCGCAGGTAGCGCCGGTAGTCGGCCAGGATGCGGGCGGAATAGCACATGACGGTTCGGCGGGCGAAACGCCGAAGTCTAGGACGTCAGAGCCAGGCCCAGGCCTTTCGCAGCCACCTCGGCAGCTGAAGGCGAGAGGGCTTGTAGCCCTGGCGATAAAGGTACGGCATGGCGAACTCCTGGGCGGCAAAGCATGACTGGATATCCATACTGGATATCCATAATGGATATCCTATTAGCTCCAGCAACGCCGGAACTACTGGATGGATATCCAGCATATCGTAGTGCCCGAGGCGGGTAAAGACTACCCCCGCAACTGGAACG
>Ga0207691_10002657_pt1 | contig 17468 bp, 14 predicted proteins | sample KBSM13metaG_FD_184327 | JGI IMG/M metagenome (GOLD analysis project Ga0207691, IMG submission 184327) | Miscanthus rhizosphere microbial communities from Kellogg Biological Station, Michigan, USA - KBS M1-3 metaG (SPAdes) (version 2) | ecosystem: Host-associated > Plants > Roots > Rhizosphere >... | reverse complement strand
TGGCGCTGAGCATCGTGGCCGGCGTCGCCGCCGTGTTACTCGGACGCAAGGCTGCCGCGGCTTCGGCCACCCCGGGACATGTCCAGTCCTGATTCGCGCGGCAGGGCTAGTTCTCTATTCCCGGCTTAGGACACCGGACATGTCCATTCCTGGTCGCGACGGCAGGGCTTTTTGCCTATCCGCGGTTTAGGACACGGGACATGTCCATTCTTGGTTGCGGTGGCTGGAGTCGTCCCTCGCACCCGGCCTCGAGCACGGGACATGTCCAGCGTTCGGCCCGGCCGGGGAACATCTTGGCATTATGTCCATCCCTCAAGTCCAGCGGAGGGCATATCCACTCAGAGCTGGCTCAGGGCGCGGCCGTAAGGAATTCTCGGGCCTGTTCGGCACGTTGCGGGGCGCCAGCCTTCTCAAAGTGGTCTGCTGCTTCCAGCAGGTGCGTCTGCGCCTCGGAATCGTTCCCCACGACGGCATGGGACCGGCCCAGCAACAGAGAGGCCTCGCCCAGAATCTGTGGTGACGTCTTTTCCGCGACGGTGCTGATCTCGGTCAGGATAGCGATGGCCGCCTGCGGGTCACCCGCCAGGAAATTCCAGTGACCGCGGTTCAGTTTCAACAGAATGTGGTCCTCATCGGATCCGCCAATGACGTCCGTGGCCAGCTCAGCGCGTTCGATGCAGCGGAGTGTATCCGCGTCGGCGACCTCGGCGGCCAGGCGCATTGCCGCGGACGCTTTGTTAAATTTGGCCCAAATATCAAGGTTTCGCGCCGGCGAAAAAGTTTCCGCCGCGAGCTCGTGATATTCAAGCCCCTCGGCCACCTTATTGCAGAGGAACGCAACATTGCCGATGACCCAGTAGGCCTTGCCGACCAGCTGGTCGTCGACCTCGTTGGAAATATCGTCGGCCAGCAGCAGGCTCTCATTCCACGCCTCCTCCAACCTGCCGCTTTCGGCGAGAGCAGCGATGAGCGCCTGCCGGGCTTTGACGTTGTTTTCTACGTCACCCGCCCCCGAAGATAAACGCGCGGCCATCCGCGCAGCGTCGGCCGCCTGTCCCAGCATCCCGGCGCCCTGCCTGGCTTTTGCGAGCAGGACATTCGCCTTGCCGCGGGCATCTTCAGCCGGAGCCCCGGCGGCGCCATCCACCAGTTCGGCGGCAAGCGCGGCGCAGGCCTCAAAATCGCCGGCGTCAAGCAGATTCTCCGCCTGAAAGAGCCGCATGCCCCAGGCAGCTGTCAGGTCACCATCGTTCTTCGCGATTTCCGACGCCGCCTGGGCACTACTGGCCGCACGGCTGAAGTCGTGGCTGCTTCGATGTTCCCGAGCCTGCAACTCTGCAGCGGCGTAGGAGGGTGAAACTGAGTTTCGTTGCATGCCTCAATTATCCGTTGCCGCGAGAGCGGAATCGAACCAGCCACGCAAGAAGGACCTGCGCAGGGTTCACGCAAGATTCACACACGAGTGTGAATATCACATCCGGCGACAATTCTTTATAAATTGTTACCTTGTGGCGTGTCGATCTCCCCTATACTAAACCTGCATCACATGAGTCACATCAGCCTCTTACGTATCAGGAGTCCAAATGAAGAAAATCCTTGCAACGCTCCTCGTCGCCGGCGCGCTGGCCGGCGCCGGCCTGTCCGCCTCAGCAGCAGTGTCTGCCTCCAGCGGTTCGAGCCAGGGCTCCGTTGTAGCGGTCGGCTGGTGGCCGAACTCCACTCCGAAGAACTAATCGGAAACGGAACGGCTGCGGCGGGCATCGGACATCAAGTCCGGGCCCGCCGCTTTTCATTTAAGGGACACCATTTAGACCGCATCACGCCGACGTTAAGACGAAGGCACAGGACAAACCCGCCCCGCCCAACAACCATCAGCCCGGGGCTACAAGAGCTTTCCACCCCCCGCAAACAGCGCCACGATCTCGCCCGCCGGCGCAGGCCGGCCAAAGTAGTAGCCCTGCCCGCTGCCGCAGCCCATCTCGCGCAGGACTTCCGCCTGTTCCGCCGTCTCGATCCCCTCGGCGAGCGCCTTCAGGCCGCAGGCGTGGATGAGGTGCAGCACCGCGGCTACGAAGTCCCGCTGTTGCTCGTCGTCGCCGAGGCCGCTGATCAGGCTCCGGTCGATTTTGACCACGTTCACCGGCAGTTTGCGCAGGTAGCTGATGGAGGAATAGCCGGTCCCGAAGTCATCGATCTCGAGCTGCACGCCGAGCCGGCGAAGGCCGTTGAGCGAATACTGGTCGACGTCGCCGCCATTGACCGCCATGGACTCCGTCAGCTCCACGATCAGGTTTGATGCATCCACGCCGGTCTCCCTGAGGATGTCCCGCACATGTTCGATCAGCTCGAGGTTTTGCAGTTCGGTGGTGGAAATGTTGACCCGGACGTTAAAGGTGCTGTCCACCTGCAGGCCCAGCTGCCATTTGCGCAATTGACGCACTGCATTGCGCAGCACCCAGTGGCCCAGGTCCACGATCATGCCGGTTTCCTCGGCCAGGGGAATGAACTGGTCCGGCATGAGCAGACCGCGCTCCGGGTGGTTCCACCGGACCAGCGCCTCCACGCCCTCGATCCTGCCGGTCGCGAGGTCCACCACCGGCTGGTAGTGCAGGGTCAGCTGGTCCTGCCGGATGGCTTCGCGCATTTCCGTAATCATGACGCTCTGCAGCCGGCGGGCGTACAGCAGGGCCGGCTCGAAGACTTTGATGCTGCTGTGCTGCTGCGCCTTGGCCGCGTACATGGCCGTGTCGGCCTCCATGACCAGGTCATCGACGGACTGGCCGGGTTCCGCGATCCGCAGGCCGATGCTCGTTCCGCAGGTGACTTTCAGGTCCCCGACGTCGAGGCTCTCACTGAGTGCCTTGAGGATCCTGTTCGCCACCCTGCGTGCCCGGACCAGATTGGACTTCGGCAGCATGACGGCGAATTCGTCGCCGCCAAGGCGCGCCACGGTGTCCGTATCGCGGACGGCGTCCTGGAGCCGGCGTGCGATGGCCCGCAGGACGTCGTCGCCGGCGCTGTGCCCCAGGGTGTCGTTAATGCCCTTGAAGGAATCGAGATCCAGAATCAGGAGGGCCGGCGGCATTTCGCCGCGCGAGGACTCCGCCAGGGCATGGCTCAGGACCGAGTTCAGTGCCGTCCGGTTGGCGAGTTGGGTCAGGGGGTCGGTCAGCGCCATGCGTTCGAGTTCCACCTGCGCCTCGCGCAGCATGGCCGTGCGGCTTTCGACCCGCTCTTCCAGCTCCTGATAGATGGTCTGAAGGTCATCGGCCATCAGGTTGATGCCGGCGATGACGGCGGCGACGTCGTCGCGGGCTCCCGAATGCGGGATCCGGGTGCTCAGATCGCCTCCGGCGATCCGCACGATGCCTTCCACGAGGGCGTGCAGCCTGGGGTCCGGTGCTTCATTCTTCACGGGTGTGCTGCCTTAGCCACTCAACGGCCGCGGATTCGGAAGTGAAGAACTGGGCCGGGATCGTCTCGCTTCGGGACCGCAGGAGGTAGTGGGCAATGACCCGGTCCACCGGGCTCTCGCCCACCAGGGCGAACGCTGTCGCCGCTATGGAACCGCTGTAGACCCGGCGGGCCTCCATGCTGACACCGACGACGCCGGTGATCACCAGGAGCACCGGCATCCGCCGTCCCGCGGCGATCGTGCGGACGATGTCGCCGGCGATGCGCGCCTCGGGGCCCTCGATCTCCTGGTTGGCGGGCAGCAGGACCTCGATGATTCCGCCGTCGATCATCCGCACCCCGATGCTACGGGCGGCACCGCCGTCGGCGAGCGCACCGTCGGTCGCCCGGGCCGCGGTGACCGCCGCCGCCCCCAGAACGACGCCGGCCGAGGCCGCTGCCGTGTCCGGCAGGCCCTCCGGCAGCCGCCCCTCGGGCCCGGCCAGGGCCTCGAGAGTCATCGGACCGCAATTCGACGGCGGCGGTCCGCGGAGCCCCGGAGGTCACGGTTCAGCCGTCGGTCGCCGTGATAGAGAATCGTTTCCCAGTCGACTTCCTCGGCTGTCTTGGCAATCACGGGACTCTCCTTCACTTTCTTGGGCCTGGGACTGACATACAGCCAGTTAACCACCCCGAGGAAGACATCCACCGCGGAATTGAAGACTCCGATGTAGGCGCGGATCGCGCCCGCTGCGAGGATGGCGTTGACGGAAGCGAAGGCCACATTGCCCCAGTTCCCCACTTGCGCGTCCCGCCATACGGTCAGCAGCGAGAAGGCCACGATCGCGTACGGGGTCAGGACGTAGATCGCCGGGGCGGCGGTGCGGTCCTTGACCTTGGGCGTGCGGGCGAAGGGAATCTTGTCGCCTGTGACGGCCTGCTGCAGCGATTTCAGCACGCCCGCCAGGTTGACCGGCAGCAGCACGAGGTTGAAGCCGTAGATCCGGAGGATGTCGCTGAAGCGGTGGCCGCAGTCGCGCAGGTCGCTGCCCATGGCCAGGAAGTACGGCAGGGCCGCGATGAATACGATCGGGCTCAGCAGCCGGCTGTCATAGGGGTACGCCAGGAGGAAGACGAGGCCAAAGCTGGCCCACGCGATGGACGCCATGTAGTTCACCCGCAGCAGCACCTCCCGGAACAGGATCGCGCGGCGCTCGGACCGGTGTTGGCGGAGCTGGACCCACAGCTTGGGCAGGATCAGCAGGCCGCCGTTCGCCCAGCGCCGGCGCTGGACCACGAGGGAGCCGAAGTCCGGGGGTGTGGCGCTGTAGCTGAGCCGTTCCGGATAGTTCACCAGGGTCCAGCCGTGCTGGCCGAGATCGATGCTGGATTCGGTATCTTCGATGACGGTTCGGTCCTGGATGTAGGTCCGGATCTCGAAGGCCCCGTTGGTTTCCACCTCGACGATGTCCTCCAGGGCGCGTTTGCGGATGACGGCGTTGGCGCCCACCCAGAACGTCGCACCGTAGTAGGTCATGCCCTGGTGGAGGATGTGCTGGAGGTCGGTGGTGGCTCCGGCGACCCGCTCGATGCGGGTGGGGGCACCACGGAAGGAGGAATACGGCGTCTGGGTGACCGCGACGCGCTCGTTGCCGGCCGATTCCAGGAAGTAGACCAGCCGGAGGCAGTAGTCGCGCAGAAGCAGCGAGTCGGCGTCGAGCGTCAACAGATAAGTCGTGTCCCGGACGTCCATGATCTCGCCGTCCAGCTCCGGGGCGACGCCGGCGCCCACCTTGCGCAGAACCACGCCGTCGGCGGTGGTTTCCTTCTGCCAGGTGTGGCCCATCAGCGAAATGTAGGCATTGAGGTTCATGGCCTTGTTCGCCTCGTGGGAAAGGCTCGCGTACTTTTTGCGTTCGAACGTTTCGGTGGAGACGTTGAAGATCCAGGTCAGCCGGAGGTACAGCTCTTCGATCCGCGTGCGCGGCGGCGAGGTCTGCTGGGCCAGCGCAGCGTTCAGTCCCAGGAGCACGAGCCTCAGCTCGCGGGCCAGGCCCATCAGGACGAGGTCGACGAAGAACTCGTCGACGTGGTCCTCCACCGTTTCAGCAGCAGCCATCGATTCAAGCCATTCGGCGGCTGCCTCATATTCGGCGATCAGCAGGGCCACCTCGGCGGCAGTGCCGCGCCCGTGCGCCTTTTCCCGGCTGCGGAAATCGGCCAGGGCAGCGTTGAAGCGCGACGCCGGGACGCTGAGTTCTGCTTCGATCTCCGCGGTCAGTGCGCGGGTCTTGTCCAGCCGGACCCGGTCACCCAGGTCCGAGGGATGCGGCGGGTCATCGAGCAGCAGCACCACTTTGAGGTCCGGGAACTCCTGCAGCGCCGCGGACCACAGCGTCGCCCGCACCACCTGGGGTTCTTCGGCGTAGGAGGGCACCAGCACGGTGATGCCCTCGGCGTACTCGGCGAAGTGCCGGTCCAGCTCGCCGCGCGGCACCCTGGCATGGTCGCGGAACCGGTACAGGGCGCCCTGCCGGGCCATCAGGTACATAAGGGCGGAAAACGTCAGGAATGTTACGACGATTAGGTAGGAGACCGTCTCAAACTGAAACCGGAAACCCGCATTGGGGTTGTCCGCGAGCTCTTTCAGAATGGTGGAAATGACGTATGTTACCCAGGCCGCCAGCGTCGTAAGAATTCCCAGGCGGCCAAGGATTATTTTGCGCCGGGACGGTCTCGGATGGACAATTGACAGCGGCTCGGAACGCCGCTCTGCCCCCCATTGACGGCGCCGGACCGCACCTTTTTGTTCGGTGGTCGCGCTTTCCGAATCCAAGCGCGGCAAGACAAGCTGATCTGGCATTAGTCCCCATAAGACTGCAAAGTCGGCATATTGGCGCGCGCCTACGGCAAAACCCGCACGCCGCACCGGAATGTTCCGGTGAGTGCCCTTATGATAATGCAAGGTCAGAGGCTTGCCGGACATCAGACACCCCGGAAATTTCACGAGCTGATGCCGGCTGCCGGCGCGTGCCCGGCTGCCCAACGAAAGACGCACAAGGGGGACCCCGTGTCCGAACGATTCCCAGGCCGCAAACTATCTGTGGTCCGGCTGGGTGTACTCATCGGCGCCGTGGTGGCGGCCGCCGGCGGCGGCGTTGTCGCATGGGGCAACTTCCAGGACGTCCGGGCGGCCGAGGCCATCCCGTCCGTTTTCTCGGGATATGTCGATGTCACGGCGACGCCCCGGTACGCATTCGAGGACCCGGCGTCCAAGGAAGCCGAAAAGGTCGTGCTGTCCTTCGTGGTGGCTGATCCCAAGGAGCCGTGCTCGCCTTCCTGGGGGGCCGCCTACTCCCTCTCTGACGCCGCGGCCTCGCTGGACCTGGACCGGCGGGTGGCCCGGCTTCAGCAGCTCGGCGGCAGCGTGGCGGTGTCCTTCGGCGGGCTGGCCAACCAGGAGCTGGCCGTCACGTGCACCGATCCTGCCCAGCTCAAGTCGGCGTACCGGACCGTCGTCGACCGCTACCAGGTCAGCAGCATCGATCTGGACGTGGAAGGCGAGGCCCTGTCCGACCCCGCGGCCCTTCAGCGGCGTTCAGTGGCCATCGCCGCGCTCCAGCAGGAGCGCCAGCGCGAGGGCAAGTCCCTGAGCGTCTGGCTGACGCTGCCGGCGGATCCCAACGGCCTCACGGCGACGGGCAGCGACGCCGTCCAGAAGATGATCGCTGCGGGGGTCGACCTCACCGGCGTGAACGCCATGACCATGGACTACGGCGGAAGCATGCTGCCGGGCCGGTCGATGTACGAGAACGCGGTATCCGCCGCGGAAGCAACCCATCAGCAACTGACCGGCCTGTACCGGGCCGCCGGCACCGAACTCGGCACGGGCACGGTGTGGCGCAAAGTCGGGTTGACGCCAATGATCGGCCAGAACGACGTCGCCGGCGAAATATTCACCCTCAAGGACGCCCAGGAACTCAGCGCCTACGCCAGTGCCCGCGGCATCGGCCGGCTTTCCATGTGGTCCCTGAACCGTGACCGCACCTGCAGCCAGAACTTCCCGGACGTCACGAAGGTTTCCGATGGCTGCAGCGGCGTGGACCAGGGAAGCTCGTCCTTCGCCACGATCCTCGGCGCGGGTGTCATGGCCAGCCCGTCGTCTACGCCGGCCGCCGCGGCTGCGCAGACGCCGGTCCCGGCCGTCAGCGACAATCCCTCCACCAGCCCGTACCCGGTGTGGTCCGAAACCACCGCCTACACCGCCGGGGAGCGGATCGTGTGGCATTCGAACGTCTACGAGGCCAAATGGTGGACCCGCGCCGACACCCCGGATGATCCCGTCCTCCAAGGCACCGCGACCCCCTGGCGCATTATCGGTCCGGTCCTGGCCGCTGACCGGCCTACTCCGCAACTGACGGCACCGGCCGGGACCGCCCCGGCGTGGCAGCCTGCCACGGTCTACCGCAAGGGCGCACGAGTGCTCTTCGAAGGCCGGGTCTTCGAAGCAAAATGGTGGACCCAAACCGACAGCCCCGAAGCTGCGCTGCAGGGATCGCCGGAATCGCCGTGGTCAAAGCTGCGGGACGAGGAACTGATGAAGATCATGGCCAAGGCGACTGCCGCCCCGGTTCCCAGCGCGGCGGCGTCCGCGCCGGCCCCCTAAGGGCCCGCTTCACCGGGCCCGGGCCCTCCAGCCCGGGCCCTCTGTCCCGGGCCTTGTGGCCTGCACAGGCCTGCCTCAGCCGGCCTGCCGCAGCGGGCCTGCCTCAGCGGGCTCGCCGCAGTGGGCCCGCCTCAGCCGGCCTGCCTCAGCGGGCCTGGGCCCGGGCGAGCTTGCGCGCCGTGCGTTCGTGCTGGACCCGCTGGGCGATGACAAGACCGGCCGCGGCGACGCCGACGGTGATGGGATAGCCCATGAGCCGTTCCAAGGCACCGGGTTCCGGCACTTGCATGCCCGTCAGCCCGCCCGCAATGAGCGCCGCCAGGGACACGGCCCCGCAGCCCAGGATGAACCACCCGAGCGGCGTCTGCCGGAGCCAAAGCCAACCGAGGATCAGGAGCGCCAGGGCCCCGGCGGCGAAGTACATCAGGGCGCCGGCCACGTGCCAGGCCGATCCCGTGTCCTCGGGCACCAGCCCCACGATGACCGTTCCTGCCCCGGCGGCGCCGGTCAGCAGCCGGGCGGCGGCCGCTGCCACCACCCCTGCGCCCCAGCGCGCGCGGCCGTGCGCCCGCCCCGGCACCCGGCCGCGCCGAAGAGGCACGCCGGTCCGCGCGGCACAGCACAGGAGCGCCGAGCCGAGCAGCAGCGCGCCGACCACCATGCCAAGGCCTTGGACCACAAACGACGCGTTCATCAGCAGGTGCGCCGGCGAGCAGACGTCCCGGCCGTCGAAATCCCCGCACGCCACGGCGCCGAGGTCGCTGATGTAGCCCGTGCGGCGGCTGTATGGCTCCGCTCCCGCCCAGGCACCGATCACAGCAGACTCGGCCACGAAATACTGCAGCACGCTCAGCTTCGCCAGGGCCCCGACGTAAAACCTGGTCGCGGCCACATCGGGGTAGTAAAGGGCTCCGGCGGAGAGCTCGCTGGTTCCTGCAGTCATGCCAAGAGCGTAGTACGCGCGCTCACCTTGTATGCTTATATCCGTGTCCGACCGGACCGGCCCCGGCCGCCCGCGGACATCCGCCCTCGTAGCTCAGTGGATAGAGCACGGCTCTCCTAAAGCCGGTGTCGTTGGTTCGATTCCAATCGAGGGCACTTGAACATTCCTGCCCCGGACGAAACCCCGGACACGGGTCCGGACTTTGACCTCCGCGCCTACCTGCGCGGCTCCTGGTCCGTCGACCGCACCCTCCTGGACCGCAGCACCGGCACCAGCGGAACCTTCACCGGCGTCGTACGCTTCACTGCCGACGACGACGGCGGCCTGTGGTGGCGTGAAGAAGGCACCGTGCGCTGGGCGGCCCTGGGCGGCGCGCCGTTCGCCGGCCCGGCGAGCCGGGAATATCTGCTGCGGCCGGCGGACACCCCCGATGTCCTGGACGTGTACTTCCCGGACGGCCGCCCCTTCCACCGCATGGGCTTCGCCGGGCAAACCAATCAGGACGAGCACTGGTGCGACCCCGACACCTACCGCGTGACGTACACCTTCCGCGGTCCGGACCAATGCGGCTACCGCTGGGACGTCACCGGGCCCACCAAGGACCAGCTGCTGGAGTCCGTCCTGCACCGGCTGAAAGCAAAACCAGAAGCAAGCCCAGGCCCGGAACCGGAGACAAGGCCAGGCGTGACGCCGGGAGTAACCCCGGATATGACCCCCGATGCGACGCCGGATGCCGCGCCGGATTCAGGGCGCGCCGGGTGAACCCGCGCATCGTCGTCTCCGCCGTCTGCGTTTTCGATCGCTCCGGACGCCTCCTGACCGTCCGCAAACGCGGCACGGACAAGTTCATGCACCCCGGCGGCAAACCCGAGGCCGGCGAAACAGCGGCCCAGGCTGCGGCGCGCGAGCTCCAGGAGGAAGTGGGGATCGTGCTGGCCCCGGACCGCCTGGACCTGCTGGGTTGCTGGCTGGCGGATGCCGCCAACGAGGCGGCCACCCAGATCGAGGCAACGGTCTTCACGGCGCCCGGGGTATGGAGCGCCCGGCCGTCGGCGGAAATCGCCGAGATCCGCTGGCTGGACCTGTCCGCCGAGCTGCCCGGCGACCTCGCCCCGCTGCTGACGGACCATGTGCTGCCGGCCCTGTCCGCCAAGCCGTCCGGCTAGGACCCTCACCGGCCAGGGCCGCCAACGCCGGCTTCCAAACGCCGGCTCAGTAGCCGGGCACGGATTCCTGGGCCACCGCGCTGGCCTCGGAGAACTGCGTCCGGTACAGCTCCGCATAGCGGCCCTCGGCGGCGAGAAGCTCCCGGTGGGTACCGCGCTCCACAATCGAGCCGTCCTCCACCACCAGGATCGCGTCCGCCGCACGGATCGTCGAGAGACGGTGGGCGATCACGACGGCGGTACGGCCTTCCAGCGCGGCGCCCAACGCCTCCTGGACGGCGGCCTCATTGGTCGAATCCAGCGCGGCGGTGGCTTCGTCGAGGATGACCACCCGCGGCTGGGCGATCAGCAGGCGGGCGATCGTCAGGCGTTGCCGCTCGCCGCCGGAGAGCCGGTAGCCCCGCTCCCCCACCACGGTGTCCAGCCCATCGGGCAGGGACCGGATCATGTCTTCGAGCCGGGCACGGCGCAGCGCATCCCACATCTGCTCTTCGGTGGCCTCCGGCCGGGCCAGACGCAGGTTGGAGGCGATGCTCTCGTGGAACAAGTGACCGTCCTGCGTCACCATCCCGAGGGTCGCGCGCATCGAGTCGAACGTGAGGTCACGGACGTCCACGCCCGCGCCGGGCGTCGTGCCGCCGAAGCGGATGGCGCCGGAGTCGACGTCGTACAGGCGCGACAGGAGCTGCGCAATGGTGGACTTGCCCGCCCCGGAGGAGCCGACGAGGGCCACCGTCTGACCCGGCTCCACCCGGAAACTGATGCCGTGCAGCACTTCCTCGCCGCCGCGGGTGTCCAGGGTCCGCACGTCCTCCAGGGAGGCCAGCGAGACCTTCTCCGCCGAGGGGTAGGCGAAGCGGACATCGTCGAACTCCACCGAGAGCGGACCTGGCGGGGAGGCCACCGCATCCGGCTTCTGCTGGATGAGCGGCTTGAGGTCCAGGATCTCAAAGACGCGTTCGAAGCTGACCAGGGCGCTCATGATCTCCACCCGTGCGTTCGAAAGTGCCGTGAGCGGCGCGTACAGGCGGGTGAGCAGCAGCGCGAGCACGACGACGTCGCCCGCGTTCAACTGCCCGGCGAGTGCGAGCCAGCCGCCCAGGCCGTAGACCAGTGCCAGGGCCAAGGCCGAGACCAGTGTCAGCGCCGTGACGAAGGTGAATTGCAGCATGGCGGTGCGGACGCCGATGTCCCGGACGCGGCCGGCCCGGAGGGCGAACTCGCGGGATTCCTCGTCGGGGCGGCCGAAAAGCTTGACCAGCGTGGCGCCGGGCGCGGAGAAGCGCTCGGTCATCTGGGTGCCCATGGTGGCGTTGTGCTCGGCGGCTTCGCGCCGCAGATCGGCCAGCTTGGAGCCCATCCGGCGGGCCGGGATCAGGAAGATCGGCAGCAGGATCATGGCGAGCACTGTCACAAGCCACGATTTGTTCAGCATCACCGCGAGGGTCAGCGCCAGGGCCACGACGTTGCTGACCACGCCGGAGAGCGTGCCGGCGAAGGCCGACTGCGCGCCAATGACATCGTTGTTCAGCCGGCTGACCAGGGCCCCGGTCCGGGTCCTGGTGAAGAACGCGATCGGCATCTTTTGGACGTGGTCGAAGACCTTCGTGCGGAGGTCCACGATCACGCCTTCGCCGATCGTGGAGGATAGCCAGCGCGTCACGAGGCCCAGGCCCGCCTCGGCCACCGCGACGATGGCGATCAGGACGGCCAGCCAGATCACGGTTGAGGCCTCCGCGTGGGCGATGATCTCGTCAACCACCTGCCCGGCGAGGACCGGGGTGGCGACCGCCAGGAAGGCCATCACGATGGACAGCAGCACGAAGGCGATCAGTTTGCTGCGGTGGGGGCGGGCAAAACTGAAGACGCGCTTCAGGGTCTCCTTCGAGAACGGCTTGGACCCGCTGGAGGCGCGGGTGATGTTGTAGAGGGAGCTCCAGGCGACCCGGTCCATGCTCATTTGGTGTTGCCTTTCGGGGCATCGGCGTGCAGTTCGGTGACGACGCCGTTCTCGACGTTCCAGCGCACGTCCAGGCGGACGTTTTCCAGCAGCCGGCGGTCGTGGGTGACCAGCAGCAGCGCGCCGTCATAGCTGTCGAGGGCTTCCTCGAGCTGTTCGATGGCGGGCAGGTCAAGGTGGTTGGTGGGTTCGTCCAGCACGAGCAGGTTCACGCCGCGGGCCTGCAGCAGCGCCAGGGCTGCCCGGGTCCGTTCCCCCGGGGAGAGGGAGTCCACGGTCCGGTTGGTGTGATCGGCTTTGAGGCCGAATTTGGCCAACAGGGTGCGCACCTCGGCCGGGGTCTGCTCCGTCAGGACGGCCTCGACGGCGTCTGCGAGCAACAGCTCGCCGGCCAAGAGGCCGCGCGCCTGGTCGATCTCGCCGACGGCCACGGACGCGCCCATGGAGGCGTCACCGGCGTCGGGCAGCTGGACGCCGAGCAGGAGCCGGAGCAGGGTGGATTTGCCGGCGCCGTTGGGACCCGTGATCCCGATCCGTTCCCCCGCATTCAGCTGCAGGTTCACCGGGCCCAGGGTGAAGTCGCCCTGCACCGCGACGGCGTCGCGCAGGGTGGCCACGACGGCGCTGGAGCGGGGCGCCGCCCCGATGCTGAACTGCAGCTGCCATTCCTTGCGCGGCTCTTCCACTTCTTCGAGCCGGGCGATGCGGGACTCCATCTGCCGGACCTTCTGGCCCTGCTTCTCGGAGGACTCGGTGCTGGCCGCCCGGCGGATCTTGTCGTTGTCCGGGTTCTTCTTCATCGCGTTGCGGACGCCCTGGGAGCTCCATTCGCGCTGGGTGCGGGCCCGGGAGACGAGGTCCGCCTTCGTGTTCGCGTACTCCTCGAAACGTTCCCGGGCGTGCCGGCGGGCAACGGCGCGTTCCTCCAAGTAGGCCTCGTAGCCGCCGTCGTAAACCGCCACCGAGTTTTGGGCCAGATCCAGTTCCACGATCGTGGTCACGCAGCGCGCCAGGAACTCGCGGTCATGCGAGACCAGGACGGCGCCGCCGCGCAGGCCCTGCACGAAGGCCTCGAGCTTGGCCAGGCCGTTGAGGTCCAGGTCGTTGGTGGGTTCGTCCAGGAGCACGATGTCGAACCGGCTCAGCAGCAGGGCGGCGAGCGCCACACGGGCCGCCTGGCCACCGGACAGGCCAGTCATTCCGGCGTCGGGGCCCACATCGAGGCCAAGGTCCGCCAGGACGGACGGGATGCGGTCCTCCAGGTCAGCGGCGCCGGAGGCCATCCAGCGGTCGAAGGCCAGGGAGTAGGCGTCGTCGGAGCCCGGAGCGCCGGAGCCCAGCGCCTCGGCGGTGGATTCCATCTCCAGGGTCGCCTGGGCACAGCCGGTGCGCCGCGCGATGTAGCCCGCGACCGTTTCGCCGGCAATGCGTTCGTGTTCCTGCGGCAGCCAGCCGACAAAGGCGTCGGCGGGGGCCAGGCTCACGGTGCCTTCCTGCGGACCGTCGACGCCGGCCAGCAGCCGCAGCAGGGTTGACTTGCCGGCACCATTGGCGCCGACGACGCCGACGACGTCGCCGGGGGCTACGGTCAGGGACAGCTTCGAGAAGAGTGTGCGGTGATCGTGTCCACCGGAAAGATCCTTGGCAACAAGGGTTGCGGTCATTACTTCATCCTCTCACTGCGGCCCAAAACGGGCCGTCCAGTCTGGCAAAAACGGGCCGTGCTGACTGGGAGAAACGGGCCGAAAACCAGCCGGGCATAGAAGAACCCGCCGGTCCGGACTTGGGGGGTGTACGGACCAGCGGGTTCGACCATTTAGCATAGTTGAATTAGGACCTCACGCAAAATCCCAGCCCGCACCGCCACACCGCCACCACCCCCCGCCTCAATCGCCGCTGCCCCACCGCATGCCAGTAGCCATACTGCCCGTCGACTCCGCAGGAAGCCCTAGATGCCACTACCCGCAAAGGCGTTCCAACTCTGGCTTCACCGCGTTGCCCCGTCCGCGAGCACAGCCGATCTCTGCCGGATCTCCGGGATCAAGCGCACCACCTTCGCCCAGCAGTTGGTCCGCGGGAAGGTGGCCGAAACCACCCTGGTCAGCATCAGCCGGGCCCTGGATTTGAGTCCGCTGGCGGAACTCGCTTCCTTCGAGCACTATGCGGAGCTGGCCGCCCCGCCGCAGCCGCCGACCCCGGCCGAACTCGTCAGCCAGGTCGCCACCATGGACCTGTTGCGCGCCGTCATTTCGCGTTCTTCCCCGGCCTACGGCGGCTACGGTGACCAGGGCAGCTCAATGACCCCGGCCCTGAGCCCCGCACCGCACGCCACGTCGGTCCGGAACTGGGTGGATGCGATTGACGACGGTGAATTGCGCCACCGGGTTTCGGCCGCCACCGGGGTGGCACCGCAAAATTACTCCGCGCAGCTCACGGCAAACCGGCTGTCCCCCGAGCTTGCGGTCGCGACGGCCCGCGCGGCGGGCGTAGGCTTCACGGGCGGGCTCGTCGCAACGGGCCTGATAACCGAGGCTGAGGCCGGCTGGACGGCCGGGGCGAAGCAAGCCGCGTTGGATGCTCTTTCCGACGGCGACCTTAGCGCCTTGGCCGGGGAACGTCTTCAGGCGCTCGGAAAATCGCTGCGGCGCCATGAGCAGGAGCAGGCACAAACACAAAAGATTTGGGAGAACCTCGGATGATCGCGATCCTGCAGTGGACCACACTGGCGATTTGCTGCGTCGCCACGCTCGTCCGCTTGCCCAGTGTCCTGCGGGGTGTAAACCGGTCCCTGTTCTGGATCCTTGCGCTGATGACCCTGGCGATCCTGCTCAGCATCGATGCCCCGTATCTGGCCGTGGACCAAGTCCTGGGAGGCATGAACATCGCCAACCTGCTGCTGCGCTTCGTCATTTTCGCCGTCATCTTCTTCCTTGGTCTCCGGATGGCCCGGGGCTTCAGCGCGGACGATGCCCTGCGGCTCATCACCGGCCCCATCGGCATCGCAGTAGCCGCTGCCGCCTCGGCTGTGGTGGTGGTGGTCTTCCTCATGATGGATACCGCCGGCTCCTCGGCGGGTTTGGTCGCCGTTTTCGCCAAGGATGATCGCAATGCCGCCTTGGTGGAGTATTACGGGGCCGCCGGGCGCCTGTACCCCGCGTTCATCACCGCGGCACTGTTTCCGGCGATGCTGCGGACCCTGCGCAGCGGACTTCCGGCCCTTGTCCGGTCCAGCGCCGGGCTGCTGGCCGTGGGCACCGTGGCCATCTGTCTCAGCCTGCTCTCCCCGGTCGTCCCTCCGCCCCTCGGGTTCATGCGGTTCGTCATCAACTACTCGGCGGTCCTGTGCCTGGTCCTGGGACTGTGCATGATCTGGCTGGCTAAGACGCTTGCGAAGCATGCACCGAAGAAGCATGCTGGCATGATCTGACCACTTTGGGGCTGAGCAGGCAAGCGATGTGTGAGAACCGGGAATGATTGCAACCCTCCAGTGGGGCACGCTGATCATCTGCACCATGGTGCTCCTCCTCCGCGTTCCGGATGCGATCCAGGGACGGAACAGGACCGTCTTCTTGATCCTGGTGCTCGCGACCCTGTGCAGCCTGCTCTCGGTGCCGGGCCCCTATGAGGCGATCGATGGGGCGCTGGGGGGATGGAACCTCGCCCACCTGATCTTGCGCTTCCTCGTATTCGCCGCGGTCCTGCTGGTCGGTCTGCGCGTGGCGCGGGGCCTGGCAGACGAGCCCGGCTACCGCCTCATCGCGGGGCCGGCCGGGCGCTGGGCCCTGGCTCTCAGCGCCGTCGCCGTGGCGTTGACCTTCTTCCTCATGGACACCCGCGGGTCCTCGTCGGGCCTGCTGGGCATCGCCGACAAGGGGGGCCCGAATGCAGTCCTGGCGCCGTTCTACGCCGCCGCCGGCCGCACCTACCCTGCTTTTGTCTCCCTCGCCCTGCTGCCGGCATTGCTGGCCACCGCCCGGAGCCGATTGCCGCGTCTGGTGCGTGCGGCGGCCCTCCTGACCTGCCTCGGTGCCCTGGCAACCGCGTTCACCATCCCCGCCTCCTTCGCCACGAAAGACTGGCTCCTCGCGCAGCAGACCGTCAATTATCTGGCCGTCCTGGGCTACGTCCTGGGCCTGGGACTGTTCTGGGCTTCCGGGCTCGCCGCCAAAGAATCCCATAACGCTCGCGCAACATTTCGCAAGAACCAAAAGTAGGCATTCACAAAATCATTAGACCGTGAGAGAATCATGAATGTGTGAATGCGGCAATCGCTTCGTGTACGGAAGTCAGCCGTGCGAAGCAGAGGCAGTCGTCCAAGCGCCATTGGGGGGATGAGTGGTAGCGGTCCGGTAGGACCGCTCCCACTCAGCCTGTTTAAGGGGTTTTCCGGTTGTTCCCGACAACATTCGGATTCCCCGACACTGCCGGCCGGATTCCCCTGCAGGAAAGGCGGCGTCAGGCGGCCCTGGCTGTCAGCGCACAAACCTCAGCGTGACCAGCTGGAAGGGCCGCAACGTCAGCTCGGCGGAATCGCGGCCCGCCGTCACTCCCGGGGCATCGACGGGCCGTTCCAGCAGATCCACGGCGTGCAGCCCGCGGACCGGGAAATTGGCCTTCACCGCGCCGGTGGACCGCTCCCCCAGTGCTTCGTAGAGCCGGACAATCACATCCCCCGAACCGTCTTCAGCGAGTTTGACCGCTTCAATGACAAGGGCCTGGTTGAACACCGTGACCAGCGGCTCCACCCCGTGGGCCCCATGCACCACCCGCGGTGCCAGGTTGGTGCGGTAGCCCTCTTCGACGGCGTCGGCGATCGTGGCGCCCGGACGGACCGTGACGTGCAGCTCGTGCCTGCCCTGGTCCGCGCCGGGATCCGGAAACTTCGGTGCCCGCAGGAGCGAGAGCCGCACTGTGGTGGTGGTGCCGCCGTCGTCCTCCCGGACATTGCGGGTGACGTCGTGGCCGTAGCTGGAAGCGTTGGAGATCGCAACCCCGTAGCCCGGCTCGGCGACGTGGATCCAGCGGTGGGCGCAGATTTCGAATTTCGCGGCCTCCCAGGACGTGTTGACATGGGTCGGGCGGAACACGTGCCCGAACTGCGTCTCCGCCGCCGACCGGTCGGCCCTGACATCCAATGCAAAGCCCAGCTTGAGCAGCTTTTCGCTCTCCTGCCAGTCCACGGCCGTGGTGATCGCGAGCGAGTCCGCACCCGGCGCGAGCGTAATCCGTTGGGTCACCGCGGAGGACCCGGCCATCCGCTCCACCACCACGACGGCGTCCGGGCTTTCGCCCCGGGGGTCGCGCTCCAGTGCCACCGAAAGCGCGTGTTCCAGACGGACG
>Ga0207691_10002653_pt1 | contig 17483 bp, 17 predicted proteins | sample KBSM13metaG_FD_184327 | JGI IMG/M metagenome (GOLD analysis project Ga0207691, IMG submission 184327) | Miscanthus rhizosphere microbial communities from Kellogg Biological Station, Michigan, USA - KBS M1-3 metaG (SPAdes) (version 2) | ecosystem: Host-associated > Plants > Roots > Rhizosphere >... | reverse complement strand
GCGAGAAGCATACATACAAGCACAGTTTGCTCGAGCTCAAGGCCCCGTATGCCGGCACGGTGAAGGATTTAGCCACGCACACGGCCGGAACTGTCGTGAGTCCGGGCACAGTTTTGCTGACGCTGTGCCGAATAACGAACCGCTGGTCGCAGAGGTATGGGTGACCAATCTCGATGCCGGATTCGTGGTTCCCAAACCGACGGTGAAGCTCAAGTTAGTGGCGTTTCCCTTTCAACAGTATGGCATGTTAGACGGTATCGTCGGTCACGTCGGCGCTGACGCAAGCGACAGGTCGAATGACAACAATAATCTGACAAAACCGAACGAGCTCGATAAGTCACAGGGTGGTCAAGCACCAACTTTTTATCGAACGTTAATCGAGCTTGGCTCCGACCATCTCGTTACGCAGGCGAAACAGTTCAACCTGACTCCGGGCATGCAGGTGAGCGCAGAGATTAATCTGGGCACGCGCACCGTCATTCAATACCTGCTGTCGCCGATTCAAAAAACCATCCACGAAGCGTGGCGCGAGCGTTGAAGTACTAGACCAAGTAGCCTGGCAACAACCAGGATCATAGAGCCGCCGGAAGAGTGCGATTTCTAACGACGGCTCGATGCAGCTTATCTGCGATGGTCCCACTGATTTGTGCGGCCGTCGAAGGCAGCGCGTCCATCACGCCACGAACGGCGGTCGAAGTTGTCATGCCCGCGGTAGGCAACTACCGGTGCGGGATAGTATGCGCGCGGCGCATAGTAAATCGCAGGCGGTCGGTAATATGCGGCCGGCGGCGCGACGTAAGCGGGTGCGCCGAACGAAATGCTGAAACTTACGTGGTCGCTGGCGGAGGCAGCACCGCTGATACCGGCAAGCAAAGCTGCTGCGGATAAAATGGCAAGTTTCTTGTTCATAACCATCTCCTTTGTAAAGTTGGAAGCCGCATTCGCGACATCCTTACTTACTCAGAGTGGTGGTGCGCATATGAATTCAGAGGAGAAGCGTAACGGTATGTGACGGGCTGTTACATTTGAAACTGCGTTTTCCAACCGTGCGAGTATGTCGACGCAACCATGGCGTATATCGCTTATTTAGGTGCCTTGCCGCAGGCATCTCGCCGTTCGAGCGCATTGCGTTCCCAGGCCCCGCAATTGGCGGCCGCCTCGTATGTCGTCTGCAAAAACTGCAGTAAGGGGTGATCCGGCGATGCCGCCTGTCGAACGACGTCGTAGGGCAAGATGAACTCGCGCAATTCGTTACTGTAAAAAGTACCGGCAGGAGCGACCGGCGATGCCGCAAATCCGGCCGGCTCGGGATACGCATAAGAATAAAACGCTGCGTACGGAATCGGCTCGCCGCCTGCCCAGAAGCCGCAGCTGCTGACTTCATGAGAATAGGCTTCCTGCGTCACCCAATCCGGAAGATTCGGTATGCCGCCCGGATGCTTCGGCGCAGACCTTCCGGAAAAACGCGTTACGGCGAGATCCGCGGCGCCCCAGAAAAAGTGCACCGGACTGCACTTGCCAATGAATCGCGCGCGAAATGTTTTGAAAACGCGATCAACCTGCAGCAGAACACGCCAGAATCTATTCGCGTAGTCGGGGTCATATGCGCGCGGTGCGTCGTCTTCATCGAAGCGGACGGGAGCTGGAACTTCGTTCGGCTTGCAATGGATATCTACATGGAGGTTCATCCGATCCAATTCGCCCATCAAACGCCCATAGAATGTTGCGACCGACTCCGCTGCGAGAGGCAGATGCGCAGTAGCACCGTCGCTGGATTTGATCGCCAGTTGGTGCACGATAAAATCGAAATCGATCTGGAACGTCCGGTCGCCGTAAGGTATGGGGCCGGTTGTCAGGCCTCGCGCTGTCACATATAGCGTTACGTGCCATGAGTGGTTGGTCCACGGAGTTTTGGCGAGGCGAATTTTGCCAACGATCTGCGTCCACATGTGCACGGTAGCGCACGTATCGTGCGTGTGCTCGAAAGGGAGGCTCGGCCAGGTATCTTCGAGTGAAGGCGAGTTCATGTCGGACCAACAGGTGTCTGATCGAGATGCAGACGTTCGGGCGTCGCTATACAGGAAGTATGTACGCGCTTGAGTACGAGAACGCTGCCGGGTGTCAGTCTGTTACCCGTTAATATGCGAGCAGGACGGACAATTCCGCACGTTACTCAGCCTTGATGTTCGCATCGTTCACGACCTTTGCCCAGCGCTGGATCTCGGCCTGGATCGACGTGCGAAAGTCGTCAGGCGTGCTCGCAATGATCTCGAGTCCCAGCGAAGCGAAGCGCTCCTGGTTCGCCGGGTCTTTCAGTATGCGGCTGATTTCGCCATTGAGTTTGTTGACGATGGGCTTCGGCATCGCTCGCGGTCCGAGAACACCCTGCCAGTCACGCACGACGATATTCGGCACGCCGGCTTCGGCCATCGTCGGCACATCCGGCAGTTGGCCTGAACGATCTTTGGACGAAACTGCGAGCGCTCGCAGCCGGGCCGACCTGATGAATGGCAGCGATGAAGTCATAGACGCGAAGCTCATGGACACATTGCCGCCAAGCAAATCTGTGATCGCCGGTCCGCCACCTTTGTAAGCAATGTGAGTGAGCTTGACGCCGGTCGTGAGCGCAAAGAATTCGCCGATGAGATGCGGCGCGCCGCCTAAGCCGGATGAGGCGAACGTAAGCTCTGCAGGTTTCTGCTTTGCCAACGCGATGAGTTCCTTCACCGAGTTGATCGGCGTTTTCACGTTGACTACAAGTACGTTGCCGACGGCTGCTGTCATCGTGACCGGCTCGAAGTCTTTAACTGTGTCGTACGGAAGTTTCAGCAGACTCGGGTTGACGGAGTAACGGAGCGAAACGAGAACGAGTGTATGGCCATCGGCCGTCGACTTTGCGACGATATCCGTACCGATGACTTCGGCGGCGCCGGGGCGGTTATCTACGAGCACTTGTTGGCCCCAGGCGTCAGTCAACTTCTGCGCTAGTATGCGCGCCATGCCGTCGCTGCTGCCGCCCGGCGGCACAGGGACTACGAGCCTGATCGGCCGGCCCGGATAAGTTGCAGCTGCATCCGCTTTGGATGCTTGGGCCCATGCAGGCCCACTCGTAAGCAACGCAAGGCCACCTGCTGCCGCAATCAACATCGGGGAACGCATCATGAGCCTCTCATTGGCTGCGCCGCCGCTACATCATTCGAGCCGTACATGCGCAGCGCGAATAATTTGGCGATAACGTTCGCCGTCCGATTTTATGAGCGCCGCAAATTCTTCCGGCGTGGTTGGCGTCGGAACAACGGTTTGTGCACGCAGGACCTCGCGTACCTCCGGCATGTTAAGCGCTTTCACGGTCTCGGCATTCAGTCGCGCCACGGCATCGACTGGAGTCGCGGAGTGGACAACGAATCCGCTCCAGTTGATTGCCTCGAGCTCGGCATGGCCGGTTTCGGCGGCAGTGGGTATATCCGGCATCGAGTCTTCGCGAGTTTTCGACGTAACTACAAGCGCGCGCAGCTTTGCGGTTTTGATGAACGGCGCCATATCTGAGACGTTAAGAAGAAGCGCGCTGATGTGGCCGCCCACCGCTGAGGGAACGGCGAATGCAGCACCTTGAAACGGAGCGTGGACGATATCGACCTTCGCTGCGAGCTTCAAGGCTTCGATTAACAGATGATGGCTAGTGCCCGGCCCGGAGCTGCCGCAACTGATTTCCGCGGGCCTCGCCTTGGCGAGCGCGATCAGCTCTTTCATATTTTTAACGGGGAGCGAAGGGTTGACTGAGATGCCCATGGTCAGGCCGATCACTTGGCTGACGGCACGGAAGTCGCGGTCCGTATCAAAGGCGAGACCGCTGCGTAGTACCGCATGGGACGTGAAGCTCGGCCCTATCATCAGCATCGTGTAGCCGTCAGCGGGCTGACGAGCGACATACTCTGTGCCGATCACCGTGCCACCGCCGGGACGATTCTCGACGATGACGTTTTGTCCGAGCGATGTCCGCATGCGCTGCGCGAGGACGCGAGCAGTGACGTCAAACGAGCCACCGGCAGGGAACGGGACGACGATACGCACGGGTCTGCTTGGGAAGGTTTGCGCATGCGCAACGATCGCGCTCGTCGCGACAAAAGCAATCACAAGCCTTAAACCAGTGCGTACGGCGTGGGGACGGCCAGTGCTATAACAAGACAACGACATCGTCATGGCGCGCTGAGCTCTTGTTGTACGAATGCATTTCGCAACGACACGAGGCATTGTCCATATGACATATCAATGTAACTCAGCGCACCGAGAAGGGCACCTGGTATGGCCGGCCGTAGGCAACTCCGCTGAGAACCACCTGCGCGGGCTTGATATACATCTTGCCCTGACGCTTGTTGTTGCGTGTATCGACGAATTCGACTGTGCCCTGTACGAGTTCAACCAGCGTCGCGTCGCCGGGCGCTCCGACCTGAAGAGTTCCGAGCTTCGGCACGCGGTTGATGATTGTGGCAGGCACGGCTGTTGCCATCTGCACGACCTGTTCGAGCGTGAAACCCAGCGCAATGAACTTGCTCATGACCCACGTGAGATAAGGCATGCCTGGCGAGTTGCCGGATGATGCGTGAATATCGGACGAAATGGAGTCTGGCATGCAGCCTTGCTGCATCGCTGCCTCCGCGACGGTGAAGTCGAAGCTGCCGCCGCCGTGTCCGATATCGAACACCACGCCGCGCTTTTTCGCTGTCAGTGCTGCGGACAGAAGCTTGCCGTTCTGCACGATGTTCGTGAATGCTCCCGCGATATTTGGAGCACCTGAGAAGCAGTGCGTCAGAATGTCACCCGCGCGCAGCTTGTCGAGTATTTGTGACATGAGCTCAGGGGTTGCAACACCGCCAATGTGACACATCACCCGCGAGCTGCCGCCGGCAATCTCACAGGCGCGTACCGCGCGATTGAGCGGCTCGAGGCCGGCCTGCGCAATCACATTCTCCGACATGCGCACTTTGATGCCGATCGCAATATCGGCGTTCTCCGCTACCGTCCGCGCCGCCGCTTCCGGCTGCGCAAAACCGAGATGATAGAGCTCAGGCTCCGGAAAACCACTGAGCCCGATGTTTGCGATGTGCACGAAAGCGTAGAGACGCGTGCGCGTCTGCGCCATGACATAGCGCCGAAAAGCAGCGAAGTTATTGGCGCCTGCATCGCCGGCAGAAACCGTGGTTGTCGTACCTTGGAATGGGATTAATTCGTCGGCTGGGATGCCGATCGCCGAGCCGTAGGGATATACGTGGGCGTGAAGATCAACGAGTCCCGGCAGAACGAGCTTTCCCGAAGCGTCGAGTATGCGCAGGCCGCGGGCGGCCGGGATATCCGCGTCGACTGCTTCTATTTTTCCAAATCGGATCCCGATATCGCGCTTCCCGCGCAGTCCCTGACTCGGATCGAGCAACTCGCCGCCTTTGATGACGAGATCGAATTTGTCGTCTGGTCCCATCGCGGCGCCAACCGCTGTGCTTAAGGTGGCGGTTCCCGTTGCTGCAATTACTGCACCCAACCCTGCGATAAAGTCCCGGCGGTTCATCGTGCTCATAGTCCCTCCCGACGATGCTCGATTGCCCGGGCATGAGAATGGCCCTGTGACGGATGGACGTCAAGGTGGTGTCCACTTAATGTAATGCGGTGCCGTTTGCCGGTCGGGACGAACCGCTGCAGCCACCGGCGGTCACATGTCAACCGCCTTCCGGCACCATGAAGATCGCAACCTACAACGTCAACGGCGTGAACGGCCGCCTGCCTCGCTTGCTGGAATGGCTTCACGAAACGAGTCCCGATATTGTCTGTCTTCAGGAAATCAAAACCGACGATTCCAAATTTCCGGCCCAGGCCATCGAAGACGCAGGTTATGGCGCAATCTGGCACGGGCAGCGCTCGCACCATGGCGTCGCTATTCTCGCGAAAACACAAGAGCCGCATGAGATTCGACGCGGTCTTCCCGGCGATGAGACAGATGTTCAGACTCGCTACCTGGAAGCTGATGTAAATGATCTCACTGTCGCATCGGTGTATCTTCCGAATGGTAATCCGCAGCCGGGGCCGAAATTCGACTACAAGCTCGCATGGTTCGAGCGACTGATTGCCCATGCTCAGACGTGGATCGATTCAGGCCGTCCGGCGATACTCGCTGGCGATTTCAACGTAGTTCCGACCAACGGAGACATCTACAATGCATGGGTTTGGAGATGGGATGCGGTGATGCAGCCTCAAACCCGTGAGGCGTACCAACGGCTGCTTGCTCAGGGATGGATAGATTCGACACGTCAACTTCATCCCGACAAAAAGATATACACGTTCTGGGTAAACGCAGACGCGTTTCAGCGCAACGCCGGCTTTCGCATGGACTTCCTCCTGCTGACCCCGGTACTCACCTCGCGACTGACCGCGGCCGGTGTTGACACCGAGTTCCGTGGTAGAGAACGTGCAAGCGATCACGCTCCCACATGGATCATGCTCGCTGATTGAATCGCTAACGTTTTACTTCCCGTCTAACTGACGTCTTCTTATGGACTGCGATGATCCCGTTTTCTATTCTTGACCTGTCTCCCATCATCGAGGGCAGCGATGCAACGCAGGCGTTTCGCAATACGCTCGATCTAGCTCGACATGCAGAACAGTGGGGATATCGCCGCTACTGGCTCGCAGAACACCACAACATGGCGGGTATCGCGAGCGCGGCGACCGCCGTGGTCATCGGATATGTAGCGGGCGCTACTAAGACGATACGCGTTGGCTCAGGCGGGATTATGCTACCGAATCACGCGCCGCTCATCATCGCCGAGCAGTTCGGAACCCTTGAATCGCTGTATCCGGGTCGCATCGATCTTGGTCTTGGACGCGCGCCGGGCACAGATCAGAGGACGGCGCGCGCTTTGCGTCGCGATCTTGGATCAAGCGGCGACACATTCCCACAGGATGTGCTGGAGTTGCAAGCGTATCTCGATCATGCGCAACCCGATCAGGCGGTGCATGCCGTGCCGGGCGCAGGACTGAAAGTACCCATCTGGATTCTTGGTTCCAGTCTCTTTGGCGCGCAGCTCGCAGCCGCGCTAGGTCTACCGTTCGCATTTGCGTCGCACTTCGCACCGGATGCATTGATGCAGGCGCTTCAAATCTATCGTGCTACGTTCAAGCCGTCGGAACAACTTTCGCACCCATATGCGATGGCCGGAGTAAATGTCTTTGCGGCTGAAACCGACATGGCGGCGCGACGCATGTTTACTTCGTTGCAGCAACAGTTTGTGTATCTGCGACGCGGCAGGCCCGGTAAATTGCGTCCCCCAATCGACGATATCCGTCCCTACTGCTCTCTTGATGAGCAGGCCATGGTGCAGCACGCATTGATGTACTCGATGGTCGGTGCGCCCGACACGGTTCGTCGCGGCCTCGAAGCCTTCATCGAGAACACCGGAGTAGACGAGCTCATGGTGACCGGTCAGATTTACGACCACGCTTCTCGATTGCGTTCTTTCGAAATTGCGGCGGCGCTGCGCGGTGAAATGACCAAAGAGGCGCCGATGACAGCTTCACGCTGATGGTCGACACGTCGAAGGTTCGCACCATGCAAAGTGCTATGCTATAAGCGGTGCGAACAGATCGATCGGGTTTTATTTAATACGCAGGTCCGAATACACTTGAGCACATACGCGGTAGTCGCGCTGTGACGCAGCGTTCGCGTCAGGTCACGCCGCTCGAAGGGATTGAGTGCATCGATTCACGTTGCGCCCGTCGGCGATCCTGGCCGCCATACTTTTGGTTGCGCACACTGCTGCGGTGGCCGTTCTGTTTCTTCTCAATCTCCCGGCATGGACGCTGGTCGCAGGCGCGGCCGTGTTGATCTGCAACTTGTTGAATGCGCAATCGCGCAGTGGCAAGTGGAGCGAGTATGAGGTCCTTAACGACACATTCGTATCTGCCTTTCTGAGCGTGCTGCGTCTCAAAAACGTGGATGGCGTTGCAATCCGCCGGATTGTGATTCTTCCTGACAGCATCGACCGCGAAGATTTTCGTCAGTTGCGCGTGAGCCTGCGCTGGAAGTGATCGTCGCTGACGACGGGCGCGTCGCGGTCATTTCGGGTTTGCGCTTACCAACAATCGCAGCAAGTCGATTAAACTAGCGCCTCCGATCCGCACTAACCTCAATAATCTTTGGGAAGTTCAATGAATTCCAGACTCGATATGGCCAAAGGCTCGAAGCCTTCCGACACACTGGCGTGGAACATGAAGCTCATCGCTCACCATGAGCTCGACGGTTTCGGCGGCATGGGCGAGGGCATGAATATGCAGGCAGCGCCCGATGGTCGTCGGATCTTATGGCTCGCGCATGAGTCGGCGCCGAAGAATTTCAGTGGAGTGGATGTCACCGATCCGCGCAGCCCAAAGGTCGTTGTGCAGACAGAATTACCGCATCGCGGTATGCGTTCTAACTCGCTTGATGTGGTCGGCAACATACTGACCGTTGCGTATCAGACGGCGAAAGCGGGCGACAAGCCTGCAGGCTTTGATATTTTCGATGTCGCGAAACCCGAGACGCCGAAGCTGATCTCGCACTTCGACGCGTCAGGTTCGCACTCGCGTGGGGTGCACGTGCTGTGGTTCGCGGACGGTGAGTATGTGCATATGAGTTCGGGCGCGCCCGACTTTCAACCGCGCAGTCCGAAAGACGACCAGTGCTACCGCATAATCGATATACGCAATCCGTCGCGGCCACAGGAAGTCGGACGTTGGTGGGCGCCAGGCACTCGCGAGGGCGATGCAGAGCCTTCGCCGCGCGGCAAGGTCGGTGACTTTCCGGTCGGTTACGCCGGCTTCCGTGCGCATAACACGAACGTATATCCGGAACGGCCTGACCGCGCCTACGTCGGCTATCTCGACTACGGCGCGATGGTGATGGACATCAGCGATAAGGCGCATCCCAAAGTTATCTCCCGCTGGAGCAACTGTCCGCCGTACCTCGGGTTTGCGCACACCCTGTTGCCGCTTTTCAAGCGCAATTTAATGATCATGACGGACGAATCCGTGCAAGATAATGCTGCTGACTGGCCGAAGCTTGCGTGGGTGCTGGACGCTCGATGCGAAGAGCATCCGGTCTCGATCAGCACGCTGCCGATGCCGTCGATGGAAGTGTTCGGCAAGCGCGGCGGCCGCTACGGCGCACATAACCTGCACGAAAATCTGCCCGGCGCGACATCCTGGAAATCTGACGACATCGTCATCGGCACTTTCTTCAACGGCGGTGTAAGAGCTTTCGACTTGAGCAACCCGTACCAGCCGCAGGAAGTCGCCTACTACGTGCCGGGGGCGCCGAAAATGTCACCCGCCGGCGCCATTCAGCTCAATGACGTGTTCGTCGATGATCGCGGAATCGTGTTCACCGTAGATCGCTTTGCGGGCGGGCTGTACGTGCTCGAAATGACGATTTAAACCCGGCAGACGCAGCAGTCCTCGTCCATGGCAACGTCGGACATGCGGGAGGTACGGGACCCGTACGCTGGCAAAATACCGGTGACCGTCATCACCGGTTTTCTCGGCAGCGGTAAGACCACGCTGCTCAACCATCTACTTGAGCAAGCCGAGTTCGCACGCAGTGCGGTCATCATCAATGAATATGGCCAGCAGGGCATCGATCATGAGTTGATCACGTTTGCACGCGAGAAAGTGCTGCTTCTCGAGAACGGATGCGTGTGCTGCGCGTTGCGCGGCGATCTGCAGCAAACATTGCGCGACCTCTTCCTTGCGCGCCGCGGCGGCGAAATCGGCGATTTCGAGCGTGTTCTGCTCGAAACGACCGGCCTTGCCGACCCGGGTCCGGTGATGCAGACGTTGCTGACCGACACCATGCTCTTAGGCCATTTTCGTCTGAATGGTGTGGTGACGTGCGTGGATGCTTGTCTCGCAACAGGCCAGTTCGAAGCGCATATCGAAGCGGTAAAGCAAGTGGCGCTCGCAGACCGGCTCATCATTACAAAGTCCGATCAAGCGACTGCAGAAACGCTTTGCAAACTTAAACTCAAGCTGACGGAGCTCGCGCCGCTTGCTCAAATCAGCACCGCGGAGCACGGGGTGATCGAGCCTCAGTTCGTGCTGGAGATTGGATTGAAAGATGCGAGAGCCGGCGCCGAACGCATCGAGCGCTGGCTCGGCGTTTCTGAGCGAACGCCCGATTTGGAACACCACTCACACGATGCAGCCATCGACACGTTTACGCTGCGTTTTGAACAGCCATTTTCGCCACGCGCATTCGAGCAGTGCATCGAAGTCCTTACCGCATTGCGCGGACCCGACTTACTGCGGGTGAAAGGGCTGATAAACATCGCAGGCGAAGCCGGCCCGACGGTGATCCAGGGAGTCCAGCATTTGTTTCATCCACCCGTCGCGCTGGCTTCCTGGCCGGGCAGCGATCGCTCATCGCGGCTCGTTTTCATCACGCGCGGGATAACCCGCAAAGCGATTGAGGGCTTGTTCACCGCGGTGACTGCGGTGGCGGACGTTGCTGCCGGTCCGGAGTTACTTAGTGCCCGCAGCTGATTTGTTGAGCGTCGCAGATGGCGCAGGTACCGGCCCCGGCGTGGCAATCACGCCACCCCTTGGCGCGGGGGGCGGATAAGTGTGGCGCGGTCGGCCCTTATCTTTGATCAAGCAGTCGCCCGATGAAGCATCGGTGGTGCGGTCCATGCAGGCCGGATTACTATCGACCGGTGATGTGCGCTCGTTTGTATCCGCAGCGGTGGCGTGTTGCCCAGCCGCCATCATCGCGCTAACGATCCAGTAGCTGAATTTCATGTGGTCTCCCGCGGCGTTGCATATTCAGGCATGCACGAGTTTGATCAAGTGCGGCGATGAAAGATCGTCACCCACACGCCGATCCATATCCATACTAACGGGCCGGCGCAATTGACGTTTACAAACAGCGGGCGATAATCTTGCGCTCGCAACGATGTTCGGACAGCGAAAATGAAAACTCATGACCGCATATACATCAACGGCAGGTGGCACCCATCACATTCGGCTGACAGCATTGATGTAATCAACGCCGCGACCGAAGAGGTGATGGCAAAGGTGCCCGACGGCAGCGCGGAAGATGTCGCTGATGCAGTGTGCGCGGCGAGGGAGGCGTTCGATCCATGGTCGCAGTCGCCGATTGCGCAACGCGCTGAATACCTCGACGAAATAGCTGCGCAACTTAAGGGGCGCGGCGACGAAATCGCTCGCAGCATCGCGGACGAGGTCGGCATGCCGCTCAAACTGAGTCAGCGCATACAGGCGGGGTTGCCGCCTCTGGTCATGGCGAGCTACGCGAAGCTCGCGCGCGAATTCGAACTTGAAGAAAAGATCGGAAATTCGCTGGTCCTGCGCGAGCCGGTTGGCGTCGTTGGCTGCATAACGCCCTGGAACTACCCGCTGCACCAGGTCGTTGCAAAAGTCGCCCCGGCACTTGCCGCGGGCTGCACGGTCGTATTAAAGCCGAGCGAACTTGCTCCGCTGACAGCATTCATGCTCGCCGAGACTATCGATGGCGTTGGTCTGCCGGCCGGCGTGTTCAATCTGGTATGCGGCACCGGTGCCGTTGTTGGGGAAGCGCTCGCCCGCCATCCAGAGGTGGACATGATCTCGTTCACAGGATCGACACGCGCCGGCAAGCGGGTCTCCGAGCTTGCGGCGGCAACGGTTAAGCGCGTGGCGCTCGAATTGGGCGGCAAATCCGCGGCGATCGTGCTTGATGACGCGGATTTTGAAAAAGCCGTGAAAGCGACCGTGAACGCGTGCTTCCTCAATTCCGGCCAGACCTGCACTGCGCATACGCGACTCCTCGTTCCAGCGGCCCGGTACGCTGAAGCGGCCAAGGTCGCAGTCGAAGCCGCGAAAGGATTTACGCTTGGTAATCCGTTATCGGCGGATGCGAAACTCGGGCCGCTGATCTCGGACACGCAGCGTGATCGCGTACGCGTCTATATTAAAAAAGGAATCGCCGAAGGGGCGGAACTGCTGCTGGGCGGACCGGATGCGCCCCCGCAATTTTCGAAAGGGTACTTTGTAGAACCGACCGTGTTCGGTCGAGTGTCGCCGGACATGACAATCGCCCAAGAGGAAATCTTTGGACCTGTAATGAGCATTCTCACGTACACGGACGAAGATGACGCTGTGCGCATCGCAAACAACAGCGTATATGGTCTCGCGGGCGCGGTGTGGTCGAACGATGAGGCGCGCGCACGGCGTGTCGCACGACGCATGCGCACTGGACGCGTCGACATCAACGGCGGTGCGTTCAATATGCTCGCGCCGTTCGGGGGCTACAAGCAGTCGGGACACGGACGTGAACTCGGCCGCTATGGTTTGGAAGAATTTCTCGAAGTCAAATCGCTTCAGCTGCCACAATGATGGCGTCATGCGCGGGCTGATCGCCGCGCTCGGCCTGTTGAGTTGCAGCCTCTGCTGCCATGCGATTTACCCGGATCGCCCGGTCGAGCTTATATTGCCGTTTCCTGCGACCGGATCGACGGACATCTCCGGCATTCCGCGCATCAGCAAGCTCGTGCGCATCATGCAGAACATGTCGACACCTTCACTTACCGACACGATGGTTCAGCAATTGCAGCAGACATTGTCCGCGGCGCTGGGTCAGCCCGTGAATGTGCTGCGTCGCGTGAGAGGAAAAACCAACGCGGGCACGCGCTATGTTGCTCAGGCGAGTGCGGACGGCTACACGCTGCTATTCGCAGACAATCCTACGATCACGGTGTTTCCTGCCATCAATCCAAGCCCGCAATTCGATACTGTCCGCGATCTCGTTCCGGTTGGCATGTTCGCACGCATGCCGATTGCCGTCATTTCACTCGCAGATAGCCAAAGAGAGACGCTGCCTGAAATTATCGCGCGGGCCCGGCGCCTTCCCGGCAGTATCAACTACGCGTCAGCAGGTGATGGTTCGACATCACACTTGACCGGTGAGCTGTTCAAGGCAATGAGCGGCGCTCAAATCGTGCATGTGAATTACAACGGCAGCCTGCCCGCTATGAACGCGGTCGTGACAGGACAGGTCGAGCTTGGCTTCGTGCCGCTGCCGGCGGTGTTGCCGTACGCCGGTGGAGGGAAGGTTCGAATCATCGCAATCGCGTCGGCAGCGCGTCATGCGGCGCTGCCAGACGTGCCGACGATGGCTGAATCCGGCGTTGCAGGATTCGATGCCAGCGGCTGGTTTGGCGTTTTCGCGCCCGCCCGCACACCATCGACTATCGTTTCGCTGCTCAACTACGACATCAACCGCGCCTTGGGAGAAGATCTTCTTCAGCGTACCCTTATCGGCCAGGGTCTATTGCCGGCACCGGGCTCGAGCGAAGACTTCCGCGCGCAGGTGGAAGCGGATCGTGACCGCTGGACGCAGGTGCTCAAAACCGTCGCATTTAAGCGCTGACCCTGCGCTTTCGGGTCGTGACTGTATTGGTCAGCATGCCGATGCCTTCAATCTCGCATTCGATGCGGTCGCCGTTTTGCAGGTACCACGTACCAGGTCCTTTGTAGCCGAGCGCGGTCCCGGCCGGGGTGCCGGTGGAAATTAGATCGCCGGGCTCGAAGCCCGCATGCGAATACCATGCGATCTGCGCAGGAATGTTGTAAATCTGGTTTTTAGTGTTCGAGTCCTGGCGCACTTCGCCGTTGACGCGCGTGACGATACGCAGATTGTGCGGGTCGGAAATCTCGTCTTTCGTTACGATCCACGGCCCCAGCGGGGCAGCGGTCGGGAAGTTCTTGCCGATACAAATGTTGCCTTCTTTGCGCTCGGCAAACTGAACATCGCGGCAGGAGAGGTCATTCATGATTGTATAGCCGAAGACGTAATCGTACGCCTGCTCGGCTGGCACTTCCCAACAGTCCCGGCCCATGACAACGGCGAGCTCATTCTCATAATCGAAGCTGTCAGTCCATGTGGGACGGCGTACTGCGGATCCGTTCGGAACCACGCAGCTCGAGAGTTTCACAAACCCGGCGACGCGCGTATATGTCTGGCCCGAACCTTCGGCAGCATGGTCCGCATAATTTTTGCCGACGGCCATTATCTTGCCTGGTCGCAGCGGCGCTTCCAGCGTTATTGCATCGAGTGAGAAGACCTGCGATAACTGGTCGCCGCGGCCAAGTGAACTTTCAGTCTCGTCGACGGCGGCTCGTACCGCTGCAAGCGCCGCATCTCCTTGTCGTATGCATTCAAGCAGCGTGGATGGCAACTGCCGACCCGGCAGCGCAGTGATATCGAGCACCCGGTTGTCCTTGAGCAGCGCGCCGAAGTGGCCGATGCGCGCGCGAGGGGGGCGGAAGGTCAGCAGTTTCATGAGAGCTCCTCTTTTGCGGTTATTTTTGTTTCTTCCGGCGGCCGTACGCGCCGAAACATCGCAAGCAGCATCAAATCATAGACGATTTTGAGCGCTCCGCAGACGACGAGGTGCCAGCCGAATGTGGAAAGTTGCAGCAGCCAGCCAGCGAGCATGGGACCAACGGCTGACGCGAGGCTGCGGGGCACGGCCGTAACGCTGGCCGCTGCGGCGCGTTCGCCGGGCGTAACGACAGCCATCACATAAGAAGTGCGGGTCGGCACATCCATCTGCGAAAACAACGAGCGCAACATCAGAAAAACAAGCGCTAACGGCAGATTCGGCATAAACGGGACGAGGATCAGAAAGATATTGGATGGCAAGTGCGTGAACACCATTGTATTGATAAGTCCGAAGCGACGCGCCAGGCCCGCGGCCGCAAGTTGCGAAAAGGCGCTGCACAGGCCGGTCCAGAAGAATATGGTGCTCGCCGTTACGACCGAGAGATGAAATCGATCGAACAGCCATAGAGCGATCAGGGATTGCACCGCAAAGCCGCCTGCGAATGCGTCGACGCTGAAAACGGCGGCTAAGGTGTAAACCCTGCGCTTGGATTTACGCAGCGGCGTACTGGGCGCCGCAGATTGCGGCTCGCTGTGAGGTGACAGGCGACGGTACAGGACGATGCACGCGACACCAAGACAGCCATAGAAAAGAAACATCAGCTTGATCGCGCTTTTCGCGTCCATTGCGAACCACTGCTCGCTGAACGCTGGAAGCGCCGCGGCTTGTGCACCCAATGCGCCGATCAGCGCGCCGGTAAGCGTGTATCGCGCAAAGAGCGCCGTACGGTGTTCCGCATCCACTGTGCGACTGAGCATGGCGTGCTCGAGCGGCCCGAATACGCTGACCTCGCCGCTCGACGGATTAATGGTGCCAACTGCGGCGATCAAAAGCAGCGGCCAGAAGTCAGTTGTAAGCATGACCGCAATGCCGGTGGCGGCCATGAGCGCGGATGCCATCTGTAGCAGCGTGCGCTGACGATAGCGGTGCGCTATAAAGCCGACGCCGAGCGTCATGGCGCCTGATCCGAGCAGTGTCGCGGTGACGATGGCGCCGATCTCCAGGGCGCTGTAACCGAACAACGCTAAATAGTACGGCAGCAGAAGACTTACATAGCCATCGCCAAATGCCCGCAATCCTCGGGCCCACAATAACAGCCGCGCATCGGGAAGCACGCCCGGCGGCATGAAGTTACGAAACGGCGAGTGATTGGACATCGAACGCATCGAGCGTACCAAGAAACGCTAAACGAAGCGACCACCGCGCCGTTTGGCTCGAAAAGACGATTATTGGTAGTATCGGGCAGCCTTGGAGACAAAAAAATGATTGATGTTTACAGCTGGCCGACGCCGAACGGTCACAAAGTTCACATAATGCTGGAAGAATGTGCGCTCAAATATCGAGTGCATGCGGTAAACATCCGCACCGGCGAGCAATTCAAACCGGAATTCCTCAAGATCAGTCCGAACAACCGGATACCTGCCATCGTTGACAGCGAAGGGCCCAACGGTAAGCCGATTTCACTGTTCGAGACTGGCGCCATACTGATCTACCTTGCAGGTAAAACCGGCAGATTTCTTCCGCTGGATCTGCACGAGCGCTACACAGCGTTGCAATGGCTCATGTGGCAGATGGGCGGCGTCGGTCCGATGTTCGGCCAGGCTAATCACTTTCGCGCTTACTCGGTCGAGAAAATCACGTACGCGATCGAGCGCTATACCAACGAAGCAAACCGTCTCACGGGCGTTCTCGATAAACGTCTCGGCGAGGCGCCATATTTGGCCGGCGACGAATATTCAATTGCAGATATGGCGGTGTTTCCCTGGATGCGCAATGCAGACAAGCGCGGCATCAACCTCGCAGAATTCCGGCATGCCCAACGCTGGTTCGATGCGATCAATGGCCGTCCCGCCGTCAAACGGGCGCTGGAAGTGCTGTCCGATGTGAACAGTACGGCGCCGCACGACGACAAATCGCGCGACATTCTCTTCGGCAAGACGCAGTTCCAGCGACGCTGAAGGTCGCGTCGTTGCCCGAAAGTCAAGCGGGCGCCATCTAGCCGGTCGTTGTTCGCTTTGGTACCTGAATCAAACGCTCATCCGCGGTAACACGTCATCGTCACCTTGAACTGAGTGTTCCCCATGCAGACGCCCACGAAAAACGTCGCATTGCTGTCAGCATGCCAGGGCTTGCTGATGACGAACAACTCGATTCTGATCGCGACCAACGGTCTCGCCGGGTACGCATTGGCAACCGACAAGTCGCTCGCGACGTTGCCCGTCACCGCCTATATTGTCGGCGCGGCGGTAACGACGATGCCGGCGTCCCTTTTGATGCGCAGGATCGGGCGACGGTCGGGCTTCATTCTCGGTGCCTTGTTGGGCATCGCAGGGGCGCTTATCTGCGGCTTTGCCGCTTTCAGCCATAGTTTCGGCTTGCTGTGTGCAGGCGCTTTCGTGCTTGGTGCATACAATGCGACCGGCCAGTACTACCGCTTTGCGGCCGCGGACAGCGCGCCGGCGGATTTTAAGAGCAAAGCGATTTCACTAGTACTGGCCGGCGGCATTGCGGGCGGCATTATCGGGCCGGAGTCCAGTAAGTTAACGAAAGACTTATTCGCAGGAGCCGTTTTCACCGGCTCTTATCTTTCACTGGGCGTATTTTGCGTGCTTGCAATCGCGCTGCTTTCCCGCATTCGTATCCCGCCGCTGACCGGCGCGGAACGTCAAGACGCAGGGCGGCCGCTTCTGGAAATCGCGCGGCAGCCGGCATTTCTGGTTGCGGTTACGAGCGCAGTCGTCGGCTATGGCGTCATGAATTTGTTGATGACAGCGACTCCGCTCGCCATGACTGCATGTCAATTGCCGTTCTCCGACGCGGCGTTCGTCATTCAGGGACACGTTATCGCGATGTTCGCGCCGTCGTTTGTCACCGGGGCACTAATCAAGCGATTCGGCATCCTAACCATCATGCTCGTCGGGGTGCTTTTGAATTTTGCATGTATTGCAACGGCTTTGACCGGCATTGACGTCACACACTTCTGGGTTGCGCTCGTGTTCTTGGGCGTCGGCTGGAACTTTATGT
>Ga0207691_10002652_pt1 | contig 17485 bp, 9 predicted proteins | sample KBSM13metaG_FD_184327 | JGI IMG/M metagenome (GOLD analysis project Ga0207691, IMG submission 184327) | Miscanthus rhizosphere microbial communities from Kellogg Biological Station, Michigan, USA - KBS M1-3 metaG (SPAdes) (version 2) | ecosystem: Host-associated > Plants > Roots > Rhizosphere >... | reverse complement strand
CGATCGAGATCCCGTCCTCGCCGTTGTACGCCACGATGTTGGCGGCGTCGGGAAGCGTGCTTCCGATCTCGTTGTCCACGGTGCCGCCGGAGCTGTCGAAGAGGATGATCCCGGACCCGCCGTTGCCGAGGGGCTCACCCAGGACGGAGACGCCGATGCGGTTGCCCACGATGAAGTTCTGGCCGGCCGAGCCGAGCACCAGGCCCGAGCTCCCGTTGCCCGAGATGATGTTGCCGGCCGTCGGTCCGGTGCCTCCCACGATGTTGCCGCTGCCGTTGTTGAGGAAGAGCCCGTTGCCCGTGTTGGGAACGGCGACCGTTCCCGTGACGTCGGTCCCGATGTGGTTGCCCTGGATGAAGAAGCCGGTCGAGGAGATGGTCATGCCGGTGCCGTTGCCCGAGATGACGTTGCGCGCCCCGGCCGCGGCGCCTCCGATGAAGTTGTTGGTGGCGAGCGCGAAGCTGTGAATGCCCTCGCCGTTGCCGAGGGCGAGCGTGCCGGTGCGGTCGGTGCCGATGAAGTTGCCACGCACGGCGCTGCCGTCGTCGAAGTCGAAGATCACGCCGCGCACCAGATTTCCGGAGATGACGTTGCGATCCCCGGGAGCGATCCCGCCGACGGTGTTGTCCGGCGACTCGATGGCGACGCCGTCGTAATTGGGCCGGGCGGCCGTTCCCGCCGGGTCGGTGCCGATGAAGTTGCCGGCGACCACGTGCTGGCCCGAGCCCTCGAGCGAGATCGCTATGGAGAAGTTGCCGTCGAACCGGTTCAGGACGAGCCCCCGGACGACGTTGCCCGTGCCGCTGAGATTCAGGCCGGTGGAGGCGTTGGGCAGGTTCTGCCCGTTGATCTCGATCAGCAGCACCGCGTCGTCGCCGTCGGCCAGGGTGTTCGGGCTGGCGCCGGGCTGCGTATAGCCGTCGATCGTCATCGGCCCCAACACGTTCGGCAGCTCCGAGGCCAGCGTGATGGTGTGCGGGCCGGCGCCGGGGATCGCGAACTGGATGGTGTCGGTGAAGGGCGAGAGCCCGGCCGCGAGGATCGCATCGCGAAGCGTGCACTGGGCGACCGTGCAGGCCCCGGGGCCGGGGTCCGCGGTCGAATTGACGACAAAGATCTGCGCCGCGGCGGGTGCTGCGAGGGACGCTGCGAGGACGAAGCCGGCAAGACATCGCATGAGGAACCGCTCCTTGGGATGCTTCATGGCTGCAGATTAAAGGTGATTCGGATGAACGTCGCCATCTGCCCGCGAGTGGTCGCGTTTAAAGGATCATCCTCTGGTCATCCTTCCGTCCGCCAAGGGAAAAAAGCGCCGGAACGGCCGAGTGCCTGGCCGCTCCGGCATAACGGAAGATCCGTCGGAGCTTCGCGTCATTGCAGGTTGAAGGTCTTCACGACGAACGTGGCCATCTGCCCTCGGCTGGCGGTCTGGGTGGGGCAGTAGAGGCCGCCGCCGCAGCCGGCCGTGATGCCGCGGGAGACGAGGTCGTAGATCCACGGAGCGAAGTTGTTCGAGCAGGGGACGTCGGTGAAGGTCTCGTCGGTGCAGGCGGGCGGAGTGTAGCCGGTGCCCAGCAGGGTCCGAAGCAGCAGGACGGCCATCTGCTGGCGGAGGACCGGGCTCGCCGGGCAGTAGGTGTTGCCGCTCCCGCAGCCACCCGTCAATCCCTCGGCGACGAGCTCGTTGATCCAGGGGGCAAAGACCAGTGAGCACGGCACGTCGTCGAAGACCTGAGTGTTGCAAGGGGGTGGCGTGTAGCAGAGGCCGTACTTGGCCTTGAGCAGAAAGACGGCCATCTGCTGGCGGAGCGTGTCCTGCGTGACGCCGTAGTTGCCGCCGCCGACGCCCGCGGTGATGCCGTTGGAGACCAGTTTGGTGACGAAGCTGTAGAAGATGTGGACGCCGGGAACGTCCAGGAAATCTGAGACGTAGCCTTTGACGAGAGTCCCCGTGCTGCCGTCGGTGTTGGTGACGACGATGTCGTTGACCGTTCCCGGAGCCAGGGCTGGAGTCGTCGCGGTCAGGTGCGTGAATGAGTCGACGTCGACGCCGGTGGCGGGAACGTCGCCGATCGTCACGGTCGCGCCGTCGATGAAATCGGTGCCCGTCAGAGCGAAAGACGTGCCGCCCTCCGGCGGTCCGGAGGGCGCCGTCGTCGCGAACGGGAGTCGCTGGGAAAACTCGGAGGTCCTGCCGGCCGGATCGGTCGCGGTGGCCGAGATGCGGGCGCCGGGCTCGGGGATCCCGACGATCCCGAGATCGACGATGCCGAGGCCGCTGGCGTCGGTCGTGACCTGCCCGGAGCCGAGGTAGGTCTTACCTTCGAGGAACTCTCGCGGGAAGTTCGAGCAGGCCTCATTCGCGTAGAAGTCGAGCTCGAACGTCGTCGAAGGAGTGGAGTGCAGGACGCCGACCATGTGGGTCGACCCGCCCTCCCTGACCGATGCGGCCAGCCGCACGATCGGGAAGTTCTGCTGCTGGTTGGGACCGCCGTCGGAGTCGTCCGCGTCGTTGGGGAGCGGGCCGGTGACGTTCCCGATCTTGATGCCGAGTCCTTCATTGCCGTAGATCGCGTTGCCGCGGATTGTGACGGTGTCGGACGGATCGGCGACCCAGATCCCCTCGCCGGAGTTGCCGGCGATCAGGTTCCCGCCCCCGGCGAAGGTCGCTCCGATCGTCGAGAACGTCGGGCCGATTCCCCCCACGTATATGCCTCGGACGTTGGGGATGGCCGTGACTGCGTCCTTGCCGAGTCCGATGATGTTTCCCTGGATCGTCGAAGTCGACGTTCCGTTGAAGTTGCTCGAGGCCAGGATCCCGGCGTTCGTGTTTCCGGAGATGAGGTTGCGGTCGGCGGGATCCGGGCCGCCGATCGTGACCGTGATGCCCCCGCCCTGCGCGAAGGCGATATCGACCCCGATAGCGTTCGGCGACGCGGCGAGCCCCGTCGGGTCCGTGCCGATGAAGTTGCCGGCGACCACGGCGCTGGTGTTCGTGTCGAGTTGGATGGCGTCGTTGCACCGATTGACGACAAGTCCCCGAATGGTCACGTCGGTGCCGATCACCGTGATGCAGCGGTTGGGAGCGCTCGTGCCGTCGATTTCGACCTGGAGCACCGTGTTCAGCGCTCCGATCGCGTTTGTGTTCGCGGAGCTGCCCGGCTGCGTGTAGCCGTCGATCGTCACCGAGCTCCCGATGATCGGAAGCAGGGAGAGAGGCGTGATCGTGTGAACTCCGGCGCCGGGAATGGCGAACGCGATCGTGTCGGCCCCTGCCGCGGTGTTGGCGTCCTCGATCGCCTGGCGCAGCGAACCGGGACCGCTGTCGTCGGTGTTCGTGACGGTGAATGTCGCGGCGGCCAGCGGAGCCGCCGCCGCCCAGAGCAGGAGCGCGCCTCGTTTCATATGCCTCGGTCTCCCTATTGAAGATTGAGCCGACCACCGGAGGCAAACCCCCGGCAGTAGGCAACGCTGGCCGAAGGCCAGCGGTAACTCGAATGTCGCCAGGCGGATATCCTGGTCATTGCAGCCCGAACGTCTTGACCACGAACACCGCCATCTGGCCGCGGGTGGCGTTGTCGAGCGGGCAGTAGTTGTCTCCGCCGCAGCCTCCCGTGATGCTCTCGGCGTTGAGCTGTTCGATCCAGTCGGCGAAGAGCGAGGGACAGGTGACGTCGTCGAAGAGGCCGGTGCAGGCCGGAGGGACATAGCTCGATCCGTGTTTGGCCTTGAGCAGGAAGGGGGCCATCTGGTCGCGGCGCACGGGGTTGGTGGGGCAGAAGTTGCCGCTCCCGCAGCCTCCCGTAATGCCTTCGTCGGCCAGAGCCTCGATCCAGTCGGCAAACGTCGAGGGGCAAAGGACGTCGGCGAAGTCGCCGTGGCAGGCCGGTGGGACATAGCAGAGGCCGTGCTTGCCCTTGAGGAGGAAGACGGCCATCTGCTGGCGCAGAGTGGACTGGTCGACGCCGTAGTTGCCGCCGCCGACTCCCGCGGTGATGCCGTTGGAGACCAGCGTCGTGACGAAGGAATAGAACTGTTGGCCGCCCGGCACGTCGAGGAAGTCGCTGACCCAGCCCTTGACGAGCGTGCCCGCGCTTCCGTCGGTATTGCTGACGATCACGTCATGGACGCTGCCCGCAGGAAGCGCCGGAGCGGTCGCCGTAAGAGCGTTGAAGGAGGTCACGATGACATCGGTCGCGGCCTCGCCCCCGATCGTCACGGTGGCTCCGTCGAGAATGTCGGTCCCCTGAACGGAAAGATTCGGACCCCCAGCGGCGGGTCCCGAAGCCGGCGTCATGGAGAACGGGATGCGCTGCGAGAACTCTGAGGTGTGGCCGCCGGGATCCGTGGCCGTCGCCGAAACCCGGGCGCCGGCTTCGACGGCCACCGGCACAGTCACGTCGATGACGGCGCTGCCGGTTCCATCCGTGGTGACTTCGGCAGAGCCGAGGTAGGTCCGGCCTTCGAGGAACTCGCGAGGAAAGTTCGAGCAGGCGGGGTTGGCATAGAAGTCCAGGTCGAAACTCGTCGAAGGAGTCGAATGGAGAGCCCCGAGGATGTGGGTCGATCCGCTGCCGAATCCACTCGTTTGAGCGGAGGAAATGATCGGGAAATTCTGCCCTCCGTTCGCCCCGAGGTCGCCGTCTCCGGAATCGTTCGGCAAGGGCCCCGACTGATCATTCAGCGCGATGCCCTTGCCGCCGTTGTCGTAGACGGCGTTGCCTCGGATCGTCGCGGAGGTTACGTTGTCGGGTTGCACTCCGGCGCCCGCGTTGCCCGCAATGAGGTTGCCGAGACCTGGAACGACATCACCGACTTGCGTGGTCGAGGGCCCGAGGCCGTTGAAACTGATTCCCCTCCCGTTGGCGAGAGGCGCCGCGGCCTCGTTGTCGAGCCCGATGACGTTTCCGTAGAAGGCGGTCGACGAGCCTCCGTTGAAGTTGCTGCCCGCGGAGAAACCCGAGATGGTGTTCCCGGAGATCAGATTGCGATCCGCCGGATCTGGCCCTCCGATCGTGGCGCCCACGGTTCCTCCCTGCGTGCCCACGGCGATTCCGGTCTGGTTGGGCGACGCGGAGACGCCGGTCGGGTCCGTGCCGATGAAGTTCCCCGCGATGACGATGCCGGTCGTGCTGGCGCCAAAGAAGTTGAAGAGCTCGATACCTTCGTTACATCGGTTGATCACAAGACCGCGCACCGTCACGTCGCTGGAGCCGATGGTGACGCAACGCTGGGGGGCCGCCGTGCCGTCGATCTCGATCTGCAGCACGGTGTTCAGCCCTCCCGTCGCATTCGTGTTGGGCGAACTGCCCGGCTGCGTGTAGCCGTCGAGCGTCAAGGGCTGGCTGATGATCGGCAGGAGGCTGAGGGGCGTGATGGTGTGAACGCCTGCTCCCGGGATGGCGAAGGCGATCGTGTCCGCTCCGGCGCTGCCCTCCGCGTCGAGGATCGCCTGGCGTAACGACCCTGGCCCCGCATCGTCGGTATTGGTCACCGTGAACGTCGCGGCTGCGAGAGGCAGAGTCGCCGCCCAGAGCAGGAACGCGAGTCGCTTCATGTCGTCTCCTATTGAAGATTGAAAGTCTTCGTAATGAACACAGCCATCTGTCCGCGTGTGCTCGAGTTGTCGGGACAATAGAGCGGAGGCGAGATCGAGCAGCCGCCGGTGATCTGCTCGGCCGCGAGCTGCTCGATGAAGTCGACGGCGGGAGCCCCCGGACATGGCACGTCGTCGAAGACACCGGTGCAGTTCGGCGGGACGTAGCTCGAGCCGTGCTTGGACTTGAGCAGGAACACCGCCATCTGACGGCGCGTCACCAGGTTGTTCGGGCAGAAGCTGGTTCCGCCGCAGCCGGTCGTGATCCCCTCGTCGGCCAGAGCCTCGATCCAGTCGGCGAAGAGAGAGGGGCAGGGGACGTCGGTAAAGTCGCCGGCGCAGGCAGGCGGCACGTAACAAAGGCCGTTCTTCGCCTTCAGCAGGAACACCGCCATCTGCTGCCGCTTGGTCCCCTGGTCGACGCCGTAGAGGCCGCTGCCGACACCGACCGTGATGGCGTTCGACACCAGCGTCGTCACGAAGTTGTAGAACTGGTGGCCGCCCGGCACGTCGAGGAAGTCGGCCACCCAGCCCTTCTCGAGCACGCCGATGTTGGCCACGGTCTGGGCCGTGACGTCGTGCACCGTGCCCGGCGGGAGGGCCGGCGAGCTCGTCGTCAGCTGCTGGTCGGAGACGAACGTCACGCTCCCCGCCGTGCCACCGAAGGAGATCGTCGTTGGATCGACGAAGTTAGTGCCCGCGATAGTGATGGGGGTTCCGCCGGCCGCCGGCCCCGAGGCCGGCGAGATCGAGAAGATGATCCGCTGCGAGAACTCCGACGTGTTGCCCGCCGGGTCGGTGGCCGTGGCGGAGATGCGCGCCCCCGCCTGTGTGGGCACCGGAAAGGTCACGTCGAAGCCCGCGTTGCCCGAGGCATCGGTCGTGACCTGCTCCGTTCCGACGTAAGTCTCGCCCTCGAGAAAATCCCGTGGAAAGTCCAGACACGATCCGTTCTCGAAGAACTCGAGGTCGAGCGTCGTCGACGCCGCACCGTGGAAGTTTCCGACGATCCGCGTGCCGCCCCCCGGATGCTCCACCAGTGTGACCAGGGGAAAGTTCTGCAAGCCGTTCGTCCCGCCGTCGACGTCTCCGACGTCGTTCGGGTCCACACCGTTGCCGTTGCGGACGGGCGTCGCCTGCAGGTCGATACCGATCGTGCCGTTGTCGCGAATCGAGTTCTTCGTGATGCGCATGCCGGGTCCGGTCGGAACGACGCCGGCGGCGGCGTTGCCACTGATGATGTTCAGCGAAACCGTCGCACCCGTGTCCGAAGAGGCGTAGACGGCCGATCGCTCGCTGCCGCTTCCGAACCCGTTTCCCTGGATCGTGTTCTCGGTGATGAGGATCGCGCCGGGCCCTCCCGCGTCGATCCCCATTCCCGATGACTCGACGATCAGGTTTCGCCGCACCGTGTAAGGTGCGGTGAGGGCCCCGATCCCGTCTTCGACCTCGCCGGCCCCGTTGTGCCGGATCTCGTTGCCCTCGATGAGGGAGCCCGACCCGAGGCCGAGGATGCCCGTGCCGCCCGAAAAGCCGATCAGGTTGTTTCGGACCGTCGTATCGGAGTCGAGCCCGGGATCCGTACTGCTCGCGATGTTGTTGCCGAAGGACGCGCCCGTGCTGACGAAGGCGGCCGCCGCCGCGCCCAGGACGTTGCCCTCGATCAGCGTACGCGCGACGTCCCGGATCACGATGTTTCCGACCGTGTTGCCGGATCCGAATCCGTAGATGGCGAGGCCGCGGATCGTGACGTCGTCGGCGTTCACGCCGAGGCCGATGCCAATCCCGCTCGTCCCCTGGATCTGAACTTCGGGACCGTTGAGCTGAGGCAGCGCGAATTCGTCCCCCGTCCCTGCGACCCCGTCCGCGCCGGTCCCGACAGTTCCGCCCGTCCCGAGCGTCACGTCGTTGGTGTTTCCGCCGTTGGCGGTCTGCGTCGTGCCGTCGATCGTCGTCCCGCCGCACGTCAGTTCGGGCAGGGCGCTCGAGGGCACGAAAACGGCGACGCCGTTCGTCAACGAACCGGCAGGCACGTCGAAGGCGATCGTGTGCGGCGCGCCCGCGCAGTTCTGCGCGTCGAGGAGCGCCTGTCGGAGAGAGCCCGCGCCGGTATCGTTCGTGTTCGTGACGGTGAACGTCGCCGCGCCCAGGGTCGAAGCGGAAATGACCCACAGGCTCGCAAGCACGATTCGGCGCATCAAATCTCCCATTGCAGCGAAAACGGTTTGACAATGTCCCGACCACCAGAGGCATGCCCCTGGCCGCAGGGAACGCCGGCGGAAGGCCGGCGACAACTCGAATCCAGCCAGCGGGCCACAGTGCTCATTGCAGATTGAAGGTCTTCGTGATGAATGTCGCCATCTGTCCGCGGTTGGCGGAGAGCGTGGGACAGTAGAGGCTGCCGCCGCAGCCGGCGGTGATGCCGCGGGCGACGAGGTCGTAGATCCAGGGACCGAAGAGACTCGCGCAGGAGACGTCCGTGAAGCTCTCCACGGTGCAGGCCGCAGGCGTGTAACCGCTGCCCCCGAGCGTCCGCAGCAGCAGGACGGCCATCTGCTGGCGAAGGACGGGGCTGGCGGGGCAATAGTTGTTGCCGCTGCCGGCGCAGCCGCCGGTGATGCCCTGGGCGACCAGCTCGTTGATCCACGGGGCGAAGATGAGCGAGCAGGGGACGTCGTCGAAAACCTGGACGGTGCAGGGCGGCGGGACGAAGCACAGCCCGTACTTGGCGCGGAGGAGGAAGACCGCCATCTGCTGGCGGAGCGTCTCCTGACCGACGCCGTAGTTGCCGCCGCCGACGCCCACGGTGATGCCGTTGGAGATGAGCGTGACGACGAAGTCGTGGAAAATTTGCGCGGGCGGCACGTCGAGAAAGTCCGAGACCCAGCCCTTGATGAGCGTGCCGGTGGTGCCGTCGGGAGTCGTGACGACGACGTCCTGGGAGGTGCCCGGCGGGAATGCCGGCATCGTGGCGCTGAGCTGGTGGTCGTTGACGAAAGTCACGTTCGTCGCCGCCACGCCGCCCACGGTGATCGTGGTGGGATCGCCGAAGTCGGTGCCGAAAGCCTCGAATGCGCTGCCTCCCGTGTCCGGGCCGGACACGGGAAAGATCGAAAAGATGATCCGCTGCGACAGCTCGGACGTATTGCCGTTTGGATCGGTCGCGGTGGCGGTGATGCGAGCGCCGACCTCGGTCCCGACGGGAAGGTTCACGTCGATGTCGGCGTGGCCCGAGGCGTCGGTCGTGACCTGGGCCGTACCGATCCAGGTCTCCCCCTCGACGAACTCGCGCGGAAAGCTGGGGCAGGTGGGATTGGAGTAGAAGTCGAGGTCGTACGTCGTCGAGGGCGCGCTATTCAGCTTTCCGAAGACGTGAGTATTCCCCGAGCCCTCCGCCAGCGAATGCTCGACCGATTGGAGGATCGGGAAATTCTGCGCATGGTTGGGCCCGTCGTCGGCGTCGAGGAGGTCATTGAAGTGGGGCGCTCCGCCGCCCAGGGCGATGCCGACTCCGCCGTTGTCGTGGATCGAGTTGGCCCGGATCGGGTCGTCAAAGCCGCCGCCCTCGATGCGGACGCCGTCGGCGGTGTTGTAGGCGATCTCGTTGGCCTCGCCCGGGCCGACGCCGCCGATGATGTTGTGGTCCCCTCCCGTGGTCGTCTGGATGCCGAAGCTGTTGCCGAGCGGGCCCGTCCCTGCGGCGTTCACTCCAATCCTGTTGCCGCGCACGACGTTCAGCCCGCCGCCCTGGGAGAGGCCGACGCCGATCAAGTTGCCCGAGATGACGTTGCCTTCCCCGGCGCCCGAGCCGCCGATCGTCGTACCCGTTCCGCCGAAGTTCGCGCAGAGGATCCCGCTGTTCGTGTTCCCGAGCGGGAGCATGCCCGTCGCGTCGGTGCCGATGAGGTTGCCGCGGATGACGGTGCCGTGCTCCTGCACAAAGACACCAAAAGAATTCCCGGAGATCAGGTTTCTATCGGCCGGCGTCGGCCCGCCGATCGTGGTCCCGCTCGCGGTCGGGCTGATGGCGGTGCCGTTGCCCCGCGCGATGGTGCCGCTCGGATCGGTCCCGAGGAAATTTCCGGTGATCACCGTCCCGACGGGGGCGCCTGCGGCCTGGATCGCGAGGGTGCCCCACCGGTTCATGACGAGCCCGCGGACCGTCGACGGGGCCGCGCCGGTGAAGTTGAACCCGATTCCCCCGGCAGCCATCGCGCTGCCGTCGAGCTCGATGAGGAGGACGGCGTTCGTTCCGACGGGGTCGGTGTTCACGCTCGCGCCAGGCTGGGTGTAGCCGTCGATGACGACGGCTTCGACGATGGTGTCGAAGTTCGTCGCCGGAGCGATCGTGTGGACGCCCGGGCCGGGGATGTTGAACGCGATCGTGTCGGCGCCGGGCGTGCTGTTGGCCTGGATGATCGCATCGCGCAGCGATCCCGCGCCGGAGTCGTTGGTATTCGTGACCGTGAACGTCGCGGCGTCGGCCGATGCGGAGGCGGCGAAGAGCAGGGCAGCCAGTCGTTTCATTCTTCCTCCGGCTAGGGCGGGCCGGCGCAACCGGCGGTGATGTGCTCAGCGTAGAGCTGCTGGATCCAGGCGGCGAAGAGAGACGGACAGGTCACGTCGGCGAATTGCGGGTGGCACGACGGAGGCTGATAGCTGCTGCCGTGCTCGAGCTTCAGAAGGAAGACGGCCATCTGGGCGCGGGTGACGGGCAGGTCGGGGCAGAATCCCGTGCCGCAGCCAGCGGTGATCCCTTCGGCGAAGAGCTCCTCGATCCAGGCGGCGAACTGGTGCGTGCAGGGCACGTCGGGGAACAGGCCCGTGCATGGAGGCGGGGTATGGGCGGAGCCGTGCTCGGCCTTCAGAAGGAAGACGGCCATCTGGCCGCGCGTGACCGGAGAGAGCGGACAGTAGTTGCCGCCCGCGCATCCGGCCGTGATGCCCTCGGCCGCGAGCTGCTGGATCCAGGCGGCGAACAGAGAGGGACAGGGAACGTCGCCGAACGTGGGAGTGCAGTCGGGCGGCGTGTAGGACGGGTCGTGGATCACTTTCAGCAGGAACACCGCCATCTGGTCGCGCCGGACGAAGGCGTCGGGGCAGTAGAGACGTGCGGAGCCGGGTAAGGTCAGGCGGTAAAGTGTGCCGTCGCCGTTGGCGCCGCCGGTGGACGTCAGGCCGTAGAAACGGCCGTCCGGGCTCTGAGCCAGTCCGTCGTAAGGGCGCGTCCCGTCGGCGACATCGAAGTCGTGGAGTTTCGTGAAGGCCCCGGTGAGCCCCAGCTGCCAGATCGTTCCATTCGAATGCGCGCCGCCCGTTTGGGCGACTCCATAGAGAAGGCCGTCGTTGCCCTGCATCGGCTTCGTGAGCGCGACGCCGTCAACGCCGGAAACCGGGAATGTATGGATCGCCTGGAGGTTGCCGCCGAGGGTCAGGCGAAAGATGGATTCTCCGCCAGTCCCTTTGCAGGCTCCGATGAGATTCCCGCCAACGCTCAGAAGGCCGTCGCGAACGCCGTTGCAGTCGGAGTCGAAATGGTGGAAGGGCGTGAGATTCCCGTTTGTCGTGATCTGGAAGATGCCCGCGGGAAACATGCCGCCGGCATCGGAGCTCGCGCCGTAAAGGTTGCCGTCCGCGGCGAGCACCAGAGGTCCCTTCGGGTGATGACCTTCGTCGTTGCTGAACGTGTGCATCGTCAGGAGGCCACCGTCGAAGTGCATGCGAAATATCGTGCCGCACGAGTAATCCTCTTCGCACGCGCCGACCGGGCCCGCGATCGTCGTTCCCCAGATATCGCCCGGCTGGGGCTCGATCAGTGGTGCGTTCGGACCGAAGCCCTCCGTGATGGCGAAGTGATGGAGGATGGCGAAGTCTCCACTCGTGTCGATCCTGTAGATGGTTCCGCAGGTCGCGGGACAGCTGACGAAATCGCCATCCCCCGACGTCACCCCGTAAAAGTTCCCGTCGCTGGCGAGCAGGAGGGCCCCGCTCGGAAACTGGCCGTCCTCACCTCCGGCAAATTCGTGAATCGTCGTGACGTCGCCGGAGAACTCCAAGCGAAAGACGGTTCCGCAACCGAGCGGGCAGTTGGTGGCGTCGCCGCCGAAGAGCGAAACGCCGTAGAAGTTTCCGTCCGGCCCCAGCGTCAGTTGCCCGATCGGGTTCGCCGGCACCGGATCGAAAAGGGGACCGAAGTCGTGGATGACCTCGTAGGTTTGTGCCGACAGAGCGGCGGCCCCGGCAAAGAGAATGACCAACCCCGTGGCGATCCGGAGTTTCATGACGGGCCCCCGCATCCCCCGGTGATCTGCTCGGCGTAGAGCTGTTCGATCCACGGCGCGAAGAGCGAGGGGCACACGACGTCTCCGAAAACGTTCTGGCAGGCCGGAGGTGAGTAGGCGCCTCCGTGTTCGAGCTTCAGCAGGAAGACGGACATCTGGGCACGCGTGACCGGAGAGCCGGGGCAGTAGTTGACGCCGCTGCCGCATCCGCCGGTGATGCCCTCGGCGGCGAGCTGTTCGACCCAGGGGGCGAAGAGGGACGGGCAGGGGACGTCGGGGAAGAGTCCGGTGCAGGCGGGCGGTGTATACGCGGCGCCGTGCTCGGTCTTCAGAAGGAAGACGGCCATCTGGGCGCGCGTCACCGCCGCCGCCGGGCAGTAGTTGCCTCCCGCGCAGCCGGCGGTGATCCCCTCGGCGGCGAGCTGCTGGATCCACGCCGCGAAGAGGGAGGGGCAGGGGACGTCGCCGAAGGTTGGCGTACAGTCGGGAGGCGTGTACGCCGCGCCGTGGATGATCTTGAGCAGGAACACCGCCATCTGATCGCGGCGGACCGGGGAAGTCGGGCAGAAGTAGATCGGGGGCGGTCCGACATTCAGGCGGTAGACGATGCCGCCGGACTCGGACGACGTCGTGCCGTAGAGGTTCCCGTCGGCGGCCAGCGTCATTGCCGTCCTGGGCCCCGAACCGTCTGTTCCGCCGTGGAAATCGTGGACGACCTCGAAGTTCCCGTCGAGGTCGACGCGGAAGAGTGTTCCATATTCGCTTCCGCTGAATGCCGAGCCGTAGAAGTACCCGTCATCCGCCTCAACGACGGTTGCGAGGATGTAGTAGCCGTCGAGCCCGTCCTCGGCCATCGAGTGGAGGATTTCGGACTCACCGCTCGCGGTGAGGCGGTACACCGAGCCCAGCCCGAAAGCGCCGCCGGTGAACGTCGTCCCGATGAAGTCCCCGTTGGGAGCCAGGATGAGACCGTTGCTGAGATAGAAGCCGGTCGGCAGGGGCACGATCGTCGTCCAGTTCCCGTTGAGAGTGATCTTGAAGAAGGTCCCGTTGAAGCCGGTGCCTCCGGAGGCCGTGACGCCGTAGAGGTCTCCGTCGCTCGCGAGGACCAGGTTGCCGGTGGGGTTGTCTCCTTCCTCGTCCGACTCGTCGAGCGCATGCATCGTGGTGAATCCGCCGTCGAAGTGAATTCGGTAGACGGTGCCGCACCCGAACGCGCAGGCGGTGCTCGTGGTCGGCCCGCCAGCGCCGGTCGTGCCCCAGAGCTCGCCGGCGACTGGCTCGATGAGACCCGACGTGGGATGGATCCCGTCGTCTCCCTGAAAGGTGTGGATGGTGTCGAAGTTGCCTTGGGGATCGAGGCGATACACCGTGCCGCAGGGGCAGGGCGGCTGTCCGGCCTGATAGGTCGTCCCGTAGAGGTTGCCGTCGCTCGCGCGCACAAGCGGGTAGATGCTCGGGCGGCCCTCTCCAACCTGGAATTCGTGGAGGATTGTCACGTCGCCATTGGGCTCGAGGCGGTAGATCGTGCCGCAGCCGAGGAAGCCGCCACCGTCGCAATCGCCGGATCCGCCCGTGGATGTCGTTCCGTAGAGGCCATCCGGGCCTTGGATCAACGGGCCCTGCGGATCGCTCGCGCCGGTGCCGGCGAACTGCTTGTAGATCTCGTAGTCCTGGGCGCGCAGCGCCGGGATCGAGATCACGAACGACACAATCCCCACGGCGGCGGCGGCGATCGCGATCCGCCGGCCGGCGGGTCCCATCGGAAACCTCATTTGTGGATCTCCCCCTGCTAGTAGCCGCGAGAAATCGAGGGCCGGGGGGCCAGCGGGACATCCCCCAAGTCCTTGGGGCGCAGGCGGTTGGATGCGGGGACTGCTGTCGGCTGGCCTGGTTGCGTCGGAACCGCCCGACGGCGGCCAAGTCTCTGACCGTGCGGGATTTGGAAGGGGCGGCTCCTTGGAGTCTAATTGGCGCCTCTCAAGCTCATGGAAGAAAAGAGCCAGCCCGGCGCGGCCCCGGGGGAAGTGACCCGGCTTCTGCTGGCGTGGAATGCGGGTGATCAGGCCGCGCTCGAAAAGTTGATGCCTCTCGTTTACGGCGAGCTCCGTCAGCTCGCCGAGCGTCACTTCCGCAAGGAACGCCGGGGCCACACGCTCCAGCCGACGGCGGTTGTCCACGAGGCGTACTTCCGCCTCATCGACCAGACGCGCGTCACCTGGAAGAACCGCGGCCACTTCCTCGCGATCGCCTCGCAGGCGATGCGCCGGATCCTCATCGATCACGCCCGCGGCCGCGGCGCCGAGAAACGCGGCGGCGAGGTCGAGAAGGTCACGCTCGACGTCGCCATCGCCTCCCCGGAGCCTTCCCGCGAAGTCGACATCCTCGCCCTCGACGAAGCTCTCGATCGCCTGAAAGCGCTCGACGGGACGCAGGCCCAGATCGTCGAGCTGCGCTTCTTCGGCGGGCTCACGATCGAGGAGACCGCCGACGTGATGGAGACCTCTCCATCCTCGATCAAGCGCGACTTTCGCTCCGCGAAAGCATGGCTCTTCCGGGAGCTCAATCTGGCATGACCCCGGAGCGATGGAGAGAGATCCGCACGGTCTTCGACCGGATGTCGGACCTCGACCCCGGGGATCGCGAAAGGTGGCTGGGGCGCGAATGCGCCGGTGACGCGGAGCTCGCCGAGGAGGTGCGCTCCCTGCTCGCCTCCAGCGCGGTGGCCGGTGAGTTCCTGGAGGTGCCTGCCGTCGAGCAGATCCACCGCACCGACCCCGAGCCCGAAGCCCCTCCGCCGGCCCGGATCGGCAACTGGGACATCGAGCGCGAGGTCGGTCACGGAGGCATGGGCGCCGTCTATCTCGGCGTCCGCGACGAGTCGGGTTTCCGTCTCCGGGCGGCGGTCAAGCTCGTGCGCCGAGGGATGGATTCGGACTTCATCCTGCGGCGGTTTCGGACGGAACGGGAGATCCTCTCCGGGCTCGATCATCCCAACATCGCCCGCCTCCTCGACGGCGGTTCGACGGCGGACGGCCGTCCCTATTTCGCCATGGAGTACGTCGAGGGTCGGCATCTGCTCGAGGAGTGCGCGGCGCGCGGCGCGGACGCGCGGCAGCGGATCGCTCTCTTTCTGCAGGTCTGCGACGCCGTGGCCTACGCCCATCGCCATCTCGTCGTGCATCGGGACCTCAAGCCGTCCAACATCCTCGTCACGCCCGACGGATCTCCCAAGCTGCTCGACTTCGGCCTCGCGAGGCTGCTCCAGCCCGACGCCGGCGGTGGAGAACATACGGAAACGGGATTCCGGCTGCTGACTCCCGACTATGCGAGCCCCGAGCAGGTGCGCGGCGAGCGCATCACGACCTCGACCGACATCTATTCCCTGGGCGTCGTCCTGTATCACCTGCTCGCCGGAAGAGGCCCCTACCGGACGACCGACCGCCACTCCGCCGAGGCGATCGCCCGGGCGGTCTGCGACCAGGAGCCGGAGCGGCCGGGCGTCTCCCGGGACCTCGACAACATCGTGCTCAAGGCTCTCCGCAAGGAGCCCGAACGCCGCTACGAGTCCGTCGGAAGGCTGGCCGACGATCTGAAGCGATACCTGGAAGGCCGCCCCGTGATGGCCCGCAAGGACACGCTCGGATACCGCGCGGCCAGATTCATCGGGCGCCACAAGGCCGGAACGGCGGCCGCGGCCATCGGCGCGCTCGCCCTCGCCGGCGCGATGGGCGCGGCCCTGTACCAGGCTCGGGTCGCGCGGGCCGAGCGAGCCGCCGCCGAGGCCCGTTTCAGCGACGTCCGGCAGCTCACCGATTCGTTCCTCTTCGAGTTCCACGACGCCATCCGCGATCTGCCCGGCTCGACGCCGGCCCGCGAACTGGTCGTGAAACGGGCGCTGCAGTACCTCGAGAAGCTCTCGAGCATCAAGGGTGGAGACGCGGGGCTGCAGCGCGAGCTGGCCACGGCCTACGAGCGCGTGGCGAGCGTCCAGGGCGGCATGTACGAAACGCACGTGGGTGACACCGGCGGAGCCCGCCAGAGCCTGGCCCACGCTCTGGCCATCCGGCGCGAGCTCGCGGCGTCGACGCCTGCGACGCGGAACGACCGTGAGGCCCTGGCTCAAACGGAGCTTCAGCTCGCACAGGTCGAGATCGTCGCGGGCGAAGGCGACGCGGCGGAGGCGCGATCACGCCGGGCGGTTTCGATGTACGCCGCCCTGGTCGCCGAAGAGCCGTCCAGCCGGCTCATGCGTGCGAGGCTCGCGCGCGCCCGGCGCTATCTCGCCACCTCGATGCGCCGCACGCGCCGCGACGAGGCCGTCGCCATACTGCAGGAGTCCGCGGCCGCCTTCGAGGCGCTCGCCGCGGAAGATCCGGCCACACCGGGCTACACGCGCGAGGTCAGCATCACGCATCAGCAGCTGCTCGAGGCCCTCGCCGGCACGCCGGCGCGCGCCGAGGCCGAAGAGAGCTACGGGAAATCTGTCGCCATCCTGGAGGCTCTCGTCGCGAAGGAGCCCGCGAACGTGTCCTACCGCCGCGAGCTCGCGTACACGCACGTCAGCATGGCCACGTTCCTGGACTGGAACGGCGAGCCGGGCCCGGCGCTCGTCACCTACCGGCGCGCCGTGCCCCTGCTCGAGTCCCTCGTGGAGGCCGATCCGCGCAACGCGGACGCCCGGCTGCTCCTCGCCGAGACGTACAACAGCATCGGCTACGCCCGCGCGATCTCGAAGGATCCCGACGGGGCGATGACGGATCTCCGGCGCTCGCTGGCCATGTTCCAGTCGATCGCCGCCGCGGATCCCGCCAACGCGCGCGCGATCCTCGGGCGGGCCCGCCTCTACGAGAGCTTCGGCACGGCGCGCGCGGCCGTGGGGGACGCCTCCGAGGCGCAGGACTGGTTTCGGAAGAGCCAGGCCGAATACCGTGCCCTGGCGTCCCGCGGCCCGCTCGATCCCCAGGCCGCCCGCGAGCTCGAGGCGGTTTCGGCGAAGGTTCGGACGACGACCGTCGTCAACGCGAATTGACCATGGCGTCCCACGGGGTGGGGCGACCAAACGCGCGTGCCGTCAGCCGGAGGAAGAAGTTTCCTTCCAGCAGGGGATCGAGGTCAGGAACGTGAAGCCGGCGCGTTCGTAGAATCCCTTCGCCGTGGCGCGGCTGTCGAGGTAGACGCGGGGGATCCCCTCGGCGGCGGCCCGTTCGCCGATCCAGTCCAGCATCGCGCGTCCGTGACCGCGCCCGCGGACATCCTCGGCGGTCACGAGGTCGTCGACGAAGAGGTGCTCGCCGCGCGAAAGGGTATGCGACCGCCGCACTCCGGCAAGCGCGACCAGGCGGCCGTCCTCGAATCCGCCGAAGAGTCGATACCCCTGGGACTCCTGCCGCCGCACCTCGGCGAGGAAGGTCTCCTCCCGAATCCGGTCGCGGAGCTCTCTCGCCAGCGGATACGCGGCGATGATTTCCCGATCCGTCGTCAGCTCTCGGACATCGAGGGACACCGGCGCCTCATGGGAAGTCGACCCCTCCACCAGAGGACAACCCCCGGCAGTAGGGGACGCCGTGCGCAGCACGGCGGCAACTCAAATGGTCCTCAGAACAAC
>Ga0207691_10002648_pt1 | contig 17498 bp, 14 predicted proteins | sample KBSM13metaG_FD_184327 | JGI IMG/M metagenome (GOLD analysis project Ga0207691, IMG submission 184327) | Miscanthus rhizosphere microbial communities from Kellogg Biological Station, Michigan, USA - KBS M1-3 metaG (SPAdes) (version 2) | ecosystem: Host-associated > Plants > Roots > Rhizosphere >... | reverse complement strand
AAGGCCTTGCCGGTGATGCGGTCGGCCGCGCCGGCTGTAGCAGCCAGGGCGCAGCAGGCAACGGCGATCAATGCACGAATCATGGCGCGCCTCTTGTGTTGGGCAGCTTTTGAGCTTACACCGAACCCACACCCCGGCTGAAACAGGATGTCGAATTGTTCAAGGGACTCAAACGTCGAATCGAACGCTTCCGCAAGGAAAAACACGGCGAGCGCTTCGTCGCGCGCTACCGGCGCCAGCAGCAGCGGCCCAACGTCGCGCGCGCCGTGATGGCTGTCGGCCTCGGGCTCGTGCTCATCGCAGTCGGCATCGCGATGCTCGTGCTGCCGGGTCCCGGCATTCTCGTCGGCGCGATCGGCGCCGCGCTGATCGCGGGCGAATCGCTGACGGCGGCACGTCTGCTCGATCGCTTCGATGGCTGGGCCACGCGCTGGTGGAGGCGCTGGCGGCGGCGCTGAGGTGTTTCAGCAAAGTCTGCGCCGTGCTCGGTCCTTGCAACGCGATCATGGGCCCGCCGCAGCAATGGCTGCGGCGGTGTACCGAATTTCCGGCTGAGCCTCCTACTTCGCGCGAGTCAGCGCCGCACTGACTCCCGGCAACAGGTCTGCACCGACCGGGACGGTGACGCTCGATCCGGCGAAGTCGTTGCCGATCGGTTCGAAGCGTCCGCCGAGGCACTTGTTGGCGAGGAAATCCTCGGTCACCGCATTGAACGACGTGTTGTTCTCCGGACGGCGGAAGCCGTGGCCCTCGTCGGGATAGAGGACATACGTCACCGGGATGTTCTTCGCCTGCATCGCCTTGACGATCTGCTCGGACTCGGCGACGTTGACGCGCGGATCGTTCTTGCCCTGGCCGATCAGCAGCGGCTTCCTGATCTGCTCGGCGTAGCTCAGCGGCGAACGTTCCTTGAGGATCTTGCGCCCTTCCTCGGTTTCGGGATTGCCCATGCGCGACGTCAGCTGCGCGCGGAACGATGCCCAGTACGGCGGGATGCTGTTCAGCAGCGTGACGAGGTTCGACGGGCCGACGATGTCGACGCCGCAGGCGAACGCGTCAGGCGTCATCGTCAGGCCGGCGAGCGTCGCATAGCCGCCGTAGCTGCCGCCCATGATCGCGACCTTGTCCTTCGTCGTGATGCCCTGCTTGACGGCCCAGTCGACGGCGTCGAGCAGGTCATCGTGCATCTTGCGGCCCCACTGCATGTCGCCGGCGTTGACGAACGCCTTGCCGAAACCGGTCGACGCGCGGAAGTTGACGCTGAGCACGGCGTAGCCGCGGTTCGCGAGCCACTGGTGATACGCGCTGTAGCCGTATCCGTCGCGGCCCCACGGGCCGCCGTGGACGAGCAGTACCATCGGCAGCGGATGCGCGGCCTTGCCGCCGCCGAGATCCGCCTCGACCGGCAGCGTGTAGTAGCTGACGAGCTTGAGCCCGTCGCGCGCGGCGATCGGCACCGGATGCATCGCGGCGAGCTTGTGCTGCGCGAGCGCCGGACGCACGTCGAACCACGGCGTCGCCTTCGCGGCCGCGCGGTCATAGACGTAATATTTCGCCGACGCGTCGGCCCGCGAGAGCACGACGATCCAGGTCGCGTCGTCGGCGCTCTCGCCGACCACGTTGATGTCGCCGTCGCCGAGCGTCTTGAGATAATCGAAGTCCTTCTGCACGGACGGATCGAGCACCTTCCATTCGGTGCGCAAGTATTCGGTCGACGCCGCACGCACGATGCCGGTCTTCGGGTCGGCGAAGACGCCGCCGACGTCGGCCCGCGCGTCTTCGTGGATCAGCGTGCGCTTGCCGCTGGCCCAGTCGATGCCGAACAGTCCCGCGGTGTCTCGATCGCGGCTGTCGATCAGGTACAGCGTCTTGCCGTCACGCGTGAAGCCGAGCGTGTTCGTCGAGAAACCGTCGGCCTGCGGCACCTTGCCGAACGGCTTCCAGCCATTGCCACTGCGCTTGAACCATTCGCTGCTGCCGTCGGCCGCGGGCTTGCTCGCGAGGCGCAGGTTGAAGTCGTCGTCGATCGTGAAACCAGCGTAACCGTCGTTCTTGTACAGGCGCGTGCGCTTGCCGCTGCGCAGGTCGACGCGGACCGGATCGAACCATTGCTTGTTGCGGTCGTTCGCGTTGATCAGCGCCTCGTGCGGATGCTTCGGCGTGAGCTGGGACAGGTCGGCGCGCGCATTCTTGAACGGCGTCAGGTCGACCTGCTTGCCGCTATCGAGGTCCACGCTGTAAATGTGGAAATTTTCGTTGCCGCCCTCGTCCTGCGGATAAAGCAGGTGCTTGCCGTCGTAGGCGAAGTTGAAATTGCGCACGCCGCGCTTGCGGTCGTGCGTGACGACCTTGGCCTGGTCCGGATGTTCGCGCGGCGCGACGAACACGTTCAGCACGCCTTCGTCCGGCGCGATGTAGCCGAGCCAGCGGCCGTCCGGACTGACCTGGCCCGCCGTGCGCTCGGGATTGCCGAACAGCACTTTGCGCGGGATCAGCGGCGGCGGCGCGACGGTGGCTGTCGCAGTGCCCGGTTTGGCCTTTGCGTCCGCGGCGTGTTTCTCCGACGGCGTCGTGGCGCAGGCGGCGAGCAGTACGACGCTCGCGCTCAATGTGGCGAAGGCACGCGGGTGCAACGTCATGGTTTTCTCCTCGTTGAGGGATGCCCGGCTCGGGAAATTCTACAGCTGCCGCTCAGTCGCCGAGTGCTTCGCGCAGGAACTCCGGAATGGCCAGCGACGCCTTGTGCATTTCGGCGTTGTAATAGCGCGTGACAAAAGGTTTCGTCGCCGCGCCGCGTTCGCGGAACGTCGACAGGTCGGAGCCCTTGCGCGCGAGCGTCGCGCTCCACCAGCCGGTCGGATAACACGGCTGCGGAAACGTCAGCGTGCGCAGCGCCTGGAAACCGGCCAGCTTCAGCGCGCTGCGGATCGACTTGAGCAGCGGCAGGTGGGCGAGCGGCGATTCGCTCTGCTGCACGAGGATGCCGCCGCTGCGCAGCGCCTTGAGGCAGGTCTGGTAGAACGCCTCGTTGAACAGCCCTTCGGCCGGGCCGATCGGATCAGTCGAGTCGACGATGATGATGTCGAGCGACTCCGGCTCGCATTCGGCCATCCACTTGATGCCGTCCACGAACAGGAGCTGCGCGCGCGGATCGTTGTTCGATTCGCACAGCTCCGGGAAATAGCGCTCCGCGAGCCGCGTCACGCGTTCGTCGATCTCGACCTGGATCGCGCTTTCGACTTCATCGTGCTTGAGCACCTCGCGCAACGTCCCGCAGTCGCCGCCGCCGATGATGACGACGCGCTTCGCGCGCGGATGGGTGAACAGCGCCGGATGCGCCATCATCTCGTGATAGAGGAAGTTGTCGCGATCGGTCACCATCATGCAGCCGTCGATGACCATGATCCGGCCCCAGTCGGTGCTGTCGTAGATCTCGATCGACTGGAACGGCGTCTGCTCCGCGTGCAGCAATTGCTTCACGCGGAAGCCGATCGACGAGCCGGAATAGTCGTGCTGCTCGGTGAACCAGGTTTGCTGTTCCGACATGCTCTGTCCACGGCCTGCATCGGGTCGGCGATTGTAGCGGTTCCGTCGCGGGTAAACACGAAGCTACAATAGCGGCGTCCTGCTGATTCCCGCGGCGTCCAAGGCTTCCGGTCGGCAGGTGGTTCGCGTCAAGCCTCGCCGCTGCGACGTTCTTCGAAGGGTCCGGCAGATCGGACCTTCGGCTTCGCTGTCTGGAGGATTGCCATGACGAAGCAATGGGACGTCGATGCTGCGCGAGCGCAATACGCGATCGCGCATTGGGGCGAAGGTTATTTCGATGTCGACGGCCGTGGCCGGCTCAGCGTGTGCCCGCGCGGAGCGGACGGCCCGGCGCTCGCGCTGCCGGAAATCGTCGACGCGGCGCGCGCACAGGGCTCGCGCCTGCCGCTGCTCGTGCGCTTCGCCGATATCCTGCGCCATCGCCTGTCGCGCCTGCAGGGCGCGTTCGCGCAGGCGATGCGCGAGTCGGGCTACGGCGGCGGCTACAGCGCGGTCTACCCGGTCAAGGTCAACCAGCAGAAGGGCGTCGCCGGCGAACTCGCGGCGGCCGGCGGCGAAGGTTTCGGCATGGAGGCCGGATCCAAGCCCGAACTGATGGCCGTGCTCGCGCTCGCGCGACCGGGCAGCATCGTCATCTGCAACGGCTACAAGGATCGCGAATACCTGCGCCTGGCGCTGATCGGGCGCAAGCTCGGCCTGCGCGTGTTCATCGTTATCGAAAAACCGTCGGAGCTCGCGCCGGCGCTCGAGGAGGCGCGTGCGCTCGGTGTCGAGCCGCTGTTCGGCGTGCGCGTGCGGCTGACGAGTCTCGGCGCCGGCAAATGGCAGAACACCGGCGGCGAGAAGTCCAAGTTCGGGCTGACGCCGCGCCAGCTGCTGACCCTCGTCGACGAACTGAAGGCGGCCCAGCTGACGAAGTCGCTGCAGCTGCTGCACGTGTTCATGGGTTCGCAGATTTCCAACGTGCGCGACATCGCGGCGGGCATGCGCGAGGCGACGCGTTACTTCGTGGAATTGTGCAAGCTCGGCATGCCGGTCACGTACGTCGACGTCGGCGGCGGGCTCGGCGTCGATTACGAGGGAACGCGTTCGCGTTCGGCGTGCTCGGTCAACTACGGGCTCGATCAGTACGCGAGCACGATCGTCCAGCCGCTCGCGGAAGCCTGCGCCGAGCACGGCTTCGCACAGCCGCACGTGATCAGCGAGACCGGCCGCGCGCTGGTCGCGCACCATGCCGTGCTCGTCGTCAACGTCAGCGACATCGAGCGTGCGCCGGAAGGGCGCGTTCCGCCGGCCGATGCCGACGAGCCGGCCCTGTTGCGCAGGCTGCGCGAGATCCACGGCGAGATCGACACGCGCTCGGTCATCGAGCTCTATCACGAGGCGCAGCACCAGTGGACCGAAGGCCACGCGCTGTTCGCGCTCGGCAAGCTCGGCCTGCGCGAGCGCGCACGCCTGGACGACCTCTATTACGCGATCGTCAACGCGCTGCGCACGCGCCTGAAACCCGAGGAGCGTTCGCACCGGCAGGCGCTCGACGAGCTGAACGAGAAGATCGTCGACAAGTACTTCGTGAATTTCTCGATCTTCGAATCGATACCCGACGCGTGGGCGATCGATCAGATCTTTCCGATCGTTCCAATCTCGCGCCTCGACCAGGAGCCTGATCGGCGCGGCGTGATCGCCGACCTGACCTGCGACTCGGACGGGCGCCTCGACGCGTACGTCGATGCCGATGGCGTCGACGTCAGCCTGCCGCTGCACGCACCGCTGCCCGGTGAGTCATACCGACTGGGCATCTTCCTCGTCGGCGCGTATCAGGAAGCGCTCGGCGACATCCACAACCTGTTCGGCGACACCGACGCGGTCAACGTGCGCCTCGACGACGCCGGCGGTTTCGAGTTTTCCCACGTGCGCCGCGGCGACACGACCGACGTCATGCTCGATTATGTCGGCTACGACCTGAACGCGTTGCGCGCGGCGTACCGCGACAAGATCGAGCGCGCGGGCATCGGCGCGGACCAGGCAGCGCCGCTGCTGGCTGCTCTGGAGCACGGGCTGACCGGATACACGTATCTCGCGGAGAGTGATCATGACTGACCGCGTTTTCGGAGCATTGCAGTGAACGATTTAAAGGTAGGATTCGTCGGATTGGGCGCGATGGGTTCCCCCATGGCCGGGCACCTGAAGCGCGCCGGCTTGCTCGTCGCGGTCGCCAACCGCAGCGCGGCGAAGGCGCAGGAGTTCGCGCGCGACCACTCCGTCGCCGCTGCGACGCCGGCCAAGCTTGCGGCGCTGTGCAACGTCGTCGCGCTGTGCGTCAGTGCAGACGCGGATGTGCTCGGCGTCGTCCGCGAGCTCGCGGCGCACGCAAGACCCGGAACGATCGTCGTCGATCATTCGACCGTGGCGCCGGATACGGCGAAGCAGGCGCACCGGATGATGCGCGACGCCGGCGGCGATTTCCTCGACGCGCCGGTGTCGGGCGGCGTCGAAGGCGCGAAGAACGGCAAGCTGTCGGTCATGGCCGGCGGCGATGCCGCGACGCTCGAGCGCGTGCGCCCCGTGCTCGAGGCGTACGCGGCGCGTATCGGCCACATGGGCGGTGTCGGCGCGGGCCAGAGCACGAAGGCGGTCAACCAGGTGCTCGTCGCCGGGATCGCGCAGGGCGTGTGCGAAGGGCTCGCGCTCGGGGAGGCACTCGGTTTGAATCCGGACGTGCTGCTCGCGACGCTTGCCAGCGGCGCCGCCGGCTGCTGGTTCCTCGACAAGCGCGGCGCGACGATGCTGCGCAACGAGTTCGGCGGCGGCTTCAAGGCCGCGTTGCTGCACAAGGACCTCGGGATCGTGCGCGAGATCGCACGCAGTGCCGGCACGGATCACAGCATCGTCGACAAGGCGCTGGCAGACCTGGCCGAACTGATGGCGCAGGGACGCGGCGACGAAGAGCACTCCGCCGTGATCCGGCTCAAGCGCCGCGCGCAGTAAACCGTGCGTCGCGCACCGCCGGCGACTGCCCCGTCTGGCGCGAGCAGGCGTCGCATGCGGCTGCGTGCGCTGCGGGACAACGTACACACGCGGTTCGCCCGTTCACTGCGCCTAGTGCTGTTTGCGTGCGCCGTCCCGCAGGTGCTGCACGCGAGCGACTGGCTCCAGTTTGGCGGCGACGCCGCCCACGGCGGCTTCAACGCCGAGGAAGCCGGCTATTCGACCGCGACCGGCAACCGGCTCGCGTTCCCGGCGATCGCATTGCCCGCGACGGTCGACAGTGCGCCGCTCTACGTGAGCGCCGTCGCCACCGAATCGGGCCTGCGCGATCTGCTGATCGTGCAGACCCGGCTCGGCATGCTGATCGCCCTGTCGGCCGCCGATGGCAGCGTGCTGTGGTCGCGCCAGCCAGCCGGTATGGGAAGCTCGACGACGAGCACGCCGGCGGTCGATCCGGAGCGTCAGCACGTCTATGCCTGCGGCGTCGACGGAAAAATCCACAAGTACCAGATTGCCGATGGCAGCGAGGTCATGACCGGCGGCTGGCCGCAGGCCGCGACTCTGAAACCGGCCGTCGACAAGATCGCGTCGGGCCTGACGATCGCGACGGTCGCGAGCGGCGCGACGTACCTGTACGTCGTCACGAACAGCTTCGTCGACACGGGTGACTATCAGGGCCATGTCGTCGCGGTCGATCTCGGGAGCGGCGCGCATCGGGTGTTCAACGCGCAATGCAGCCGATTGACCCGGTTGTTCGTCGAGAACGGCACGACTGGCGGCGCCGATCCCGACGATTGCGCGTCGATCGCGAGCCCGAAGCCCGGCGAAACCGCGAACAGCGGCATCTGGGGACGGCCAGGCGCCGTCTATTCCAGCGCGACGGATCGCGTGTACGTCGCGACCGGCAACGGGTCGTTCGATCCAGTGAACGCACAAGGCCACGGCAACAACTGGGGCGACAGCGTGCTCGCGCTGAATCCCGACGCGACCGGAACCGGCAGCGATGGCCAGCCGCTCGACAGCTATACGCCGGCAAACCACGTCAAGCTGCTCGCCAGCGACGCCGATCTCGGTTCGACGTCGCCGGCGATCGTGCCGGCACCGCCGGGCAGCAGCGTTGCGCACCTGGCGTTGCAGGGCGGCAAGGACGGGTGCTTCCGGTTGCTGAATCTGGATCTGCTCAGCGGGCAGTCCGGCAGCGGTCATGTCGGCGGGGAGCTGAGCACGTTCGCGCTGCCGGGCACGACGAACCATTGCAGCGATGGCGGCATCACCGGTTTCAATACGCAGCCGGCCATCTGGACAGATCCGGACGATCACACGGCGTGGGCGATCATCGCGCACGGCAAGGGCATCGCGGGCTACGACTTCAGCGCGGACGCGCAGGGGAATCCCGCGCAGGCGTTACGCTGGTCGACGACCAGCGCCGGCACGTCGCCGGTCATCGCCAATGGCATCGTCTATTACGCAACGTCTTCGCGCGTGCGCGCGCTCAACGCGAAAACCGGCGCGCTGATCTGGTCCGACGATCGGATAGGCAACATCCATTGGCAGAGTCCGATCGTCGTCAACGGACGTTTGTACATCGCCGATCAGTCGGCCCGGCTGTGGGTCTACGAACTCGACGGAATCTCACGCGGCGGATTCGAGTAGACGACATCGGTTGCGCGATGCAACCGCATCTTCGAACTGAACCACAAAGGTCTTCACGGAAACACAGCATTTGCAGTGCTAGGTTGGCCCTCGAGCGCGCGTCGAATCATGCGGAGCAACCATGAACAACAGATACCTGTCCATCGCGCTGCTGTTCGTAGTCGCCGTGGGCGGCGCTCCGGAAGCGCGAGCCACCGATTGGACGCAATTTGGCTACGACACGGCGCACAGCAGCTTCAATCGCGCCGAGACGGGTTATCCGACGCCCGCCGGAAATGCAGTTCTCTACCACTACGCATTGCCGACATTGACCGGGACCAAGGGTCCGGGGACCGTTGATGGTGCGCCGGTTTATGTCGGCGATGTCGTCACGCCCAGCGGCACGAAAAACCTGTTGTTCGGCCTGACGAACAACGGCACGCTCTACGCGCTCGACGCCGACAGTCACACGCTGAACGTGGTTTGGTCGAAGCGGCCGACCGGAGCGGGACTGAACACGGCGGGATTCGGTTCGCCCGCGGTCGACCCAAACCTGCAATTCGTTTACGCCTACGGCTTTGACGGCAAGGTCCACAAGTATCAGATCGGCGATGGCGCGGAGATCACGACAGGCGGTTGGCCCGAGGTCGTCACGCTGAAGCCCAACGTCGACAAGGGCGCATCCGGATTGAGCATCGCGACCGCACATGACGGTTCGACCTACCTGTATTCGATCACGGACGGCTACATCGGCGACGGCGGCGACTACCAGGGCCACGTGACCGCGATTGATCTCGCGACCGGCAACTCGAAGGTATTCAATTCGCTGTGCAGCAATCTGACGTTCCATTTCGTCGAAAACGGCAAGACGACGCAGCCCGGACAGACCGACTGCGGCTCGACGCGCAACGGCATGTGGGGCCGTCCCGGCGCGGTGTACGACGACGGCACCAATCGCGTATTCATCACAACGGGCAATGGCCCGTTCAATGCGAACACCGGCGGATTCAACTGGGGCGACAGCGTCCTTGCGCTGAACCCGGACGGTTCCTCCAGCGCCGGACTTCCGCTCGACAGCTACACGCCGACGACGTTCCAGAACCTGCAGAACACAGACGCCGATCTCGGCTCGGAATCGATCGCGATCCTGCCGACGCCGCCAGCCGCCGGCGCGAGCTACCAGCACCTCGGCGTCGAGACTGGCAAGGACGGGTGCGTGCGCCTGCTGCGGCTCGACAATCTCAGCGGCCAAAATGGCCCGACGCACACCGGCGGCGAAGTGCAGGCACTGGATTTTCGCGGCGCGGCGAACAACTGCGCCAACGGCGGCGATGGACCAGAACTGCGTGCGCAGCCCGCCGTCTGGATCAATCCTGCCGACGGCGCCGTATGGGTCTATGTCGCGAGCCACGGCAGCAACGCCGGCGGCGGTTTCGCCGCATACCGCGTCAATGTTTCCGCAGGCGTTCCTGCGCTTGCCGAGCAATGGACCAAGAACGACGCCGACCCGACGTCGCCGCTTGTCGCGAACGGCGTCGTCTACTACCTGTCCGGGAGCAAGTTGCGCGCGTACGATGCGGTCTCGGGAGCCGCCGTCGTAACCGCGGGCGCGTGGACGACGACCTCGATCGGCGGCCAGCACTGGCACAGCCCGATCCTCGTCAATGGCCTCTTCTATTTGTTCGACAACGCCAATCCGTCGAACCTGTGGGTCTACCAACTCGACGGCGAGTTCAAGTCGGGCTTCGACTGACGAGCGGCACGCGGCTTGTGCGATTGCGAAACCCGCAGGCCAGGACGCGCTTGCAGGTGCGCCGGCCGAGGCGCCAACGCAGCAGCTACGGGCTTTGCGCCTGTTTCATCGGAATCGCCTTGACTCCGTTGTCGGCGAGCGTCGACTTGGCTGATTCTGTCTCGCTCGCGTTCGGGTACGGTCCAACGATCACTCGATTCCAGGTCTTGCCGTTGATCGTGATCGACTGCACTTTTGCCACAATGCCCAAAAGTGCAAGTTTTGCCTTTGCCTCGTCGGCGGATTTCGGATCGGCGTATGAGCCAGCCAGCAGGACATAGCGTGCGCCGGCGTCCGCGGAGGTCGCTGGTGTGGCAGCCGGCGCCGTGGCATTCGCGCCATTCGTCGAGTTACCGGCTTGGGCCTGCGCCATCGCCTGTTGCTGGCGCTGCTGTTCGGCGCGCGCCTTGGCGGTCAATTCGGCGTCCGGAATCACGACCTCCATCTCCGGCAGCACCGAATAGAAATCGAAACTCTTCTTCGGCGGTGCGGGTTTGTGCGCCTCGTCGGCAACGGCCTGGTCCGGCTCCTTCGGTGCGGTGGCTTCGGCGTTCGGCTGCGGGCCGTTCTTCTTGCGCAGCATCGGTGCCCAATCCTTGACCAGGACGAGAGCGGACAGGCCCAGTCCGAGCAGGACGCCTATGCACAGCCAGACCCAGGCCGGCCAGGATTGTGGCTTGGGCTCGCCGCGATATGCCTGTTTCTTTGCCGCCATCACATTTTCTCCGGGGCCGACACGCCGAGCAGATCCAGCCCGTTCGCGATCACCTGGCGCGTGGCCATGGCCAGCGCGATGCGCGCATCGCGCAGGTCGGCGTCGTCGACGATGAACTGGTGCGCGTTGTACCAGGTGTGCAGGGCATAGGCGAGATCGCGCAGGTATTGCGCGATCAGCTGCGCCTCGAGATTCGCCGCGGCCGCGTCGATCACTTCCGGGTAGCGCGCGAGCTCGATCATCAGCGCGTTTTCGTGTTCATTCGCGAGCAGCGCGAGGTTGGCCAGGCCGTTGTCACGATTCCAGCGGAGGCCGCGCTCGCCGAGCTGGCGCTCGACGCTGCACACGCGCGCATGCGCGTACTGGATGTAATAGACCGGATTGTCGTTCGATTGCGACAACGCGAGATCGATGTCGAACACGAGCTGCGAATCGGACTTGCGCGCGATCAGGAAATAACGCGTCGCATCGCGACCGACCGCGTCGATCAGTTCGCGCAGCGTCACGTAGCCGCCGGCGCGCTTGGAAATCTTCACTTCCTCGCCACCGCGCATCACGGTGACCATCTGGTGCAGTACGTACTCGGGCCAGGTCCGCGGGATGCCGAGGTCGAGTGCCTGCAGGCCGGCGCGCACGCGCGTCAGCGTCGAATGGTGGTCGGCGCCGAGTTCGGTGATCGCGCGGCCATAGCCGCGCTGCCACTTCGTCACGTGATAGGCGATGTCCGGCAGGAAATACGTGTAGGTGCCGTCGGACTTGCGCATGACCCGATCCTTGTCGTCGCCGAAATCCGTGGTCTTCAACCAGAGCGCGCCGTCTTTTTCGTACGTGTGGCCGTGAGCGACGAGGTCGCGCACGGTCTTTTCGACGAGGCCATCCTTGTACAGCGACGATTCGAGATAGAAGACATCGAACGGTGCGACGCCGAACGCGCGCAGGTCCTGGTCCTGCTCGTGGCGCAGCCAGGCGACGGCGAACGCGCGGATAGCGTCGAGATCGCCGGCATTTCCGCTGGCGCGCACGTCGTGGCCGTCGGCGTGCACGCTTTCGCCGGCGAGAAATGCGCGCGCGACCTCGCGGATGTATTCGCCGCGATAGCCGTCGGCCGGCCAGCGCGGATCCTCGGGTTCAATGCCCTGGCAGCGCGCCTGCACCGACAGCGCGAGGTTCGCGATCTGCGCGCCGGCGTCGTTGTAGTAGAACTCGCGCGCGACATCCCAGCCGGTCGCCGTGAACAGGCGCGCGAGGCAATCGCCGACCGCGGCGGCGCGGCCGTGGCCGACATGCAACGGTCCGGTCGGATTCGCAGAGACGAACTCGATCTGCATCTTGCGCCCGCCGCCGGAATCATTGCGGCCATATTTTTCCGCGGCGCTGAACACGCGGCGGATTTCGTCGTGGTACGCACCGGGGCTCAGGAACAGGTTGATGAATCCCGGGCCAGCCACCTCGACTTTCGCGATCTGCGGCGTGCTCGGAAGCGCGGCGACGAGCGCGTCGGCTATCTCGCGCGGCTTCCGGCGCGCGAGCCTCGCGAGCACCATGGCTGCATTGCAGGCGAAGTCGCCGTGCTCGCGGTTGCGCGTGCGCTCGATCGCGAAGTCGGCTTCGATGTCAGGGGGCAACAGGCCGTCTGCCTGCAGCTGGGCAATCGCCCGCAGGACGAGGGGTCGAATCTGGTCTTTCACGCGTGGATCCCGATCAGTGGCCGCCATTGTAGACAGGGCGCCGCGAAAGCAGAAGGTTGCCGCAGCCCGACTCGGGGCCTGCCCGCCACACAAATCACGCGAAGGGCGGCTGTGGATAACTTTGTGCACAAGTATTCAGACCGGGCTGCGCCTCACCGGCGGGGCGAGGGCAGAAACAGGCTAGAAAAGCAACATTTACATCACAACATGCTGATTTACAACAAAATAATTACAGTCTCACCACCTGAATCGCCGCTGACTTGTGAAAATTGCAGCGAATGCCGCATTGTGTATAAATCCAGCGCATAAATCGTTGTCGCTGCGTCAAAATTCCGCAACAAACACCCATTACGCTGGGTCGTCGCAAGTGCATTTTCAGCACGGAGCGGCGTGGCGTGCGGGATGCGCACGGCACGCATGGCGCAAAGGAAGATGGACCGAAATGCGCCTGCACTTGCAACCTTTCCTTGCGCCGTCAGGCGGCCAGCACGAGGGCGCGGAAGGCCTCGATGACGGCGGCGCCGTTGGCTGGCGCTGCAGCGCCGAACTGTCCGCGCAACCGCGTCGTCACGGCCATCAGCCGGTCCGCGTTTGCGCGCTTGGCGGACTCGAATATCTGACGGCCGAATTCCGAGCTGAAGCGATGCAACTCGAAGAAATAGCGCTCCTGGCCTTCGGTCAGGAACGACAGCACCGGTTGCGCGGACGCCGGCGATTGCAGATCGCGGCGACTGCGCATCTCGCGCTCCACGCACAGGCGTTCCGCGCTGGCCATGAAGATCGCGAACGGCTCGGCGACATTCGCCGTGTCGAGATCAGCCGCGATCAGCGCGAGTTCCAGCGCGTGCCGAACGCGCGCGTCGTCGCGCCAGCCGGGCACGTGCTTGTCGAGTTTCGTCCCGAGTTTCTGGGCCAGCGCGCCCCCGGACTGAACGACGAGCTCGGCCGGGTTGTAGTCGTGCGACGCCGGCGGACGCGCGTCGAACGTACTGCCCGAGATCATCAGTTCGCAGCTGAAGAACAGCTCCGCGTTCTGCTGCGGCGTGAATCCGCAGGCGAGCAGGATGCGAAACGTTTCGTCGATGCTGGCGCGCTCGTTGCTGCCGATGCCGGCAGCATACTCGGGCGTTTCGCGCTGGCGCAGGTCATGCGCTGCCGCGAACAGCGACAGGCGGAACCAGTCGCGCAGGCTCAGGCGATCGTCGCCGATCACGTCCATCATGCGATCCAGGCGCGGGCCGAGTATTTCGAGGATGTGGCCTTCGTTGTGGTAGGCGTGAAAGTCCTCGCCCCACGTGCCATGCCGGAACGCCAGCCGGCAGAACGCCATCAGGATCGCATCCTCGGCGCGCTCGATCGTTTCCGACGGTTCGCCGACGACGGCTGCCGCGAGGCGCTTGCGCCGCTGCGCGAGCAGTTCCAGCACGTCGGGACGCCGCGTCCGCACGAGCGCGCGCGCCGCGGGTGGGTCGGGCACCCGTGCTTCGACTGGATCGGCGAGAAATTCCCGCGGATATGAAAAGATCGGATATGAAAAGATCACGGCCGGCGTCGCATCTCCCCGGTGCGGGAGTATAACGGCGACACGCGCCCCGGCGGCTATAGCCAGCCGCGTTCGGCCAGCGAAAGCGCGTTGCCGCTGCCGATCACGAAATGATCGAGCACGCGCACTTCGATCAATTCCAGCGCCTGGCGCAGGTGGCGCGTGATCTCGCGGTCGGCCTGGCTCGGCTCGGCTACGCCGGACGGGTGGTTGTGCGCGAAGATGACGGCCGCCGCGTTGTGCGCCAGGCAGCGCCGGACGACCTCGCGCGGGTGCACGCTCGCACCGTCGATCGAGCCGCGAAACAGTTCCTCGCAGGCAATGACGCGATGGCGGTTGTCGAGGAACAGGCAGACGAACACCTCGTACGGGAAGCCGCCGATGCGCGCGCGCAGATAGTCGGCACAGGCGGCCGGATGGGTCAGCGCATCGGGCCGGCGCAGATCGCTGGCCAGGTAGCGGCGCCCGAGTTCCAGCGCCGCATGCAGGCGGCACGCCTTGGCCGGACCGATGCCGGGCAGCTGTGCCAAGGCTCCCGCGTCGACCTCGAGCAACGCCTTGAGTCCGGCGTGGGTGTTCAACAGGTCGCGGCCGAGATCGACCGCGGTGCGACCGCGCTGTCCCGAGCCGAGGAACAGGGCGAGCAGTTCGGCATCGGACAACGCCGCGGCGCCGCGCGCCTGGAGTTTCTCGCGCGGACGCTCGTCTTCGGGCCAATCGCGAATCGTCATGGGCGGATAGTGCCGGCATGGACGCGTCCGTTGCAGCCGGAGACGCCGCGAAATCCGGTAAGCTATCGACGCTTGCTTCCGTCGGCAGAACTCCTACATGGGCGACTCGCCTCTGGCCAATCTGCGAATCCTGCTCGGCGTGTCCGGCGGCATCGCCGCGTACAAGTCGGCAGAGCTGGTGCGTCGCCTGCGCGACGCGGGTGCGCAGGTGCGGGTCGTGCTGACGCCGAACGCAGCGCGCTTCGTTTCGCCGTTGACGTTCCAGGCGCTGTCGGGCGAGCCGGTCCGCAGCGGACTGTGGGACGAGGCCGCCGAGGCGGCGATGGGCCATATCGAGCTGGCGCGCTGGGCGCAGCGCATCCTGATCGCGCCGGCGAGCGCGGATGTCATTGCGCGGCTGGCGCATGGCATGGCGGACGATCTGTTGACCACGCTGTGCCTCGCGAGCGCCGCGCCGCTCGCGCTCGCGCCGGCCATGAACCAGCAGATGTGGGCGCATGCGGCCACCCAGGCGAACGTCGCGCTGTTGCGCGAACGCGGCGTCGACGTCCTCGGTCCGGCGGCCGGGAGCCAGGCCTGCGGCGAATTCGGCGCCGGCCGCCTGCTCGAAGCCGACACGATCGTCGGCGAAATCGCGGCCCTGCACGGCCCCAGGCTTCTCCAGGGAGTTCGCGTGCTCGTCAGCGCCGGGCCGACCTACGAGGATATCGATCCGGTCCGGTTCGTCGGCAATCGCAGTTCCGGGCGCATGGGTTTTGCCGTCGCGCGCGCCGCGGCCGAACAGGGCGCGGATGTCCATCTGGTCGCGGGCCCCGTACACCTGCCGACGCCGCCTGGCGTTGTGCGTGTCGATGTGCGCAGCGCGCGCGACATGCGTGCAGCGGTCCTGCAGCAGATTCCACAAAGCGACATTTTCATTTCCGCGGCCGCGGTCGGCGACTATCGCCCTGCGGAGACCGCGGCGCACAAGCTGAAAAAACGCGGCGCGTCGCTGACCCTGACGCTGGACGAGAATCCGGACATCCTCGCCGAGATCGGCGCGCTCAAGGACAAGCCGCTGCTGGTCGGATTCGCGGCAGAGACGGAGAACGTCGAAGCCTATGCGCGCGGCAAGCTCGATCGCAAGAAACTCGACCTGATCGCGGCGAACGAGGTCGGGGTCGGCGTCGGGTTCGACTGCGCCGACAACGAGCTGTATCTGTTCTGGCCCGGCGGGTCCGAGCGCCTCGAGCGCGACGACAAGCAGGCGCTGGCGCGTCGCCTGATCGTGCGCGTCGCCGAACGCAACGCAGCGCGCCACGCAGCGGACAAGTCGGCTCCGGCCAGGCGAAGCCGGCGATGATCGATGTCGAACTGAAAATACTCGATCAGCGCCTGGGCAAGGAGATTCCGCTGCCCGCGCCGGCAACGGTCGCGTCGGCCGGCATGGACTTGCGCGCCGTGCTCGATGCGCCGCTGACGCTCGCCGGCGGCGAATCCGCCCTGATCCCGACCGGTCTCGCGATCCATATCGGCGATCCCGGCTATTGCGCGGTGATCCTGCCGCGCTCGGGACTCGGTCACAAGCACGGCATCGTGCTCGGCAACCTGGTCGGGCTCATCGATGCGGACTATCAGGGGCCGCTGATGATCTCCTGCTGGAACCGCACGCAGACGCCCTATACGATTGCGCCAGGGGATCGCATCGCGCAATTGGTCTTCCTGCCGATCGCACACGCGCAGTTCCGCGTCGTGGAAGAATTTGCCCCCAGCCACCGCGGTGGTGGCGGGTTCGGTCATTCAGGGCTCGCGTAGGCGCGCTCGGCCCATCGCAGAGGGATCGGAGTTTTCATGGCAGGCGTGAAGCACAAATACGCTGGCATCGCGTCGAGCAAACGTCCGGGGCTTGCCGCGCGAGCGCTGCGCTTCGCCGACATCGGCGAGCGCTGGCGCAATATCCTCGGCGGGCTCGGGCTGTTGCTGGTCGGACTGCTGTTTGGCTGGCAGGCCTGGGTCGTCTTCAGCCGAACCTCCACGACCAATCAAGCCGATCAGGTCGTCAAGTGGGAAGTCCACGAGCTCGGCGAGCAGGTCACAACGATTCGCCAGCGCGTCCTGCAGGCGACGAACAGCGCGACGGTCCTCACCGCGTTGACCTCCGGTGCCGATGACGCGCGCAAGAATGCCGCAACGATCCTCAAGCAGTGGCTGCCAGAACTGGTATCGGTCGAATTCTTCAGCGCCGATCTGCATGAGGTGCTGACCAGCACGTTCGCGAAGTTCGGCTACGCCAAGGCGGCGCTGCTGATCCATGCCCATCGAACGCAGAGCGCCGCACCGCTGGAGTCGCAGCTCGGAGCAGACAAGAAGCGCGTGCTCGTCATGGCCCTTCCGGTCATGCGCGACCAGGTTCCCGTCGCGTACGCTTTCGTGCGCATTCCGATGGGCTCGCTGCTCGAAACATTTCAGCGCCAGACCCTGACCAGGGCGCGGGTCGACCTGCGCCAGGGCGATGGTCGCGGCGATGCCGTGATCGACAGCATCGGCAGCGAACGGGTCAGCACGGCGTACGTTGTCGGTACTGCGATTCCCGACAGTGCGTTTAGGATCGCGGCGATCCCGGACGAATTGCCGATCCTGTTCTCGAAGAATCTGTGGGTCATGCTGGCACTCACGCTGGCCGCGCTGGGGCCGAGCCTGTTCCTGCTCTATGCCGGCATCTTCGGTTGGGAGCGCGCACGCGCGCTGCTGCCAATGCCGCAGCGTTGAAGGAAGTGCAGCAGCCGCGTTTCAAGTTCGACGAGTCCGGGGCACTTGTTCCGGATCCGCGCGCCGAAGCAGCCATCATCTACGACCCCGTGACGGGCAAGGTGCTCTGGGAGAC
>Ga0207691_10002647_pt1 | contig 17499 bp, 12 predicted proteins | sample KBSM13metaG_FD_184327 | JGI IMG/M metagenome (GOLD analysis project Ga0207691, IMG submission 184327) | Miscanthus rhizosphere microbial communities from Kellogg Biological Station, Michigan, USA - KBS M1-3 metaG (SPAdes) (version 2) | ecosystem: Host-associated > Plants > Roots > Rhizosphere >... | reverse complement strand
ACCAACTAGAAACTGAACCCGAGCACCACCGGGATGAACTTCGTCCTGTCCGGCGTCGTCGCGACCGAGACGTAGCGCGCCTCGAGGAAGAACGACGGACCGAGGCCGCCGATCGACAGGCCGATACCGCCGTTGTACCCAACGTCGGTTTGCTCATCGCGGAGATTCTGGAACTCGTCGATCGTGCCGCCGACGTCTTGCGACACACGACGATTGTACACGCCCACTCCGCCAATCAGGTATGGCCGAACGACCGACTGCATGAGCGGCAACACGAAATTCGCCGCCGCGCCCACGAGGTTCACGTTGCCCGTCACCGTGCCCAGGCCTTCAGACGGCAGCACGTCGTTCCCCACCTTTCGGATGAACGGGTTGTCGAGATCACTCCGGCTCCAGAACAGCTCGCCGCGTAAGCCGAATCGACCCGTGCCAACCCCGACGAACCCGTTCGCCACGAGCCCGGTTTTCGCGCCGTCGGCGAATTCGCCATTGGGAAGATTCGCCCCAATCGATGCGCCAAAGCCGATGCCCGTCTTCTGCGCGACGAGCGGCGACGTCGCCGTGACCAGTGCCATCAGCGCGACGCCGAACGTCGCGGCGGAGATGCGTGTAGGTATGTGTGTACGTGCGTCCATGAAACTCGAGCTCCGGTATGCTGGGTGTAAAGGTGCGTCGTCCCGCGAGTGCAGCAACCACACCATCATGACCCCGGAGCGCCAAGTTGGTTCAGGTCATCAATATGATCATCAGAACGGCAGCGGTTGTAGTGTGACGCACCTCACATCGATACGGCCGTGCTTGTACCGTCACGGTCGCTGACCCGCCTCTTTCTCGCTCATCGTGGCGAGCGTTGCTGTGCCGGCCGATTGGATCATCCGCGCATAAACACCGAACATCGCGCAGATCCCGACGACCCGAACGGCTCGGCCTGCGTCAGCCTCAGCGCCGAGGCGGTCGTCGTCCGACACGCGGCACGGTGACGTTAGGCACGTCGGCGCCGATGAGCCGCGCGCCGCACCGAGCAGCGGGATGCGTCCATGGTCCCTCGAGCGAGATACAGATGCCGGACGGGCATTCACGTAGTACCCTGCCGTGGCGCCGCGCGTCACCCGACTCGGACCCGATCCGGAACGGCTCGTCCCAGACATCTGCCCAAGTCGTGACCAGGCATTGCATCACCGAGGTTCGGCAGTCAAAGTGAGACGAAGCGTCGCCGCGCGCGACGTCTGATCAGTCTATGCACGCCGCCCGGTGGGAGAGCGCCACATGTCGAACGGATCGAAGCGACCGAACGGATCGCATAGGGTGGCCTCGCGCATCTCGCATCGGACGCTCGGGTTCATGGCGTGTCTCATCGCCACACTCGGATGCGCGCACGCGCTGTCGGCACAATTCACATCGGCGATCGATCTCTCGTCGCGCGCCGCGCGGCCCGACGCCGGCGAGTGGCAGAGCCAACTCGCATTGTCGCCCTTCGCGCGCTTCGATCATCCACGATTGACGGTCGACGGGCGCTGGACGGCCATCGGCGGCGATGGACAGCGGTTGAATGGCTTCGGTAGCCTTGGCGCCACCTACTTTTCGCCGACGCGCGGCGGACTCCAACTCTCGGTCGCCGGGTTCGCGGACCGCGCGATGCTGAACGAGACATCCGCCGTCACGAGCCTCGGCGCGGACACTCGGCTCTCGTACCGCGCCGGAGCGTCCGGCGCGTGGCTCGGACGCGAAGTCATGCGGGACAACAAGCCTACACCCGTTTCGCCCGTGCCTCGAGTGTCGGCAGGCGGCTGGCATCAGTGGGGCGCCACAGTGTTGACGGTTTCGTTGTCGTCGTTCGAATCGCGCGAGGGCGCACGCGGACCGAGAACGTGGCAGGAGGTCAGAACGACATCGAGACCGTCGTCCAATCCGGGCGTCTCCGACAGCGGTCGCACGCTCGACACACTGACCTTCGGCGACAGCGGGAGCACAGGCACACCACGCCGATGGAACGACGCCGAAGTGGCGCTGCACTGGAGCGCGGGCCCGGTCGCGCTACGTGGCGTGGTCGGCACGCGCGTGTTCACGGCCCGTCAGCCTAACGAGACGTGGGGACAGGTGCAGGGCTCGCTGGCGTTCGCACGGGACTTCGCGCTCATCGCCGCAACAGGCGTACATCCGGCGAGCGCCGCGTACGGCATCTCGCGGGCGCGCTTCCTCGAGCTCGGATTTCGAGTAGCGCCAAGCGTGCTCCGGCGCCCGCGTCTGCCAACGGGCGTGCGTCCGGTCGCGGTGGCGTTCGCCGTGGAAGATCGCGCGAGCGGCCAGCGAACGCTGCGCATTCGCGTGCCGAGCGCACGAAGCGTGGAGTTGAGTGGTGACTTCACAGGCTGGAAACCGATCACGCTCACCCACGCGGACGACGATCACTGGGAAACGACGCTGGCGATCGCACCCGGGATGCACCGTGTCGTTATTCGCGTGGATGGTGACGCGTGGACACCGCCGCCTGGTGTCTCGTCGGTGCCGGATGAATTTCAGGGGACAGTCGGCGTCATCGTCATCAAGTAGACGGCGTGCAGCCGCGTATAGCCGCACGCTGGGCACATCTGCCGACGGCTGCATGCTGCGGCCGCACGCCGCCCGCTGCTGCCAATACCGCCCGGTACACCACGCGCTGCCCGCCGTGCGGAAAGACACCCAGCGTCACCCAGCAACAAGCACGAGCACCCAGCCACCAGCGCAGTTCTCAGTCCCCAGTTTCTCGTGACGATGAGATGGCATGCGGGGTTCAACTCCGTACCAATGACGGATGCCACGCTCGTGCGCCAGGTGCTCCAGGGCGACACGGCCGCGTTCACGCTGCTCGTGGACCGGCACGCCGCGGCATGCACGCGTTTCGCAATGCGGATGCTCGGCAACCGCGAGGACGCCGAGGATGCGACGCAGGAGAGCTTTCTCCGAGCGTATCGGTCGCTCGCGCGCTACGAGGAACGACAGGCCTTTCGCACGTGGCTCTTCCAGATTCTCGTGAATCGATGCCGCACCGCGGCCGTTCGACGACAGCGCCGTCAGCGTATGTTCCTCGTTGACGACAACGCCGTCGCCTCGGCCAGTGTGCGACCGCTTGCCGACTCCACCGAGTTGCGCGCGGAGTTGCAACGTGCCATCGGCAGACTCGACCCCGAGCAGCGCGAGGCGTTTCTCTTGAAGCACGTTGAACAGCTGAGCTACGATGAGATGGCCGAGGCGACCGGGGTCAGCGTGTCGGCGCTGAAGATGCGCGTGAAGCGCGCGTGCGATCGCCTGCAGTGGTTACTGCGGGAGAACGGCGAGGGAGAGGTGAGCGATGTCGGAACCTGACGACCCGCGCTGGTTGAGCGAGATAAGCGATGAGCTGCGCGAAGAGGTGCCTGTGCGCGCCGCGTGGCGCTCGCGTCTGCTGGACGATGTCGCACGCTCGCGCCGCCCAGCACTGGGTGACACGTACGATGACCGCATCGATGACACGGGCGCCGCGATAGCGGAGGCTACTCCGCGTCGACGCCGCATCGTGCTCACACCAATCGCCAGCGTCGCGGCAGCGCTGCTCTTCGCGGCACTCGGCGCGGGCGTGACGTACGTGGCGCTGTCAGGTCGCAATGCCAACACGCTGGCGCCGATCGCGTCAGCCTCTCGGGACAGCGCAACGCGCACGACGACCACACTCGTATCGACTCAGACGCCCGCGGACCGCGAGACCGTGCGGTTCGCGCTCTCGGCCCCGAACGCGTCGCGCGTTGCGCTCGTTGGCAGCTTCAACGAATGGAATCCGATCGCGACACCACTCGTGCGCGATCCGGCGACAGGAACGTGGATGGTCTCGCTACGCCTTCCACCGGGCCGCCACGTGTATGCGTTCGTCGTCGATGGTGATGTGACCGCGGACCCCGCCGCTCCGCGCGCGGCTGATGACGACTTCGGCTCGGCGAACTCGGTCGTGCTCGTGACGGGGAACGCGTCATGATCGCTCGGATGCCGTCGGCCATCTCCACGCGCATCGGTATGGTGTCGCTCATCGTGGCACTCGTTCTCGGGCTCGCCACGAGTGCGACACATGCCAGCGCGCAGGAGCAGCCCGATCGTACACTTCCTGCGCAGCTCTCCGCGGGTACGCGCGCGACGCTCGAGCGCCTGATCGACTCGGCGCGCGTTGCGGGCCTGCCCGTCGACCCGCTCTACTCCAAGGTGCGCGAAGGTGTCTTTCGCTCGGCTGACGAGGCGCGCGTGGTCGCCGCCGTGCAGCGACTCGGCCGCGATCTGGGCGACGCCCGTTCGGCGTTAGGTGACAGCGCCCGCACCGAGGAAATCGCGGCCGGAGCGAACGCGCTGCGTGCCGGCGTCCGACCGGCTGACCTGTCGAAACTGCGCGATTCGCGCGGCCGGCGTGGCGATCATCCGCTGACGGTCGCGCTGGTGGTGCTCGCCGATCTCGCTACGCGCGGCGTCCCGCCGGCGATGGCCGCGGCGTCCGTCAACGAGCTCGTTGCACGCAACGTGTCCGACGGCTCGCTGATGTCGTTCCGTCAGAACGTCGAGCGTGACCTCGTCGGGGGCCGTTCGGCGGCGTCCGCGCTTGATGCGCGCACGAAGTCCATGATCGACGAGATGGAGCGACGACGGCCGTAGGCGATACGATATCGGCGCTGCTCGTCGCCTAACGTGACGGCCGGCCGTAGCTGCATTTTCACCGCAGAGGACGCAGAGGACGCCAAAAACTGCTTCGGCAGCCACCCAGTCGGACTGTTCCGACACGATATCCAGACGCCAAGGTGTTTTGAGAAGAAGCCGGAAACGACTGAAACGGCCTGATCGATCGCGTCCAGGACAGATCATCGTGGAAGCGGTCGGCATTTGTTGGGAACGGCCTCGGGCACGCATTGGTGCCCCGAAGCCGTTCCTCTCTCGACAACGGCTCGTGGCGTCGCCGACTATGCCGTCATGGGAGCGATCCGCCCGATCCGATATTTCCGGCCGTTTCAGTTCGCACCCTCGGATCTGGATGCGTGCCGAAGCAGTTCCCTGCGTCCTCCGCGGTGAATTGCCGTTGCAGGTGGCCGGTGGACTGACGCAATCGTAGGGCGGATGCAGTCCACCAGAGTACCATAGCGCAACCGCGCTGGTACCCGCTCTGCACGCTCCATACATTGCGCTCGGCCATGCGAGGACGACCGAGATGACCGAGCTTCGAGACCGCCTTCAGGCGAGTCTCGGCGAGACCTACCGGCTCGACCGTGAGCTTGGCGGCGGAGGCATGTCGCGCGTGTTCGTCGCCAAGGACATGCGTCTCGATCGCGAGGTCGTCGTCAAGGTGCTGTCGCCCGACCTCGCCGCAGGGGTCAACAGCGAGCGGTTCCATCGCGAGATCCTCGTCGCGGCGCAGCTGCAGCACCCGCACATCGTGCCCGTGCTCGCTGCCGGTGAGACCGATGGGCTTCCGTACTTCATGATGCCCTACGTCGCCGGCGAGTCACTGCGTCGTCGGCTCGACGGTGGGAAGCCTCTCGTGGTCGTCAACGCCGTTGCCGTGCTGCGCGACGTCGCGCGCGCGCTCGCCTACGCGCACGAGCATGGCGTCGTCCATCGCGACATCAAGCCGGATAACGTGCTGGTAGCCGGCGGTTCCGCCGCGGTCACTGACTTCGGCATCGCGAAGGCGCTGTCGTCATCGCGCACCTTCGGCGCCGGCGAGAACCTGACGCGGATCGGTAACTCACTCGGCACGCCAGCGTATATGGCGCCCGAGCAGGTAGCCGCCGACCCGAACGCCGATCATCGCATCGACATCTACTCGTTCGGCGCGATGGCGTACGAGCTCCTCACCGGGCACGCGCCGTTTCACGGGCGACCGCCTCACGCGGTGCTGTCCGCCCACCTGACCGAGTCGCCCGAACGCCTCGAGACGCGAGCGCCGCAGGTGCCGCCGGCGCTGGCGGCGCTCGTCATGAAGTGCCTGGCGAAGAATCCGGCTGACCGTCCACAGACGGCCGACGAGATCGTGCGTGCCCTCGAGCGCGTCGACCTCTCGGGCGACTGGCGTGCGCCGCTGGCCGAGAAGGCCGCGTCAGGCGGTGCACGACGTCGTACGGCGGCGATGATCGCGGCCGTCGTGATTGCCCTGGCTGCTGGCGGCTGGATGCTGTGGGAGCGGTTTCGCACGCGGGCACCCGCCCCCAATCGCGACATGGTGGCGGTCGTGCCGTTTCGCGTGGCGACGGCCGACCCCGCGCTGCACTACCTGCGCGAAGGGATGCTCGACCTGCTCGCTGCAAAGCTGACTGGCGAGGGTGGCATGCGCGCCACCGACCCACGTCAATTGCTCGACGCGTGGCGACGCGCTGGTGGAACCGAATCATCGGAGCTGCCGCGCGACGACGCGCTCGCGCTCGCACGCCGCCTCGGCGCTGGCCGGCTCCTCCTCGGCGACGTTGTCGGGACGCCGAATCGGATCGTCCTCACGGCGTCGCTGCTCGAGTCCGTGCGCGGCGACTCGATCGCGAAGCTGAGCGTCGAGGGGCCGCCCGACAGCCTCGCGTGGCTGGTGGACCGCCTGGCGTCCCGCCTGCTGGCGGAGACGTCGGCGGAGGGCGCGAGTCGATCCGCGAACCTAACGAGTACATCGTTGCCCGCGCTCCGCGCGTACCTGGACGGCCAGACGAAGATGCGGCGCGTGGACGTCTTCGGTGCGGCGAAGGACTTCGAGCGTGCGCTCGACGCTGATTCCACGTTCGCGCTCGCCGCGCTCGGGCTGCGCATGGCGTCGTCGTGGTATGGCGACGGGACGCTGCAGCAGCGCGGGCTGGACATCGCGTGGCGCGAACGCGCGCGGCTGAGTCAGCGCGACCAGGCGCTGCTGCTGGCCATTGGTGGCCCTCGCTACCCCGAAGCCCCGACGGCACGCGAGCTGCTCGAGGCACGAGAACGCTACCTCGGTGTCGCACCCGATCGCGCGGACGCCTGGTACTTGTTAGGCGACCACGTCTTCCACTACGGCTGGGTGCTCGACGTTCCGAACCCGGAGGAACGCGCGCTCGAGTCGTTCCGCCGCGCGTCGGAGATCGACTCGAGCTACGTCGTCGGGTATCTGCACGCGCTGCCGCTCGCGCTCTCGCTCGGCGACACCGCCGCGGCGAGACGGTTCGAGCGGCTACGCCTCGCATCCGACACCTCGAAGTTCTGGCTGGTGCTGCACCGCTGGGATCAGGCGTGGGCAGCGGGAGATTCCGTGCGAGGCCGCGCGATCGCCGACTCGATCGATCTGTCGCAGTACGTCTACGGCATGGCCCAGATCGCGTTCTTCGACGGCACCGGCGCGCCTGACGCGCGCCGCGCCATCGACACCGCATTGCGCAAGGCACCTAACGATCAGGCGCGGCGCGGATTGCAGCGCATGGCTCACGACTTCGAGCTCGTGGCGGGCAAGCCGTCCGCGGCGCTGTCGCACCTCACCGCGTCGGCGGATAGTGCCGGCGACGTGAACATCCCAGTACTCCAGGTGCGTGACGCCCTGATCGCAGATGGCGATTCGAGCGCGGCCGTGGCGGGGGCGCGCGCCCTCGGAGCGCTCGAAGCGGCGCCCATCTCGAGCGACTCGGTGCGACGCGGAACCCAGCGTGCGGCAACTCGCGTCCTGGAGCCGTGGCGACTCTCCCGTGGCGACACGTCACAGACGCGCCGAAGCATCGACCGCCTTCGCTCCATCGCGCGCGATCTCACGGGTGCGCGCAGAGTCGACGCCGAGGTGGAGATCGCGGCCATCGAGGCGATGCATGCGGAGGTGACGCGCAGCCCGACCCTTCGTGCGGCGACGACGCGCCTTGATTCACTGCTGCGCGTGCTCGACTACCCGACCACGAATCCGGGGCGGGCGACGTTCGCGAACCTGGTGGCGGCGCGATTGCTGGAGAAGCTGGGAGATGGTCGCGGGGCGCTCACCGCGGTCCGCCGCCGATCGGACGCGTGGGTCCAGAACAATCCGTATCTGGCGACGCAGCTCCGCGAACAGGGCCGCCTCGCGGCGCTGGCGGGAGAGCGAGAGGAAGCGATCAGGGCGTATCGGCATTACCTCGCGCTACGAGGCGATGCGGAGCCTGCGATCAGGCCGCAGGTGGAAGCCGTTAGGCGAGAGTTGGGTAAACTCGAGAAGGCGAGCGGCGGGAAGTAACGTCCGGGCGAGCACGTGAGCGCTCGGCGGGCGCATGAGGATCGAGACTCTCCCCAGTAGAGGGCCCGCTGCCGGGACACCAAGGATTCCTCGACTCGCTGTCGCTCGCTCGGAATGAGGGAGCCGGCGGATACGGGGACTGAAACCTGATGACTCGTACTGAGTGACTGGCCCACTTGGTACTCGCGATGCCGCCGCCGGATAGCCAGCCGTCTCGGGCCGCTCACCCAGTCTTTACAGCGACTTCCCGACAGCTACTTCCCGCCACACCGCCGCATAAGCCGTTTGGGCTGCGGGGCGTTAGGGTAGAGCTCCCGCGCCGCCCCCGCGTACTCGAGGACGTGCTTGCAGTCCGCCTTCCCCGCGTACGACTCCGCCAGTCGCATGTTGATCCGGTAACTTCCCGGATCGAACAGTGCCGCCCGCGTCGCCTTCGCCGTCGTCGTGGCCGACGTGTAGACTGACATCGCGGCGATCTGCCCGCTCGCGCGCAGCACGATCAGCACTCCGATCACCACTGCCGCGCCGACGACTGGACCACGCACATGTGCCGGCAACGTTGCTCGCGGTTTGCCGGGCGGGGAGAGCGCTCCGACGATCGACCAGAGAAACAGACTCGGAATCGCGATCAGCACCACCGCGTCGAACGCGCCCACCAGCGCGGCGATCACCACCGTCGCCGCGAGTGCAACGGCACCGAGCCGTTCGTGCGACGTCGACGCTGCACGCGCGCGCATCCACGCGCCGACCAGGAGTCCGAACAAGGCGAACGCGTACAGCACGACGGCGGCGAACCCGCGCTCCGCCACGAACGCGACCCAATCGCTACTCGGCCACGGGTTCGACGTCATGCCTTCGTCGTTGAGCGACGGATCGTTGCGCGACGCGAACTTCGGGTATTCGACCGACCAGTTCCCTGGCCCAACGCCTAACACCGGATTCGCGAGCGACATGCGGAGCGAGTTGCGATACTGCACCAGCCGGCCTGCGCCGCTTCCGTCCTTGTAGTTCACCACGCCGCGGACGGAATCGAGGTACGGCGAGGTGCTCTTCCACTCGAGCGCGTTCGGGAGCACAAGGGCCGCGACGACCGCCAGCGCGGACACCCCGGTCAGCACGACGAGTCGGCGACGTCGCAGCGCATCGCTCCAGGCATCGCGCATGCGCCATCCGAGGATGACCATGAGCGCGCCGCCGACCATGAGCGCCAGCCACGCTGCTCGCGAGCGCGACAGCACGAGTGCCGCCGCCAAGAATGCCATCCCCGCGGTACCAAGTGAAAAGCCCCACGTCCGTCGCGCTTCGATGGCGCACAGGAGCACGATCGGCGTGCCGATCGCCGACAGGTGCGCCATGAAGTTCCGATTCCCGAACGTCCCGCCCGGCGCTCGACTCAGGCTCATGTACTCCGGCTCGACGCCGTACGCCTGAAGGAGCGCGGTCACCGCACCGGCAACGATCGCGACCGCCAGACCGGTAACGAGCGCGCGCTCGTAGCCGGCGCTGGCGAGTGCGCGCGCGACCCAGAAGATCGTCAGGCCACTGCCCGTGATCGCGAGCGCTCGTGTCGCCAGCCACCAGTTCGTGGCGAACAGCCCAGACACGACGCTCAGCACGAGGAACGCGACGAGGAACGTGTCCACGCGAGAGAGTACGGGACGCGGGCGCTTCGCCAGCGCGATGAGCCCGGTGATCGCCGCCGTCGCGTGCAGCGCGAGCTCCTTCGGCACGAAGAAGCGATCGAGATCGAACGACTTGTACGGCAGCGACAGCAGAACGACCGCGAGCGCACCGATGATGACCGTCGTGAGAGCAACGACATCAGCCGCCGAGCGTGTGGAAACGCTCGTCGTCGTGTGCTTCACGCGGATGTCATCGATCGCGAGGACCGAGTTTGCTGCCATGTCGTCCACCAGTGCCAAGCGCAGTGCGACGGTTCGACGGGGAATCGCGCGCCCGGGTAACTTATCCGCGCTCGCGGGTTGCCGCCGCTGCAGAGGCCTGAGGAAGGAGCCGGACGGCGGACGGCGGATGGCGGTGAAAGGGCGTGTCATCCCGAGGAGTGAAACGACGAGGGACCTTCCATGATGTCATCGTAGCCAGTCCGGCCACGAGTACTTCATAGGAGGTCCCTCGTCATGCACCCGCCTGCGGCGGGTTCCCGCGCTCCTCGGGGTGACAACCTGCTTCCTACGGCCTAGCTCATCCCCCACAAGGACGCGGTTTGCTTCCGCACCGGCTGCGGGATCAGCTCGGACTCGACGTCGCCGCGCGGGAGCGTCAGCGTGAACGTGGAGCCCTGACCGTACACGCTCGTCACTGCAAGGTCGCCGCCCATGGCGCGCGCGAGCTCACGGCTGATGGACAGCCCGAGGCCAGTGCCGGCGGACGCCCGCGTTAGGCCGTTGTCGAGCTGCACGAACGGCTCGAAGATCGCATCGAGCTTCTGCGGCGGAATCCCCGGACCCGTGTCAGTCACGCGGATCTCGATCGCATCATCGAGTCGAACGCAATCGACGTCGATAGCGCCGTGACGCGGCGTGAACTTGCACGCGTTCGACACCAGGTTCACGACGATCTGTCGCACCTTCTCACGATCGGCGCGGACGATCAGCTGATCCGCGGCCGCACGCCAACCGTACGTCAGCTCCTTCGCATCGATCAGCGGGCGACAGAGAGGGTCCACCGCGAGGCGAATGTCGCGGACCGGCAGGGCCGTGATCCGCAGCTCGACCCGGCGCGCGTCCACTCGCGCGAAGTCGAGCAGGTCGTTGATGATGGCGAGCAGGTGACGCTCGTTCGACTCGATGCGCTTGAGGATCGAGAGCTGCTCCTCGCTCAATCCACCGTAGATGCCCATCTCGAGAAGCTCGAGGTAGCCCTGGATCGCGGTGAGCGGCGTGCGCAGCTCGTGGCTCATCATCCGCAGGAAGTCCGTCTTCGCGCGGTTCGCTTCCTCGGCCGCTGTGCGCGCCGTCTGCTCCTGCTCGAGGACCGCGGTGCGCTGCAGTTCGAGCTGACGCCGATCGGCGATGTAGCGACGGATGTTCGCCAGTGCGAGCGCGGCGGCAATGAACGAGACGAGCAGCCCGATCGCGAGCAGGATGCCGGCGTCGCTCGCACGCGCAGCCTGCTCGCGGGACCGCGCGGCGAACAGGATTCGCTGGTCGTCGCGGAACTCACGAAGCAGCGCGGCGACACGATCGTGCATGTCGGTGATGTCCTGATCTCGCATCGCGATCACCGCGGAGTCCAGTCCGCGCTGCTGCCGGAGGTTCGCGATGCTACCCAGATCATCGAGATGGGCCGCAAGCACGGGCGCGAGTGAGTCCGCGCGGGCGCTCGAGGCAGCATCCATAGTAGCAGTAGCAATGGCGCGGAGCCGCTCGACGTTGCGCTCCGCGCTCACGCGCGCCTGCTCGAATCGATCGCGGTCGTCGACGTTGCCGCCTAACACGTAATCACGCTGCGCGATTGCGGCGTCATCGACGCTGGCGCGCAGCATGTCGACCTGCTCGATCACTGCCTCGGTGTCACCTGCGCTGCGCGTCGTCACTGCGAGCTTGCCCAGGCTGACGTATGAGAGCGTACCAATCAACGCGACAGCGACGACGCCGGAGCCGAAGTTGAGGCTGACTTTTTCGTAAAGCGTGAGCGTCATGTGCGCTTACCAGTTTCAGACGCCAAGATGCATTTCAGCGACGTCTACCACAGGAGCGGTGAGACGATCGCGTTCGTTGTCGCTGACAGGATTCAGTCGTGGTCCGCCCAGCGCTGTATACGTTTGCCACGGGCGCCAGACTATGCAACCCTCGGTCGCAGTGACCGAACTACGAAAGTCGCCCAGCCGGCCAGGAGAATTCTCTCATCTAACCAATCGACGTGCGAAAAGACGCTGCGTCACAAATTAGGATAACAGCGACGGCACGCCAGTACCGTGACGTACGTCTCAAGGTAGCTCCAAGCACGCTGATCCAACGGATGCGGAGTACTTGCTAACCACAGCCTAACTCTGCCGAACCCGGGGCTCTGCGACCGTAATTGCGCCTGATCATTGCAGGCGCGTTGTCGCGTTTCGAGCCGCCCTGGTATCGATTGGGTACCGGCGGCGCCCACTAGCGAGGAGCAGCCCATGCGCGCACGCACTGATCCCAATCCATGGCCCGAGCCGGACCCGAATCCGACCCCGATGCCCGATCCCCGTCCCGATCCGGTCCCCTACCGGGGCGACCCTCCGGTGCGGATCGTCGACCTTCCGCCTAACACGCCCACCCCGGGCATCCCCGTCGAGCCGACCTAGGGTGACCAGTTGGGGTCAGACTCGAGTCTGACCCCAACTGCGACCAGAACCATCAGCCCGGACGCTCTGTCCAAGCCTCTGACCTGACCGGCACGTCGCCGATCCAGACTCGAGCACCTCGGACGAGGGAGTCATGCGCGACATCCTGCACGACCTTCGCTATTCCGTTCGGAGCCTCGCCCGGACGCCCGGCTTCGCCCTGCTCGCCATCCTGACGCTCGCGCTCGGCATCGGTGCCAACAGCGCCATCTTCAGCGTCATCAACGGCGTCATCCTCAAGCCGCTCGGCTACCCCCAGTCGGACCAGCTCGTGATGATCACGAGCCAGTTCCCTACGCTGGGGTTCGACAAGTTCTGGGTCTCACCACCCGAGTATTTCGACCTCCGCGAGCGCGCAAAATCGTTCAGCGAGATCGGCGCCTACCGATCGACCGCCGTGAACCTCAGCGAGGGGGATACGCCGGAGCGGGTCAACGCCGTCAGCGCGAGCTCGTCCCTCTTCAAGGTGCTCGGCGTCCCGGCCTACCGCGGGCGTGTGTTCAACGAGCAGGAGGACCTCCCGAACAGCGAACCGGTCGCGCTGGTCTCGTACGAACTCTGGCAGCGCGCGTTCGCCGGGAATGCGGGGTTGGTTGGGAAGCAGATCGACATCGAAGGCCGCAAGGTGCTGGTCCTCGGCATCATGCCTCGCGGGTTCGACATCCACGATGCCAAGGCTGAGGTCTGGTTTCCGCTGGGGCTCGACCCCGCGAACCGCCAGAATCGGGGCTCCCACTTCCTCTATCTCGTAGGACGGATGAAGCCGGGGGTGGGGCTCCGTCAGGCGAACGCCGAGCTGAATCCGATGCTCGCGCAGTGGGGGCAGATCACGCCCAACACGCACGTACCGGATCCCGTGAACCATCGGATCCAGTACGCGTCGCTGCAAAGTGACGTCGTCGGCAATATCGTGCGCGCACTGTGGGTCCTGCAGGTCGCCGTCGGATTCGTGCTGCTCATTGCCTGCGCGAACATGGCGAACCTGCTGCTCGCTCGCGCCGAATCCCGGCACCGCGAGTTCGCGATCCGCACGGCGCTAGGCGCGGGTCGTGGCCGTCTGCTACGACAGTTCATGGCGGAAGGCGTGACGCTCGCTGTGCTGGGCGGCGCGGCTGGTCTCGCACTCGCGTACGGCGGGCTCAAGGCACTGATCGCGGCCAACCCGAACAGCCTTCCGCGATCCGCGGACATCGGGCTCGATGGGTCGGTGGTGCTGTTCACGGTCCTGACCGCCCTGCTCACGGGCGTCATCTTCGGCCTCGCGCCACTCCTTCACGTTGGACAGCGTGCCGTGAGTCTTGCGCTCAAGGAAGGGGGGACGCGCACGACGGCGACCATCACGCGCAATCGTGTGCGTCGAGGTCTCGTGGTGACGGAGGTCGCGCTGGCGGTGATGCTGGTGGTCGGCGCGGGGCTCATGCTCAAGAGCTTCTGGAAGCTCATGCGATTCGATTCCGGCTTCGATCGTGCGAACGTGTCCACCTTCGGGCTCGTACTCCCGGCGTCGAAGTATCAGGACCAACAGCGACGCGTCGCGTTTTTCCGCGACCTCACGAACCGGCTCAAGGAGACGCCCGGCGTGCAGGCCGCGGCGGCGATGCAGGGGCTGCCGCCGTTCCGCCCGGTCGACGCGAACGACACGCAGTTCGAGAACTACCAGCATGTGCAGGGTGGGCCGCCCGCGAACGTCGACTACTACCAGTCGGCGACAGTCGACTACACGACGGCGATGAAGATTCCGGTGCTGGAAGGGCGAACGTTCGGGCCACAGGACGGTGCGACGACGACACCGGTGGTGCTCGTCAACGAGACGCTCGCGAAGCTGTACTGGCCCAAGGAGAGCGCGCTCGGACATCGCATTCGCACGTGCTGCGGCGACAAGATCCCGTGGGCAACGATCGTCGGCGTCATGAAGGACGTGAAGCAGGGCGGTATCGATCAGAAGACGGGCACGGAGCTGTACTTCCTGTACGATCAGACGGTGGCACTCTTCGGCGCCGCGCCGCGCAACATGAACGTCGTCGTGCGGTCGACGCTCCCGCTCGAATCGCTCGGCCGCGTGGTGCGTGAGCACGTGAACGCCATGGACCGTACGCTTCCGATTGTGCAACTACGGACGATGGACGACGTGTTCGCCGATTCCGTGGCGCGGCAGCGGTTCCTCGCGCAGCTGCTCGCGATCTTCGGTGGGCTCGCGCTCGTGCTGGCCGCGGTCGGGACGTACGGCATCCTGTCGTATCTCGTGACCGAGCGGCAGCGAGAGATCGGCATCCGGATGGCGTTAGGCGCGGATCGTGGTCGCGTGCTGTCGATGGTGCTGCAGCAGGGCTTGTCGACGACCGTCATCGGTCTCGTGCTCGGCGTCGGCGGCGCACTCGGTCTCACGCGCCTGGCATCGTCGCTTCTGTTCGAGGTCAAGCCCTCGGATCCGCTCACGTTCGTGGCAGTCGCGGGGATGATCACGCTCGTTGCCTTGCTGGCGTGTGTGGTTCCGGCGCACCGAGCGACGCGGGTGGACCCGATGGTGGCACTGCGGGAGGAGTAGCCTGAGGACGGAGGCCTTCGGAGGGCGGACGGCGGCGGGCGGAAGAAATAGCGGTGTGACAACGCTCCGCCCGGAATGACAACGCGTCGTGCGAGATGACATATTGGGCGCGGGAGCCATATTGGAATAATGCCCAAACCCCGGTGCGTCATGCCCATCCGTCGGTCCTTCCGGTTCGTCGCTGCCGTGCTGCTGACCTTCCTCGTCCCGAGCCGAGTCCGGGCGCAGGAACCCGTGACCGTCATCCGCGCCGCGCGCGTGCTCGACGGGACTGGGCGCACCGTCCCGAACGCCATCATCGTCGTCCGCGGCTCGCGCATCGTCGCGCTCGGGCCTAACGCGAGCATTCCCTCGGGCGCGCGCGTGTACGACCTCGGCGCGCTCACCGTGCTGCCCGGCATCATCGACGCACACGATCACCTGGCGTGGCACTTCAATCCGCAGGGCCGCTACCACGCCGGCAACGACGGCGAGACCGAGTTCGAGGGCGCGCTGGCGATTGCCGGCAACGCGAACGAGACGCTCCGCTCCGGTATCACGACCGCCCAGAGCCTCGGCTCGCGTGAGGACAAGGCGCTGCGCGCCTCCATCGCGAGCGGCGCGATCCCCGGACCTCGACTGCTGACGTCACTCGTTCCGCTCACCGAGCGGAGCAGCCCGGACACGCTCCGCCAGCTCGTCCGCGAACGAAAGCAACAAGGCGCAGATGTGATCAAGCTGTTCGCGTCCAAGAGCATTCGCGACGGCGGCGCCCAGACCATGACGGACGAGCAGCTCGCCGCGGCCTGCGGTGAGGCGAAGAGCGTCGGTCTGCGCAGCGTCGTTCACGCTCATAGCGCGGAGAGCATGCGGGCGGCCGCGCTCGCCGGGTGCTCGCAGATCGAGCACGGTGTATTCGCCACGCCAGAGGTTCTCAAGCTGCTGGCCGAGCGCAAGGTGTACTTCGATCCGCAGGTGTGTCTCGTCTTCCGCAACTACCTCGACAACCGCGCGAAGTACAACGGCATCGGCAACTACAACGATTCCGGGTTCGCGTCGATGGAGCGTGCGCTGCCACTGGCGGCGAAGATGTACAAGCAAGCGATCGCCACACCGGGGCTCGATGTCGTGTACGGCACCGACGCCGTCGCGGGCGCGCATGGCCGGAACGTGGAGGAGCTGGTCTGTCGCGTACGCGACGGTGGCCAGAAGCCGATGGACGCGATCGTTGCGGCGACGTCGCTCAACGCGCGCGCGATGGGGATGTCCGACTCGTTAGGTACGATCGCTGTCGGCAAGCTCGCCGACATCATCGCCGTCGATGGCGATCCGTCGCGCGACATCGAGGCGTTGAGGCGCGTCCTGTTCGTGATGAAGAATGGCCGAGTGTACCGGAACGACCGTTAGGCAGGCCGCACAATGCCACTGAGCGGCTACAACTTCACCGAGCGAGTGAGAAAGGTCCTCGCGATGGCACGCGAGGAGGCAGCTCGTCTTCACCACGAGTACGTGGGGACCGAGCACATCCTGCTCGCGTTAGTCCGCGAGGGCGAGGGCGTCGCCTCGACCGTCCTGCAGAATCTCAGTGTCGATCTCGACGAGGTTCAGCAGAAGGTCGAAGACATCGTCAAGAAGGGGAGAGCGTCACACACGACGGGTCCCGACTTGCCGTACACGTCGCGCGCCAAGAAAGTCCTCGAATTGGCCATGAGCGAGGCCCGCGAGCTGAGTCACAGCTACGTCGGCACCGAGCACCTGCTCCTGGGTGTCATCGCCGAGGACAAAGGGATTGGCTCGCAGGTGCTGCAGTCTCAGGGGGTGACGCTGGAGCGTGCGCGCGCCGAGACCGTGAGGCTTCTGGGCCCCGAGCTGGCGCCGGCAACGTCTCCCGATGCCGGCAGGGTGCACCCGGTGGCGTCAGGGTACGCGCGCTCGCGCAGTCCGTACGGCGTCGCGATCGTCGAGGATTTCACGGGGCGCGCACGCGACGCGCTCCGCGGGGCGTACGACGAGGCGAACAGCCGCCACTACGACGCGGTCGAGCTGTCGCACCTGCTGCTGGCGCTCGCGTCACGCGAGGACGGCATGGCGGCCGTGCTGCTCGATCAGGCGATGGGCTCGCGGAAGCGGCTCGTGGAGGCGGTGGTCGAGCGTCTTCCCGACAAGGAGAAGCCGGCCGACCGCCGGCCGGTGCAGCTATCGCCAGACACGCAGCAGGTGCTCGACAACGCGCTGGTCGAGGCGAGCAAGGACGGCCACCGTCGCGCCGGAACGCAGCATCTGCTACTCGCGGCGCTCGATGCGCTGCCGATTGCTCTGGCCGCCGCGTGCGCTCAGCTCGGGCTTACGGCGAAAGCGACGCGTACGGTTTATGAGCGAATGAGGGAGTAGGACTGGGGACTGGGGACTGGGGACCGGGGACTGGGGACCGGGGACTGGGGACTGGGGACTGGG
>Ga0207691_10002646_pt1 | contig 17500 bp, 16 predicted proteins | sample KBSM13metaG_FD_184327 | JGI IMG/M metagenome (GOLD analysis project Ga0207691, IMG submission 184327) | Miscanthus rhizosphere microbial communities from Kellogg Biological Station, Michigan, USA - KBS M1-3 metaG (SPAdes) (version 2) | ecosystem: Host-associated > Plants > Roots > Rhizosphere >... | reverse complement strand
CTTCGTCCTGCTCGGGAGCGGCGTCTGGATCGGCCTCGCACTTGCCGGCGTCGCCTGGATCGGCATGGAGCTCTTCTCGTCGCGGCCGGCCGGCGACGCAATGGCGGTAACGATCTGGGGCTCGTCGTCGTCGTGGACGCTCACCGCGCTGCCGCTCTTCGTCTGGATGGGCGAGATCCTGTTCCGAACCCGGCTCTCCGAGGACATGTTCCGCGGCCTCGCCCCATGGCTCGAGCGAGTGCCCGGCCGGCTGCTGCACACGAACATCATCGGCTGCACGATCTTCGCCGCTGTCTCGGGCTCGTCCGCCGCCACGTGCGCGACGATCGGCAAGATGACGCTGCCAGAGCTCAACGCACGCGGGTATCCCGAGGAGATGACGGTAGGCACGCTGGCGGGCGCGGGCACGCTCGGGCTCCTGATCCCACCGTCGATCATCATGATCGTCTACGGCGTCATGGCCAACGTGTCGATCGCGGAGCTCTTCATCGCCGGCGTTCTCCCGGGCGTCCTCCTCGCCTCGCTCTTCTCCGGTTACGTCGTGGTCTGGGCGCTCCTGCACCCGGACCGAATTCCCGCGGCGCCGACGCGCACGACCTTGCTGCAGAAGCTGCACGCGTCGCGCCACCTGATCCCCGTCGTGCTGCTGATCACGCTCGTGCTGGGCTCGATCTACGCGGGGGTCGCCACCGCGACGGAGGCTGCGGCGTTCGGTGTCGTCGGCTCGCTGGCGATCTCCGCGGCCCAGGGGTCGCTGTCGCGCGCGACGTTCGCGTCGAGCATCATGGGCGCAACGAGGCTCTACTGCATGATCGGGCTGATCCTCGCCGGAGCGTCGTTCCTGACGCTCGCGATGGGCTACATCGGCCTGCCGCGGCATCTCGCCGAATGGATCGGCGGGCTCGGCCTCACTGCGTTCGCGCTCATCGTCGCCCTCATGATTTTCTACATCGTGCTGGGCTGCTTCCTGGACGGGATCTCGATGGTCGTGCTGACGATGGGCGTCATCCTGCCGACCGTGGAGGCCGCGGGGATCGACCTTCTCTGGTTCGGCATCTTCCTGGTGCTCGTCGTGGAAATGGCGCAGATCACGCCGCCGGTCGGCTTCAATCTGTTTGTGCTCCAGGGCATGACGAAGCGGCAGATCACGTGGATCGCGCGCCAGGCGCTGCCGATGTTCTGGCTCATGATCGTCGCGGTGTTTCTCGTCTGGTATTTCCCGCAGCTCATCACGTTTCTACCCCGCCAGATGAAGATGTTCTGATCGTCGGCACCGATGCCGACGCCGAGCGAGCTGATCGACGCCTTCTGCGACCAGGTCTGGTTGCAGGACGGGCTCGCGCAATCGTCGCTCTCGAGCTACCGCCGCGATCTCGGTCAATGGGCGGCGTGGCTCGAGCGCCGCGGCAGCGGTCTGTTGCAGGCCCAGCGCACCGACGTCGAGGCGTTCCTCGCCGACCAGTTCCGCGCGAAGGCGAAGGCCACATCGATCGGGCGGCGGCTGTCGTCCATGCGACGGTTCTACGCGCTGCAGTTGCAGCAGGGCGTCCTGCGCGCAGACCCGACGTTGCGCGTGAAGGCGCCGAAGCTGCCGCGAAGGCTTCCGAAGAACCTGAGCGAGGCGAAAGTCGAAGCGCTGCTCGCGGCGCCCGACTCGAAGACGACGCTTGGCCTGCGCGACCGAGCGATGCTGGAGACGCTTTATGCGACGGGCCTGCGCGTGTCCGAGCTCGTCGGTCTTACCCTCGCGCAGGTCTCGCTCGACATGGGTGTCGTCCGCGTGCTCGGCAAGGGCAGCAAGGAGCGCCTCGTACCGCTCGGCGAGGAAGCGATCTCGTGGCTGAAGCGCTATCTCGTCGAGGTGCGGCCGGCGCTCGCCGGCAACGCCAAGTCGACAGCGGTGTTCCTCACCGCCCGCGGCGGGCCGCTGACGCGCCAGGCGTTCTGGGCGCTCCTGAAACGCCTGGGCGCGAGGGCCGGCATTCCGGCCGCCGGCCTATCGCCGCACGTGCTGCGTCACGCGTTCGCGACGCACCTCTTGAACCACGGCGCGGATCTGCGCGTGGTGCAGCTTCTGCTGGGCCACGCCGACATCGCGACGACAACGATCTACACGCACGTGGCGCGCGAGCGCCTGAAGCGTCTGCATGCGGAGCACCATCCCCGCGGATGACGCGGAGGGCCCCCGGGGCGGGACCGCGAATGGCCAAGGAAACTTATCCGACGACTCCGGCCATGCGCGTGCTGCGCGAGCACGGCGTCGAATTCACGCATCATCCTTACGACTACGAGGAGCGCGGCGGCACGGCCGTTTCGGCGCGCGAGCTCGGTGTGCCCGAGCACGCTGTCATCAAGACGCTCGTGATGGAGGATGAGGACCAGCGTCCGCTCGTGATGCTGATGCACGGCGACCGCGAGGTGTCGACGAAGGGCCTCGCGCGTGCGCTGGGTGTGAAGACCGTCAGCAATTGCGCGCCCGAAGTCGCGCACCGGCATTCGGGCTACCAGGTGGGCGGCACGAGCCCGTTCGGCACGCGCCGCGCGATGCCCACGTACATGGAGCGCTCCATCGCGGCGCTGCCTTACCTGTACGTCAACGGCGGTCGCCGCGGCTATCTTGTCGGCATGTCGGCCGCCGACCTCGTTCGCGTCCTGAAGCCGATGGAAGTGGACGTTGCAATCGTCAAATCCGACTAAGGAAGCGGTCGCTACGCCCGGCCGCGCTCGATCACGATGCCAAGCTCTTTCACGCCGGGGATGGCGCCGAGCTTCGCGACGCGCACCTTGACCCACGGCGCGCCGAACTCGTTCATCAGGAGATCGGCGATCGCCTGCGCGTATCGCTCGAGCAGGTGGTGCGGATGATCGGCGGCGAAGGCCTGCAGCCGCCTCACGATGGCGGCGTAGTCGAGCGCATCGGCGAAGTCGCCGGTCCGGAACACTTCGTCCGAAGGCAGCCCAAGCTCGACGTCGAGGCGCACCGTCTGCCTCGCGTGCTTCTCCCACTCATAGATGCCAATGCGGGTCTCGACGCGGAGATCGTGAATGAAGATCGCGTTCATGCGCTTTGCTAGAATCGCCCCGCTCGCGTCGAAGGCCCCGCGACGCCCGCAACGGCGTGCTTCGGTTCGCGCGCATTGTTCGATGGTGCAGTCATTCTAACCGACGCCTTTGCCATGCTCGCCTCGCTCGCGTTCGTCATTGCCGCGTACCTGATGGGGTCGGTGTCGTTCGCGGTGGTGACGAGCAAGGCATTCGGCTTGCCGGATCCGCACAGTTACGGATCGAGGAATCCAGGCGCGACGAATGTGCTGCGCACCGGCAACAAGGCCGCGGCGGCGCTCACGGTGGCGGGCGACGGCATCAAGGGATTCGCCGCGGTCTTCCTCGCGCAGCAGCTTTCGAGCTCGTTCGGCGTCGCGCACTGGACGGTGCCGGCCGTCGCGCTCGCCGTCTTTGTAGGCCACGTCTTTCCCATCTTCCATCGCTTCGCGGGCGGCAAGGGCGTCGCCACGTCGGCAGGCATCATCTTCGCACTGTGCTGGCCGCTCGGCCTCGCACTCACCGCTCTGTGGCTCGTCATGGCGGTCGGATTCAAGATCAGCTCGCTCGCCGCTCTCTCGACCGCGGTGCTGGCCCCGATCGGCGCGTTTTTCGCGTTCGGCAACTCGGCGACCGCCTGGGCGCTCGTCGCGATTTCACTGCTTCTGTTCTGGCGGCACGAGTCGAACATCCGCCAGTTGCTCGCGGGCAGCGAGCGCACGATCGGGCGCTGACGGCCGGAATCCGCGGGCGGTCGGACGAAACGCTAGACGGCCGGCAGCGACGCGAGATCCCACCGCGGCAGTACCGAGAACGCGTAGTCCGAAGGCGCCTCCTGCGCGAGGCGCAGCGCGCCAACGAGCGCGATCATCGCGCCGTTGTCCGTGCAGAACTCGAGATCGGGGAAGAACACTTGCGCTCGCCGACGGGCCGCGGCAGTCGCGAGCCGCGTGCGCAACGCGCGATTCGCGCCGACGCCGCCAGCGACGACGAGGCGGGCGCATCCCGTGATGTCGAGCGCCGCCAGCGCTTTCGCGACGAGCACGTCGACGATCGCGCGCTCGAACTCGCGGGCGATGTCGGCGCGGCGGGCGTCGTCGAGCGCTCCCGCGTCGCTTTCGCGGCGTACGAGCAACAACGCAGCGGTCTTCAAGCCGCTGAAGCTCATGTCGAGATCGCCGCTCGCAAGCATGGGACGCGGCAACGACACTGCGCCGTCGCGTCCTTTTTCGGCGAGGCGCGCGAGCGCCGGCCCACCCGGATACGGCAGGCCGAGGATCTTTGCCGTCTTGTCGAAGGCTTCGCCCGCCGCATCGTCCTTGGTGTCGCCAAGCAGTCGGTACCGTCCGACGCCTTCGACTTCGAACAGTTGCGTGTGCCCGCCGGACACGAGCAGCGCCACGAACGGAAACTCGGGCTTTGGATTGGCGAGCAGCGGCGACAGCAGATGGCCCTCCATGTGATGGACGCCGATCACCGGCTTGCCGAGCGCGAAGCCAAGCGCGCTTGCAATGCTCGCGCCCACGAGAAGCGCGCCGGCGAGCCCGGGACCCCGCGTGTACGCGATGCCGTCCACGCCTTCGAGGGCGACAGCCGCCTCCGCGAGGACGCGCTGCGCAAGCGGCACCACGCGGCGGACGTGGTCCCGCGACGCGAGCTCCGGCACCACGCCGCCGTAGACCGTGTGCATCGCGACCTGCGAGTGCAGCGCGTGCGCGAGCAGGCCACGGCCCGTGTCGTACACGGCGAGGCCCGTTTCATCGCAGGAGGTTTCAATGCCGATGACGATCATGAAGTGCGCAGTCGAGCGGGGCCCGTCACGATACACGGCCGTCTGGCCAGACGCAGTTGCGGTGAAGTCGGCCAGCGGGTTATACTTGTGGATTGCCAAACGCCGGCTGGTCGCAAATGGTAAAAGCCGGGTGGTGAAACCGGCTAAAACCGAAGGGTAAACCGCCGGCCCAGGGAAACCAGGAATCCGCTACATGCCAAGTGTCCGCCTCCGCGATAACGAGCCGTTCGAAGTGGCGCTCCGCCGCTTCAAGCGCACGATCGAAAAAACCGGGCTGCTCACTGAGCTCCGAGCCCGCGAGTTCTACGAGAAGCCGACCGCCGAAAGAAAGCGCAAGCTCGCTGCCGCCGTCAAGCGTCACTACAAGCGCCTGCGGAGCCAGCAGCTCCCGCCCAAGCTTTTCTAAGCCGAGAGCAACGAGTCACCGAGGGGCGAAGCTACTTCGCCCCTTTTGTTTTGACGGAGCCCGCGATGCCCCTCAAGGCCATGATCGTCGACGACATGAAGGCCGCCATGCGCGCGAGGGAGACGGCGCGGCTGTCCACCATCCGGCTGCTCCTTGCTGCCATCAAGCAACGGGAAGTCGACGAGCGGATCGAGCTCACCGATGCCGACGTCCTCGCGGTCATCGACAAGATGATCAAGCAGCGCAGGGATTCGGTCACCCAGTTCGAAGCGGGCAACCGCGTCGACTTGGCCGCCGCCGAGCGGGCTGAGATCGCCGTTCTGGAGGGCTACCTGCCCGCGCGGCTCTCCGACGCGGAAGTGGACGCGGTGATCGACGAGGCCATCGCTGCTGCGGGTGCCGCGGGCATTTCGGCCATGGGCAAGGTCATGGCGGCCGTCAAGCCGAAGGTCGCCGGCCGAGCCGACATGAGCGCCGTTTCTGCCCGGATCAAGGCGAAGCTCGCGGGGTAACCGCCCTGCCCGCCCTGCATGCAGGACCGCGGCCACCGCTCCTGGCCCGCGTTTCGGATCACGCCGAGGCTCCATCAGCTGTGGTTCGGCCGCTTCGAAACTTCCGCCGAAATCACCCTTTCACCTTCGTTAGCGCCGCCTATAATGCAGAGACTCCCTGCCTGATGCCTTTCCCGGCGCGCTAGCGTGAATGTCGCCGGCGCGCCGTCTTCTATGCAAGAGCAGCGTCAAGCACATGATTCCTAACGATTTCATCCAGACGCTGCTGTCCCGTATCGACATCGTCGACATTGTCGATCGGTACGTCCCGCTCAAAAAAGCGGGCGCTAACTACCAGGCGTGTTGCCCGTTCCACAGCGAGAAAACGCCGTCGTTCACCGTGAGCCCGACCAAGCAGTTCTACCACTGCTTCGGGTGTGGCGCTCACGGCACCGCAATCGGCTTCCTGATCGAGCACGGGGGCAAGAGCTTCCCCGACGCCGTCGAGGAGCTCGCCCGCGAGGCCGGTCTCGTCGTGCCCCGCGTCGACCGGCCCGGCGAGGCTGACCGGCGCGAGCAGGCTTTCGACCTTACCGCTATCACACTGGAGGCGGCAAAGTTCTATCGTGGCCAATTGAAGGAGTCGGCGCACGCGATCGAATACCTCAAGTCGCGCGGCCTCACGGGGGCCGTTGCCGCGAGGTTCGGTATCGGCTACGCGCCGGATGCCTGGCAGCCGCTGGCAGCGGTGTTTCCCCGCTATGACGACCCGGCGCTCGAGACGGCCGGCCTCGTCATCGCGGGCGAAGCGGGCAAGCGCTACGACCGGTTCCGTGATCGCATCATGTTCCCCATCCACGACAGCCGGGGCCAGGTCATCGCATTCGGCGGTCGCGTTCTCGCCCAGGGCGAGCCCAAGTACCTCAACTCGTCGGAGACGCCGCTCTTTTCGAAGGGCCGCGAGCTCTACGGGCTGTTCCTCGCCCGAAACGCGATCCGCGAGGCGGGCGCCGTGGTCGTCGTCGAAGGCTACATGGACGTGGTGGCGCTCGCGCAGCATGGCGTGGACTATGCGGTCGCAACGCTCGGCACCTCCACGACGCCCACCCATGTGCAGAAACTTTTCCGCCAGAGCGACCGCGTGGTCTTCTGCTTCGATGGCGACGCGGCGGGGCGCAAGGCCGCGTGGCGCGCGCTCGAGAACGCCTTACCCGTTCTGGCGGACGGCAAGAGTGCCGCTTTCATGTTCCTGCCCGATGGGGAAGATCCCGACGACTTCGTGCGCCGGCGCGGCAAGGCCGCTTTCGAAGCGCTGGCCGCGGAGGCGATCCCCGCGTCCGAGTTCCTGTTGAACGAGCTTTGTGCCCAGCACCCTCCGGCCTCGGCAGAGGGCGCGGCGGCGTTAGTCACCGCTGCGCGACCTCACATCGCCGCCCTCTCGGCGCCGGTGCTGGCGTCGCTCTTGCAACGGCGGCTCGCCGAGCTCACGGGGCTGCCTGAAGCGGAGTTGCGCCGTCTTCTGGGAGTGCGATCGGCGATGAACCACGCGCGTGGCCCCGACGGACCGGTGTCCCCTTCGCAGCGCGACGCTGTGCAGCGGCCGTCGCGTCCACTGCAATTCGGCAAGCGGCGCGCGCCCTCGCTCGTGCGTGAACTCATCCAGGCTCTCCTGCTCCAACCAGAATTGGCGCGCTCGCGCAGCGGGAATGGCGCGCTGAGCGTGGGTTTTCCCGAGCCGAGAGGCGGAACGCCGGAGGAAGCCGCACTGTCCGAGCTCATCGCCTATTGCGTCGGCAGCGAGGGCCCGCTCACGACGGCCGGTGTGATGCAATATTTCGCCCAATCCCCACATGAGCCGCTCCTGGCGGCTGCGCTCGCGTCCGCCGAGGATCACGCGATCACGCCGGAGCTGGCGGCCGTCCACCTGTCGGACGGTGTCGCCCGTTATTGGCAGCGGGCCCACCGGGCCGGTTACCCGGGCACGCCGGACGACGCCCCGGCAACGGGGGAGGAGGCCGAGCGGCTTCGTCAACTGGAGATGGTTCGGCGCGCCGTGCCGACGGCGCACGGAAAAAGCACCCGCGATTCATAACCGGATGATATAATTTGAGGTTTTCCCCTTCGTCCCCATCTGGTACCGCAGCGCGCTTCGCCGCGCCGGTACCGAATCACTAGGATGACCATGGTCAAGAAGCCCGCTCGCAAATCGCCCGCCAAAACCAAGTCCCGCACGCCGGCGGCCAAGAAGCGCGCGAAGGCGGCGACTTCGTCGAAGCGCTCGCGGCATGCCGCGGTGACAAAGGCAGGCCCGAGGAAGTCGCCGCGCACGACCGCCAAGACGAAGAGCAGCAGCACGGCGAGGTCGGCCGCGAAGAAAAAGATCAAGAAGCCGGCGGCGAAGCCGCTGCGCAAATCCGCGCCTGCTCCCGCCAAGACGACCGCCGCCAAGACGACTGCCGCCAAGACGCCCCCGAAAACGCCCCCGCTCAAGGTCGTGCCCAAAGAGCCGAAGGTTCAGGCGAAGCTGCCGAAGGCCGCCCCTCCCGTTAAAGGCGCTGCGCCCGTCGCCGCTGCGCTGTCAAAGGGCGCTGGGCCGAAGGTGGTGGTCGCGCCGGCGCACAAGCCCACGACCGCAGGCGAGATTGCCGCGAAGATCGCCGGCAAGCGCGCGGCGGACGCCGCCAGCAAGAAAGGCAGAAATGGCAAGCACGCCGAGCTCGCGCCTCGCGTGCTCACTCCCGCCGACGTCGAGGCGCGCAAGCGGCGGCTGAAGTCGCTGATCGTGCTCGGCAAGGAGCGCGGCTATCTGACCTTCGCCGAGATCAACGACCACCTGCCTGATGACGTGCTCGACGCCGAGCAGATCGAAGGCATCGTCAGCATGATCGGCGACATGGGAATCCAGGTCTACGACGAGGCCCCCGACGCCGAAACGTTGCTCATGTCCGACGCCGCGCCGACGGCGCCGGCGGAAGACGTCGAGGAAGCGGCCGAGGCCGCCGTGTCGACGCTCGACTCCGAATTCGGCCGCACGACGGATCCGGTCCGCATGTACATGCGAGAGATGGGATCGGTCGAGCTCCTGACGCGCGAAGGCGAGATCGAGATCGCGAAGCGCATCGAGGAAGGCCTGAAGCACATGATCATGGCCATCTCGGCGTGCCCGATGACGGTGGCGCAGATCCTCGACCTCGCGACCAGGATCGAGAAGGACGAGCTCAAGATCGACGACCTCGTCGACGGCTTGATGGACTTCAACGAAGCGCTCGACGCGCTCGAGGAAGTCGACGACGAGGCCGAGGCCGGTGACGACGAAGGCGACGCCGGGGCGATCGCTGCCGAAAATCTCGAGCGGCTCAAGGTCGCGGCGCTCGCGCGCTTCGCGACGATCCGCAAGCTGCACGCGCGGATGCTCGTCGTGCTGCAGAAAGATGGCCACAAGGCGCCGAAGTACATCGAGCTGCAGAAGAAGGTGCAGAACGAGCTGATGCAGATCCGCTTCTCGGCGCGCCAGGTCGAGAAGCTCTGCGACAGCGTGCGCCACGAGGTCGACAACATCCGCCAGATCGAGCGCAAGATCCAGGATCTCGTCGTCAACAAGGGCGGCATGCCGCGTCCGGACTTCATCAAGAAGTTCCCGGAGAGCGAGACAAGCTTGCGCTGGATCGACCGCGAGGTCGCAGCGCACCACGGCTACAGCGAGCAGCTCGCCAAGTACCGCCAGGCCATCGTCGAGCAGCAGCAGAAGCTCCTCAACCTGCAGGCGCGCGTGATGATCCCCTTGAAGGATTTGAAGGAGATCAACAAGCAGATGTCGACCGGCGAGGCGAAAGCCCGCAAGGCGAAGCGCGAGATGACCGAGGCGAACCTGCGCCTCGTGATCTCGATCGCGAAGAAGTACACGAATCGCGGCCTGCAGTTCCTCGACCTCATCCAGGAAGGCAATATCGGCCTCATGAAGGCGGTCGACAAATTCGAATACCGCCGCGGCTACAAGTTCTCGACGTACGCGACGTGGTGGATCCGCCAGGCGATCACACGCTCCATCGCCGACCAGGCGAGGACGATCCGCATCCCGGTCCACATGATCGAGACGATCAACAAGATGAACCGGATCTCGCGGCAGATCCTGCAGGAGACCGGCCAGGAGCCCGACCCCGGCGTGCTCGCCGAAAAGATGGAGATGCCCGAGGAGAAGATCCGCAAGATCCTGAAGATCAGCAAGGAGCCGATCTCGATGGAAACGCCGATCGGCGACGACGACGACAGCCACCTCGGCGACTTCATCGAAGACCTGTCCACGGTCGCGCCGTCGGATGCAGCCGTCAACGCGAGCCTGCGCAACGTCTGCAAGGACGTGCTCGATACGCTGACCTCGCGCGAAGCGAAGGTGCTGCGGATGCGCTTCGGCATCGAGATGAACACCGACCACACGCTGGAAGAGGTCGGCAAGCAGTTCGACGTCACTCGCGAGCGCATCCGGCAGATAGAAGCGAAGGCGCTGCGCAAGCTGCGCCATCCGTCGCGGTCGGAAAAGCTTCGCAGCTTCCTGGAAGGCGAAGGCTGACGTTACGCGCCGTCCGGAACCACGACAAACGCCCCGACCATTCCGGGGCGTTTTCGTTTGCGGCTCTCCGCCGCCGCGCGCGGCTTACTTAAGCAACAGCACAGGCACTTTGCTTCGGGCGACGACGCCGGGGCCGACGGCCGCCGCCTTGTACGGCACCGGTGGATGTACGGAGAGAAGCATGAACGAAGGCGTTTCGCGGAAGTAGGGGAAGCTCTTGACGAGCGTCCCGAGCGCCGCGAGCGACTGCGGCGAGCCGTCGGTGGGAAAGCGGATCTTCATGGCAGCGTTGGGCGAAGAGCACCAAGTGCGTGAAGCAAAGGATCGTTAGTTTAGCCCAGACCGCGTTTGATTCTGGCGCGCCCTGTCTCGCGCGGGTGTGAAAGGTCGAGCACCACCGCGACGACCTCGGGATCGTCCGGATCGTCATGGGCGGCGAAGCCGAGCGACTCGGTGAATTGCAGCATCTTGCGGTTGCTGCGCAGCACGGACCCTGCGATCGTCGCAAGCCCGCGCGCACGTGCGCAGCCGACGAGCCGATCCATCAGCGCGCGCCCCACACCACGTTTCTGCCATGCATCGGCGATGACGATCGCGAACTCTGCCGATTCACGACCCGGATCCATCGTATAGCGCGCGATGCCGACGATTGCCCGTCCGCTCGCGGTCTCGTCGATCGCCACCAGCGCCATCTCCCGGTCGTAGTCCACTTGCGTGAAGCGCGCGAGCATTGCCGGCGAGAGCTCGTTCAATTGATAGAAGAAGCGGAAGTACCGCGTCTCTTCGGACAGCGACGCGACGAATGCCCGCTCGAGCGCCGCATCCTCCGGCCGGATCGGGCGCACGTGCAGCCGCTTTCCGTCGGGAAGCGTGACGTCGGTGACGAGCTCCACGGGATACGGGTGGATCGCCATGTGAGCGTAGGGCCGCGTTGCGACCCGGAAGCCCGGATCGATCACGCAGCGTGCCCGCGCGATCTCTACCGCTCCCGCCGCCACTTTCACCGAATGAAGCGCGAGCGTTCTCACCCACGGCACTGCGCACGCCAGCGCCGACACCTGCACCAGAACTTGGCTCAAGGCATCGGCCGCAGCCGCGAGCGCCGGCGCGTTGCGTTTGGCCGCGTGCGCCGGCAGGCCGTGAAGCAGGTCCCGAGCGAGGCGCAGGTTGAGCGGGGGCAAAAGGATGGCCACGTCGGTGCCACCGCCTGCACACTCCGTTCCGAAGGTGATCACGCGGCCAAAAACCGCATCGGTGCACACCCCGATGGCAACGCCCGCGACTGCGTCGAGGATCCGCTCTTTCGCGACGATCACCACTCCGCGTTTCCCGTGTGCCGTGGCGACATCGTGCATCGCCGCCCACGCGCGCGCCAGCATGCGGCTGTCGCGGACTGAAATCGCCGCGGCTTCCGACGAAGGCTCTGCCAGCGACGACTCGTCGCGCGTGAGCCGCAACGTGACGGGGAAGCCGAGGCGTCGCGCCGCGGCGGTCGCCTCGGCCAGCGTGTCCGCCGTTTGCAACGGCGGTACCGGGAGGCCGAACGCCGACAAGAGAGCATGCGATTCCATGTCCGTTAAAACGGTGCGCCGCGCGGTGTCGGCATCGATGCGCAAATGCTCGATCGCAGCAAGATCGGGTGCCCTGGGCTCGGGCTGCGAAGCAGGGACTTCGAGCAGCCACTCCTGATGCTGTCGGTAGGCGGCGAGGAAGGAAAACGCTTCCACCGCGTTTTCCGGCGTGTAGAAGTTCGCGACACCGCCCGCTTCGAGCGCGGCAGCGACTTCGCGGCGATCGACGGCACCGAGCCATGCGCCGAGCACGGGCTTCGTCGCTCGCGCTGCGACGGCCGCCACCGCACGAGCGGCGTCCGTGGCGCCGGTGATCGGCTGTGGCACATGCAGCACGACCACCGCGTTTACCTCCGGATCGGCGAGCGCCGCCTCGACGGCGCCGGCGATTCGCTCGGGCGGCGCATCGCCGCGAACGTCGATGGGGTTGCCGGTCGCTGCGCTCGGCCGCAGTACTTCCGCGAGTCGCTTCGTTGTCGCCGGCGCGAGCGTCGCGAGCATGATCCCGCGATCCGCAGCGCTGTCCGCAGCGAGCGTGCCGGGGCCGCCGCCGTTGCTCACGATCGCGAGCTGGTCACCACGTGAGGCCCGATGCATCGCGAGAATCCTGGCGGCCGCGAAGAGCTGGGTGTACGTCTTCACGCGCACCGTGCCGGCGCGCCTCATCGCGGCGTCGAACACGGCGTCGGGCGCAGGGGCATCGGCGGGCAGCAAGTCCATGGACCTTCCGGCGCGCAACACGACGACCGGCTTGCTCCGCGCCGCCGTGCGCAGCGCCGACATGAAGCGGCGGGCATCGCCGATAGCTTCGGCATAGAGCAGGATGCCGTCGGTGTCGGAATCGACGACCAGCGCGTCGAGCAACTCGCCGAAGCCGAGATCGATCGCGCCGCCAACTTCGGCGACCGTCGAGAAGCCGATGTGGACCGACGCCGCGAAATCGAGCATTGCGGCACATACAGCGCCGGATTGCGCGATCAGGGCAAGACGGCCCGACTCTGCGCGTGTGCTGCCGAGCGTCGCATTCAATCCGATCGCCGTCCGCATGACCCCAAACGAGTAGGGACCGAGCAAGCGCACGCCGCGCGTCGACGCAATCGTCTCGAGCGACGCGCTCCAGCGCCTCGCCTTCGCGGCTTCCGGCGGCGGAGCCGACATGATCACCGCCGCTTTCGCACCGACGCGCGCCGCGTCCTGCAGCACCGCGGGCACGACGCCCGCGGGAGTGGCGATGAGCGCAAGGTCGACCGGCCTGCCAACCGAAGAGAGCGATGCGTACGAGCGGCGCGTGAGCACGCGGCGATGATTGGGATTGACGGGGTAGATGGGGCCGGCGAACCCGCCGCCAAGCACGTTCTCGAACAGGATTCGTCCCATCGAGCCCGCCCTGCCCGACGCACCCACGACGGCAACCGATGCCGGTGTCAGCAGCGCGCGGAGGTAAGCGGATTTGTGCATCGCTTTGTGTGGGCGGCGAACGCGGCGCCGGCGCCCGGGAGTGTAGCGCGACGCTATAATTGGACCGCGATGCGGCGCTTGGGACGCCGCGGCACGCGACGCACTACGTCACCTCAAGCGAACGGCGGGCCCGTAGCTCAGTCGGTTAGAGCAGAGGACTCATAATCCTTTGGTCGCTGGTTCGAACCCAGCCGGGCCCACTATGAATCAATGGGTTGAATATCACTGGATGGACTTGGCAGCATCAATTTGGGCCTCATTGCCAGTTCATTGCCAGTTAGCGCGTGAGCTGCCAGGTTCGTCAGGCCGAGGGGCCGACACGGTAGCCGAGATACACGCGACGTACACGGCGCGACCGTGGAGCCGGTAACGGAGGCTGGCGCGTAGGTCACATGCTACGCCGACATTCCGTCTGACATGCTGGACTGGCACGTCAAGAAGTATGGGCTTTTCGGGGTCGCGTTCCGCCGCGGTCTGCTGATTGAATACGGCGCTCGCCCCGTGACCTATATCCCGTTCGCACAAACTGATATGTGGGGTGGACCAAATGGACGCGTAATGCTGGGCGATATCGAGAGCGTCTACACCTCAGGTGACGTCCACGTAGCCGGCGCATTCGATATCATCGCCGCAGCCTCGGCGGGCTACGCCGGTTCGATTCCGCAAGGCGCCTACGAACCGGCGTTCCAGACGGAGCGCGCGCCTTCGTGCGCGCCCTACCGTTCGTCAGTTCGTCCAAAATTGGCTGGTGAACGGCCACTGAGGTCTTTGCCGCGGTGCGTGAATGCCAGCTAAATACTTACTGTGAGTATTAGTGGTTGTCTGGCAATTACTGCCTTTTGGCGTGGGTCTGCGAACGGCGAGTCAATACCCTGTTGTCAATGGCGATGGACGGCTTTTGCCGTGTTTTGCAAATTTGCCAAGATGACATTTCTGCTCAGACGTCTACGATGAGTGCTGATGACGTGCATGCGCAATTCGTGACATGCGCGGGCCATCACACAACGCGCAGGAGTTTGGCCCATGTCAGATGTAAAGCACACCGACCGTGCAGGCTGGTCGATTGCATCGTATTGCGAAGCGTGCAACTTCTCTCGGGCAACGTTCTACAACTTACCCGAGGATAGGCGCCCACGCTCGCTGAAAATTGGCAAGCGGCACATCGTCATCGAGGCCCCTGCGGAGTTCCTCGCCCGCCTAGCGGCCAAGCAGAATGCCGCGTGAACTCCACGACGAAAGAAAACGACGGGGCGGCACCTGGCGGCTTACCTGAAACGTTCGGCATCGTGGAACGGGTCGGCGCCCGTCACGGTCAAGGCACGGCGTCGATGTTCTCGCTCGGCAGTCGACCGGCGTGATCGACGGCGTGCTGGCCGCGCTGCATATCCCGCACCAGACGATGTCGGTGGCGAAGTGGAAGCGATTGGCTGAATTGCCCGCCGAAAAGGGGCTTGTGCTGGCCGCAGCGCGCGTCGCCGGTGGCCGGAAGCCCCATTGGGGCCTGGTGAAGCATCACGGGCGCGCACAGGCGTTATTCCTGGCCTTGCTGGCGATGCGGCGGCACGGTGGTCGTTGATTCGCGAACAGGTTGAGCTGGCGGCGAGCGCGGGTCGGTGAGGCGTTGCGACAGCCAGCGGAGCAACCGATAATCGCCTTCCTTCGCGCCGGGGCGGCGCGCTACGTGGGGAGGATCGATATGGATGCGCTACTCATGAAGACGCTCGGCCGCACCTGGTGGCTCGTGCTGTTGCGCGGCATCGCCGCGATCGTCTTCGGCATCCTGGCTTGGACATGGCCGATTGCGACCGTAATCACGCTCGTCCTGTTCTGGGGCGCCTACGCGCTGATCGACGGGGTCGCCGCGCTCGTCGGCGGCTGGCAGGCGAAGGACAGTGGGAAGCCGATGTGGCCCATCGTGCTGATCGGCGTGGTCGGGATCGCCGCCGGGATCTTCACGTTCGTACAACCAGGCGTCACGGCGATCGCGCTCCTCTTGCTCATTGCCATCTGGGCCATCGCACACGGCGTATTTGAGATTACGGCCGCGATCCGCCTGCGGAAGGAGATCGAGAACGAGTGGCTGCTCATCCTCTCCGGCGTGCTGTCGGTGGCATTCGGCGCGCTGATGATCCTGAACCCCGGCGCCGGCGCGCTCGCTGTGCTGTGGATCCTCGGCGCCTTCTCGGTTGCCTACGGTGCGCTGCTCGTTGTGCTCGCCTTCAAGCTCAAGAAGCACGCCGGGACTGCCACGCCGGCAGTCGCGTAGCCGCTGCGATAGGGGTGACGCGCTCGTTCGGTATACCCGCCGGTTCAGCCGGCCCTGCACCAAGTTCACACCCAGCGGTCAGCGCTTCGGTGCTGCTTGATATGCGGCGAGCCTTGCGGTCAATACGAGCCCTATAAGGCACATCGCGCCTGTTGTCACCCAAGTCCATTGCCAGTCGCCCGCGCGCATCGCCACCCACGCCACCACGGGCGGACCAGCGAATTGACCGAGCGCGGACCATTGCTGCATCCATCCGATGGTGGTAGCGATCGTGCGTTCGTTGGGAGCAACGCGCAGCGCGGTGGCAAAAAGCGACGCTGGGATCAGCCCGCCGACCATCGAGAAACCAAACACGGCAACGTATCGAGCCCAATCCGGCAACGCGCCGCCGCCGCCGGCGAAGGCTGCGAATGAGCAGATGCCCATTGTCACGAACGCGATAGCGATTAGCGACGCCGGCCGCGCGCCGTGGTGCATCAAGCGACCCGCTGCGATGTTTCCGATCATGTTGGCCGCGGCGACAACCGCGGTCAGGACGCCGATGGCAACGACGGGTATGCCGGCGCGCAGATAGATCGTCGGCAGGAATCCGATAACCGCGATCCATTGGCCGGAGTACACGGCGAAGGTCATCGCCACCAACCAGGGCTCGGGCCGCGACAAGGTCGCGCGCAGACGCGCCGGCCAGCCGGGGACGGCATTTGAGGTATGCGCGCCAACCGATGCAGGAACGGCCTTCGCGACTGCGCCCGCCATCGCCACGGACAGCGCGGCGGTGCACCACCACCAAGTACGCCAGCCCAGGTACTCGATCCATACGGGCCCAACGAGCAAGCCGAGCGCAGCGCCAAAAGGCATATACGTGCCCCACAGGCCAAGCATCGAGTCGATGCGCCGCGGCGGTACGAGTTGGCGTAGCAGCGCAGGCCCCGGCAGCACGACGAGGAGGAATCCGAATCCTTCGACCGCACGGGACACAAGCAGCAGTTCCGAGGTATCGGCCCGCCCCCCGGCCGCGCTGGCGAGCGCTAGGATTGACAGGCCGACAATCACGCTCCGCCGCAGGCCCATGCTGTCGGCCCATGCGCCGAACGCGATGCCCCCGATCATGCCGGCGAGCTGCACCAGCGACAGCAGGAAGCCGGCCTGCACAAGCGATATGTTGAGTGCTTGCTGCAGCGTGCCGATGGCCGGAGGCAACTTTCCGACGTGCAGCGCCGCGCAGACGCCGGCCGCGATCACCATTAGCGGCGGCGACAGGCGCTCATCGGGGATCGACTCGAGAACGGACAACTGGTGTGTTGACGGATCTTTTGTACCGCTGCTCATTGTAACGAGCCGGGGCGGTCGCGTCCCCGCGCTGCCGCCCCGTGGAAAGCATCACCGACTGCATGGCTGGCGCAAGAACGCCGCCGGCCGGTACGTCCTGCGCGAGTGACCTGTCGTGAGGTGTCCAGCCAAAGTTTGAGGTGACGAATCACGCTAATTGCCGTAGACCACCGACCCACGCTCTTACTTGTCCGATAGAGGGCACCTGCAAGGCGCCTACCGCCTGCTCGTCTGGATCGAGGGCGCCTGCGACTGGGAGCTTAATCGCCGCGCCGGCCACGACTACGATTGCTGTCGCCCGAGGCTGCGATCGACCCGAGCGAGATGCGATGAGCATTGACGCCGCGATCGCTATGCGCGCGACGTTCGCCCAGGACTCACCGGCGGTGCGCGTGTTCTTGGATGCGCTGGTGGATTTGCTGACCGGGAGTGGGCAGAGGCAATAGCCTGCTTGCAGCGTCTCCCAGGGGATGACCGAATTCGGCCGAGGCTGTGTGAAAACACATTTCGATTTCGATTTCGGGGGTCTTCTTACCCCTCCGTGCGCGCAAAGAATCGAATACAGCGCGATCTGAGAG
>Ga0207691_10002645_pt1 | contig 17502 bp, 19 predicted proteins | sample KBSM13metaG_FD_184327 | JGI IMG/M metagenome (GOLD analysis project Ga0207691, IMG submission 184327) | Miscanthus rhizosphere microbial communities from Kellogg Biological Station, Michigan, USA - KBS M1-3 metaG (SPAdes) (version 2) | ecosystem: Host-associated > Plants > Roots > Rhizosphere >... | reverse complement strand
GAGGACCATCATCTCGAGGGTCCCCTGCAGCAGTTCGCCCGGCTCGTTCGCCATTTTCCGGCCCTCTCCTTCAGATTATCTGAAGGTGAGACAGGCGAATGGGCGAAAGGGTTCGGGGCTGGTTTGGGGCCGGCATCGCGATCGGTCTCACCGGTAGCACGTCGTGAGTTCTCGGTCGTCGGTCATCAGTTTTCAGTCCCGCCTGGCGAACGGCTACGAGCCGCCATCGCTGCGTCAGTCCTGCTGACGAATCGACTGATGACCGACCACTCACGCACTCATTATTCAGGACTGGACTGGGACCGGGCAGTTCAGGCAAGCAGCAGGCAGCGCGGAGGTCGCCGGGCGTTAATAGCAGCAGCGGGCAGCGTGCGGCCGCAGCATGCAGCCGTCGGCGGATCTTCCCAGCGCGCAGCCGCGTGCAGCAGCTAGTCAGGCGCTAGGGCGTGCATCCTCGATCAGCCGACGTACCGCAGCGCGACTCACCTTCCCCGCCGCATTTCTGGGAAGGTCGCTCACGAAGTGAACCGCCTTCGGCGCCTTCACCGACCCGAGCTCCGTCTTCACGAACGCGATCAGCTCCGCAGCATTCACCAGAACGCCGGGCACCAGCTTCACGGCGGCGTGCACAGCCTCGCCCCACTTCTCGTCAGCGACGCCGAACGCGCTGCACTCCGCGACCGCGGGATGCTTCGCCAGCGCAGCCTCGACATCGCCCGGAAAGACCTTGAACCCACCGCTGTTGATCACCTCGCGCAGTCGCCCGCGAATGAACACGTAGCCGCGTTCGTCGATGAGACCGAGGTCGCCGGTGTGCAGCCAGCCGTTCACGACCACCTCGGCGGTCATGTCGGGGCGGTCGAGATAACCGTTCATGACGAGTGGGCCACGGACCACGATCTCCCCGATCTCGCCGTTAGGCAGCAACTCGCCCGACGTGCTCATGATCGCCACCTCCGCCACCGAGGATGGCCGCCCCACCGACGCGAGATTCTCGTCGCGCGCGAGCTCCGTCGCGCGCATGGCTGTCACGATCTGCGGCGCTTCCACCTGGCCGTAGGCCGTCTCGATCACCGGCCCGAAGACCCGCTGCGCCTCGCGAATCTGCTCCGGCCGCATGGGCGCGGCTGAGTAGATCACGTGACGAAGGCGCGTGTAGTTCCGCCCATAGACGGAGGCGTCGTTGAGCATCCCGTACACGAGCGTCGGCGGCGCATACATCGTAGTGATTCCGTGCGTCTCAATAGCGTCCAGCACGCGCGGCGGCTTCGGATCCTCGACCAGAACGTGTGATCCACCCACGGCGAGGATGGGTAGCACGAAACACGACGCCCCGTGCGTGAGCGGCGCGGCGATGAGATTGACGTCGCCCGCGTCGAGCTCGAATGCGCCGAGGATTCCGTCTACCTGCGCGTCGAGGCACCGCACCGATTGCACGACCGGCTTCGGCGCGCCAGTGCTACCGCCGCTGAACTTGATGATCTGTGCGTCGCCCTCCGCGCGATCAACCACGGCCGGTCGTCGGCCGTGCCAGTCGGCGATGAGCCGCCTAACGCTGTTCACTCCCTCGCCCGGCGAACGCTCTGTCTTCGCCAGGATCACTGGCGCGTCGGTCGGCGTGAAGCGATCGACGCTCGATTCGTCCGCGATGATCAGCGTCGGACGCGTCGCGGCGATCATCCGATCGAGGTCCGCCCGCGCATTGGTCGGCGCGAGCGGCACCCACACCTTGCCGGCCGCGTACGTCGCGAGCAACGCCAACAGGTGCTCCACCGTGTTCCGGGCGCAGATGCCCACTCGGCTCCCATCCACCGGATCCATCGACTGGAGCGCGACGGCGAGCGCCTCGACCGAAGCTACCAGACTCGCGTACGAGAGCGGCTCACCCGGCCCGGCGATGGCGACCGCGTTAGGCGCGCGGTCGCGGCCGCGATACAGGTGGTCGATCGGCCGTATCACGGCGGGCACGGCCGCTACAGGTACCGCTCCCTGAGCAGGATAGTGTGGTGACTGACGTGCCCGGCCGTGATGTACGCGAGCGCGCGCACCGAGAACGGATTGCCGCTCGCAACGCCACGACGCGTCCAGACGTCGTCGCGCAGATGCTTGAAGAACGCCAGCGATGCCGCGCGAACAGCGCGGAACTCATCGATGTGTTGACGCCAGGGTCGCTCGTCCGCGTACGCTCCGGCGAGCGCGACGTCCTGGTCGAAGCTCGGTAATGCCGGCTCGAGGCCGCGGGCGAACCACATGGCGCGGAACACGAACAGTCGCTCTGTATCGTTGAGGTGGCTCACCACCTCGCGAATGCTCCACTTCCCCGGTGCGTAGCGATACAGCGACTGTTCGTCGGAGATCCCCTCGAGCAGCTTCACCGTCGCGGGAAGCTGGTCTTCGAGCAAGCGGAGCACGTCGGCATCGGGCGGCACCCGATCGACATACGTGAAGTAGTAGTCGGCAGCTTCCGTTCGGTCGGGCCGAGTCAGCATCGTCGTCATATGAGTTCCCGTGCAGAGGCGGTGTCGACTGAAAATGCCGTGGTCAGAACACACCACGCAATGTTACTCGCGGTGTCAGCGGGAACCTTGCTGGACGCGCCGCTGAGGCTTTACATCACCCCATGAGCTCTCCCATCCTCGGGCTGCATCACGTTACGGCGACGGTCACGGACGCGCAGGAAGACCTCGACTTCAGCGTCGACGCGCTCGGCCTGCGTCTCGTGAAGAAGACCGTCAACTTCGACAACCACTTCGTCTACCATTTCTACTACGGCGACGAGGTCGGCCATCCCGGAACGATCTGGACGACCTTTCCCTACAAGGGCCGAGGCGTGCCGCCGGGCGTCAAAGGCGCGGGCCAGATCACGGTAACGTCGTTCTCCGTGCCTGCGGGTTCACTCGACGTCTGGAAGACGCGCCTTCGCGGGCGCGGCCACACGGTGACGGACGCCCCGCCAAGATTCGGGGAAGAGTCGATTGTGATCACGGATCCATCCGGCCTCTTCATCGAGCTCGTGGCGAACAACCAGGATACGCGTGTTCCTTGGACCGCCGGCGGTGTAGACGCGACGTCTGCCGTACGGGGCCTCCACAGCGTGTCGCTCGAGGTCCGCGAGCCGCGCCGGACCGTGGAGTTCATGCGCGACATGCTCGGCTTCGAGGTCGTGAACGAGATGGAGGGCCGCATCCGCGTCGCCGTCAATGGTGACGGCCCAGGCAAGGTGATGGACATTGTGCATGCGGGCGATTCGGGGTGGGCGAAGAACGGGCTCGGCACCGTGCACCACGTCGCGATGGCCATTGGCACCGAGGATGAGCAACTGAAACTGCGTAACGAGCTGGTCGGACACGCGCAGGTCACCCCCGTGCGCGACCGGCAGTACTTTCAGTCGATTTACTTCCGCGAGCCGGGCGGCGTGTTGTTCGAGGTGGCGACGGTCGCGCCCGGGTTCCCGGTCGACGAGCCGGTGGCGGAGCTGGGACGCGGCCTCAAGCTGCCGCCGTGGGAAGAACCGAACAGGACCGAGATCGAAGCGCAGCTGCCTAACGTCCGCTACTGACCGGAGATTTTCGCCAATGCAACCTCATGCCGGTCAGCGTGTCATGCACGCCGGCGCCCCGCTGGAGACCGCACGTGCCGCCATGATCATGATTCACGGGCGGAATGCCGGCCCCGCGAACATCCTCGAGCTTTCGGGGGTCCTGGACCGCCCCGACTTTGCGTACTTGGCGCCGGCAGCGGCTGGTGGGACCTGGTACCCGAACAGCTTCATGGCGCCACGCGAGCAGAACGAGCCGGGAATCTCGTCGGGCCTGTTCGTGATCGAGTCGCTCGTGAGCGGTCTCATCGAGCGCGGGATTCCCGCCGAGCGGATCATGCTGCTCGGGTTTTCCCAGGGCGCATGCCTAACGTCTGAATTCTCGATCCGCCACCCGCGACGCTACGGCGGCGTCATGGCCCTGAGCGGTGGGTTGATCGGTCCGCCAGGAACGACGTGGGATGACGTCACCACATCACTCGACGGCACTCCGGTGTTCCTCGGCTGCAGCGACGTCGACCCGCACATTCCGGCGAGTCGGGTGCTCGAGAGCGAGACGGTCTTCCGCCGCCTGGGTGCAACTGTGACGCGAAAGCTCTACCCGGGGATGGGACACACCGTCAGCGGCGACGAAATCGAGATTGTACAGGATACTATGGGTCAAGTGCTGCATGCTGATTGAGCCGCACCTTGCTGCTTGCGCGTCGCTCGGGCGGCTCGCAGCGCGCTGCCACCAGCGGCTCCATGCAGCATGGGCTGCATGCGGCTTGCAGCTCCACGTAGCACGCGGCCGCTGTTGGTAGCACACAGCGAGTGGCCGATGCGACGTGCAAGCAGCACCGTGCCCGAACACGCAGCGATACCGGTCAGCGATACCCCAGCCGCTCATCGAGCGGGACGCGACTCGGCATGAACGTGCCAGTGCCGCGCGCGATCTCCTTGCCGTCGCCATCGACGAGCACGCCCTCGCCAATGATCAGCCGACTCGTCCGGCTGACGACCGTGCCGCGCGCGGTCATCACGCCGGCGGCGATCGGACGCAGAAAGTAGATGTTGAGCGACGCCGTGAGCACGAAAACGTCGTCCACGAGCGAGCTCGCCGCGAAGAACGTCGCGTCATCGAGAAGCTTGAAGTATACGCTTCCGTGTACGGCGTTCGCCGCGTGAAAGAAGTCCCGCCTGACTCACCCACGCCCGCTATCCAGGCGCGCCCATCCTGCCCATCTTGTCCATCCTGTCGCGCAGTTCACATATCCGGACATTGACCCGCCGTTCGCGAGGATCCAGGGTGGAACGCTGTCGTAACCGCGGGTCGAACCGATGAGCATCGTGCGCGTTACGAGGCTCGTCCTCGGAATCAGCGTTGTTTTCCTGGCCTGGGCGTGCAACTCGCCACAGCGCTCGGCCGCTCCGAACACCGGCACGGCGCGCGACTCCGCCGAACAGGTGATGTTCGGTGCGCGCTCGGTGCTCGCCTCGAACGGCCTGCGCCGCGGGGAGATCGGTGGCGACACGGTCATGTCGTTCGACGCCTTGACGCGCTTCGAGTTCCGTGGCTTCCGCGCGCAGTTCACGACGACGTTAGGCAGGCCGCTGAGCAGTCTTACCGCGCCGAGCGGCACCTATCATGTGAACCGCGCGGTGGTCGACGCACATGGCCGCGTGGCGATCACGTCAGACACGACGCGCCGTCGTATCGACGGCGTCGCCGTCCGCTACGACGTGTCCACGAATCGTCTGACGAGCGACAGCCCCTTCGTCGCGATGTCGGGCACGCGGAAGCTCAGCGGCATCGGGTTCACGACGGACCCCGGCCTCTTCACCGTGAAGTGCCTCCAGCGCTGCACCGGAGCGCTCGGCCCCTGACTCTCATGCCTCGACTCGCACTGCGTGTTTCGCTTGTTGCTCTGATCATCGCATCCGGGTCTCTCGGCGCGCAGACACCGGCGCCACCAGGCACTGCGGCCGAGCCGCCCAGGCAGACCGAGGCCGACGCCTACACCCGATACGAGCTGCTGGCGCCAGGGTCGGCCAAGTTCCGGATCATCTACGAGGTCTCAGCGACGACGGCGGGCGCCCGCTACTACTTCAATCCCATTCGCCGAGGAAGCGTCGCGAGTGACGAGCGGGTGACCGATCGTGCGACCGGAGCGCCCCTCCGATTCGATGTGGTGAATGGCACTGTCGCACGCGCCGCGGGCGTTCGCGGCGCCGACTCGACGCAGGACTACATCCGCGTCGCGCTCGCGCGCCCGGTTCCCGCCGACGGCGGCGAGGCCCGCGTCCTGATCGACAAGACGTACGAGGATGCGAAGAGCTACTTCCTCGACGGCAGCGACATCGTCTTCAACCGACCGCTCGGCATCAAGCGCAACGCGGTGGTGCTGCCTAACGGCTACGAGCTCGTGGCCTGCAACTACCCGTCGCAGATCCTTCAGGAAGCGGACGGCCGGATCAAGGTCACGTTCTGGAACGTCACGCCGGCCGAAGCACCGCTGGTGCTCCGCGCGAGAAAGGCGCCGAAGCTCGGCCCCGCGAAGTCGAGTGTGGATGCCTCACGACTGGTCGAACGCGCGTATCAGAACCGCGAGATCGTGTACTTCCTGCAGCAGCCGGAGACACACGCGTTCGATCTGTATCACGACTACACGGAGACGCGGCCCGGCGTGAGCACCTATCTCAATGTCGTGCGCGCGGGCAGTACGGTGTCGAAGCCGTCGGCGCGGAATCTCGATACGGGTGAGATGCTCCCACATGAGGTGCTGGTCGGCGACGCGATCACGAAGGCGAAGCTCGACGTGCAGGATGTCACGCCGACGACCGAAGTCGTGGTGTTCCGCTTCCCCGCGGTGAAGGCGGGGGAGTCGATCCGCTTGCGAATGTTCGAGACGTACACGGACACGGCACGCTACAAGCTGTCGGGCGATGAGCTCGTGTGGGATCGCGGATTCGGTCGTCCGGCGAATGCCGTCGTGCTGCCGGCGGGCTGGGTGCTGACGAACAGTTCGATCACCACGACGGTCAGCACGTTGCCGGATGGGCGGATACGGCTGGACTTCCTCAATCCACGCCCTGACGAGATTCAGGTTCTGATAACTGCTCGTCGAAGATAGCGTTGTCATTCCGAGCGGAGGCCGCAGGCCGCGGGTGCCCTCTGGGCGCATGAGGAATCGCGATCATACGGGCAGAGCGGCCCCTCTGTGAGGACAATCGCGATTCCTCGACTCGCTGCCGCTCGCTCGGAATGACAACCTGCTCGGAATGACACGGAGGACTTGTCTCCGCGCGATCGTCACGGCAAATCCAGGTGCGTCACTCAACTCAGCAGCCCCGTTTCGCGGAGGTATCGGATGTCGAAGAAGATTCTGATGCTCGTCGGCGACTTCGTCGAGGATTACGAAGTCATGGTCCCGTTCCAGTCGGCGCTCGGCACCCGCGTCGAGCACGACGCCCTGGCTTCGGTCTGACGCGATGATCGACGTGCAGCGCGTACCGAGCGGCCTCGCCGATCTCGTCGCCCGGCAGCAGATCACCGACTGCATCGTCCGGTTGTTCGAGTATACGGATACTCGCGACTGGGACGGCATACGCACCTGTCTGACGGACACCGTGGACTTCGACATGACATCGGTTGCGGGCGGCGAGCCCGCGACGGTGTCAGCCGAGCAGATCATTGCCGGCTGGAAGGAGGGCCTTGCCCCGATCGAGTTCCTGCATCATCAGGCGGGAAACTTTCAGATCACCGTACGTGGCCGTGAGGCGGACGCGTCCTGTTACGGTATCGCAATGCACTACCGTCGTACCCCGTCAGGGCGGAACACGAGGACGTTCGTCGGAACGTACGACTTCACGCTCGTGAGCTCACCCAACGAACAGTGGCGCATCACGGCGTTCCGCTTCAACCTCAAGTTCATCGATGGGAACGCCGACCTGACGTGATGGCGCGGTGGCTGCTTCTTGCTTGCACGTCGCTCGCGTTCGCTTCCGCGACTGGCAGCGCACAGCAGCCAGCGTGTGATGTCTTCTGCCACTCGCAGCTCGCAGAACGTGCAGCCGCGGCTGGCGACTTCGCCGGCTACGCAGCACACGTGCGGGAAGTCGCAGTGCGTGCGCCGAGTCATCCGGGCGTCGTGTACGCCCAGGCGCGCGCCTTCGCACGCTCCGGCGCCCCAGATTCCGCTATCGCCGCGCTCGCGCGACTCGGGCGCATGGGCGACACGCGTGACCCTAACGCGGACTCCGTGTTCGCCCCGTTGCGAGCGCGTCCTGGCTTCGTGAGCGCGCGGAATCGGCTGCTCTCCAACCGGCTGCCGATTCTCGACGGGAGAGTCGCGTTCGAGATCGCGGACCCTGACCTCGTCCCGGAGGCGCTCGCGTTCGACAGCACGCGCGGCCGATTTCTCGTCGGGAGTCTCGCCAGGCGTGTCGTTTCAGCTGTCGCGCCTAACGGCGCCGTCACGCCGTACATCGCCCACGCGCCGAACATGCTCCGCGTCGTCGGTATTCACATCGATGCCGCGCGCGGGCGTCTATGGTTCGCGACGTGGGCGCCGGACTCGACGCATCGCGATTCCACCGAGCCACCGAGCCTAACGCGCCTCTTTCTCGCCGAGCTCGCGACAGGCAGGATCATCAAGTCGTGGACGCCGGACGGTGGCAGGCCCGGGCACTTGCTGAACGACTTCGTTGTCATGCGCGACGGAAGTCTCTATCTCACGGACACCGAAAAGGGCTCGATCTACCGCCTGCGCTCTCCTGACGACACGCTCGAGCTATTCGTGCAGCCTCCGCTCGATCGATATACGAGTGCGAATGGCATCACGGTGCATCCCGACGAACGCGCGCTCTACGTGGCGTTCCTCGAAGGCATCGCGCGGCTGGACCTGACGACCCGGGAGCTCACGCTTGTGCCGTCGCCCGACTCGGTGAGCACCGCGTCCGTCGATGGGTTGTACTGGTACGGCAACGGCCTCATCGCCGTCCAGGGAATCCCGACGCTCGCACGCGTCGTCAGGTACGGTGTATCTGCCGACGGGAGCCGGATCACGTCGGGCGCGGTGATCGAACGCGGGCTACCGGTCGTGCAGCAGCCGACGACGGGGGTCCTCGTCGGACCTCGCTTCTACTACATCGCGAACAGCCAGTATGGGCGCCTCGACGATCGTAGCGGCCGGCTCGCTCCACAAACGCGACCGCCGACACGGACTGCAGTGCGGGTCATCGATCTGCGCCCATAGAGGCCGTAGGAAGGAGGCCTTAGGAAGGAGGTTGTCATCCCGAGCGCGGGAGCCCGCGCAGCGGGCAGATGAGGGATCTTCGGTGAAGTACTCGTGGCCAGGCTAGCCACGCTGACGTTGGAGAAGATCCCTCGCGGATGCTCGGGATGACAACGCTTTCTGCGCCATCCGCCGTCCGCCCTCCTCCTTCCTAAGGCCTCCTTCCTCAGGCCTTCCTCAGGCCTCTGCGAACGACGCCAGATCCGGACGAAGGCACGCAGCGCCGCCGAGATATACGGCCTGCAGCCGCCGCCCATCGGCGACGCTCACGTGCAGCATCACGCGCACGCACCGCGCGAGCATACCGTCAGTCTCGAACTCGGCCACTCCCATCAGCGGCACGTCCGTCCAGCCTAACGTGCGAGCCGACGTGGCCGGGTTGCGACTGCGGAGGTCGGGCGTCGCGGAGAAGATGGCGCTCACGATGTCCCGTGAGTCGATCGCATTGGCGTCCGTGAGCTGTTCGAGCAGCTCACGCACGGCGGCGTCAATCGCGGCCGGCGTGTCGGCATCCACCGTCACAGCGCCGCGGACGGCGCGCATCCGCGGTGCGCCTGTGGTTGGGTGCTCGAGGCGAGACGTCACCAACGCACTCCGTCCTGCGCCTTGACCACCACGAACCGCGTGGCGTTCTCCGGATTGTCCTGCACCCCCTCGGCGATCACGACCAATCCATACAACTGTGCGACCGCCGCGCCGGCGATCACCGCCAGCGACGCAGCGCCCGCAGACTGGTATGGTTCGAACCACGGTGCCGCGCCGTTTCGCGGCAACCGAGTCCGGATGCCTAACGTCGAAAGCTCGCGCGCGGCGCCGGCGGTGTCATGCGCCACGCAGGGCTGCAGCGAACGCGGCGCCCCGAACAGCCGGCGACACTGCGCGAGCGCCGTCGGATGACTGCCGACGTAACGCACCGTCGCGAACGACGCGCCAGGCAGCCCGAGCAGACAGTGCACGACCGGGACAACGAGCTCGGAGACCGTCTCCAGACGCGACGCGTGATGCGCCAGCAACACGGTCGTGTCCTTGATGTCCCCAATCGTCGAATTCCAGACGGGGATCACCGCGAAGTCCGCCCGGCCGCGTCCGAGCTGACCGAGGGCCTCGGCGAACGTCGGCGCACCTAACGCCGTCGCGTTGCCGCGCCACTCCTGCGCGATCGCCATCTCGCCGTACGCGCCAGGCTCACCCTGATACGCGACGCGCGGCGCGGTCGCGACTCGCATCTCGCTCCCGCGCACGCTCATGCGCACACTCGCAGCGCCGAGTGCGAGCCACTCTCGACGAGCCGCGATGAGTCGTGCGCGTCGAGCGGGAGCCCGATCGGAATCTGGAGCTGACGGCCACACACCTCCGCCAGCGGCGCGAGCATGCGCATCATGTCAGCGAACGCCTCCGGCGTCAGCGACTGCGCCCCGTCCGAGAGCGCGCTCGCCGGATCTGGATGCACTTCGACGATCAACCCGTCCGCGCCGACCGCAACCGCCGCCGCGGCGAGCGCGGGCACGAGATCGGCGCGGCCCGCGGCGTGACTCGGGTCGACGATCACCGGCAGGTGCGTCTCACGCTTCAGGACGGGGATGGCCGAGATGTCGAGCGTGTTGCGCGTGGATGTCTCGAAGGTGCGGATGCCGCGCTCGCACAGAATCACTCGCGGGTTCCCATGCGCCATGATGTGCTCGGCCGCCAGTAAGAGCTCGGTCACCGTCGCCGACATGCCGCGCTTGAGCAGTACCGGAGTGCCTCGCTCGCCAACGGCCGCGAGCAGCGAGAAGTTCTGCATGTTCCGCGCGCCGATCTGGATGAGGTCAGCAACCGCATCGACGGCGTCGATGTCCCGGGCGTCCATCAGCTCCGTCACGATTGGTAACCCGGTCACCTCGCGTGCCTCGGCCAACATCTCCAGCGCGGCGGCGCCGAGTCCGCGGAATGCATACGGAGAGGTTCGGGGCTTGAATGCGCCTCCGCGCAGGAGACGCGCGCCGGACGCGCGCACGACCGCCGCGGACCGGAGCAGCATCTCGCGCCCCTCGACCGAGCACGGTCCGGCAATGACGGTGAATGCCGGACCGCCGACAGCCTCGTCCGCGATGCGAATGATCGTCGCGGCCTGGGTCGGGGTGGTTCGGGCGGTGAGTCGGGTCTCCAGCATCACAGGCTCCTTGTCCGGCAAAGGCGGAAATAAAAAAAGAGCCCCCGAGGATCTCGGGAGCTCGTCGCAGGCAGTGCGGGTGTTCTGAGTCTAGATCGTGCGCGCGCGCCTGTAGCTCCCGGAGGTTTTCCAGTAGCTAAAATAGTAATAGGTGGCGGCGGCGCGGTTGGACATCGTCCAGCACCTTAACGGCCCAGCCCACCTCCGCGCAAGGCAATTCTCTCAAGCGCAGATTGAATCTTGCTATTTACGACCGATCGGTCGTATTGTTTTGGCATGTCCAAGGGGACCATCACGCGCAGTCGCATCGTCGAAACCGCTCTTCGCGCCGCCAGCGTTGACGGCATCGAAGGCATCACGCTCGGCAAAGTCGCTGCGGATGTCGGCATGTCCAAAAGCGGGCTCTTCGCGCACTTCGACTCCAAGGAGGCGCTGCAGGTCGACGTTCTGAACGCCGCGGCGGAGAAGTTCACGCAGGTCGTCGTCGCACCCGCGCTCGCGGCGCCTCGCGGTGAACCGCGGCTGCGCGCGTTGTTCGAGCACTGGCTGCAGTGGGAGCAGCATGAAAGCCTTCCCGGCGGGTGCGTTTTCATGCACGCGGCCGCGGAGCTCGACGACCGCCCGGGCCCGGCGCGCGACGCCCTCGTCGTGCAACAACAGCGGTGGCTCGAGATGCTCGCGAGGTCGGTGCGCCTGACGATAGAAGCCGGACATTTTCGGTCGGATGTCGACCCGGACCTGTTCGCCTTTCAGCTGTTCGGCGTCGTGCTCAGCTACTACCACTGCGCGCGCCTACTTCGCGACCCCTTGGCGAAGACCCGCGCGATCGGCGCGTTCGACGTTCTGGTCGCGGGCGCTCGAAGCTCGACTCACACTTGATCCCGGTCCTGTCCTCATGAGCCGCACAATAAAAAGCACGACCGATCGCGCTGTTCCCGCGAGCCTCAGAGCGCTTCGACTCTGGTTCGCCCTTGAATCACGCGTTGCGCCGGAATCCGCTGAGCGACGTGCGGCGAAGATGTTTGTGACACCACCGCGCCAGAAGCGGGCTACATCGAGCCACAAAGCAGCCATTGATGATATCGGCCACGGCCGCATCCGAACCTTGGACATTCGAGTGCGAGGCGGCTCGCTTCAGGTGCCAGCATCCGTGATAGGCGACGGACCGACGGTCATGCTGCTCCACGGGTGGGGCGGTTCTGCGTCCGACATGATGCCGCTCGCGCGCGCGTTCGCACGCGCCGGCCATCGCGCGATCGTCTTCGACATGCCGGGACACGGGCAGTCGCCCGGTCGCGAGAGCTCGCTGGTCGATTTCCTCCGCGCGATCGACGCGGTGTGCGGTGCGCTTGGAGCACCGGAGGTGGTCGTGGGTCATTCGTTCGGTGGCGCGGCGGCTGTCCTCGCGATCACGGAGCTCGCCCTTCCAGTGCGGGGCGCGGTGCTCTTCTCGCCGGCACCCGGACCGGCGTATTACGTCGATCGGTTCAGCCGAGCGATCGGGCTTCCCGCGGAGCGTGCGTTGGGGATGATGCGGCGGGTGGTCGAGCGCGTGGGTCGGTCGGTCGAATCGCTCGACGCGCTCGTCGCGGCGCGCAAGACCGACGTGCCCGCGATCATCTTCCACGACCCGGCGGACCGCGAGGTCCCGTTCACGTTCGCGACGCAGTTGGCCGACGCGTGGACAGGCAGTCGGCTGGTTCCGGCGCCATCGCTCGGTCACAAGCGCATCCTGCGTGACCCGGAGACGATCGCCGCAGCCGTCGACTTCGCCGGCTGTCATTCCGAGCGGGTTGTCATTCCGAGCGAGCGTAGCGAGTCGAGGAATCGAGAGTGTACTCGGTAGAGGGCTCTCTGTCCGGACGGTCGCGATTCCTCGACTGCGGCCTTCGGCCTCCGCTCGGAATGACAACCCGCGCCTAACGAACCACTCACCGCGTAGCGCGACCGGTTGCTGCGTCCGGGGCGCCGTTTGCTGCCGACGCTCGCCTGTGCACCCGACCGTTCGATAGCTTCTCGACGTGAAGATCGGTCGACTCTGGCTCGTGATCGCCGCCGCCTGCGTTGTGCCGGCCGTCCTCGACGGTGGGCTCACGTACGTCCAGGGCGTGCTCGCCGGCAGGCCGACGAGCTGGCAGGAGGTGTTCTGGCAGGCGAACGAGTGGCTCATCCTCGGCGCACTCACGCCGCTGGTGTACTGGCTCGCGCGGCGGTTCCCGCTTCGTCCGCCCATCGTCGGACGCAATCTGCTCGCGCACGCCGGCGGCGCGCTGCTGCTCTGCATCGGGTGGGCGAGTGCCGGCGCGTCGCTCCGGTGGGTGCTCGGCATTGGCCCATCCCAGATCACGAAGACGCAGCATCTCACGAACTGGCTGCTCACGACGATCCCGTGGGGCACGTTCATGTACTTCACGATCCTCGGCTGCATGTACGCCTTCACGTATTTCGTGGAGGCGACGGAGCGCGAGGCGCAGACCGCGCGGCTCGCGGCGCAGGTCGCGGAAGCCCGCCTGAGCGCGCTCCGGACGCAGCTGCATCCACACTTCCTGTTCAACAGTCTGAACGCCATCACCGTGCTGGTGCGCGATCAGGACACGGTCGCGGCCGGGCGCATGCTCGATCTCCTGAGCGACGTACTGCGCCAGGTCCTGCGCAGCGACAAGGCGCACGAGGTCTCGCTCGACTCGGAGCTTCGCTTTCTCGAGCGCTACCTGGCGATCGAGCAGGTGCGCTTTTCCGATCGTCTTCGGGTGCGCTTCGACGTAGAAGACGATCTGCTCGACGCCGCCGTGCCCGAATTCCTCCTGCAGCCCATCGTCGAGAACGCGCTCCGACACGGCATCTCGAAGCGAGCCGAAGGTGGCTCGGTGCAGATCTCGGCGCGACGGGAGGGGAACTCCCTCGTGCTGTGCGTGAGTGACGATGGCGCTGGCCTCGCCGCACCGCCGAGCGCGCATCATGATGCACCGGGCAATGGACTCGGCCTGGCGAACGTCCGTGAGCGCCTAACGACAATGTACGGGACGCACGCACGGCTCGAGTTGCTCCCTCGCTCGGAGGATGAAGGCGGAGGTACACTGGTCCAGCTGACGCTGCCATTCCGTAGTGCCGCCGGCGCGGCGAAGGTGGTGGCGGCCGAGTCCCCGGTCCCCAATCTCCGGTCCCCAGGACGATGATTCGTGCGCTCATCGTCGACGACGAGCCGCTCGCGCGTCGTGGGATCCGGCAGCTGCTAGAGCCGTGTGAGGACGTCGACATCGTTGGCGAGTGTCGGAACGGGCGCGAAGCGTTGACGGCGCTCGAGACACTCGCGCCGGATCTCGTCTTTCTCGACGTGCAGATGCCGGAGCTCGACGGGTTCGAGGTCGTACGCGCGCGTGGCGCGGCGCGGATGCCGCACGTCGTCTTCGTGACGGCGTACGATGAGTTCGCGGTGCGCGCGTTCGAGACGCACGCGCTGGACTATCTGGTGAAGCCGGTGAACGAGGCGCGATTCGCGGCGGCGCTCGACCGAGTACGCGAGCGGATGCGGTTCGCGGAGGCGCTGGAGCTGACGCGGCGGATCGGCGATCTGCTCGCGGCGCACGATCGTCGAGGTGACCCGCGAGGCGATGCGGCCGGTGTAGCGTCGGGTGCCGCGGTGGCTCCGGCCCGGCGTCTGGTCGTGCCGACGGCGACAGGTGACCTTGTTCTTGACGTCGACGAGATCGACTGGATTCAGGCGGAGGACTATTACGCAGCGGTGCACGCGCGCGGGCGACGCCACCTCATCCGCGAGTCGCTCGCGTCACTGGAGCAGCGGCTCGATGCGAATTGCTTCGTGCGGGTGCACCGGTCCGCGATCGTTAGGCTCGATCGTGTGCGCGAAATGAGGACGGCGAGCTCGGGCGAATCGGTGCTGGTGCTGCGCGACGGGACGCGCGTGCCTGTCAGTCGGCGTCGGCGTGAACAGGTGGCGGAGCTGATCCGAAAGGGGTAACGCGTGGGCCGCATGCAGCCCACTGGCAGCCCACTGGCTGCGCCACGGTGACCATTCACCAGCAGCCCGCACCGCTGGCTGACTGGCCGTTGTGCTCGAGCAGCATGCGGCATCATCAGTCCTGCTCAACCAGGGACCGAGGACTCGAGGATGAGCACTGTCATCTCACCCGCGGGCGGCGGCGCGACTCGACACGCGTATGCGCCTCCAGCAGCAGACCAGCGAGGAGCGAGCGGCAGGCCCGCCGGCGAGAGTCGGCGGATCGCCTCGATCGACATCATCCGCGGCGCCGTGATGGTGCTCATGGCAATCGACCACGTGCGTGTGTACGCGGGGGTTCCCGCCGGCGGCCCCTGGCCCGGCGTGTTCTTCACGCGATGGGTCACCAACTTCTGCGCGCCGGCATTCATTTTCCTCGCAGGTACCGCGGCGTTTCTGTATGGAGAGAAGCTGCGCGATCGCGGCGTGCACGATCGCGGCGTGCTGGCGCGGTTTCTCCTGACGCGCGGCGCGTGGCTCGTGCTGCTCGAGCTGACGGTGCTCCGATTCGCGTGGACGTTCAACTTCGACTACGCGCACTACACGCTCGCTGGCGTGATCTGGGTGATCGGATGGTGCATGATCCTCATGGCGGGACTCGTCTACCTCCCGCTCGCGGCCACTGGCACCATCGGCGTCGCGATCATCGCGCTCCACAACCTCACCGATCCCTTTGCGCAGCAGCTCGACCAGTCACTCGGCGCGAGCAGCGTCGGGTGGCTGTATCAGCTGTTCTACCGCGCTGGCAGCATCTCGCTCGGTGGCGGGGAGAATGGACCGCAGCTCGCTGTGCTGTACTCGATCGTTCCGTGGATCGGCGTGATGGCCGCCGGCTACGCGTTCGGGCCCGTGATGCGGTCGGATGCCGCCCGCCGCCGGCGGATCTGCCTGGCGTTAGGCGGCGGCGCGGTCGTCGCGTTTCTCGTACTGCGCGGATTCAACATCTACGGCGATCCGCGTCCGTGGGGTGATGCGGCTCAAAGGGCAGCTGCGCAGAGAGCCGCGGCGCAGATGGCAGCGTCGAGCGGTCAGACGGTGACCGGGCAACCGACCCGTCCGCCTAACGTGCCAGCCGGCGCGCCGGCTGGTGGAGCACCGGCTCGCGTACAACGACGGCCGTTGCCCCCCACGCCAGCCGCGTTGCAGTTCATCAATACCGCCAAGTACCCGGCGTCGCTGTTGTTACTGCTGATGACGCTCGGGCCGACAATTCTGCTCATTCCACTGTTGGAGCGTGCGCGCGGACCGGTCGCGCGCGTGCTCACGGTGTTCGGGCGCGTGCCGCTCTTCTATTACGTGCTGCACATCCCACTCATCCACCTGATCTTCGTCGGCCTGTCGATCGCCCGCTTCGGCAGCGTGATCCCGTGGATGACAGCCAATCATCCCATGTTCGTGCCGCCAGCGCCGCCGGGTTACATGTACAGTCTCACCGCCCTCTACGCGATAACGATCGCGACCGTAGTCATCCTCTACTTCCCATGTCGGTGGTTCGCCGCGCTGCGGAGCCGTCGCAGCGATCGCTGGTTGAGCTATCTGTAAGCGAATTCGCCTCTTGCCCTCGGCGAACTTCTGTGGTGATTACAGGATCGACGAAGGACCACGGTACGCATCGTGCCGAAAGTCCAGGTCGATCACGGAAACGCTGCGAATACCACCAGTTCGTCAGGGGCGGAGGGGCTATGGCTCACAGCCACGAGCACTCACATGGGCACGAGTACGACCCCGATCACGAGCACGAAGAGGAGCACGACGAGCTTCAGCGCTGCATCGAGGAGTGCCTGAACTGCCACGCCGTGTGCACGATGACCGCCCAGTACTGCATGACGGAGGGTGGCGAGCACGCCGACGTCAACATGATCGGCGTGCTCCTGGATTGTGCGGAGATCTGTCAGGTCAGCGCGAACTTCATGCTGCGCGGATCGCCCCATCACGTGGTGACGTGCGCCGCCTGCGCCGAGCTCTGCCGGGCGTGTGAGGAGGCGTGCCGCTCGATCTCCGGAGACGAACGGCTCGTGCATTGCGCCGAGATCTGCGCGGCCTGCGCCGAATCGTGTGAGCGCATGGCGAACGGTGCCGCCAGCGCCGACTCGGAAGACGAGGACGAGGAAGAAGACTAGACGCACGTCGCATGGCGGAGTCCGGTTATGGCCGAGACGGTTCAGGGCTTGCTACTGAGGTAGCTCGACCTCAACACCGGACACCATGAACGAGCAGGCCAAGGAAGCCACCGAGAAGACTCGCGAGCTGACCGACGCTCAGATAGAGGAGCGGATCGTGCAGCTCGCGTTCGGCGCTGATCGCGCGCGCTTCGACGCTTTCGTCAGTGCATTACGCGAAGCGCTGCCGGCCGACGTTACCGTAGTACTGCGCGGCAGCGCCGTGATTGGCGTGCGGTGGGAGGACGGAGCTCCGTTCGACGCCGATGGCCCAGGCACCAGCGACATCGACCTCACGCTCGTCGGCGGCGACATGCTCAAGCTGTGGAACGACGACGCGTTTTACATCCCGAAGTTGC
>Ga0207691_10002644_pt1 | contig 17504 bp, 29 predicted proteins | sample KBSM13metaG_FD_184327 | JGI IMG/M metagenome (GOLD analysis project Ga0207691, IMG submission 184327) | Miscanthus rhizosphere microbial communities from Kellogg Biological Station, Michigan, USA - KBS M1-3 metaG (SPAdes) (version 2) | ecosystem: Host-associated > Plants > Roots > Rhizosphere >... | reverse complement strand
GCACCGTCGTCGTCTCGAAGGACGCCCTGTCCCGCGTCGTCGAGACGCTCGGAGGCAAGTGATGGAGCCGCAGCGCGTGATCCGCCGTCCCCTGATCACCGAGAAGGCGACGCGGATGAAGGAAGCCGCGAACACCGTGTGCTTCGAGGTCGATCCGTCGGCCAACAAGATCGAGATCGCCCGCGCCGTGACCGCGCTCTTCGGAGTCAAGGTCGCGTCGGTCCGCGTCGCCAACCGGGCCGGCAAGTGGAAGCGGATGGGCAAGTTCATCGGGCAGCGGAAGGACTGGAAGAAGGCTTACGTCCGCCTCGCCGCGGGTGAGAAGCCGATCGAGTTCTTCGAAGGGGTGTAGTCGATGGCGCTCAAGAAATTCAATCCGACGTCGGCCGGCCGCCGCTTCCAGACCGGGATGTCGTTCGACGAGATCACCACCTCGCGCCCGGAGAAGTCGCTGACGGTCGGCCTGCGTTCGACCGGCGGCCGCAACAGCCAGGGCCGCGTGACCTCGCGATACATGGGCGGAGGCCACAAGCGCCTTTACCGGATCATCGACTTCCGCCGGGACAAGATGGGCGTGCCGGCCCGGGTCGCTTCGATCGAGTACGACCCCAATCGTTCCGCCCGGATCGCGCTGCTCCACTACGCCGACGGGGAAAAGCGCTACATCCTGGCCCCCAACGGGCTCGAGGTCGGCGCGCAGGTCGTGTCGGGTCCGGCCGCGGACATCATCCCGGGCAACGCCCTGCCGCTGCGCGGCATCCCGCTCGGAACGACGATCCACAACCTGGAGTTGAAGCGCGGGCGGGGCGGGCAACTCGTCCGCTCGGCCGGCGCCGCCGCGCAGCTCATGGCGAAAGAGGGGAGCTACGCGCAGGTTCGGCTCCCCTCCGGCGAGGTCCGCGAGGTGCACATCGAGTGCTACGCGACGATCGGTCAGGTCGGGAACATCGAGCACGAGAACGTGTCGATCGGCAAGGCCGGCCGCAACCGCTGGATCGGGAGACGGCCGCACGTGCGCGGCGTCGCAATGAACCCGGTCGATCACCCGATGGGCGGCGGCGAAGGCAAGACGTCGGGCGGCCGTCACCCCACGTCGCCGTGGGGCTGGAAGACGAAGGGCCGCAAGACCCGGAACAACAAGCGGACGGACGATTCGATCATCCGTCGGCGCAAGTCGAAGGCATAGGGGGACGACGTTGGCCCGATCCATCAAAAAAGGTCCGTTCGTCGACGACCACCTCGGGAAGAAGGTGGCCGAGCTGAACGCCACGCGCGAACGCCGCGTCGTCAAGACGTGGTCGCGGCGCTCCACGATCACGCCCGACATGGTCGGCCACACCATCGCCGTCCACAACGGGCGGAAGTTCATCCCGGTGTACGTCGCGGAGAACATGGTGGGACACAAGCTGGGCGAGTTCGCCGCGACCCGCATCTTCAAGGGTCACGGCGGCAAGAAGGCCGAGGCCGGCGCGAAGCTGGGCGGTCCGCCGACTGCGCCGGGGGCCGCTCCGGCCGCGCCGGGCTCTGCTCCGGCCGCCAAGGGAGCCCCGGCATGAAGGCGCGCGCCACGCTCCGTTACCGCAAGGGCTCGGCCCAGAAGGCGCGACTCGTCGCGGACCTCGTCCGCGGCAAGTCCGTCAACGATGCCCTGGCCATCCTGCGCCACACGCCGAAGGTCGCGGCGCGAGACATCGAGAAGACGCTGCGCTCCGCGGTCGCCAACGCCGAGCAGAAGGAAGCGCATCTCGACGTGGACGATCTGAAGGTCAAGCGCATCGTGGTCGACAAGGGCCCGCAGGACAAGCGCGTGCGGCCGGCCCCGATGGGGCGGGCGTTCCGGGTCCTGCACCGCAAGAGTCATCTGACGATCGAAGTGTCCGACGAGGTATAGAGAAAGTCGCGGGGACAGGGCCTGGGGCCCTGCACCCGCCACCGACTAAAGGACAGGTTTCATGGGACAGAAAGTTCACCCGTACGGATTTCGGCTCGGTTTCAACCGGACCTGGCACTCGCGCTGGTTCTCCGTCAAGGAGTACCAGAACTACCTGCACGAGGACTTGAAGTTCCGCAAGGAACTGAAGGCTCGGCTGTCGCACGCCGGAGTGTCCGAGATCGACATCGAGCGCTTCGCCAACAAGGTGAAGGTCAACATCCAGACGTCGCGCCCCGGCATCATCATCGGGAAGCGCGGCGCCGAAGTCGACAAGCTCCGCGACGAGCTCCAGAAGCGGATGAAGGCCGAGGTCCACATCAACATCATCGAGATCCAGCGGCCCGAGACGGACGCCCAGCTGGTCTCGGAGTCGATCGCGCTGCAGCTCGAGCGCCGGGTGGCGTTCCGCCGGGCGATGAAGAAGGGGATCGAGTCCGCGTTTCGCTTCGGCGCCCAGGGGATCAAGATCCGTTGCGCCGGCCGGTTGAACGGCGCCGAAATCGCCCGCGCGGAGTGGTACCAGGAGGGGCGCCTTCCGCTGCACACGTTGAAAGCCGACATCGACTACGGCTTCGCCGAGTCGAACACGACCTACGGAAAAATCGGGGTCAAGACCTGGATCTACCGGGGCGAGCAGCACAAGGCCAAGAACCGCCGGAAGACGGCCTAGCTCGAGAACTGATAGCGGAAAGCTGAGAGCTTTTTATGTTGATGCCGTCGAAAGTCAAATATCGCAAGCAGCAGCGCGGGCGCATGCGCGGAAAGGCGTACCGCGGCGGCACGCTTGCGTTCGGAGACACGGGCCTCCAGGTCCTCGAGCCGGGCTGGGTCACCGCGCGGCAGATCGAGGCCGCCCGGATCGCGATGACGCGCGCCGTCAAGCGCGGCGGCAAGATCTGGGTCCGGATCTTCCCGGACAAGCCGTACACGAAGAAGCCGGCCGAAACCCGAATGGGCAAGGGCAAGGGTCCCCCCGAGGGTTGGGTCGCCGTGGTCAAGCCGGGACGCATCCTCTACGAGATGGAGGGCGTGGACCTCGCCACCGCGAAGGAGGCGCTCGGGCTCGCGGCCGACAAGATCGGTCTCGCGACGCGCTTCGTCACCCGCGATTCCGAGACGGAGATCCGATGAAGAAGAAGGAAAGAGAGACGCTCGCCCAGCAGGGGGAGACCGAGCTCGCCGAGAAGGCCAAGCACATCCAGGAGGCTTCCTGGAAGCTGCGCCTTCAGCAGGCGACCGGCCAGCTCGACAACCCGATGCGACTGCGCACGCTGCGGCGGGACCTCGCGCGCATCAAGACGTACCGCCGCGCGCTCGAAATTCAGTCGGAGAAGTCCTGATGGAAGACACAGCGAAGAACGAGACGCCCCACAAGCGGGCCACCAAGGTCGGCAAAGTGGTGTCCGACTCGATGAACAAGTCGGTCGTGGTCGAGGTGGGCCGCCGCGTCGAGCACGGCCGGTACAAGCGCACGATCCGGCGCACCAGCCGGTTCATGGCGCACGACGAGAAGAACACGGCGAAGGTTGGCGACCGCGTCCGCATCGAAGAGACGCGTCCGATGTCCAAGCGGAAGCGGTGGATTCTGAAAGAAGTGCTCGTCAAGGCGGAGGCGTAGGAACGTCATGATCCAGATGGGCACGATCCTCGAGGTCGCGGACAACTCCGGCGCGCGGAAGATCGCGTGCATCCGGCTGCGGGGGGGCTCCGCGGGCCGGTACGCCGGCCTGGGGGACGTCATCACCGCGTCGGTCAAGGAGGCCGCGCCGGACTCGCCGTTCGTCGAGAAGCACGGCAAGCGCGTGGTCAAGGCCGTGATCGTGCGGACCCGCCGCAATCACCGGCGCCGGGACGGCTCCTACATCCGGTTCGACGACAACGCGGCCGTGCTCATTTCCCCGGAAGGGGAGCCGGTCGGCACGCGCGTCTTCGGACCGGTCGCGCGCGAGCTCCGGGAGAAGAAGTTCATGAAGATCATTTCGCTCGCGCCGGAGGTCCTCTGATGTCCGTGCGCAAGCCCCGGTTGAAGAGAAACGACGTCGTGGTCGTGGTGACCGGGCGCGACCGCGGCCGTCAGGGGAAGGTCCTGAAGGTCCTCCCGGCGGCCGGGCGGGTGATCGTCGAGCGCGTCAACATGATCAAGCGGCACGTGCGTCCGAATCCGTCGAAGAACATCGCGGGCGGGATCTCGGAAAAGGAAGCGCCGATCCAGATTTCCAACGTGATGCTCGTCGATCCGGACCGCAATACCCGGACCCGGATCGGCCGCCGCCGCGACGCCGACGGAACCCCGGAGCGGTACGCGAAAAAAAGCGGCGCGGCCCTGACCTAGACGAAATACGGAAAACGAGAAACGGGAAACGAGAGAAATGGCAACACCCCGGCTGAAGGAACATTACGAGAAGCAGGTCGTCTCCGAGCTCGCCAAGGAGCTGGACGAGAACAATCTGATGGCGCTTCCGCGCCTGGAGAAGATCGTTCTCAACATGGGGCTCGGAGAGGCCGTCGCCAACCCGAAGATCCTGGAGGGCGCGGTCGAAGAGCTGTCGGCGATCGCCGGCCAGCGGGCCGTGGTCACGAAGGCGAAGAAGTCGATCGCCACGTACAAGCTGCGCGCGGGAATGCCGATCGGGGTCCGCGTCACGCTGCGCGGCGCCCGCATGTACGAGTTCCTGGACCGGCTCATCTCGATCGCGCTCCCGCGGGTGCGCGACTTTCGCGGCGTGTCGCCGAAGGCCTTCGACGGACGGGGCAACTACACCCTGGGGGTGCGGGACCACTTCATCTTTCCGGAGATCGACTACTCGAGGACGGACAAGTCGAAGGGGTTGAACGTGACGATCGTGACCACCGCGGGCGCCGACGACCGGGCGCTCGCTCTTCTCAAGCGGCTGGGGATGCCGTTCGCATCCAAGAAGGAGTCCTGAGTCGAGGGACTCGGACGAACAGAGGACACATGGCAAGAAGGGCAATGAGGATCAAGGCGGCGCGGAAGCCGAAGTTCATGACCCGGACGGTCCGGCGCTGCCGCGTGTGCGGACGGGCGCGGAGCGTCCTCCGGAAGTTCGGCCTCTGCCGGATTTGCTTCCGCAGCAACGCGAACTCCGGTTACGTGCCGGGCGTCGTGAAGGCGTCGTGGTGAGCCGATGAGCGATCCGCTTTCCGATCTCCTGAACCGGCTCCGCAACGGCATGCGCGCGGGACACGAACGCGTGGACGTCCCGTCGTCGCGCCTCAAGGAGGCGGTCGTCCGCGTCCTCGCCGAGGAGGGCTACATCGCATCCTGGCGGCGCGTCGAGGAAAAGGGCCGGCCGCTCCTGCGCGTGGGTTTGAAATACGACCCGGAGGGTGCGCCGATCGTCGCGGGTCTCCAGCGGGTTTCCCGCCCCGGCCGCCGCGTGTACGCGCCGGCGAAGGAGATCCCGGAGGTCCTGGGCGGCCTCGGGGTATCGATCGTGTCCACATCGAAGGGGGTCGTGACCGGCCGGGCCGCGCGCGAGTCGCGCCTGGGTGGCGAGATCCTCTTCAACGTCTGGTAGGAGAAGCCGTGTCACGAATCGGAAGAATGCCGATCGCGATCCCGCAGGGGGTCGAGGTGCGGTCCGACGGCGGGTTCGTCCGGGTCAAGGGCCCGAAGGGCGAGCTCGCGAGCCGGATCCCGCCGGGCATCGCGGTCGAGGTGGACAAGAATGAGGTCCGTTTCGCGCGCGGCGGCGACGAGCCGCAACAGCGCGCCTGGCACGGGCTCGTGCGCAGCCTGGTCGCGAACTCCGTCGAGGGCGTGACGAAGGGCTTCGTCCGGGAGCTCGAGATCGTGGGCGTCGGCTACAAGGCCGAGGTCAAGGGCAAGACCGTGGTCTTTGCTCTCGGCTACTCCCACCCGATCAACTTCCCGATCCCCGAGGGGATCGCGGTCGCGCTCGACGCCAAGGCGGGCAAGCTCACGATCAGCGGCGCGGACCGGCAGAAGGTCGGTCAGACCGCGGCCGAGATCCGGAAACTGCGCGTACCCGACCCCTACAAGGGGAAGGGAATCAAGTACGCCAACGAGGTCATTCGCCGCAAGGTCGGCAAGGCCGGCGGGAAGTAAGGCGATGAACAAGTCTCAGGATCGCACCGAGGCGCGGGACCGGGTCCGGATCCGGATCCGCCACCGCGTCAAGGGATCGAAGGAACGCCCGCGCCTCGCCGTGTTCAAGAGCGGCCGGCACATCTACGCGCAGGTCATCGACGACGCGACCGGCGCGACGCTCGCCCACGCATCCTCGCTCGATCCCGCGTTGAAGGGGGAGAAGAAGGCAGGGGCGAACCGCGAGACCGCGACGCGGGTGGGCACGCTCGTCGCGGAGCGGGCGAAGGGCAAGGGAATCGAGCGCGTGGTCTTCGACCGCGGCGGCTACATCTACCACGGCAAGATCAAAGCGCTCGCCGAGGCGGCCCGTCAGGGCGGCCTCGAGTTCTGAGCGGAGCAAGGAGAAGGAGCCAATGAGCAATCGCATGTCCCGGGCGCCGCGCGAGCGGGAAAAGGAGCGCGACGCCCAGGGGCGCGAGCTGATCGACCGCGTCGTCCACATCAACCGGGTCACGAAGGTCGTCAAGGGGGGAAAGAACTTCTCCTTCTCGGCGCTCGTCGTGGTCGGCGACGGACAGGGCCGGGTGGGTTACGGCTCGGGCAAGGCAAAGGAAGTCCCGATGGCCATCAAGAAGGGAATCGAGATGGCCAAGAAGAACATGCAGCAGATTTCGCTCAAGGGAACGACGATCCCGCACGCCGTGCTCGGCCGCTACGGGGCCGGCAGGGTGCTGCTGAAACCGGCGGCGCCCGGAACCGGCGTCATCGCCGGCGGTCCGGTCCGCGCGGTCCTGGAATCGGTCGGCATCCAGGACATCCTGACGAAGTCGCTCCGGACGACGAATCCCCACAACGTCATCAAGGCGACGTTCGAGGGCCTCGCGCGGTTGAAGAACGCCGACGAGATGCGCAAGCGCCGGGGCGGCGCGGGCTCGCACCCCGAGGGAGACGGTAAGGGGGTGGAGGCTTGACGGAGAAGAAACCGCGCGCCCGCAAGTCGGCGCCCTCCGCCCCGCTCCAGGTCCGCCTGGTCCGGAGCGGCATCGCAACGCCCGTCGACCAGAAGGCGACCATCCGGGCGCTCGGCTTTCGCCGCATCGGCGACGTCGTCGAGCGCGAGGACGGCCCCGCGCTCCGGGGCCGGATCCGGAAGATCCGGCACCTGGTCGAAGTGATCGAAAACCGTTGAAATCAGGAACAGAGAACGTCTGATGGCCGAAAAAAAGGATTCGAAAAAGAAGCCGACGCTCCGGGAGAAGGCCAGGCCGGCGGCCGCCCCGAAGAAGGCGAAAGCCGAGGCCGCAGCTGCGCCGAAGGCCGAAAAGCCGCGTCGCAAGGCCAAGGCCGCGCCCCGCGAGGCCCGTCCAGCCGCGTCCGCCCGCGTCGAAGCTCCCGCATCGCGCGGTCCCGCGCCGATCGGAGTCCAGGATCTCCGGCCCTCGCCGGGCGCGACGCGGTCGCGCAAGCGCGTCGGTCGCGGTCCGGGCAGCGGCCACGGAAAGACCGCGGGTCGGGGGAACAAGGGCCAGAAGTCGCGAACCGGCTACCGCCACCAGCGCGGTTTCGAGGGCGGCCAGATGCCCCTCCATCGCCGGGTTCCCAAACGGGGCTTCACCAACATCTTCCGGGTGGTCTACGACGTCGTGAACCTCCGGGACCTGGACCGTTTCGACGCCGGCGACAGCGTCACCCCCGAGAAGCTGGCCGAGCGTCGCCTGGCGCACGGGCGGCGGCCGGTCAAGATCCTGGGGGACGGTGAGCTGAAGAAGGCGCTGACGGTCTCGGCGCACAAGTTCTCGGCATCCGCAAAGTCGCGCATCGAGGCGGCGGGCGGCAAGATCGAGGTCCTCAACCGATAACCATGAGCGCCTTTCAGAGCTTCGCGAACATCTTCAGCGTGCCGGACCTGCGCAAGCGGGTCATGTTCACGTTCCTGCTGCTCGCCGTGTACCGGCTGGGCTCGCACATCCCGACTCCGGGAGTCGATCCCGCCGCGATCAACGCCTTCTTCAAGTCGTCGGCCGGCTCTCTGTTCGGCTTCCTCGACATCTTCTCGGGAGGCGCGCTGCGCCGGCTCTCGGTCTTCGCTCTCGGGATCATGCCGTACATCTCGGCGTCGATCATCCTGCAGCTCCTGACGGTGGTCTGGCCCTACCTCGAGAAGCTCTCCAAGGAAGGGGAGATGGGCCGCAAGAAGATCACGCAGTACACGCGCTACGGCACGGTGCTGCTCTCCTTCATCCAGGCGTCGGGCATCGCGCTGTGGCTCGAGAAGCAGATCGCTCCGGGCGGTGCCCGTCTCGTTCCGCATCCCGGGTGGGGATTCCGCCTGATGACGATCCTGACCCTCACGACCGGAACGATCTTCATCATGTGGCTCGGAGAACAGATCACCGAGCGCGGGATCGGCAACGGAATCTCGCTCATCATCTTCGCCGGCATCGTCGTCGGCCTGCCGCGCGCGATCTTCGGACTCTTCGAGCAGATCCGGACCGGCAACATCAACATCCTGACGCTGTTCGGCGTGCTCGTCTTCATGTGCGCGATCATCGCGCTCATCGTCTTCGTCGAGCGGGCTCAGCGGCGAATACCGGTTCAGTACGCCAAGCGGGTCGTCGGCCGGCGCGTGTACGGCGGGCAGAATACGTACCTGCCGCTCCGGGTCAACACCGGCGGCGTCATCCCGATCATCTTCGCGATCTCCATCATCCAGCTCCCGAGCTACCTCGCGACGCTGATCGGCGCGGACTGGACCCAGAAGGTCGCGGCCTCGCTCGGCCAGGGGCAGCCGCTGTACGTCCTCCTCTACGCCCTCGGCATCCTCTTCTTCTGCTACTTCTACACGTCGATCGTCTTCAACCCGACCGACACCGCGGACAACATGCGGAAGTACGGCGGGTTCATCCCGGGCATCCGCCCCGGCAAGAAGACCGCGGACTACATCGACACCGTGCTGTCGCGGCTGACGATCATCGGGGCCGTTTACCTGACCTTCGTGGCCCTTCTGCCGGACTTCCTGGCCCGCGGTTTCCGCTTCGCCAGCCTGCCGTGGATCGGGCCGCGGCTCGAGACCATGCTTCCCCGGTTCTTCAGCGAGGGCTTCGGGTTCAACTTCTACTTCCGTGGCACCTCGCTCCTGATCGTCGTCGGGGTCGCCATGGACACGGTCCAGCAGGTCGAATCCAAGCTCGTCGAGCACCACTACACCGGCTTCCTGAAGAAGAGCCGCATCCGGGGCCGCCGGACCTGACCGGCCGACCGATGCGCGCGATCTTTCTGGGGCCGCCGGGCAGCGGCAAGGGGACGCAGGCGAAGCTGCTGGCGGAGCGCATGGGCGTCCCGGCCATCTCCACCGGCGACATGCTGCGGGAGGCGGTTCGCCTCGAAACTCCGCTCGGCCTCCGCGCGAAGGCCATCATGGAGGCGGGGGAGCTCGTCCCGGACGACGTCGTGATCGGCCTGATCCGGGAGCGCATCTCACGCCCCGACGCTCGCGGGGGCTTCCTCCTGGACGGCTTCCCCCGGACCCTGCCCCAGGTGGCCGCCCTGGACCGTCTCCTGGCCGGAAATGGGGAGAGCCTCGACGCGGTTATCAACCTGCTCGTCCCGGAGGCCACCCTGGTCGAGCGGATGGTCGGGCGGGCGGCGATCGAGGGTCGCTCGGACGACCGCCCCGAGACGGTTCGCGAGCGTCTCCGGGTCTATTCGGAGAAGACCGCGCCCCTCATCGACCATTACGGCGGGCGGGGGATCCGGATCGACGTGGACGGCTCGGGATCGATCGAGGAAGTCTCCGCGCGGATCGACCGGGCGGCGGCGATGCGGGCCGGGGGACGGTCGTGATCACGATCCGCAGCTTCGACGAGATTGCGCGCCTCGAAAGGGCGTCGCAGGTGGTGCTGGAGACGCTGGAAGCGCTGGAACAGGCGGTCGCGCCGGGGGTGACGACCGAGGACCTCGACCGGATCGCCGCGGAGGAGATCCGGCGGAGGAACGCGAAGCCCGCGTTCCTGAACTACCGCGGGTTTCCGAAGACGATCTGCACGTCGGTCAACGACGAGGTGGTCCATGGGATCCCGGGGCCGCGTTCTTTGAAAGAAGGGGACATCGTCGGGATCGACTGCGGGGCGGTCGTCGAGGGTTACTACGGCGACGCCGCGAGGACCCTGGCGGTCGGGCGGGTCGACGCCGCCCGCGCGAGGCTCATGGAGGTCACCCGCAAGGCGCTCGAAGCCGGGATCGCCGCGGCGATGCCGGGCGGCCGGGTGTCGGACATCGGCGCCGCCGTCGAGGCGCTCGCGGTCGCGCAGGGGTACGGCGTCGTCCGGGAGTTCGTGGGACACGGGGTCGGGACGGCCCTCCACGAGGAGCCGCAGGTCCCGAACTACGGTCCGGCCGGCCGGGGGAGCACGCTGCGCCCCGGGATGGTGATCGCGATCGAGCCCATGTTCAACCTGGGCACGGGGGAGGTCACGGTCGACAAGGACGGCTGGACGGTCCGGACGAAGGATCGCAAGGCGTCGGCGCACTTCGAGAACACGATTGCGATCGGACCGACGGGCCCGGTCATCCTGGGAACGGGCCGCGTCGCCGCGAGCTTCGGGGCCCGGGAGGCGACGGCGGTCCCGGCATGACGAAAGAAGACGCGATCGAGGTCATGGCAACGGTGGTCGAGCCGCTGCCGAATGCGATGTTCAAAGTGGAGCTGGAGAACAAACATCAGGTGCTCGCGCACATCTCCGGGAAGATGCGGAAGAATTTCATCCGGATCCTGCCGGGGGACAAGGTCCTCGTGGAGCTTTCCCCGTACGACCTGACGCGCGGGCGGATCATCTACCGGTATAAGTGAGAAGTTAGGGGAGAAATCGTGAAAGTCCGAGCGTCGGTCAAGAGAATCTGTGTCAAGTGCAAGATCGTGCGGAGAAACGGCGTGGTGCGCGTCATCTGCTCGATCCCGAAGCACAAGCAGAGACAGGGGTAAAGAATGGCTCGAATTGCGGGGGTGGACCTTCCACTCAACAAGAGGGTCGAAGTCGGCCTGACGTACATCTTCGGCATCGGCCGATCGAAGGCGAACTTCATCCTCGAAAAGGCCGACGTCCGGCCGGACACGCACGTCAAGGACCTCTCGGAAGAGGAGGTCGTGCGGATCCGCAAGGTGATCACCGACGACGTCAAGGTCGAGGGAGACCTGCGCAAGGACGTCTCGATGGACATCAAGCGCCTGATGGACATCGGCTGTTACCGCGGTATGCGGCACCGCCGCAACCTGCCGGTGCGCGGACAGCGGACGCACACGAACGCGCGGACCCGGAAGGGCCCCCGCCGGATGACGATCGCCGGCAAGAAGAAGGCGACGAAGAAGTGACGCGCGAAGTGCGAAGCGCCTTCGCGCGTCATCCGGAGCGAAGCGAAGGATCTCCTTCGTTTCGGGCATAGGAAGGAAACTCGATGGCCGAACCCACAGCAGTCTCCGCCACGCCGGAAAAGGGGCCCGCGAAAAAGGGCAAGAAACCCCGCACCGGGCGGAAAGAGAAGAAGAACATCCCGCACGCCGTCGCGACGGTGCAGGCGTCGTTCAACAACACGATCATCGCGATCGCGGATCAGGAGGGGAACATCCTCGCCTGGTCGTCCGCGGGGCGGATCGGGTTCAAGGGCTCGCGGAAGGGCACGCCGTTCGCGGCCCAGCTCGCGGCGGCCAACTGCGCCGAGCACGCGAAGGAGAACGGCGTTCGTTCCGTGGACGTGCGGGTGACGGGACCCGGCGCGGGCCGCGAGTCCGCGATCCGGGCGCTCCAGGCGAACGGCATCGACATCAAGTCGATCAAGGACACGACACCGATTCCGCACAACGGCTGCCGGCCGCGGAAGAGGAGACGGGTCTAGTCGATAGCCGCCAGCGAACTGCTGACGGCTCGTCTGTAAACCGGCTTACAGCTCCTGGCCGGGAGGAAGGACGCAAACAACAGAGGGAGCTGACGGAGGTTCCAGCCTTTGGCTCGATACACCGAATCGGTTTGCCGGCTCTGCCGGCGCGAAGGGATGAAGCTGTTCCTGAAAGGGGACCGCTGTTTCAAGGACAAGTGCGCCATCGAGAGGCGCAACTATCCGCCGGGCCAGCACGGCCGGCGGCGCAGCAAGCTCCTCGGGTACGGAATCCAGCTCCGCGAGAAGCAGAAGGTCAAGCGGATCTACGGCCTCCTGGAGCGCCCGTTCCGCCTCACCTTCCAGCGCGCCGAGCGCCGGAAGGGCATCACGGGGGCGAACCTGCTGCAGGAGCTGGAACGACGCCTGGACAACGTCGTGTACTCGCTCGGTTTCGCGGCCTCCCGCGCGCAGGCGAGACAGCTCGTGCGCCACGGCCACGTGACCGTGAGCGGCCGGAAAGTCACGATCCCGTCCTACCGGGTTTCGAAAGGACACGTGATCGCCATCAAAGACAAGAGTCGGTCCAACGAACAGATCAAGGCCTCGGTCGAAACCGCGCGCGCTCGCGGCGTACCGAACTGGCTCGACCTCTCGCCCGAAACGTTCAGTGGAACGGTCGTCGAGTTGCCGAACCGGGAAGACATCAAGCTGCCCATCCAGGAGCAGCTGATCGTCGAGCTGTATTCCAAGTAGCGCGAACGGAGGAGAAAAAGTCATGACGTTGTGGAAGGGTTTTCAGAAGCCGAAGAGGTTGGATTTCGAGCCCGAGTCGCTCACCGCGACGTACGGGAAGTTCTACGCGCAGCCGTTCGAGCGGGGATTCGGTACGACGATCGGCAACGCGCTGCGCCGGGTGCTGCTGTCCTCGATCGAGGGTGCGGCCATCACCGCGGTGAAGATCGAGGGGGTGCTCCACGAGTTCTCCTCGCTGCCGGGGGTGGTCGAGGACGTGACCGACATCATCCTCAACCTGAAGCAGATCCCGATCAAGATGCACACGACCGACGAGAAGATCCTGACCCTGGACGTGACCCGCAAGGGCAAGGTGACGGCCTCGGATCTTCAGGGCGACTCGACGATCGACATCCTCGAGCCGGATGCGCCGATCGCGACCCTCTCCGAGAACGGCAAGCTCCAGATGGAGATGCGGGTCTCGATGGGCCGCGGCTACGTGTCGGCGGACAAGAACTTCGACGAGGACATGGGAATCGGCTACATCCCGATCGACTCCGTGCACTCCCCGGTCCGCCGGGTGAACTACCACGTCGAGGCCGCGCGCATCGGACAGGCCACCGACTACGACCGGCTGGTCCTCGAGGTGTGGACCAACGGGACGGTGTCGCCCGCCGACGCCGTGGGCCTGGCGGCGACGCTGCTTCGCGACCATCTGACGATCTTCGTGAACGCCGAGGTCGAGACCGCGCTCGAGGTGTCGGAAGGGGAGCTCCCCGAGAACCTCGCGGAGTACCTCAACAAGTCGGTGGACGAGCTGGAGCTCTCGGTGCGGAGCGCGAACTGTCTGAAGAACGCGGGGATCCGTACCATCCGCGACCTCGTGCAGAAGAGCGAGAAGGACATGCTCGAGACGAAGAACTTCGGCCGGAAGTCGCTGAACGAGATTCGTGACATCCTCCGGCCGATGGGCCTGTCGCTCGGCATGGAGCTCGAGACGGCCGAAGCCCAGAGCGAGTAGTCATGCAGCACAACCGAGCCGGGAGAAAGCTCCGGCGAACGACTCCGCACCGGCTGGCGATGTTCTCGAACCAGCTGGCGTCGCTCATGACGCACGAGCGGATCCAGACCACCATCTCCAAGGCGAAGGAGCTGCGGCCCCTCGCCGAGAAGCTCATCACGACCGCCAAGAACGACGACGTCGCCGCGCGCCGGCGGGTCTACCGGTGGATTCCGGACCACTCGACCGTCAAGAGGGTCTTCGAGACGATCGCCCCGCGCTTCGTGGATCGGCCCGGCGGCTACACGCGGATCCTGAAGCTCGGAGCCAGACGCGGCGACGCCGCCGAGGCGGCCATCCTCGAGTTCGTCGATTTCAAGTTCGAGGCGAAGGAGAAGGGGCCCCGCAAGGAGTCCCTTTCCGACCGCGCCCGTCGGATGTCGGGTGGCCGCGTCGAGACGGTCCGCAAGCAGAAGGCGGACGCCGAGGACGAGGGCGAAGAGACCGGCGGCCGGAAGGCCCCCCGGAAGGCGAAGCCCGCCACTCCGAAGTCGGGCAAGGCCGCGAAGCAGGGGCCGAAGAAGGGGCCCAGCCGGACGGGACCGTCCAAGCGGGGCGCCTGAGCCGGGACACGGAACACGGGACACGGGACACGAATCGAACGTGCGTCGCGCACGAATCGCAGCCGCCCTCTGGGGCGGCTTTCTTTTTATCCTGACGTCCTGGCCCAACCCTCCCGTGATCCGGTCGGGCGGTTTCCCGCTCGACAAGCTGACGCACTTCGCGCTCTACGCAGTCGAGGCCTTCCTCCTGTATCGCGCGGTGTCCTGGCCGGGGCGGACCGGATTCGCCGCATCCCGCGTCCTCACGGTCGTCGGGATCCTGGCGGTGTGGGGCGCGCTCGACGAAGCGCACCAGGAGTGGATTCCGGGTCGAATGATGGATTCGGGAGACCTGGCCGCGGACGTCGCGGGGGCTGCGGTCGGAGCTGCCTTTTCGGCAGCAAGGCGGATGAAGCCGGGCTCAGCGGATCGCTGACCGCTATCTCTTGAAAACGCCCTGGCCGGCGGCCATTTTCCCGCCGCCTTCCGCGATCAGCACGCGCTGGTTCAGCTCCTTGATCCGCTCGTTCAGCTGCGCGATCTTCTGCTGCCCGTCGCGCGCCACGCGCTCGTTCTCGGCCTTCAGTTTGGCGATCTCCGCCTCGAGATCTCCCAGGGCGCGGTGCCGCTCTTCGCTCGCCCGATGCATCTCCTGGATCTCGGCGCGGTGGCGGCTGATTTCCTCGTCCTTTTCGGCCAGGCGCATGCGCCAGTTCTGCTCCTGCTGGTCGTAGAGCTGCTTGGTCTCCATGAGCCGGGAGATGTGCGAAAAGTCGTTGTCCGAGTCCATGGAACCTCCTTGTCGGCGCTCCTCGATCTGCGGGAAGAGCTTGCGGAGCTTGAGAGACAGGTCCTCGGGGTCCGTGGACAGCTCCATGGCCCGCTCGTACGTGATCCGGTTGTTGACGAGAAGCGCGATGAGCGACTGATTCATCGTCTGCATCCGGTAATAGGCGACGGACGTCTCCATCTCTTCCGCGATTTCCTTGGTCTCGCCGGTCTCGATGTGCTTCGCGATCTTGGGCGAATTGATCATGATCTCGACGACCGGCATGAGCCCCGAGCCGTCGGATTTCTCGATCAGCTTCATCGACACGATCGCCCGCAGGACGAGCGCGATCTGCGCCCGGATCTGCCGCTGCTGCTGCGAAGGACAGGAATCGACGATCCGGTCGATCGACTGGCCGGCGCTGTTGGTATGCAGCGTCGAAAACACCAGGTGGCCGGTCTCTGCCGCAGTGAGCACGGTCTGCATGGTCTGCCAGTCCCGCATCTCGCCGACCATGATCACGTCCGGGTCCTGCCGGAACATGTTCTTCAGGGCTTCGGCGAAGTCGGGGGTGTCGGTCTCCAGCTCGCGCTGCGAGACGGCGGCCTTCCCGTCCGCGAAGAGGTATTCGATCGGGTCCTCGATGGTGACGATGTGCACCTGCCGCTGCTCGATGACGCTCTTCAGGATCGCGGCGAGGGTGGTGGACTTGCCCGACCCGGTCGGCCCCGTGATGAGGACGAGACCCGCCGGGAAGTGGACGAACGTCTCTAAGACCTCGGGGAGGTTCAGATCCTCGATCGAGGGCAGCTTGAAGGGGATCCGGCGGAAAACGGCGGCCAGAGACCCGCGCTGGATGTAGACGTTGGCGCGGAACCGGGCGACCCCCGCCAGCCCGTAGCCCAGGTCGACGGACTGGTGCTTTTCGAGCTTCTCCTTCTGGGCCGGGGTCAGGATCTCGAGCAGCATTTCCTCGAGCTCCGCCGGCTGGAGGGCCTCGGCCTTGAGGGGAACGAGCTTCCCCTTCACCCGCAGGAGGGGCGGCCTCATGGGCTTCAGGTGGAGGTCAGACGCCTCCTTACCTGCCATGAACCGGAGGTATTCAGCAAGTTTCAGAGTTTGAACATTATAGCGCAGCGTTTCGAGGCCGAAAGCGGCGCCGGTCACCGGGCCCGCCGGTCCGTCGGCACGCGCGTCTGCAGCCACCGGCGCGCCTCGTTCCGCGTGCGGATCCGCCCGGCGAGCCCCTCCACGCGGACCGCCTCGAGAAGGCGTCCCACCTCCGGTCCGGGCGCGACCCCGGTCCAGTCCAGAACGTCGCGGCCCCGGACCTCGGGCCCCTTTCTCCCCCGGCGGAGGCGGGCGCGCAGCTGCCTTGCGTCGCGTCGGAGGCGGGCCGACTGGATCTCGAGAAGGCGCAGCGCATCCGGCGCGCGGTCGGCGGCCCGGAGGATCCAGAGCCAGGCTTCGTCGCCGGAGAGACCGGAGGCCGCCTGCTCCGAGAGCTCGAGGAGGCGCGCGACGTCGCCCGCCTCCTCGGTGCTCCAGCGCCGCCCTCGCAGCCCGGCGGCAGCCTCCGCGGGCGAGAGACCGAGCGCGCCGGCGAGGGCCGCCAGCCGAAGCCGCCGGCGTCGCTCCCCAGGCAGCGTTCGCCGGGGAATGGCGTCGATCGTGGCCATGCGGGGAGCGATGCGCTTCCACTTCTCCCCCGGAATCGAGAGCCCGAAACCCGGCTCCAGGACGCCGTTACGCCACGCCCACGCGAGAGCGGCGCTGCAATCCTGCACCTCCAGCAGCTTCGAGAGCTCCCCCTGCACGCGCTCGCTCGCCACGCGCGCGAGAGCCGGAGCGAAGCTGCGGCAGGCGCGCGAGGTCCGCCGATCCGGCGCGAGGGCGTGCGTGGCGAAGAGCCGGGCGGCGCGCAGGCACCGCAGCGGATCGTCGGCGAGGTTCTTCTCGGAGACGGTTGCGAGGCGCCGGCGCTCGAGATCCGCCAGGCCGCCGAACGGATCGAGGAGGCGGCCGGAGGCGAGGTCGAACGCCATCGCGTTGACCGTGAAGTCGCGCCGGGCGAGGTCGATCGCGATCGAACCGCCCTCGATCTCGGCGATGTCGAGGAGCCGCCGGCGCCCCGCGACCCGGAACACCCGCGGAGACCGGTCGGCCGAGAGCAGAAACGCCCGGCCGCAACCGCTCGACTCGAGCGCCCGGGCGGCAGCCTCCGCGTCGCCCGAGACCGCGAGGTCGACCTCCACGACCGGACGGCCGAGCGCCCGGTCCCGGAGGGCGCCTCCCACGATCCACGCGTCCATCCCGAGCCCGCCCGCCCCGACGATCCGGCGGAAGAGGACGAGGTCCGGCTCGGCCGCGAGGCGGCGGAGTCTCCGCTCGAGTCGTCGGACCGCGGCGCCGGGTTTCGGCCGACGGGAGGCCGCAGAATTGGTCTTCCGTTCTACAATCGTTCGGATGTCCTCCCACTCCCCGTCGGTCACTCCGGACGTCGTGCGCCGGATTGCCGCCCTGGC
>Ga0207691_10002642_pt1 | contig 17506 bp, 12 predicted proteins | sample KBSM13metaG_FD_184327 | JGI IMG/M metagenome (GOLD analysis project Ga0207691, IMG submission 184327) | Miscanthus rhizosphere microbial communities from Kellogg Biological Station, Michigan, USA - KBS M1-3 metaG (SPAdes) (version 2) | ecosystem: Host-associated > Plants > Roots > Rhizosphere >... | reverse complement strand
CCGCGCCATTGTACTGCCGGGCGCCTAACGTCCCAGACCGGAACTGAAAGCTCTCGCCCTCCCCAGAGCTCACGATGTACTCGAACGCGCCGCTGGCGAGCCCGATGTCGTCGTGCGTTTCCGCGGATAGCGACAGCGCGCCCCTGGCGACACGCATGACCGTATCGCGCGCCGGCTCCAGCAATCGCACGGTCGGAACCGAATCCGCGCGCGGCTCGAGCGCCACGATCCGCTCGCCGGACGCATGGCGGAACCGTACGAGCGTCGGGCGATCGCCGACCGTGAGCGCGACGCGCCAGCCGCTGGTGGGTTGCACGGCGAGCGTCTGTCCGCCGACGTCCGCGGTGACGCCGGCGCCCGCACCCGGCGCATCGAACGTGACGCTGCTCCCGACGAGCGCCACAATGGACGCCGGCGACTCCACGCGCAAAACGCGACCTCCCGCATACGCGGGCGCACGCACCGTCGCAGAGAGTCGCGCGAACGGCGACGCCACGTGTCGCGACGCTGTGGACGTGGCCGAGACAGTTCCGTCTGGTGCGGATACCGACCGCGCAAAGGCGACACGCTGCGCGAGCAGCAGGGCGCCGAAGGCAGCGACGGTCGCCAACGCAGGCCAGGCAACCGCTCGGCTAACCGCACGTCGCGTCTCCGCGGTCCACGACACCTGAGCGATCTGTTGCTCGAGCAATGCAGTCGTCGGCGCGCGCTCCGCCGCCGGATCGACGGCCGTAACGAGCGCGTACTCCAGCCGCGGCACGCGCTCCTCGATCCAGAGCGCGACCCGAGGCACCGTCAGGCGACGCCATGGCATCAGCAACACGACGAGCACGATGCCGCCGATCACGCCAGCCGCCAGCCACGGAGCGACCCCGTCCACCCGACCAGTACGCCTGCTGGCAATCGTGGCAAGGGCACCGACTGTCAGCGTCGTAGCGGTCGCCCACAGCGCAGCACGAGTGGCGATGGCGGTCGCGAGTGCGCGACGCGTTCGAAGCACGCGCTCAAGCGGTCGCATCGGCCTCGGATCCTCGACGTACGAGCATCTCGGCGACGGCCGCGGCCAGCGCGATCGCCAGCAGCCACGCCGCTAGCGTCGACGCCGGCGGGTCACCCATCACCGCGGCAGTCGCCTGAGTCGATGCCCGCGCGATCGTTGCGGGAAGCGCCTGCGCAAGCACGCTGTCGGAGGCCGCGACCCACGGCAACGCGCTCGCGCACGGCTCCAGCAGGCGCGCCGCGAACCGGCGGAATGCCGGTGTGAGCGGCAGATCGCCCGTTGATGACACGGGGACTGCGACGGACCGGATGCAGCCGGTGCCTAACGTGCTCTCGGTGACCGCCGGCTCGCCGTCACTCCACCGGGCGATGACGCGTCCCGCAGGTGGATTGGTAGCCCGCACCATGGGCGCGACGACCGTGGCGGCTCGAGCCGCGGCGCGCGACCCTCCGCCCGAGCCAGCGAGGGCAGTCACCGCAAACGCGGTGTCGGGCGGGGTTCGTTTCGCCCACGCGCTAGGCGCTATCGCAGCAGGCCACAGCACCGTCGCGCGGCCATCACGCGCCCATGCGCTATCGGCGGCTGTCACCGAGTCGCGAACCACTCGCACGGCGGCACCTGCGCGAACGTCTCCGATGAGTGCCACGGACACGGCAACGGGGTCACCGACCGTGGCGCGCACGACGGGGCGCCCGAGCGGGCCTGAGTCGTTAGGCGCCGTGCCGGCGCGCACGAGCCGAACGGGCCCCGCCCATGTGCGTCTGATGGCCGCGGTCGCGTCATCGAGCTCGCCCGCCGCGAACGGCGAGACGATCACGATTTCTACCGAATCCCGCTCGCGTTCGAGGCGCCGGCCGGAGCGGACTGCACCCACGAGCGCGGCCGATAGCGAGCCTGACGCAGTCGACGCCGCCGCGGCGATGGAGTCTGGAGTCGGGCCAATGACTTCCCGCGCGGTGGAGTCGAACAGGACCAACGCGTCGCCCGGCCGGAATACAGCGCGCGCGGCCGAAGGAACCTCCGGTCCCACGCCCGCGAAGCGGGATCGGTCAACGACGACAACTCGTGCGGTCCCACGTCGCTGCGGCACCAACTGCGGTCGAGCGAGCGCGAGACCAACGAGGAGGACGATCGCGACGCGCAGCGCGAGCAGCGCAATGTCCGCGGGCCGCACCGTGCGGGACACCATGCGGACTGGCCGCTCCGGTGCGAAGCGCGCCGTGGGCAGCGGGGACTCCGGCGGGCGCCGCCACGCCAACAGGTGCAGGGCCACCGTGCCAAGCGCGACGACGCCGGCGGCCCACGCGAAGAACGGAGCGGCGAACGTCATCGCGCTTCGCTCCGCGCGTTGAGGGCGGCGTCGCGGCCGGCACCTAACGCCCCACCGGCTACACGCCGCACGACACGCGACGCCGGCTCCGACGTGGTCGCCATCGCGTACGTCAGTCCTTCCCCTCGCCACGCCGCCGCGAGCTGACTGCGCCACTCGCCAAAACGCTCCACGTACGCTGCGCGCGCATCCGCGATGAATGGCCGCGCGACCGTCGCGTCCTCCGGATCGATCACGAGCATCGACCTGGCGGGCGGGTTCAGCTCCTCCTCCGCGACGACGTGAATCGCGTGCACTTCCCCGCCCGCGGCCGCGATTTCGCCGGCGCGTCGCCGTATGGCGTCCGCGTCGCCAAGAAAATCGCTGATGACGACGATCCGCATTCGTGCTCGAGTGCGCACGACAGCCGAGGCGATCGCGGCGCTCCGTTCGGGAACGGCAGAGTCGAGCGCCCTCGCAATCTCACCGACGATCCCCCGTCGCGTGCGCGGCGGCAATTGCCGCAGTCCACCACCACCGACGATCACGAGTCCAACAGGATCGCGACTCGCGTGCGCGACCGCCGCCAGACCGATGGCGATGTCGGACGCTGCTTTCCACTTGCCGAGTGTGTCGACAGGGAATGCCATCGACGCCGTCGCATCGATGACGATCAACGTCGACACGATGGAGCGGTCTTCCGCGAGGCGGATGTACGCACGATCGCTGCGCGCGAGCAGGCGCCAGTCTATGCGCTTGGGATCGTCACCCTGTCGGTAGACCCGGTACTCACTCAACTCCGGCGCCGACCCGCGAAGTCGGGAGTGGTGCGCACCTGGCAGCGCGCCGCCGATCGGGCGCAGCGCCGGCCACTTCACGCCGCGAATGGCGTCGAGGAGCGAGCCGCGGGTCTCGACACCCGGTTTCTCGGCTCCCACCCGTCGTTCGCGCATTCAGGCCGCCTCGCTAGATTAGACGCGGATTCCGCTCTCCGGAGCCGGCACGTGACGGATGACTGCCGCCACGATCTGCTCGGCGGTGACTGCGTCAGCGTCGGCAGCGAAGTTGGGCAGCACGCGGTGCCGCAGCACCGGCTGCGCGACCCGCCGTACGTCGTCGGGCGTGACCGCCGCGCGGCCGGACAGAAGCGCGTGGGCCTTGGCGCCTAACACGAGCGCCTGGCCCGCGCGCGGACCCGCGCCCCATCGCACGTAGCGCTTCACGAGATCAGGTGGTGGCGCGGACGCACCGTTGGTCGCGCCATCCTCGGTTGGCGGACGCGTCGCTCGCGCGAGTGCCGCCGCATATCGGAGGATCGGCTCGGCCGCCGGCAACTCTCGCGTCAGGCGCTGCAGCGCACTCGTCTGCGCCGCGTCCAGCATGGGCTCGAGCGCGACTTCACTGGCGCCCGTGGTCGAGCGGAGAATGCCGACTTCCTCTTCTTCGTTCGGGTACCCGATGCGAATGTCGAAGAGAAAACGGTCCAGCTGCGCTTCGGGCAGCGGATACGTTCCTTCCTGCTCGATCGGGTTCTGCGTCGCGAGCACGAAGAACGGCTCCGGTAGACGCATCGTCTCGCCTGCCGCCGTCACGCGATGCTCCTGCATCGCTTCGAGCAGCGCGGCCTGCGTGCGTGGTGGCGCGCGGTTGATCTCATCCGCCAACACGATGTTCGCGAACACCGGGCCGCGCACGAACCGGAAGCTGCGAGCGCCCGTGGCCGCATTCTCCTCGAGCAGCTCGGTGCCCGTGATGTCGCTCGGTACGAGGTCCGGCGTGAACTGAATCCGGCGGAAATCCAGCCGCATCGACTCGGCCACCGAGCGAACCATCAAGGTCTTGGCGAGACCCGGAACGCCGACGAGCAGCGCATGGCCACCCGCCAGTACCGCCATGAGGATCTCGTCCAGCACCGCGCGTTGCCCGACGATGCGTCGCGAGACCTCATCACGCAGGCGGACAGCGGCGGCGAGGAGCGACTCGCGCTCCGCGGCGGATGCGGGCGCGTTAGGCGTGGGCAGCGTCGTGCTCAGCGGACCGGACGGCGACGGCGATAGGTGACGAGAAACGTCGAGCCGTTCGTCGCGCCCGTGTCGGCAATCGACACGTTCTCATCGAGGATCTCGAAGCCATTGAGCTTCAGAACGTACGCATCGGCCGGGCCACCGTCGGGCTGCAGCGCCGCAATCGCCTGCGCTTTGAGCGTGCCGACGCGCTCGCTCGCCGGCGTCTCGACCCGCACCACATCCCAGGCTTCCAGCATCTGTACCCGAACCGTTATCCGCGGCTGACCATCGGCGCCAAGGCGGAGCACGCCAGGCCGCGAGCGGATCTGTGACACGAAGGGAGCGGTCACGACGCGGCCTGGGCAACGGGAGGCAGCGTCGCGAAGAACCGCGCGATCTGCTGGTCGAACAGGTAGCTCGATCCGGTCACGCGAGTGCCGGCGCCTTCCGAGGCCGGCACGGCGCCGATCAACACTTCCTCGCCGCCCTGCCCGCGAAGGCTCACGAACGACGGGCCTTCTCTCTCCACGAACGCGGCGTAGATGTTGTTGCGCCGAGCGAAGAACACCTTGGCTGCACTGATCACGTCTGGGACGCTGAGACTCGTAGCGGCTTCCTGTAGCGTGCGGTCTTGCTGAATGTTCATCCGTGAGGTGACTAGCTGTCGTCAGGCATCTCCCGCCAGCTCGACGGGAGACTCGTACTCGAGCGGCAGCGCGACGCTGAACGTCGAGCCCTCGCCGAGCGTCGATCGCAACTCGATGCTGCCACCGAGCAACTGCGCGAGACGCTGCGCAAGTGCCAGACCGAGACCCGAGCCGCCGTACCGGCGCGTCGCCGACCCGTCGACCTGGCGGAACTCATCGAACACGTACTGCTGAGCGTCGACCGAGATCCCGATACCGGTGTCCTGTACGCGGTACACGACCCGGTCGTTGGCCAGTGCAACACTCGCCACGATCTCGCCGCGCTCGGTGAACTTCACCGCGTTGCCGAGTAAGCTAACGAGGATGCGGAAGATTTTCTTCCGATCGCTGTGGATCTTCGGCAGGATCGTCGTCGGCTCTTCGAGTCGGATCTCGACGCGGACGCCAGGTGCGGCTACCGAGGCCACCGCCTCGCGAAGCGGCGCACGTGGGTCGACGGCTTCGATGAACAAATCGAGCTCACCGCGCTTGAGCGTCGTGAGCTCGATGAGATTCTCGATCAGATCGAGCAGCCGCTCGCTCGCGCCCTTCACGTGCGTGAGGTCGTGGCGCTGGCCGTCGGTGAGTGGACCGGAGATCCCTTCCTGAAGGATCGAGATGTACCCGAGCACCGCCGTCAGTGGCGTACGAAGCTCGTGCGATATGTTGGCGAGGAACTCGTCCTTCAACCGGCGCGCCTGTAGCACGGCACCGTATTGGCGCTCGAGCTCGGCGTTCGCTTCGACGAGCGCGCCATTCGACCGGCGCAGTTGGTCGATGAGCAGCGATTTCTCCGCGGTCGCGGCCATCTGGTCCGCGACAATCCGGAGCAGGCTTCTTTTCTCCGGCGAGAATGACTCCGCATCGGCGAAGTAGAACGTGACTGCACCGAGCACCCGAGACCCGGTCTGCAGCGGAAGCGCGATCAGCGCGCGGAAGCCGAGCTCCGCGGCGACTTCCTGCCAGTCCTCCAGCTCGTTGTCGGCGAATACGTCGGGGACTTCGATCGTCCGCCGCTCGCTCGCGGCCTCACCACTGGGACCGAACCCGAGTCGCACGCGCGCTTCGCCAAGCCACGGTCGGAACCGCTGCGGCCAGTTGTGCGCGCCACCAAGCCGCATCAGCTCTGACGCGCCATCGACGAGGTACACCGATGCGAACGTCGCGCCGACAAGTGGACTCACTCGGTCAAGCGCGAATTGATAAACCTCTTCTGGGCGGTCGGCGGTCAGGAAGGCGTGTATGACCTCCCTGACCGCCAGCAGCTCCCGCATCGCCTGATCGGGAGCGCCAGCGGGCGGACGAAAGCGGTCCGTGCGTGAGACGGATGACTTTGGCACAGGGTGCAATCTAAAGTTGGAACGGCAGATGCGCGACAACTGCCGAGGTTGTCGTCGCGACCCGGTGGGCGCAGCCGCATGTTTCGCGTTGCGCCCTCATCTGTTTCCATCAGACGACGCTGCCGTGACGACGGCACCAAAGTCGACCTACCGAACCGCTTTCGTCGGGCAGCTCAAGCCCGAGAAGAACGCCGGGTCGCCCAATCCAGCAGGGACGCTCATCTCCACCGGCACTCGCACCTGGCCGAATACCACCTCGTAAATCTTGGTCCCTGCCACCGGTCCGGGCTTGGCCTCGTTCCAGTACATCAGGAGCGGCGCCCATGTTCCGTTGTCGCGCGACGTCCCCGAACCGGGGCGAGAGAACTCGACGCCCGCCTCTTCCTTGAACCGCCACGTCGGCGTGACCGTGTGTTCTCCACCGCGCGCGAACTGGAACGTCTCGTCGCCGAACGTCATCGTCATGATCGGAACCGCCTCGGTCAGCTGCGGGCGCAGGCTGAACTGCAGGCGCGGCTCGGCGGCACCAGCCGGAAATAGTGCGTCCGTAATGCGACGCGAGTTATTCATGAAGCGCAGCAGTTGATCCGTGGGCACCAGCCCGCCCGGTATGGCGCGATAGTCGCTACCAGCGCGCGCGAGCACCTTGCCCTGCAGCGCCGCTTCGAAGAACTGGTTGATCTGTCCCGTCGGCTTGAACAGCTTCGTGAGCTCCGCGCCCGTGGCCCTCGCCTCGGCCTTCGCGAAAGGAAATTTCTCGAGCACGTCGCGCGCTTCGGTGCAGAACGCCGCAGCCGCGGCATTGATCGCGCTCACATCGCCTTCCTTTTTCTTCCCAACGATCTCGGTCGTGAGCAGCGACTGGATCAGCCGTTCGATGCGCTCGGCGGGCGTCAGAAAGAGGCGACTCAGCGCGAGTTGGCGCTCGGGCTCTGTCGCGAACAGCCGCGACAATTTTCCGACCGAGCCTCGTACTGCGCCTGCCGCCGTGCTGGCCGCCTGCAGCGGACCCGAGGCGTCGGCTCCGGCTGGCACCGCGGCAACCTGGTGGAGGGCTGTCGCCAGGGCGCCGAGTTGGTCCATGTAGTCCTGGTTCGCGCCGCCGATGTAGGTGTCCTTGTTCTTGAGCGGCATCACGACGTCGACGGGCTGCAGCGGAACGCGGATGCCGACACTGTCAACGACCGCGTTCTCCGAAACCCTGAGGAGCATGCCGAGGAGTGGCGACGTTGGGCCGGCGAGCACGTCGAGCTTGCGGGCCGCATCATCCATCGTGGCGAAGCCCACGATGCTCGCCGAACTCACGTAGCGTCGCCACGCGGCGACGTAGTCGTCCGTGTAGCGCTTCTTGAGATCGCGCGCGAGCTGATCTCGGTCGTTAGGCGGCTTCGCGACCCCGCCGGTCACCCAGGGCTCGCCCTGGAGGAACCGATCGAGGTCTTTCGTGAGCGCGGTATCGACGAGGTACGCCCAGGCTTCCTTCGTGAACTGCGCGGGCACTTCCACGGGATTCACGACCACGCCGCCACCGGCGGAGCCGAGCCTCACGGGTTGACCGCGACGAGCGGCCTCCGTGACCATGGAGATGTAGATCGGCGTGATGCCGACCGACTTCGCGAGCACGGCGCGCGCCGAGCCGATGAGCGAGGCGTCGCCCTTGTCCGTGTACGGATTCCCGTACGGCAGCTCGCTCCCGAAGAACTCGAACTGTCGGCGCGCGATCTCGCGAGCGGACGAGTCGACGCTGCTCGCCTGTGGCCACGCGCCGAGCAGTGCCGGCCCCACGAACTCCGGCGTGCTGTGATCCGGTGCGTCGGTGGTGACGAGATAGGCGCGAAGCAGGCGATACGCGGAGTCGTACGGGACCGTCGCGTTAGGTGCGGACAACGCCGTCGTGGCCCGTCGCAACCCGACCCGCGTCGAGTCGTACAGGAGCCGCGCGAAGCGATCGAAGTACAGCGCACGCGCGCGTGGATACATCCGATCGCCGGAGTACAGCCCCCACTGCAGCCAGAACGGCGGGCCATCGTGGACGTGACGACTCAGCACGTCGGCCTGCTCGCGAAGCGAATCGAGCCGCGCGAGCGCATCGGTCGGGGGAATCGCAATCGTCTCACGGGGGAGCGTGGAAGCGGATGCCGCCGCCGCACTGACGGCGCGTTGCAGCCGACGATTGCCGATGAACGACGTGGTGAACGCGATCGCGAGCGCTGCCGCGAGCCCTACGCCCACGGCAGCAAGAGTTCGTCGTAACGCAGAAATGCGCGCGCCGCCGCGCGTCGCACCCATCGCGAACGAGTCAGCGAGGACCACGTCCTGAATCAGCCCGGAGAGGAAAACCCATTCCGGCTTCTTGCGTCCACCACTGGCGGCGGGCTGCGGTGCCATCGATGACGCGGCCGCGACCGGGCGAAAGACGCTCGTCGCGCCAGCCGGCTGCGCCTCACGCGCTGGCATGAGCGACGGAATCGCGGCTGCCCCATCAGCCGAGACAACGGCCCGTACGCCGGTGAGGTAGAACCCACGCAGCACCGGGCCCACACCCAGCTCCGTCGGGCGACAGAGCTCGACGAGGAACTGCACCGCGGCGGGGGCGAGCTTGCGCACCTCGCGCGGGAACTCGTACGCCGCGGGCTTCCGATCCCCAGCGCTCTCGCGCGCGAGCACCTCGATGCGCCGCGACGCCATCCCGGAGAAGAGGCGCGACCACGCGTCTGTCAGGCGGCGACTCTCTCGCTCGGCGTAGCTCGAGCCGTCCGTTCGCGCCGAGAGCGGCAACGTCGCCCCCAGTACCACGCGTGTTTCATCGCGCGTGAAGTTCTGCACGTACTCGGCGAATCCCGGAACGCGATCGACCTTCGAGAACACCACGTACACCGGGAGGCGGATCCCGAATTCCTGCGCGAGTTGCCCAAGCCGATCGCGAAGCGCGCGTGCGGCGGCGGCAGCCGCGTCACCGGCGCCGCCGGCGGCAAGCCCTTCGCAGCTGTAGCACACGACCGCGACGCGCGGCGCCTGCTGTCCGCTCGACAGCGCGCCCCGAACGCGCGCCGGACGCAGACGCCGCATGAACCAGCGCCATCGCGCCGGCTCGTCCGCGATGTCGCGGCCCGTCTCGACAAATAGTGTGCTGCGGCCGAACCAGAGGTTGACGCCGCGCGTCGCCAACACGGCATCGTCGCGGAACACATCGCCCGTGAGCAGCTCGACGTCCACGCCCGACCGCACGACCGATGACGTCTTCGTGCTGCCCGGTGGACCGAGGAGCAGCACGATCGGCAGCCTGCCTAACGCGCCAGACGGCGCGACCTTCGCCAGCGCGAGCTTCTTCTCCGCCGCGACGAGCGATTTCTGCACTTCGTCGACGACGCCGTCCTTGGGCTGCGGCGCCGGCGCCGGCTTGCGCAGCAGATAGATGAGCAGGACGGCGGCGACGAGCACGCCGAGCAGCGCCAGACCGCCTCGCAGGATCATCGCGTTGCGCCCTTGCAGCCCGAGTATGGTCGCCAGCCGCCACACGCCGAGGAGGTAGAGGGCGAGGCCGGCCGCGACGATCGCCGACATTCCGAGCTTCCGCTTCATGACGTCACCGGCCACCCCGATGGGGCGTTAGGCGCGACAGGCGCCAGGCATGAGGTCTCGCTCACGCGATGGTTCCCCCGGAGCGCAACACGACGAAATAGATGATGTAGAGCACGACCGCCGCCGCGAGCGTCGCGGCACCGGCGAACACCAGACGCCGTAACCACGGGTCTCGCGTTCGCGGCAAGACTTCGCCGGTCGGGATCGCCCAATCGGGCGCGAGCGGCGGCGTACCACCGCGGATGCGGGTGACCTGTTCGCGAACACGCGACGTCCAGAGCCCGAGCTCATCGCGATTCGTCGCGCTATAGCGGCCCTGGAATCCGAGCAGGAGGCAGAGGAGATAGACCTCCAGCACATCCGCCAGATCCTGCGACGGGTCGCGTGTCATGAGTTGTTGCAGGTACTGAAAGAATGCTTCGCCACCGACGTGGCCACCGAACAGCTCATCCTGCAACGGCCGGCGAGGCCAGTCGCGGAACATCGGCTGCGCGGAATTCAGAATCGACTCGTCGATGAACGCGACGACGGCGTAGAGGACGTAGCGAACGTCGCCCTGCGCGTAGCCTGCCTGACGCGCGTCCTGATCGGCGGCGGCAATCAGCTGCTTGAGGTGCGTACGAAAGCTTTCGGCGTCGGTAGGTCCTTGCCGATTCGCGCGAAGACGAACGGTCGCCGTCAGCAACTCCTGCACGATCAGCGCGAGCTGCCCTGCTCGACTCGCCACAGGCGTCGGCACGGAATCGATCGCTGCGGGATGACTCATGATTGGTCCGGGAAACGAAGCGGTAACTTGTCGCCGACGGCAACGGGGCGCCATCCCTGGCGCGTGGCGATGGAGCGCACGACTGCGGCGTTCGTCAAGACTCCAGGACGATCAGCAGCTCGACCTCGGCGTCGGGGAACGAGTCGGGCACGTAGACGCCGATCTCGCCTGTGTCGGACAGATCGGTCCAGCACGGTCCGACTCGACCCAACGCGAAGTAGTGCGTGTCTGCGCGCGGAGAGATGGCGACAGGCGGAACAGCGACGTGCTCGACCGTCAGACCACTGCGCGCCCGACGCACCAACTCGACGGTGAAGCGCTTCGAGCAGACTTTCACGAGTTGCGGTGCGCGACCGATGATCGTCGCGTCGGGCGCGCTCGAGCGAAGTGCGAGCAACCACCGCGCGCGCCCGAAGGATTGCCGGTCCGTGATGGTGCCGCTGAACAGGTAGTCGGCATCGCGTTTGAGCGGCACGCGCACACAGTTCGACGGAATGATGACGCCAAGGCTGCTGCGGATTCGTTGTTCGAGCACCGCGAAGCAGGTGCCGAGGTCGTCGTGATCGTATGAGGGGAGATCGCGCGGGTGCGCGTCGAGCGCGAACGTGCAGAGCGATCCGGCGAGCCGAGAGAGATCCGCGAACAGACGCTCGGGATGTGCATCACGCGCGATCAGGTGATGTCGCAACGCGGCGACGTTCGCGTTCACCGTGTGCTGAATCCAGAATGTTGCCACCTCGTGCGCGGCGTACTCGGCGAACCCCTGGCCTGATGCCTGTCGCGCTCGGGACAGCTCGTCGCTCTTCGTATCGAGCATCTGCACGAGCCGAGCGAGCGTCGTCATCAGCGGTTCACTTGCCGCCAGATGCAGCGACGGTGGAATGAACGTCGGATCGTATGCAAACCTCCCGGCGCCATCGCGATGCACGCGCGCGATCGGAAGCGCGATCTCATCCTCGCGGCGCTCGGAGTCGAGAATCAGACGAAAATTCTTTCGGCCCAGCTCGACGGCGTGATCGTCGCGTCCCGTGGTATCATCGCGCACCGATCGCGTCTCGAGCTGAAACCGCGGCCCGCCGCCATTCCCTGATCGCGGCTGATCACAGTTCGCGCCATTCTGGACGAAGGGTGGAACCGCGAGCATCACGAGATGGCTGTCGTGCGTCGGCGAGAATACGTTTCGAATCTCGCGGGCGTCTGGAATCGGATCGGCATCGGGCATGTAGAACGCGAGGCCGTCGGGCATCACGCCCTGCGCGTGCACGAGCGAAACGACGCCATTCGCGATGGCGTGCGCGTCCAGCTCGAACGCCGTCACGCCGTAGGGCTTGTAGTACAGCTGGCCGAGGGCGAAGCGAACGGAATCTTCGAAGTACCGACTCTGCGTCTGAAAATGGTGCTGCGCGAGGTGCATGCCCTCGTGCCATACTACCTTCGACAAAAGCGTCATGTCGCCCCTTGGTGACGCGCCCCGCGAGCACGTTCGTCGCCGCACCCGTTTGCGCCGACTCGCGGTTTCAGCAACTATACAACCGAATCTCCGTAGCGGCACGCAGCACACGTGCGCGACTTGAAACATTGTCAAACACTTCCAACACCACGCGGCGCCGATGACCGGCAACGAGTTCAACGCGGAATACAAACTGGGACAGCGCATCGCGTCGAGTAGCGTCGAGAGTTATCTCGCGCACGTGACGGCCACGCGCCGACTCGTGATGGTGCACCGGATGGCCGGCGCGAACGATGGCGAGCGCCGACGCATCCGCGCGCTGCTCGATGCACTTCCGACGAGGAGCACGACTGTGCTCGCGCGGCTCGACGTCGATGGCGAGCCGGTAATCGTGACCGAGTTTCTCCCCGATTTCGTGAACCTGCGCGATTGGCTCGAGGCCGCGGTGGCGGTGCAGACGACGGTCGTCATCCGTACCGGACTGCCGACGCCTCCCCCGGCTGCGCCGCCTGCGGAGGCTCCGGCTCCGCAGGCGGCAGGTGGTAATGATTTCACGCGGATCTTTGGCCAGCCTCTGTCTTTGGGTGCGCCCACTCCGCCAACCGCATCGCCCGCGTTCGTGGCGCGAGACGAGCCCGCCCCGCAGGGGCCACCGGCAGCGCCGCCTGCACCTACCATCACGCCGGCCGCGCCCGCGGAAACCGCCGCACCAGCGCCGGGGTCGGCGACCGAGAGCTTCACGGCGATCTTCGGTGCGGCTCCAGTACCGACGCCCCCGTCGGTCGCGCCGCCCGCGCCGATTGTGCAGCCACCAGTTGTACAGCCACCGATTCTACAACCGCAGGTTGCACAACCGCAGGTTGCACAACCGCAGGTTGCACAACCGCAGGCCGTCGCTCCAGAGCCAACGCCCGTAGCGCCACCTCAAGTACCAAAGCCGCCGGTGACAGCGCCGCCCGTGGCGGCGCAGCAGCCTGGGAACTTCACCGCGCTGTTCGGCGCGCCGGTCGCGCCTCCCGCGCCACCACTGGCGCCGCATCCATCCACGCCGACGCCCTCGGCGTCAACACCATCCGCGCCGCCACGGCCTGCGCCTGGCGGGGAGTTTACGCAGATGTTCGGAGCGGCGGCCGCATCATCGACCCCGCCGCCTTCGTCGCAATCACCCGGTAACGTCGCTCCACCCGGACTGCCGCCGGCTGCGTCGCCACCAGCGTACGCACCGCCACCACAGGCGCATGCGCCGGTCCCGCCAGCTCCGCCGAGTCGCGCGCCCAACGCGAGCGACGTAAGCGTCCCCACGGATCCGGGAAAGATCCGGGTGATGTGGCGGCCGCGGGAAGGTGCCACCGGCCCGACTGGCGGTGACGCTCCGCCTCCGAGTGCTACGAACGCGTTGGCGCCGACACCGCCACGCGCGCCCGATCCCGGCCCCCCTCCGATGTTCGCGCCGCCTCCCGCGCGCCCGACGGCGCCGCCGTTCGCAGCACCGCAGGCGCCGGTCTATGGCGCGCCGCCACTCGGGCCGTCATCGGCATCGCCAGACTTTCCAACCGCACCACCATTCGCGGCGCTGCGTGGGGCGTCTCCATTCGACGCACCGTCGATATCCCCATCGCCGCGCGGCGACGCACAATCGCTCGGTCCTCCGGAGCTACGACTGTTCGCGAACGAGGCTGGAGAACGCGTCGAGCCTCACGCACCGCCGCCGGTGCCGTCGAGTGGACCGGCGCCACGCGCATCGGGGCCGAGTGACTTCACGCGAATGCTGACACCGGTCGAGCCGCTGCCGTCAGCCCCAGCGCCAGCGGCAGTGAAGCCAGCGCCGAAGGCAGAACCGGCCGCCGGCGGGCGACGACCGTCGATGCTGCCACTCATCATCGTCATCATGTTCGCGTTCGTCTCGGCGGCCGCGCTGATCGTGTTCTTCGCGCTGCGCAAATAGTCCGACCGGCAGTGTTGTGGCCTTGTGCGTGAACAAAGCGGAGGCAGATGAACGGAGATGCGGTAGCCTCGTTAGGCACCAGATGGCATTGCTGTCAGACTCCGTCGGCTGATCCAACCGCGACGCAGCAAACTGCAACGCCCACGGCAACTACTATTTCGATGGCGGAGGGCTAGTTCGGCAACCAACCGGGGCGGACTGCTTCAGCAACGATCCAGAACCGAGAGTGCGAACGGAAACAGCCCGAAACAACTAAAAGGGCCCGATCCGACTCGCGACCCGTCTGGCTGCCGTCGAGCGGGGCTAACGAGTGCTCCGCGTCCTCTGCGGCGAATCGCAGTTGCAGTTCTTCTGCGTCGCTGTTGGATCGGCCGACGGAGTCTGACCACCGAGGCGTTAGGCAGCGATGCCGAATCGGTGATCTGATCAGGCGCGCGCCGGGAGCAGGATCACCAGTTCCAGCTGCGCGTTCGTCAGCTCGGATGGGACGTACGCCGCGAGATTCCGCGCGCGCGTGATCGCATCCCACTCGGGGCCCATCTTCGCCAGCTGGAAGTACTGGTAGTTCAGTTTCACCGGAATCGCGCTCGGCGGCGACGGCGTGTGCGTGAGCTCCACGCCGGACATTGCGTGACGAATGAGATGCGTGATCCGATCGCCCGACGAGACCTTCACCAATTGCGGTACGGCGCGAATGAGATCCGCGACTTTCACCGCGCTGCTGACCGCGAGATAGAGCTGTGGCGCGGTGAGAAAGCGATCCTCGTCGAGCGCGACCGCGTGCACCAGCGGCTGCTCGCTCCGCAGCGGCAGCGCTACGAAGTTCGACGGCACAACCGTGTCGAGAAGATCGCGGAGCATCGCGTCGAGACGCGTGAAGCAGTCCGACAGATTCGCGTGGTCGTACGACGGAATCGAGCGCGGATGCACGACCATCGAGAACGTCGTGAGTGCGCCAGCAAGCGCCGTCATCGCCGCGAACAGCTCGGCGGGATGGCCGCGTCGCGTCTCGTAGAGATGCCGCACCGCCGGGAGGTGCGTGTTCACCGTGTACAGCAACCAGAAGTTCGCGACGTCGCTGATGCCGAAATCGGCGAGACTCTGGTTCCGCTGTCGACGCATGCCCGACAGTGTCGTGCTCTTCGCCGCCAGCAGCTCGACCAACCGTCGATTGATCGTCATCAGATACTCGTTCGCGGCGATGTCGAGCAGCGGCGGAACGAAGCGCGGGTCGAGCGTCGTCTCTCCGGTCGGGCCGCGGACGAGACGCGCGATCGGCAGCGCCGAGCTTCCATCGAGCGACTCGCCTTCCACGAGGAAGCGCAGATTCTTTCGCGCCACCTGCACGGGCTTCTCGGCCAACCCGTTATTCTCGTCGCGCCGCATGAGCAACTCGGCGCGATAACGCGTGCTCTGATCGCGCTGCAACGACGAAACGTTGAACCCGTCGGGGCGATACTCCGGCACCGTGAGATACACGTCGAGCGTCGGGCGATCGGGGTCCCATGCCTCATCGAGCGGCTTGGGCGGCGGCACAGCGTCCGACATCGGCGACTCGAACAGCAGGCCGTCGGGCATGATGCCGCTCGCCGACGTCACGGCGAACGCCCCTCCCGCCAACGCTTCGCGGTCGATCTCGAGCTGATGAAATCCCCAAGGCCGAAACGCCAGCGCGCCCAGCCGAAAGCTGAGCAGATCCTCCAGATACCGATCCTGCATCTGGAGATGCTGCGGGCTGAGGAGGACACCTTTCGTCCACAATACCGGTTGGAGTTGCCGCATGGCCGGTAACGTAGCACCTTCGCTCCATCATGGCCATCACGACGACGCGTGTTGCGTCGCGCCACGCCATCACGACCGGTGAGGAACGAAGCGATGCGTGACCAACGCGCCGAAGTGTCATTGAACATTGCGCCCGACGAACGCTACGAATCCGCGGAGCTCGAGCCGCGGGCGTTCCGCATTCTCATCGTCGGCGACTTCAGCGCCCGCGGTGACGACGCGCCGGCGGCTGTCGATACCCCGCGTCGCGTGGACCGCGACAATATCGACTCGCACCTGGCGCGCATCGCGCCGCGACTTCGGGTGGCGATCGATGGGCAGCGACTCGATCTCGCGTTCACAGCGATGGACGATTTCCGCCCCGATCAGCTGGTGAAGCGTGTATCGATGCTCGACCGCGGTGCCGCGGTCGGCGTCTCCGATGCTCCAGTCGCCAGGCCGTCCGCAGACGTCGCACCGCGGCCGGTGGATCTTGGCCGAGCGGTGTCTGGCGGATCGCTGCTGGACGACATGCTCGACGACGTGCCCGGCGCTCCTCGGCGCGCGGACGAGCTGTCGGCGTTCGTCGAGCGCGCCGTTGCTCCACATCTCGTGCGGCCTCCGGATTCGGAAACGGCCGCCCGCGACGCAGCAAACGACCAGGCGACGACGCGCCTGCTACGCGCCGTGTTGCACCACCCGCACGTACAGGCGCTCGAGGCTTCGTGGCAATCACTCGACTTTCTCGTGCGCCGCCTCGATACCGATGGCGACCTGGCGCTGTTTCTCCTCGATACGCCGCGCGCCGGCGTCGCCGCGGCGCTCGAACGACTCGCGCAGCACCGTGACGTGGCGGGCGGTGAGGAGTGGGCGCTGGTGGTATCGCTCCACACCGTCGCCGACGGAGACGCCGGCGCCGAGTGGCTCGCCGGCGTGGCGATGGCCGCACGCGCGCTCGATGCACCGATCATCGCCGGTGCACCCGCGAGCTTTGCCGGGCGGAGCTCGGCGGCATTGCTCGATGACGACAGTGCACCGAGTGCGGAGCCGGAAGTGTTCACACTCATCCGTCGCTCGATGGAAGCGCGGTTTCTCGGCCTAACGTTTCCGCGCGTGCTGCTCCGCGTGCCCTACGGGTCCGAGAACCCGTCCGAAACGATCGCATTTGAGGAGGTGGAGGATCCGGACCGACACGACGACTACCTCTGGGGCAGCGGCGCGGTCCTCGTCACGCTGCTGGTCGGCGAGGCGTTCAACGCACGAGGGTGGGCGATCGGTCCGCGGATACCGCTCGACGTCGGGTCGCTCCCGCTGTTCACGTATCGCCGCGGACCCGAGACCGTGGCCACGCCCTGTGCCGAGACGCTCATGTCCGAGCGCGTCGCGCGGCATCTGTTGTCTCGTGGGCTCATGCCGCTCGCGTGGATCAAGAACACCGATCGGGTGCGGCTCGTCGAGCTGCGATCCGTCGCTGAGCCAACGGCGCCGCTCGCGGCCGCATGGGCGGGCACATCGTCGACGAGCAACGCATGAGCGCAGGCGTGATCAACTCGCCTTCGTCCGAGGTGCCGGTGCCGACGCCATGTCCGCTCCGGTTCGAGCCCGTATCGGCGTTCGAGACGATCCGTCAGTTCCTGCGTGACGCCGCGTTCGAGGAGCAC
>Ga0207691_10002635_pt1 | contig 17520 bp, 15 predicted proteins | sample KBSM13metaG_FD_184327 | JGI IMG/M metagenome (GOLD analysis project Ga0207691, IMG submission 184327) | Miscanthus rhizosphere microbial communities from Kellogg Biological Station, Michigan, USA - KBS M1-3 metaG (SPAdes) (version 2) | ecosystem: Host-associated > Plants > Roots > Rhizosphere >... | reverse complement strand
GGGCGATTGGCGCAGCGGTAGCGCGCTTCCCTGACACGGAAGAGGTCACTGGTTCGATCCCAGTATCGCCCACCAGAGCAAGGTAACTTGCTTGATGCAGTACCACCGGCCCAGCCGGCATGGACTAAATGCGGACGTAGCTCAGCTGGTAGAGCACCACCTTGCCAAGGTGGATGTCGCGAGTTCGAATCTCGTCGTCCGCTCTCTTCATTACAACTCCACTCCGGATCCTTCCGGTTGCGGGCGATTGGCGCAGCGGTAGCGCGCTTCCCTGACACGGAAGAGGTCACTGGTTCGATCCCAGTATCGCCCACCACAAGAGCAGCTCCCCCGGAGCTGCTCTTTTTTGTGTGCTCCGTTTGTGAACTGCGGGTTTGTGCACTGCGGGTTTGTGTACTGGGGATTGGTGCACTCAGGGCCCTTCTACCCTGTGCACCTGGCCTTCCATCTTTTATCCTCTGGGCGGACACCCTTGGCACCCCCGCCACCTCCCGCTAGGGTAGAAAACGCAAGGAGCGATCTGGCTCCGCGACCGAAGGGAGGTGCCCGTGGGTTTACTTGACGATCTAAAGGGCAAGGCTCAGCAAGTTATTGGTGGCAACGAAGAAGCCATCAAGGACGGCATCGAAAAGGCAGGCGACTTCGTCGACTCCAAGACCGGCGGAAAGCACGCCGGCACGATCGATGCCGTGCAGCGTGGCGCTTCCGACTTCGTGGACAAGGCGAACGACCGGCCGAATTCGGCCCCGGTCGCCGATCAGACTCCCGCAGCCGGTGAGCCCCCCGTAGCCGGGGAACCCCGCCAGCCAGGCCTCTGACCCAGATCCGTCAGCGAGGTGCCGGTCCCGCCGAGAGGCGGCGCCGGCACCTCCGGCATTTAACGGCGACTTCAACCAGGCAACACGGGGTCAGTTACGGCCCATCCGGTGCATCCGGATGGGCCGTAACTGACCCCGTGTTGGATTTGGCGTTGTACTTGGTGGGAACCGGCGCTAGGACGGTTCGTGGTTTTGGCCCTCGCGGGCCAGCGCGGTGAGCCTGGAGACGGCGCGGAAGTACTTCTTCATGTACCCGCCGGTCATCATTTCCTCGGTGAAGAGCTGGTCGAACGGCACACCGCTGGCAAGGATGGGCACGTCCTTGTCGTACAGCCGGTCAGCCAGCACCACGAAGCGCAGCGCAACGGCCTGTTCGGTAATCGTGTGCACGTTCTTCCAGACCACGCCCTCGATGCCCTCCAGCAGTTGGCGGTAACGGCTTGGGTGCACGCCGGCAAGGTGGTTGATCAAGGTGCTGAACTCATCGCGGGCCACGGTCTTGCCGTCGAACTCGGCATGCATGTGGTGGGTCAGGTCATCATTGCGCAGCGGCGACGGCGCGGCCGGCAGGCCACGGTGGCGGAAGTCCTCGCCGTCGATCCGCACGACGTCGAACTGGTCCGCCAGCACCTGGATTTCGCGGGCGAAGTCGACGGCGGCGAAGCGCCCGTCCCCGAGGGATCCCGGCAGCGTGTTCGATGTGGCGGCAAGCTTCACGCCGGCGTCGGCGAGTTCGCGCATGAGCCGGGACATGAGCACAGTGTCGCCCGGATCATCGAGCTCAAATTCATCGATGCAGACCAGCTTGTAGTGGCTCAGGGCCTCAACGGTCTTGCGGAAGGACAGCGCACCAACGAGGTTGGTGTATTCGACGAACGTGCCGAAGGCCTTGGGCCCGGGGGCGGCGTGCCACAGTGATGCCAGCAGGTGGGTCTTGCCCACACCGAATCCGCCGTCGAGGTAGATTCCGGCCCGGGAAGTGTCCTTCTTACCGAAGAGCCGCTTGAACAGCCCGTCGCCGTCGCGTGCGCCCACGCCGGCCGCAAAATGCTGCAGGGCATGGACCGCATGGGCCTGGCTGGGCTGGGCGGGATCGGGCCGGTAGCTGGAAAACGACACCTCACCGAACCGCGGCGACGGATAGAACCCATTGAGGAGTTCATCCACGGAAACTGCCGGTGTGCGGGCGGCGAGCTGTTCGATCTGTACCAAGGTGGTCCGTTCTGCTGGTCTCTTGTCCCCAGCAAGAATACCGGCAAAGCCTGGCCGGCCCGCGTGCGCGCTTGTGGACCCGCGGCCGGCGTGAGGAAGACCACATTTCCCCGTGTGAACCCGGTGGAGCATTCCCACCGGCCCGTGACTAGTGTTGTAACAGGCCTGGCGCGGCGCACGCTTTCCGCGCCCGGCCTCCTGACCGTTCAAGTGAAAGGCCATCGCAATGACCTACCCCGTTGAGCAGAACGAGAAATTCGCCGCCTACGCCCACCCTGACCGCCTGGTGTCCACGGAATGGCTGGCCACGGCGATCGAGGACGGGGCCCTCGACGGCGGCAATCTCGTGGTGGTCGAATCCGACGAAGACGTCCTGCTGTACGAGACCGGGCACATCCCCGGCGCGGTGAAAATCGACTGGCACACGGACCTGAACGACGAGGTGACCCGCGACTACGTCGACGGCGAAGCCTTCGCCGCGCTGGTCGCGTCCAAGGGCATTTCCCGGGACAGCACGGTGGTCATTTACGGCGACAAGTCGAACTGGTGGGCCGCGTACGCCCTTTGGGTGTTCACGCTCTTCGGCCACGAGGACGTCCGGCTCCTGGACGGCGGCCGGGACAAGTGGATCGCGGAAGGCCGGGCGCTCTCCACCGTCACGACCGTCGCCACCCCTGCCGACTACCCCGTCGTGGAGCGGGACGACGCCCCGATCCGCGCCTTCAAGGATGACGTCCTGGCGCACTTCGGCAAGCCGCTGATCGACGTCCGCTCGACCGAGGAGTACACCGGCCAGCGCACCCACATGCCCGCCTACCCGGAAGAGGGCGCGCTGCGCGGCGGCCATATCCCCACGGCGGCCTCCATCCCCTGGGCCCGCGCGGCGGCCGGCGACGGCACGTACCGGAACCGCGGCGAGCTCGAGGCCCTCTACCTCGGCGAGGCCGGGTTGAACGAAGGCGACGACGTCGTGGCGTACTGCCGGATCGGCGAGCGGTCCAGCCACACCTGGTTTGCGCTGAAGTACCTGCTGGGCTTTGAGACGGTGCGGAACTACGACGGCTCCTGGACCGAATGGGGCAACGCCGTGCGCGTCCCGATCGTCAAGGGTGCCGAACGCGGCGCGGTTCCGGCCGGCCGTTAGCCGCGGTGACCGTGGAGCGGGACCGGTCCCGACAGGGACACAATCGGCGCGCCTGCGTAAGCTGGGAGTGATGAATACTTCAGCCCTCCCCGCCGCACTGGCGGACATTGTCGACGATTTCCAGGCCCTGACCGAAGCAGAGCGGCTGCAGCTGCTCCTTGAGTTCTCACAGGGGCTTCCGGAACTTCCGGAGCGGCTCCGGGACCACCCGGAGCTGCTCGAGCAGGTAGTGGAGTGCCAGACGCCGCTGTTCCTCACCGTCGAGACGGAACAGGCCGACGGCGATTCGCCTGAGCGCGTCCGGCTCTACTTCAAGGCACCCAAGGAGGCCCCGACCACCCGCGGGTTTGCCGGAGTCCTCCACGAAGGACTCGACGGGCTCAGCGCCGCGGAAATCCTGGCCGTCCCGGACGACATGCCCGAACTGTTGGGCCTCACCCGGGCCATCACTCCCCTGCGCATGCGCGGAATGACCGCCATGCTGGGCCGGATCAAGCGCAAGGTCGTCGCGTCCGGAGACCGCCAGCCGTCGGCGCAGTCCTGACCCTCAGCGCCCGGACAGCCAGAGAACATGGCCCGCAAGCACGCCTCGCAGGGAACTCCGGCCACCGCGGCACTCGCGGCCGCCGGGGTTCCCTTTGTGGCCCACCCCTACGCCCATGACCCCGCGGCGGCCAGTTATGGCCTGGAAGCGGCGGAAGTGCTCGGCGTCGACCCTGAAAGGGTCTTCAAGACCCTGATGGTCGACGTCGACGGCCGACTCGCCGTCGGCGTCGTGCCGGTCAGCGGCAGCCTGGACCTCAAGGCGATGGCCGCGGCTTTAGGCGGCAAGAAAGCAGAGATGGCCGATCCGGCCGCGGCGCAGCGGCGGACCGGATACGTTCTCGGCGGCATCTCACCGCTCGGCCAGCGCCAGTCCTCCCCCACGGTGGTGGATGAGAGCGCACTGGCGCTGGAGACCATCCTCGTTTCGGGCGGACGGCGCGGCCTGGACATCGAGCTGGATCCGGCCGAGCTCATTCGGCTCACGGCTGCCCGCACCGCCAGGATCGGGACCCGGCGCGACTGACCCGGCCCCAGATGTCCAGTCGGCAGAGCACGGCAATGGTCGCGCACAACACTGCCGTGATCTGTCAGCGAACCGTCAACGATCTGTCAGTGAACTGTTAACTGGATGCGGCATTGCCGGCCGGAGGCTCCTGGTCGCCGGGGTTGGCGCGGGGCGCCAGCTGCTGCCGGAGCCAGGCCGAGACCTGCCGCTCCCAGCGCTCCGGGTCCACGTTCCATTCCTTGGTATGCAGGGCCTTGTCGAAGGGCTCGAAGGTGACCATCTCGGGGTTTTTCTCGGCCAGCGCCGCGGAGGGCCCGTAGGGTACGTACTCGTCGTCCACGCTGTGCACAATGAGGGTCGGCGTCCTCAGCTCTACGGCCCGCGAGACCCAGTCCATCGCTTTGAGGTCGACGGGAGCGGCCAGTCCGGTCAGCCGACGGCCCAGGCGGTGGCTGAGCATGAGTTGTCCGTAGCGGCCCACGGACGACGGAATCCGGTTCAGCTCCGCGTGGTGGGCCAGCACGTTGACCCAGTTGATCACCGGCGCGTCCAGGACCATGGCCCGGATCAGGTGGCGGTGCCGGGAAAGGTCAGCGGTCTGGAGGCAGATCGCGCCGCCCATCGACCAGCCGAACAAAACCACCTCGCGGGCGCCCTGCTGCACGGCGTAGCCGATGGCGGCCTCGACGTCGCGCCATTCGGTGGAGCCCAGGCCGTACCGCCCGTCGCTGGCTGACGGGGCCAGGCCGTCGTTGCGGTAGGAGATCAGCAGGCTGGACATGCCCAGTTCCCTGGCGGTCCGGACGGCCCGCAGCCCTTCCTGCCGGGTGGCCCCGCGCCCGTGCACCATGATCGCCCACACGTCGGGGGCCACATCCTCCGCCACGGCCGGCGCGGCGCGGACGAGCCAGGCCGGCGCGGTCCCGGCGTCGACGTCGATCAGCACGTCCTCCACCGGAAACCCCAGGGCGGCCGGATCCGGATAGGCCGCACCGCTCCACCAGCCGCGCCGGGCCGTGGCCATGTCCCCGCTGTAGACGTGCTCGACCTCGCGCAGCACGGTGCGTTCGGCCGGGGAGTAGGACAGGATCCGGCCGATCCGCGCATGCCCGCGGCCGCCGTCGAAGAAGAATCCGTACACCCCGTCCACCGTGGCGTCGGGGGTGGCGGCGAAAATGACCCGCAGGGCCCGTCCCTCGCGGATGACGGCCAGCACTTCCTGGTCCTCTGCCCGGAACCGGGCCGGGGTGATGACGCGGCGGGCGAAGTAGAGGGCGAGGGCGGAGGAGCCGGCGGCGAGCACGCCCGCAGCGGCGCTGCCGCCGATGATGCCCCCCACCGCCCACTTGGCGCTCCCGGACGTCACGCCGCCGGGGGCTGGCGCGACGGGGAGTGCTGTTCTGCGGGCAGCGGCCTGGCGGGCAGCGGTCTGGCGGAGGTCCGGGCGGAGGCGCAGGGAGGATGCCATGGCACCATTCTTACTGAAGCGCAGCCCAACCACGGCATCGGCGGGGTTTCAGGCGCACGGACGGGCCGGTACAGACACGCCAGGGTCCCGCGGGACACAACGATGCAGGTCAACACGAGCGCGACTAGGCTGGGGTCATGAGTGATCCAATCGTCATTTTGACAGAAGAGCCCCTCGGTGCGGATGACCGCGTCAATATTGAAACCCTGATTGCCGGCGGTGATGCGCCCCTGCTGATCCTGGTGCCGGCCAACACCGAGCGGCACCTGGTGGTGGATTTCCTGGAAAACCTTTCCATGCTTGAAATCGCCAAGGCCTTCCGTGAACTGACGGCACACTCGGATCCCGCCGGGGAGCGGGCCGAAGCAGCCGACACCCTGGCCGCCTCACTGGCCGCGCTGGCCGGTCTGGGCGGCGGCGTCTCGGGCGAAGTCGTCGAGGGCAAGGCCGTTGACGGCCTGGTTGCCAAGGTCAAGGAACTCAGCGCCGGACAGGCGGTGGTCATCACCCGCCCGCACGCCGTGGCCGACACGTTCCACACCGACTGGGCCACCAAGGCACAGGACAAGCTGGGGCTGCCCGTCCTGCATCTGTACGCCGGTTCGGGATTTATCGGGGACTCCTGAGCGTTATTGAGGCTATGAGTATCTTTAACAGGCCTAAATCCATGCCCTCGGCAGTGCCCGCCACCGAGCCCGCGACCGAACCCGCCGCCGACCCCGCCGCCACGGCCTTTGACCAGACTCCGGCCGGAACGCCCGTCGAAAAGACGGACGCCCAGTGGCGCGAGGAACTGACGCCCGAGGAGTACCGCGTGCTCCGCCAGGCAGGCACCGAGCGGCCGTACACCGGCGAATACTGGGACACCCACACCCGGGGTGTCTACAAGTGCCGGGCCTGCGGCACCGAACTCTTCACCAGCAACGAAAAGTTCGACTCGCACTGCGGCTGGCCGTCCTTCTGGGCGCCGCTCGCCGAGGGCACCGTCCGCTACATCCATGACCGCACCATGGGCATGGACCGGGTGGAAGTCCGCTGCAGCACATGTGATTCCCACCTGGGGCACGTGTTCGACGGCGAGGGCTACGGCACCCCCACGGACCAGCGCTTTTGCATCAACTCGGTTTCCCTGAAGCTGGTTCCCGCGGACGACGCCGGGCAGTAGCCCGCAGCCCTGCCTCTCCTTCCGCTGGAACGGCTTTTCAGAATCACTTGCCACAGACTTTCTTATGCTCGAGGCAATTTTGCATTAGAGTCTCTGCTTGCTTGCTACGCTCGATTTAGATCCAGCGACACGCTCCACAGCAAACAGAAAGGCGACCGTCGACGATGACCACGACCGCTCTTACCGCCCCCGCCCCGATCACCGCCGGCAACCAGGAATGGCTGCGGCTCAAGGCTGCCGCCACCGCCCTGCGCGCTCTCCAGGTCCAGGACGGATCCGTGCCGGATGCCGAAGCCCACGAAGCCGCGGCCGGCCACGTCGCAACCATCACCACGGCGGTCGCGGCCCTGGCCCCGTCCTTCCCGCACGACGCGAACTACCTGGAACTGCTGGTCACCGACTTTGACCGCTGGGCCGATGGCGGCTTTGGGGTCCCGGACTTCCTGGACTCCCTGCAGGCGTTCCAGCCGCAGCAGCACCGGGTCAACGGACTCCAGCACCTGGTCGTGTTCCCGATGTACACCCAGAACGGCAGCAGCAGCCGCCTCGTCGAGGCCGTGCTGATCGAGGTCATCTGGCCGGAATTCATCGGCGGCCTGGAAACCGGCGAATACTCCAACAAGCTCTTCGTCCCGATCCGGTTCCTCGACTTCACCGCAGGATACGACACCAACTCCGCAGTCCTGTTCCCCGAGACCGTCGCGGTCCGCGAGACCCCGACGTTTACGTGGGGCGCGATCTTCGCCGACCGCGAGGCCGCACGCTTCCGCCGCGTCCTGCGCGCCGCCGCCGAGATCACCTCCCTGCAGCTGCCCGAGGACGCCGCCGGGCTCCTGGAGGACCAGCAGCTGACGCAGGAAACCTTTGTCATGTGGGACCTGATCCACGACCGCACCCACATGCGCGGCGACCTGCCCTTCGACCCGTTCATGATCAAGCAGCGCATGCCGTTCTTCCTCTATTCACTGGAGGAGCTGCGCTGCGACCTCACCGCCTTCCGCGAATCCGTGAAGATCGAGAAGGACGAGGACGCTGACCCGGAGGCCCGCCGGCACGCCAAGCTGGTCCAGTACGCCGTGATCTTCGACCGCATCTTCCGCTTCGCCATTACCGGCACTCGCGTGCGGAACTACGACGGCCTTGGCGGCCAGCTGCTCTTCGCCTGGATGCACCAGCACCACGTCCTGCACTGGACCGACAGCAAACTCAGCATCGACTGGGACGAGGCTGCCGACGTCGTGGTTGAACTCGGCGCGAAGATCGAGGAACTTTACTGGCGCTCGATCGACCGCCCCAAGATGGCCCACTGGCTCGCCGCCTACGAGCTCATCTCCGGCACGGTCACGCCCAACCCGGCCTCGGTCTGGGCCAAGGGTCCGGACGCCCTCCCCCTGGACGGTCCGCCCCGCGGCCTCACGGACCAGGTCCTCGACGACGAGTTCCCGCTCTCCATGTTCTACGAGGCGCTGGAGAAGAAGATGCGGCCCGTCATCGAATCCACTGCCGGCATCACCGGGTCCTCAGACACGGGATCAAAGTCCGGCGACACCCAGGCCCTGAACGCCGGATGAGCGCCGGACGCACTTTGAACGTGCTGGTCACGGGGGGCAGCGGGCCGTCGGGAATCGCGACGGCCCGCGCCCTGCGCGGCGCCGGCCACAGGGTCTTCACGGTCGGATCGGATGCCGCGCGCATCGAGGCAGCCGCCGCCGAGGCCGGCGACGGCGTCACGCCGCTCGCCTGCGACCTCGCCAGCCTGGCCGACGTCCGCGCCCTGCGGGAAAGCATTGCAGGCATGGCCGGACGCGTCGACGGCGTTATCCACCTGGTGGGCGGCTGGCGCGGCGCGAAAGGCATCACTGACCAGAGCGACGACGACTGGGACTTCCTGGAACGCAACGCCGTCACGACCCTGCGGAACGTCACACGCGTCTTCTTCGACGACCTCGCTGCCTCGGAGGCCGGACGCTTCGCCATGGTGTCCTCCACGGCGGTAAGCGCCCCGACGGCGGCGGGGGCGAGCTACGCCGCGGCCAAGGCGGCCGCCGAGGCCTGGACGCTGGCGGTCGCTGACGGCTTCCGCCGGGCCCACGCCGCGGGCAACGCCACCGGCACTCCCGGGCAGGACAGCTCGCAACAGGACAACGCCGGGCAGGACAGCGCCGCGTTGCGCAGCGCCGCCGTCATTTTCGTGGTGAAAGCCCTCGTTGACGCGCAAATGCGGGCCAAGGCCCCGGACCGCAAATTCCCGGGCTTCACGGACGTGGCTGACCTGGCGGCTGCCGCAGCGGGACTCTTCAACGCTCCTGCCGGCGACCTGAACGGCCAGCGGCTGCTGCTCAGCCGCTGAAACATCCCTGATTCCGCGGCACGGATCCACAGCCCCAGCGTCTGTGGCACAGGGCCTGGGGCCCCGATCCAGGGCCCCGGGCTTAGCCCGGGCGGCCCGACCTCTTAGACTGAAAGCGTGAGCAAAACGATGACCAGCACAGTTGAAACTGTCCCTGCCGGCACTGCGGTGCGGCTCCACGATCCCTCCGTCCGCGGCTTCGCCTCGGACAACTATTCCGGCGTGCACCCGGAAGTTCTCGCGGCTCTGGCCGCCGCCAACGAAGGCCACCAGGTCTCCTACGGTGAGGACGATTACACCGCGCGCCTGCAGCAGCTGATGGAAGAGCACTTCGGCGAAGGCATCGAGTGCTTCCCGGTGTTCAACGGCACCGGAGCCAACGTCCTGTCCCTGCAGTCGCTCCTCCCGCGCTGGGGTGCGGTCATTTGCGCTTCCACCGCCCACATCAACATGGACGAAAACGGTGCACCGGAGCGGATCGGCGGCATCAAGCTGCTGCAGGTCCCCACCACCGACGGCAAGCTCACCCCCGCACTGATCGACCAGGAAGCCTGGGGCTGGGGCGACGAGCACCGCGCCCAGCCGCTGGCCGTGTCCATCACCCAGACCACCGAGCTTGGCACCTGCTACACCCCGGACGAGGTCCGGGCCATCGCTGAGCATGTCCACGCAAAGGGCATGAAGCTGCACATGGACGGAGCCCGGCTGGCCAACGCCGCCGCCCACCTGGGGGTCCCGCTGCGGGCCTTTACCCGTGACGCCGGCGTGGACATCCTCTCCTTCGGCGGCACGAAGAACGGCCTGCTGTTCGGCGAGGTTGTGGTCGCCCTGAACCCGGAGGCCGCACACGGCCTGGTCTACCTGCGCAAGATGAACATGCAGCTGGCCTCCAAGATGCGGTTCATGTCCGCCCAGTTCATTGCCCTCCTCGAGGGTGAGCTGTGGTTGCGCTCGGCCTCGCACGCCAATGCCATGGCCGCCCGGCTGCGCGCCGGCGTCGAGGCGATCCCCGGCGTCGAACTGACCCAGAAGACCGAGTCCAACGGCGTCTTCGCCGTCCTGCCTGCCGGTGTCGCGGACCGGCTGCGCAAGTCCTTCCGCTTCTACGACTGGAACGAGGCGGCCCGCGAGGTCCGCTGGATGTGCTCCTTCGACACCACCGAGGATGACGTTGATTCCTTCATTGCGGCCATCAAGCGCGAGCTCGCCGCTGCCTGAACCGTGCACCGCTTCCCCTGCCCGGCGGCGAGCCTGCCGGGCAGGGCTCCGGCCGTTGCATAACCTTCCAAGGTGAGCTCCCTCGATCAGGTTCCGGCAGATTTCCTCTTCGCCCTGGGGACCCTTCGGCAGGCACGGTGCCGCAGCGAGCTGCACCTGGACGAAATTCCGGCCCCGTCCCGTCTGGCGCCGTTCGCGGTGGCCCTGGGCGCGGAAGTGATCGGCCCGGGCGACTCCCCCGCCGGCGGACCGGTCCACGGCCCGGCCGCCGCTGCCCTGGCACGGGCGTCCGGCAGCGACGACGTCGAGCTGGCCACTGGCCGCTTCATTCTGCTCCACGATCCCGACGGCTCTGCCGTGTGGGACGGGGAATTCCGGATCGTCACCTACATCCGCGCCCAGCTGGAACCCGAGATGGGCAACGACGAACTCCTGGGGTCCGTGGCGTGGACCTGGCTGGTCGAAGCGCTGGAGAACCATCAGGCCCCGTACCGCTCCGCCGGCGGCACCGCCACCCGGGTGCTCTCGGAGAGCTTTGGAACGTTGTCGGACCGGCCGAATTCAATCGACATTGAGCTCCGCGCCTCCTGGACCCCGGCCACCCCGGACATCACCTCGCACCTGGAGGCGTGGTCGGACATGGTCTGCACCTTCGCCGGACTGCCGCCCCTGCCCGAGGGCGTCACGGCCCTTCCCCGCCGCCCCCGCGGACACGCATGAGGCGCCTGTTCGGCCGCGGTCACGGCTCTATACGCCATGTTGTCGGTAAACTGTAGAGACCATGACCCCTCAGAATCCGGAAATCAGCACGGCCGGCGCCAGTCGCACCACGGCCGAGGCTGCTGACACCACAGCCCACATCACCGTGGAAGGCTTCGACAGCCTGGTCCCTGAAGTGATCGACCTCGACATTCCCCGCGACGGCGTGCCGCTGGTCATTGAAACCCAGTCCGGACTCGAACGCTGCGCCGCGGCTCTCGCCGCCGGCCACGGCCCTGCGGGCGTGGACGCGGAGCGCGCCTCGGGATTCCGCTACGGCCAGCGCGCCTTCCTGGTCCAGATCCGGCGCGAAGGCTCCGGAACCTGGCTGATCGATCCCGAACCTTTCGGTGACCTCAGCATCATCAATGACGCTTTGCGCGGCGTCGAATGGATCCTGCACGCCGCCAGCCAGGACCTGCCCTGCCTGTCCGAACTCGGCATGTGGCCGGACAAACTCTTCGACACCGAGCTCGCCGCCCGCCTGGCCGGACTGCCCCGGGTGGGCCTCGCCGCCGTCATCGAACAGCTCCTGGGCTTCGGCTTGGCCAAGGAACACTCCGCCGCCGACTGGTCCACCCGGCCCCTGCCGGAACCGTGGCTGCGCTACGCCGCGCTCGACGTCGAAGTCCTGACCGAGCTGCGCGAGGAACTGATTGAGCTGCTCGTGGCGGACGAGAAACTGGAATACGCCGAGCAGGAATTCGCCGCCATCCTCGAAGCCGGACAGGCCCCGCCGCGCGTTGATCCCTGGCGCAAGACCTCCGGACTGCACCAGATCCGGGACCGCCGCCAACTGGCCGCAGTCCGGGAGCTGTGGCTGGAACGCGATTCCCTGGCCCAGAAACGTGACGTCGCCCCCGGCCGGCTGATCCCCGACTCCGCGCTCGTCGCCGCGGCCAAGGCGATGCCCTCCACGGTTCCCCAGCTCCTGGGCACCAAGGGCTTCCACGGCCGCGCCGCGCAGCGGGAAGCCCCCCGCTGGCTGCGCTGCATCGGCGTGGCCCGGGCCCTGGAGGACCTGCCGCCGCTGCACCTGCCGACCAACGCTCCCCCGCCCCCGCGCGTCTGGGCGGACCGGGACCCGGAGGCGGCCGCCAGGCTCGCCACCGCCCGTCCGAAACTCCAGGCCAGGGCCGAGGAACTGAACCTGCCGGTGGAGAACCTGCTGACCCCGGACTATCTTCGGCGGGTCGCCTGGCGTCCACCGGCAGAATGCAGCGAGGAAGGCGTGGCCGAGGAACTGGCGAACCTCGGGGCGCGCCAGTGGCAGATCGAAATCACGGCTCCGCTCATTGCCGAGGCCTTCCTGCACCCCGAGCCGCTGCCCGCGAAGGAACCCAAGGCCGCCGCGGAGGCGCCGTCGGGTTCCACGGTCTAGCAGCTCCTTCCCGGGACGCTCATCTCCTCCTTGCCAGCTATGTTACTGGCGAGTAACATGATGCATGATGTCGTTCGGAACCTTCCTGCCTGTGGCAACCCCTGCCACCGGCACGGTTCCGGCACCATGTCTCAATGAGGAGTACGCCGTGAGCCAAGCCCGCACCAGCGGAAAACCCAGCAGCGCAAACCCGAGCATCGGAAGAAACAGGACCGTGCGCGACGTCGTCTTTGTCGACGGCGTCCGCACCCCGTTCGGCCGCGCCGGCGACAAGGGCATCTACGCCGGCACCCGCGCCGACGACCTCGTGGTCAAGTGCATCCGCGAACTGATGCGCCGCAACCCCTCGCTTCCGGCGGACCGGATCGACGAGGTCGCGATCGCCGCCACCACCCAGACGGGCGACCAGGGCCTGACCATCGGCCGCACCGCCGCCCTGCTGGCCGGGCTCCCCCGCACCGTGCCCGGCTTCGCGATCGACCGCATGTGCGCCGGCGCCATGACCGCCGTCACCACGACGGCGAGCGGCATCGGCTTCGGCGCGTACGACGTCGTAATCGCCGGCGGCGTGGAACACATGGGCAACCACCCGATGGGCGCCGGCGCCGACCCCAACCCGCGCTTCATGTCCGAACGGATCGTGGACCCCGCCGCGCTGAACATGGGCAACACGGCCGAGAACCTGCACGACCGTTTCCCGGCCATCACCAAGGACCGCACCGACGCCTACGCCGTCGCCTCGCAGGACAAACTCGCCGCAGCCTACGCCAACGGCCAGATCCAGCCCGGCCTCGTACCCGTCGCCACGATGAAGCCGGGCCAGGGCTGGACCGTCAACACCGTGGACGAACCCCCGCGCCCCGGGACCTCGCTCGGAGACCTGGCCACGCTTAAGACGCCGTTCCGCGCCCACGGCCGGGTCACGGCGGGCAACGCCGCGGGCCTGAACGACGGCGCCACCGCAGCCCTGCTGGCCTCCGCCGAGGCCGCCGAGGAACTCGGGCTGCCGGTCAGGATGCGCCTGGTGAGCTATGCCTTCGCCGGGGTGGAACCCGAGGTCATGGGCATCGGCCCGGTCCCGGCCACCGAGAAGGCGCTCAAGAACGCCGGACTCGGCATCGGGGACATCGGGCTCTTCGAAATCAATGAGGCCTTCGCCGTCCAGGTCCTGAGCTTCCTGGACCATTTCGGGATCGCCGACGACGACCCGCGCGTGAACCGCTATGGCGGCGCGATCGCCGTCGGGCACCCGCTGGCGTCCTCGGGGGTCAGGCTGATGAACCAGCTGGCCCGGCAGTTCGAGGAGGACCCCTCGGTCCGCTTTGGCATGACCACGATGTGCATCGGCCTGGGCATGGGCGCCACCGTAATCTGGGAGAACCCGCATCACGCGGATTACGGCACCGAAGCACCGGGCAGAGAAATGCACAACACCGAAGCACAGCACGCAGCGACCACGACCACCGAGACTGGAGCCACAGCATGAGCGCCGCTGATTTCCGCAAGCTTGCAGACCTCTTCCCGAACGAGACGGTCACCCACTCTTATGTCCAGGACATCGAACTGCCGCCCGTCGACGGCGAGGGGACGACTGACGCCAAAAGCCCCGGCATCTTCGCGCTGGTCACCCTCGACAACGGCCTGGACCACTCCAAGCCCACCACCCTCGGACCCAACACGCTGATCGAACTCGGCACGGTCCTGGAAGGGCTGAAGGAACGCGCGGCCCGGGGCGAGATTGCCGGCGTCGGCGTCACCGGCAAGCCATACTTCCTCGTGGCCGGCGCCGACCTGTCCACGGTCAAGTCCGTCAGCGGACGCGAACAGGGCCTGTGGATGGCCCAGCTCGGCCACGACGTCTACGCCACCCTGGCGAACCTCGGCGTGCCGAGCTTCGCGTTCATCAACGGCCTGGCCCTGGGCGGCGGCCTGGAGATCGCGCTGCAGTCCACCTACCGCACGGTCTCCACCGGCGCCGGCGCTCTGGCCCTTCCCGAGGCGTTTATCGGACTCATCCCTGGCTGGGGCGGGGTCCACATCCTGCCGCGGCTGATCGGGCCGGAGAACGCCCTCAAGGTCATGATCGAAAACCCGCTGAGCAACAACCGCACGCTTACCGGGCCGCAGGCCTACCAGCTGGGCATGGCGGACGCGATGTTCGAGCCGGCCGACTTTGTGGAACAGTCCCTGGCGTGGGCCGCGAAAGTCATTGCCGGTGCCGTGGCGCCGGAGCGGGCGAACGCCGTGGACCCGTCCGCTCCGGAGGTCGCCGCCCGCTGGGCGGCCGCCGTCGCCAAGGGCCGGGCCTTCGTGGAGGCCAAGACCTCCAACGCTTCCCCGGCGCCCGCCAAGGTCCTGGACGTCATGGAGGCCAACCGCACCCTGACCCAGGCGCAGTCCGCTCAGCTCGAATGCGAGACGCTCGCCGACCTTATGCAGACCGACGAGTTCCGCTCCACTGTGTACGCCTTCCTGGACCTCGTGCAGCGCCGCTCCAAGCGTCCCGCCGGCGCCCCGGACCGCAAGCTCGCGCGCCCGGTGACGAAGATCGGCGTCGTCGGTGCAGGCCTGATGGCCAGCCAGCTCGCCCTGCTCTTCGCCCGCCAGCTCAAGGTGCCCGTGGTGCTCACGGACATCGACCAGGCCCGCGTGGACAAGGGCGTGGGGTACGTCCGTGCCGAGGTGGACAAGCTGCTGGCGAAGGGCCGGATCAGCCCCGACGCCGCCAACCGCACCCGTGCGCTCGTCACGGGATCAGTTTCGAAGGAGGCCTTCGCCGACGCCGACTTCGTCATTGAGGCCGTCTTCGAGGAACTCAACGTCAAGAAGCAGGTCTTCAAGGAAGTCGAGGCGATCGTCTCGGAAGAGTGCATCCTCGCGACCAACACGTCCTCGCTTTCCGTCACCGCGATGGCGGAGGACCTTGAGCACCCCGAGCGCCTGGTCGGCTTCCACTTCTTCAACCCGGTGGCTGTGATGCCGCTGCTGGAGATCGTGCGGGCACCGAAGACCGACGACGCCGTGCTGGCCACCGCGTTCGAGCTCGCCAAGGGGCTCAAGAAGTCGGCGGTGCTGGTCAGGGATGCCGCCGCGTTTGTGGTCAACCGCGTCCTGCTGCGCCTCATGGGTGAAGTCACCGCGGCCTTCGACGAGGGCACGCCCGCCGACGTGGCCGACAACGCGCTGCGGCCGATGGGCCTGCCCATGACGCCGTTTGTGCTCGGCGCCATGGTGGGCCTGCCCGTGGCGCAACATGTCCAGGAATCGCTGCACACGGCGTTCGGGGACCGCTTCAGGGTCTCGGCGAACCTGCAGGCGCTGATCGACAACGGTGTGACGTCCATTTGGGCCGTGCAGAACGGGGCGCCGGTGCCGGGCCCGGACGGCAAGCCGTTCATTCCGGCCGAAACCCTGGCACTGATGTCATTTGGCAGCACCCCGTCCACCGGCGAGGAGGTGCTGCGCCGGACGCAGGACGCACTGGCGGAGGAAATTGGACTGATGCTCGAGGAAGGCGTTGTGGCCGGTCCCGAGGACATTGACCTCTGCATGATCCTCGGCGCGGGCTGGCCGATGTTCCTGGGCGGGATCACCCCGTATCTGGACCGGGTGGGCGCCTCGGAACGGGTCAACGGTAAGAAGTTCCTGGCCCCGGGCGTGGCGTCAGAACCGGCCTAAAGCCAGGCTTTACCGCTCCCGCTTTTGTTGGCGCCGCCGCCCGGACTTTGGTCCGGGCGGCGGCGCTGCTTTCGGGACAGTGTCCGGGCATCCCGGCGGCGCCATGACGTGGGCAGCCTCGATGTCTGCGGTGTTGAGGTGGAGGGCTGGAACGCGAAAGACCGCGTCCGCGGAATAGATCCTGCCGTCCAGGACCAGGCCCGCGGAAACTCCAGGCAATATACATTGCGCGTCATCCATTGCGCGTCGGATTCCGTGCCTACCCCGCGGCCCCAGTCAGATTTCCCGCAGGCTCCCGCCGCTGAGTTCCAGGACGCGGTGCGCGTTCCTCCGTGCGTAGTCCAGGTCGTGGGTGACCATGACGACGGCGGCGCCCCGCGCGGCGGCGCGGTCGACGGCGCCCTGCAGCGCCTCGAGGCCGTGCCGGTCCAGCCCGACGGTCGGTTCGTCCAGTGCCAACACCGCCGGTTCGCGGGCCAGGACCGTGGCCAGGGCGAGCAGCCGCTGCCGGGAGGCGGACAGCTCGGCCGGGTGTGCCGCCTCGGTACCGGACAGGCCCACCGCGGCCAGCGCGGCCCGGGCCTTGCCCTCGGCGCCGGCCTTTCCGGACAGTTGCCGGAGTCCGAACGCGGCTTCCCGCAGGACGGTCCGTTCGAAGAGCTGGTCCCGGGGGTGCTGGAACAACAGGCCCACGGAGGCCGCGACCTTTCCCACCGGCACGCCGGCAATGCTGCGCCCGCAGACCAGCACGTCCCCGGCCGAGGGCCGGAGCAGTCCATTGAAGTGGCGCAGCAGTGTCGACTTGCCGGCGCCGTTGGGCCCGGTCACGGCGATGATCTCGCCCGGGCGCACGGCGAAGTCCACGTCCCGGAGGACCCGGTCCTGCGCGCCGGCGCCGTGCCGCCGCGGGTCCCGGGCGTAGCCGAACCCAACCCCGCGCAGTTCCAGCGATGCCGGCCCGGGACCGGGCGCCGTGGCAGGCACCGGCCCGGAACGGCGGGCGCCGGCGGCAACGCCGGGCCCGCATCCGCCAATCACTCCGGCGCGCTCCAGTTCGGCCGAGCCGGCCAGCTGCGCCGGCGTCCCGGCAGCGGTGACCGTCCCGGCAGCGGTGACCCTCCTGCCGTCGAGCGCTGTCCGAGCGTCGAGAATCGTCCAGTGCGTGGCTTCCCCGGCGAGCCGGTCCGCCGCCTGGCTCAGGAGGACGACGCCGGTCCCGGCGCCGCAGAGGCTGCGGACCAGGGCCTCGACTTGCGCGGCTCCGGCCGCGTCCAGC
>Ga0207691_10002631_pt1 | contig 17530 bp, 19 predicted proteins | sample KBSM13metaG_FD_184327 | JGI IMG/M metagenome (GOLD analysis project Ga0207691, IMG submission 184327) | Miscanthus rhizosphere microbial communities from Kellogg Biological Station, Michigan, USA - KBS M1-3 metaG (SPAdes) (version 2) | ecosystem: Host-associated > Plants > Roots > Rhizosphere >... | reverse complement strand
GGCGGGCGGTCAGGTGCGGGCGACGACGGATCCGTCGCGCACGACGGTCATGGCACCGGTGATCTCGTCGGTGGGATCGATCGACAACGCTCCCTCTTTCGTGGAGAGATGCGTGACGAGCGCGAGGACATTCTTGCCGAACATCTGGCTGGCGTGGAAGGGCACCGTCGCCGGCACGTTCACGGGACCGATGATCGTCGTGGTGCCCGACTGCACGGTCTCTCCCGCGAGCGTGAGCTCGCAGTTGCCCCCCGACTCCGCGGCGAGATCCACGATCACCGCGCCTGGCCGCATGCTCGCGACCATGTCTGCCGTGATCAGCCTGGGTGCGGGCTTGCCGGGGATCTGCGCCGTCGTGACGACGAGATCGACGTCCTTCACGTGGTTGGCGAGCGCCGCGCGCGTGCGCTCCGCTTCATCCGCGCTCTGGGCGCGCGCGTAGCCGCCAGCCGTCTCCGAGCCCGCGGCAACGAGATCGTTCGCGACGAAGGTGGCGCCGAGCGACAGCACCTGCTCACGTGCCGCCGGACGAACGTCGAAGGCGGAGACCACGCCGCCGAGTCGGCGTGCAGTGGCGATGGCCTGCAGCCCGGCGACGCCGGCGCCGATGATGAACACTCGCGCCGGCGAGACGTTGCCCGCCGCGGTGGTGAGCATCGGGAGAAACTTCGGGAGCGCCGCGGCGCCGATGAGGACCGCCTTGTAGCCGGCGACCGTGCTCTGCGACGAGAGCACGTCCATCGACTGTGCGCGCGTGATGCGCGGCACGAGCTCGAGGGCGAGCGCCGTCACGCCGCGTCGGGCGAGCGCGTCGAGCAACACGCTGTTCCGTCCCGGCTGGAGCAGGGAGAGCAGCGCAGCGCCCTGCGGGATGGCGATGATCTCGTCAGCCGACGGAGGCTGGACGCGACATACCAGCTCGGCGCCCTCGTAGACGGCGTTGCCGTCGGCGACGATCGCACCGACGCTCTCGTAGCTGGCATCGGGGAAGCCCGCGTGTCGACCGGCGCCAGCCTGAACGCGCACGGTGTGCCCTGCCTTGACGAGGCGGGCCACGCTGTCGGGGGTGATGGCGACCCGAAGCTCGCCCTGACTCGTCTCGGCTGGGACGGCAATGTGCATGGAAGGGAGATTTTATTCATCGAGCGAGCAAATGCCAGTGCTCGCCACCTCCAAATGCACGTCGCGACGCGCGTCTGCGAGGCTCAACTCGTCTCGGCGACGACGCGCTCCATCTGCCGTGCGTGACGCTCCGTGTGGACGACGAGGATGGAGAAGACGTCCCCGAGATTGAAGCGGATCGGGACCGACACGACGGGTGACGGCATGCGCAGACGTCGCCAATCGAAACCGCTCGATTCGTCGAGCAGCTGGTCGAGCGTGCGAAGGTGCGCGAGGAAGCTCTCTACCACACCTCCGCGCGGCGATGCCGCGGGCGCCATGCGCTTCGGCGCGGACATGCGCAGCGGACGCTCGAACATGTTCACCGTGACCCGTCCGATGAGCGTCGGCTTCCAGGGGCGCAGCGCTGCCGCTGCATCAGGCTTCCGCGAGCGCAGCAGGGCGCGAATCGGCGGCTCGTACAGCTCCGACGTCACGCACAGATGCTCGAGCACGTGACCCACGCTCCAGCCCCCGTTCGGCGGACGCCGCACCAGCCGCTCGGGGTCCAGGGGTCGCGCCAGCGAGGCGATGCGATCGGTCAGCGCGAGAGTGCGAGCATGCAGGGCGTGCTGAAGATCACGTTGGAGCATCGGACTCTGGAGAGGGTAGGACTTTGGATTGGATCGCGACGGGCGGCCCGATTTGTTGGTGCCGGCCGGTCGTCGCTACAGTTCAGCATCGTCAGTACGACAATACCAGCACCGGAGAACTCATGTCGTTCGACCGCATCGCCGGCCGGTTTGCGCTCGGCGTCCTGCTCGCTTTTCCAACGCTTGCCTCCGCGCAGGCACCAGCCCCGATCAGGGGGCCGGCGCCGCGCGACCTGCCGGTCAAGTACACCGGCAAGCCCACGACACCGCCGATCAGCGCCGCCGATCTCATGACGCGGCTGTACATCTACGCCGACGACTCGCTCATGGGCCGGCAGGTCGGCACGGAGAACAACATCAGGGCGACGGCCTACATCGAGCGTGAAGTTCGCCGACTCGGCCTCGTTCCCGCCGGTGACAATGGCGGCTACTTCCAGAACATCCCGCTGTTCACGAACTACACGGACACCGCCGCCACCCGGCTGAAGACCGGCGATCAGCCGCTCGCCTACGGCACCGATTTCTTCCCGATCCCGCGCGCCGGCCGGACCATCGCGTTCGACGGTCTGCCCGTGGTCTACGGCGGCGTCACCAGCGACTCGGCCACCTGGCCCACCGCTGAAGCCGTGGCCGGCAAGGTCGTGCTGCTCACGCTGCCGGCGAGCGCCAATCCATTCCGCGGCGTCATCTGGAGCGCTAACTCCCGTTTCGGAAAGGCCGCGGCGGTCCTCGTGACCAACCTCGACCGCATCCCGGCCGCCGTCCTGCCGCAGATCGAGCGCAGCACCGCCCTCCGCGAGGACGATACGCCGAATGTCGCCCCCACGTCGATCCTCGTCACGCCGCGCATCGCTACCCTGCTGTTCGGGGCCACCGATTCGCTCAAGGCTGGCGCGGTGGGGAAGAGCCTCTCCGGCACGATCGCGTTGAAGGAGGAGCGGGCACCGGGCCGCAACGTCGTGGCGATCCTGCCGGGCTCGGACCCGGCCCTCAAGGGCCAGTTCGTCGCGATCGGCGCGCACAACGACCACATCGGCTACAACCACCGTCCGGTCGACCACGATTCAGTGCGCGCCTACATGGCGATCGCGCGGCCGCAGGGCGCCGACAGCCCGGTGCCGCCGAACGTCACCGCCGAGCAGATCGCCCGCATCCGCGCCATGACTGACAGCCTGCACAAGCTGCACGGCGTGCGCATGGACTCGATCTACAACGGTGCCGACGACGACGGCTCGGGCTCGGTGAGCGTGCTCGAGATCGCCGAGGCGTTCGCCACCTCGAAGGTCCGCCCAAAGCGCTCGCTGCTGTTCGTCTGGCACACGGGTGAAGAGGCCGGCCTCTACGGCTCCGAGTACTACACGGACCATCCGACGGTCCCCCGCGACTCGATCGTGGCGCAGCTCAACATGGACATGGTCGGCCGCGGCGCGGCGACGGACATCACGGGCGAGAAGAAGGAGGGAGGTCTCACCCATGGCGGCCCGGGTTACGTGCAGCTCGTCGGCTCGCGCCGGCTCTCGACCGAGCTCGGCGACCTGATCGAGGACGTCAACCGCACGAACAAGATCGGCCTGACGTTCGACTACAGCATGGATGCCAACGGGCACCCCCAGAACATCTACTGCCGGAGCGACCACTACGAGTACGCGCGCTACGGCATCCCGATCGTGTTCTTCACGACCGGCGGCCATTCGGACTACCATCAGGTCACCGATGAGCCGCAGTACATCGACTACGACCGGATGGCGCACGTCGCCACCCTGGTGCACGACGCCGCCCTCCGGGTGGCCAACCTCGACCACCGCGTGGCCGTGGACAAGCCGAAGCCGGATCCGAAGGGCCGCTGCGTCCAGTAAGGCCGGACGGGCCCCCGGCAATCAGGAAATGGGCAGCCGACCCCGGCTGCCCATTTCTTCTTGCGGTGTATATTGGGGCATGCGTTTTCCTCCGCTTCTGCTCGCCTGCGCGCTGACCGCGTGCGTGAAGCCAGGCGTTCAAGGTCCGTCGGTGAGCACCGCCGGTACTCCAACGTCCGCCCCGAGCTCCGCCGCGCCGTCGACGTTCGTCCGGACGACGGCCGAGGTGCCCGCGATGCGGAATGTCGACGTACGCGAGGGGCTGACGCATCAGCAGGCGATGCGGACGCTGATGGATGCGCTCGGACAGCGCTACGTCGTCGACGTCGTGGATCAACGCGCCGGCTTCGTCATGACGACCTGGCAGGCGAGTGTATCGCGTGACGGCGTCCCCGACCTGAAGTACCGCACGCGGTTCGTCCTGCGCTTCGTGGACGATTGGCACGTGCTTCAGGTGCATTCCGAAGCACGGTGGGCTCGCGGCGACGAAGCAGACATCGGATACGACTCGGCGCAGCTCGAGTCGCTCACCGCCGACCTGCGCGCCAAGATCGGCAAGAAGGCATAAGCCGCTTCGCGCGTTCAGCCGTTACTCGGCGTCTCGCGCGCGCTCAGCGCTCGTTGAGCTTCTCGATCTGCCAGCGCTGTCCCTGCTTGCTCAGCTGAGCATGGCGCGGCAGTCTGCTCGTGCTGTACACGCCGCGTGTCGTGCGGTCGATGTACTCGACCTGCAGAATGAAATCGACGTCGGCGATGAGGTTGTTCTCACTCAGCCGTACCCGGCTCGGTGATGCGACGCTGAACCTGAGATTGTACTGCCCGCGCGCGGTATCCCAGGCGTTGAGATCGCGATCGGTCGCATTCGGGAACACGGCCTTCGCCGCGTCCTTGTTGCCACTCTGCAGCGCGCTCGCGTAACGGCGCACGGCGGAGACGACGGCGTTCGACAGCGTCTTGTTTGCATTCGCGATGCTGTCGCGGCGCAAGCTGTCCGCTCGCCGCACCGTGTCCACCATGCCGCCGATCAACTGTCCGCTGCTGTCGGTGCGCGCCAGCGCGATTTTGCTGAGACTGTCGGCGCGCCGCGTGCTGTCGCGTACGGCCGCGGCGTAGCGCGCCTCCTGCGCTTCACGCGCCTTACGCACAAGTGTGCTGCCAGCGATGGCGATGATGCCCAGCACACCGAGCACCCACGGCCACCGCCGCCGGCGCCCCGAGGCGGCGGCCCATGTCGAGACGGCGGCCGCCGTCCTTGGCGTCGTGCGCGGCGGCGTCGCGGCGGAGAGGACCACCGTGGGCGCGCTGCGCGGGGTCTCGACGCGTGGAATGACCGTCCCGTCTCCGCTGAGCCGTCGCGTGTGCGGACCGCTCAACGCTTCGCGCACTTCCGCCGCCGACGAGTAGCGATCGTCCGGCGTCCGCGCGAGCAGGCGTGAGATCACGCGGTCGACCGCGTCGGGGATGCCGGGATCGAGCGCCTGTGCGTGCGGCGGATTCTCCGACAGCCGCCGCTTGATCATCTGCTCGCGCGTCGGCGCATCGAACGCGGGCGCCGCCGTCAGCATCAGATGCATGATGCACCCGAGCGCGTACAGGTCGCTGCGCGCATCGATCGGATCGCCGAGCAATTGCTCGGGGCTCATGAACTCGGGCGTGCCGATCACGAGACCCGTTCGCGTGAGCGCTTCGCCCGCACCCTCCTGCATCGCCTTCGCGATGCCGAAGTCGACGACCTTCACGACTTCACGCCCGCTCCTGTTGCGCGAGACGAGGATGTTGTCGGGCTTGAGATCGCGATGCACGATGCCCAGCTCGTGCGCCGCACCGAGTCCGTCGGCGATCTGCCGAGCGAGGTCGATCGCACGCTCGAGCGCGAAGGGAGCCTCGCGCGCGAGCAACCGTGACAGCGGTTCGCCGTCGACGAACTCCATGACGAGGTAGACGAGACCGTCGCTCTCGCCGTAGTCGAACACCGCCGCGACGTTCGGATGAATGATGCGCGCCGCATTCGAGGCTTCGCGCGCGAACCGCGACGCGGACTCGGCGTCGTTCACGAGCGCGGGGCTCATCACCTTGATCGCGCACTGGCGGTTCATCTTCACGTGCTCGCCGAGATACACGCGACCCATCCCGCCTTCGCCGATCCGCTTCAGGATGTGATAGCGGTCGGCGAGCACGCTGCCGACGAGCGAGTCCGAGCCCTTCGGGCGCAGCGCCGTCCCGTCGGCGGGACAGAAGCGCGCCGCCGTCTCGTACTCGGTGCCGCATTGCGGGCACACCTTGAGTACGGCCACCGGCTGGACATCCGTCGGCTGCTGCGCGAGAGCGCCAGAGCCGAGCTGGCTGCCATCCAGCGGCTGATCGGTTTCGGGGGGAGCGGCCACCGGCGCCACTTCCGTCTGGTCGGGCGACGGGGGCCGCCGGGGCGTGTCGGACGTGTCGGACGTCATCGCGTGTAGAGTATGGGCGACAAGCACCCCCGCGTAAACCCGAAAAAGCAAAAAAGAAGCGCCCCCGCGCCGGTATTCGTTCGGGCGCGGGGGCGCTTCGAGAAGTGCGATTCGGCTGCCTGTCTTCTAGTGGCGCTGATCGCGACGGTCGCGGCGCAGGTCGCGCACGTCCTGGCGCGTCTCGCGGCGATCTCCGGCCGCGTCGCGCTGGTCGCGCTTCAGCTCGCGCGAGTCCTTCCGGAGCTCGTGGCGGGCCGCCGCGGCCCCCGCGCTGTCACCGGCGGCATGCTCCTTCGCGATTACGTGGCGATCGTGCCGGATCTCCCGCTTGTCGCCGACGATCTCGCGGTGGTCGGCGCGGACGTCGCGGCGATCCGACCGCACTTCGTGGCGGTCCTGCCGGATGTCGGAGCGCGGATGTGCAGCCTGCGCCGAGGCAGTGGTGGCGGCGCCGAGGACGACGGCGGTGCCGAACAGGAGGGACTTGAGCGTGGACATGGTGAAACGCCTCCAAGGCATGGGAATGGGTCGCGTGAATCCGATTTCGACGCGGGGCCCTCGCGCCGTTCACGGTAGAAGACGCCTCGGCTCGAGCGACGTTAATGCGCGCGTCGCCGACGCCGATCCATGCGGTGGCGGTGGTGACTCAGATCACAAGATCGAAACAGCGACGAGTCAGATCGCCCCGCGCCGCGCGACGATGTCGCGCGTGAGCGTGAGCTGGAGCGAGCCTCCGTTGGGGAGGCATGCGTCGGTCGACTGGGTGGCCTTGGCGGCGGCGGTGCCTGCGGCCGCACCGGCTGCCGCACCGATCACGGTGCCCTTCGTGCCGCCGCCGAGGACACGACCGAGAATGGCGCCAGCGATCGCGCCGCCCACGACCTTGGTCTTGTCGCTCCCCGTCGAGACGCGCGACGTCTCCATCGTGCTGAGCGTCGCGACTTCACCGTCGGCGGGATACGACTCGCCGTTGACGTCGATCGCACGCACGCGGAAGTGGATGCGACTGTTCTCCGCCGGATTGGCGCGCTCCACCGAGGAGACCTCGAGCACGACGGTCGTACCGGCGCGGATGGTTGCGCCGTTCGTGCCGACGGTGGTGTTGTTGACCGTGGCGGTGAATTTGTCGCCCACGAGCGCGGTGAGCGTGCACGCGCGCTCGTTGATCGTCATGCCGATCCTGCTCCCGGTGCCGATCACTCCCGCCGCAGGCCCAGGACTCGGTGCCGGTGCTGGTGTCGGCTGCGTTGCCACGGGAGCGGGCGGCGTCGCGCGTGGCGTGCGTCGCACCGGCGCGGGTGGCGCCGAACGCTTCGGCGTCGGGCGCGGCGCGCGTGCGCGAGGTGGCTCGGGCTTCGGTGCAGGGGCAGCCTTTTCCGGCGCGGCGTTCGTCGTGCCGCCGATCGGCGCATCGTTGAACACCGTCTGCGGCGGAGCCTGGCGCTGCGCCAGTGCGATGTCTCGCGCGAACGCCGAGTCGGCCGCCGCGCTGGCGTCCGAGCTGGAATGGTCGCGACACGCCGCGAACAGCGCGAGGAGCGACAGCGCGGGCAACAATCGTCGGGCAGGCTGGATCATGGCATGAGCGGGTCGGAGCTGTCCCTGATTACACCCCAACGTAGGCCGTGTGCCTGTGCCGTCCCGGTCGCCTCATACCGCCTGCTCGACGAGCGCCCCGGGGAAGAGCTCCGTCTGCGGCAGCTCAGGCTCGAGGCGCGCGCGCACACGCGAGGCGATGACGTCGATCGCCCGGGGATCCGCGACGAGGTCGTAGTCACGAACGTCGAGGCTCAGGACGGGACACGCCCGGAAGCGAACGATCCACTGCTCGTAACGCGCGTGCAACGCGGCCCAGTACGATGTCGGCGTGTCGCGCTCCTTCGGACGTCCGCGCGCGCGGATGCGCTCGACGATCGTCTCGAGGGGCGCATGCAGATACACCATCAGCCGCGGCGGCCGCGCCGCGGGCGAGTGCAGCAGCTCGGCGTACAGCCTCCGATACAGGCCCCACTCCAGCTCGGACATCAGCCCCTCGTCGAAGTGCCCGCGCGCGAAGATCTCGGCGTCCTCGTACCAGGTGCGATCCAGCACCCAGCTGCCCCCCGAGCCACGGATGCGGCGCATGCTCTCGAAGCGCGTGGCGAGGAAGTGAAGCTGAAGGTTGAGCGCCGTCTCGCGCATGGCGTCGACGCCGCCGGCGTAGAACTTCTCGAGCCAGGGGTTGTGCTCGTCCACGCTCTCCAGCGCGTGCTGCAGCCCGAATCGCGCCGCGAGTGCGCGCGTGAGCGTGCTCTTGCCCGAGCCGACCATCCCTGCCACGCCGATCAACATGGCCCAAAGCTACGACGCCGGAGGCGGCAGCGCCTCCGGCGTCGTAGTACGCGCGCAGCACGTTCAGGCGGCGCGCTTCACGTCACGATGGACGTCGAGCTGATGGTCAGGATGTCCGTGGCTACGTCGTAGCTCGTGTTATAGGTCGGCAGATTGGTCGCCGAACCGGAGGCCTGCGGCTGCCGCGTCACGCTGCCGTTCGAGTCGTAGCGCGCGCCGTGGTTCGGGCACTCGAACGACGTGTTGCTGTTGACGATGGAGATCATCGTCCCTTCGTGCGTGCACGTCGTCGACAGCGCGAGAAAGGTGTCCGGGCCCGTGCGCTTGACCGCGATGCGGCTGTCGATCGGCGCGAACGCGAGCTGACCGACGGTCGCGAGCTGCGGGACCGTGGAGACCTTGAACGTCAGCGGCGTCAGGAGAATCGGCGCCGTGGCGCCGCCAGCGCCGATCTGACCGTCACCACAACCAGCGACGACGGCTGCAGCACCCGCGACGGCGAGCGTGCTCCTGGTCAGAAACTCACGCCGACTGAGACAGTCCTGGCAGGACATCTGTGCGGGAGTGGAAGGTGGCGTTACGGCAGCGCGACGACCGCGTGCTGCCAGAGGGCGTTGTCCGTGTCTTCCTGATAGAGCTTGTCGACATCGACGACGACGTTGCTGCCGGCGAGCCTCACCGCGTAGCGATCCATGCTGCGCGTCGCGCGACCCTCGATGAACGTGCCGTCAGGGCGATACTTCGACTTGTGCTTCGGGCACTGGAAGCGGTTGTTGGGAGCATCCCAGCGCAGCGCCGTGTTCTGGTGCGGGCAGGAGAGCGCGAACGCCCAGACCGACTTGCCGCTTCGCGCCAGGATGACCTCGTTGTCCTTGTCGATCTGCACACCGTCGGTGGCAGGGACCGGATAGGTCTTCTCCTCACCCTTCGACGCGAGCGCCGAGATCCACCGCAGGGGCATCGCTTCGGCGCCGTTGGGCGCCAGCCCGATCGCCATGAGAGCCGCCGCGCTCGCGCGCAACGCGTCGACCAGAAACTCCCGTCGACTTCCAAGCGTGCATCCGGCGCACCCGTCTCCGGGGCTGCTCGGCTTCGAATCCGTCATCGTTGGCTCCGTCTACGCGTAGTTCGTCAGTGCCACGCCGACCAGCGTCGTGGCGATCCACAGGGTCAGGCTGAGCACCGAAATGGTGCGAAGCCGACTCCACAGCGCTGCCTGATCTCCCCCATTCGCGAGCGCACGCTCGGTCCGGGTCATCACGAATCCATTCACGAGCAGAAGTCCGACGACTCCCAGCTTCGCCCAGAACCACGGGGAGCCAAGGAACTCGTCCACATCGGAGAGGAAGAGCAGTACCCCGCTGATGAATGACAGCGCGAGCCCCACGAGCACGATCAGGTGCGTTCTGGCAAGCTCGCCAAGCTGGCGACCCCGGTCTTCGAGACTCGCGCGCGAGGCCCGGATCGTCGCCCTATCCGCCGTCAGGGCGGCTCCGCCGGCAATCAGCAGCGGGACGAGGTGGAAGAACATCACCGCCGTCGCGACCGCCTTGGAGTCGGAGTACAGGCTGTTCCACGGTTCGACGAGCCGCGCCAGCGAGCTCGAAGATTCGGCGCGTGCGAGATGTTGAACGAGAAGCATCAGAGTGGGGCTAGTCGCGCCAGATCAGCATCATGCCAGAGCCAGCAATCGCCACCCCCATCGAGGCATACGCGAGGTTGCGGTGCTGCTTGCGCTTTTCCAGGCTGTTCTCGGCCTCGTTGGAGAGCTTGATTCCGGTGTACGTGAAACCGGCGTCCGAGGCCAGCATGAGGATGGTGTGGATCGTCCGCCGCGTCCGTCCCTGCGGGGCCGAGCGGGAATCCCAGAGATTCCAGAGCCCGGTGACCGTGTTCACGGTGAAGACCGCCGCGAGCGCCGTGGCGCCCACGCGGTGGCCTGTCTTCGCCCACTCGGGGGCGCCGGAGCTTTCCTGAAAGAGCTGATTCCCCGCGATCGCCTGGAATGCGTAGAGGGGAATGGTCGTGTACGCGAGGTAGCGGTGGATACGCAGCCGACGCTCGTACCAGTCGCTCACCTGAATCGACTTCCGGCGCTTTCTTGGCGCGGTGGTGTCAGGCTGGAGCTGGAGCGAGATCGGAAGCACGAGCCGCGAAGGGATCCGCTCCGAGAGGCTGTCTTCGACCGGCTGAATGGGCAGAACCGGAAGAGTGTCCAGGACAGGGAGGCTGTCCGGGAGAAGCCGCGTGGTATCGGCCGGTCCGGCGAGAGCGATCAGCAGGGCGACGACGGGAGCAATCATGGCGATGGCGTGTTGAGGGAGTTCCGAACGAGCGAAGCCGGAGAATCAAACGGGTGAATTGTTGGCCAATCCAGTTTCTGGCACCTCGGCCCCATTCGCCTCCTTCACGTCCGGCCTACTGTCGGGGGACGATCGACCATCGCTCGGGCCACCCGGCCGGACACAACTGATGACGGGTTCAGCGAAACAGTTATTCCTCGGGGCAGTCGATACGTCTGCCTTTCGCTGACACGCCTCGACCGGCTTACCCCTCGTTCCGCGCTCCGCAGCGGATCGTCCTGCTCCTTGTGCACGCCCACTCACCGATGAACGCAGACGCGCCAACGCCCCCTTCGAGCGGTTCGGCCTCGGCAGACGACTGGCCGACGCTCTCCAACGACCTGCTCCAGGGGCTCGTTCACGCGCTCAACAACCGTCTGTCGGCGCTCGGCGCTCTCATGGAACTGGCGCGACTGCGCGACGAGACGGTCGATCCGTTGGCCGAGCTCCCGACCGAGATCGCACAGCTGCAGGAGCTGACCGGCCTGTTTGCCCTGCTACCCGAGCGTCGGGCGGAAGCCGAGGCGCTCGAGCTGTCGGCTGCGCTCGCCGACGCCGTGCGCTTGCACGAGCATCACCTGAGGCTGCGCGCCGAGCGTTGCGAGGTGCGCTACGAGGGAACGCCGCCGGCTGTCCGTGCGCCACGCTCGGCGCTCGTCCGGACGCTCGTCATGCTCGTGCACGCAGCAAAGCGCTCCGGCGACGCGAGTGAGCGAGGCGGAGTGCCGATCATCGTACGGTCGGATGAATCGACGGTGAGCGTGTGCGTGAGCACCGCCGCGAACGCGTCGCACGACCTCGTGGCCGCAGGTGAGCGCGCCGGAGGGGAGGTCGTTCGGGAGGGGAATCTGATGATCTTCCGCCTTCCCACGCTCGCCGAGCTTCGACGCCGCGAACGAAGCGCGCGCGGCTAGCGCGTTCCGGCGCGAGACGGCGACGAGTGCGCCGGGTTACGCCGACGCGCGCAGCGGCGCGAGCTCGCCGCGCAGGCGCCCCAGCGCCTTCGAGCGGATCTGCGAGACTCTGGACTCGCTGATACCGAGCACGTCGGCGATGTCGGCGGACTTGAGCTCCTCGAAGTAGTAGAGCGAGAGCACCGTTCGCTCCTGGTCGTTCAGACGAAGGATCGCCTCGCGGAGCTTTGCTACCTCGCTCTCGCGCGACAAACGCTCGTCCACTCCCTCCTCGTCGTTGCGCAGGAACTCGACGCGCGACGGGGCCACCGTGCTACCGTCGGTCGCGGTCGACGTGAGCGAGAGATGCACCGATCCTTCGACCTCGGACTGCCAGCGCCAGAGTGTCTGAACGTCGGTGCCGATCTGCGTCGCCAGCTCCGAGTCCTCGGGCATGCGACCGAGCTGGCGCATGAGAAGCTCGCGAGCTCGGGAGATGTCGCGGGCCTTTCGCCGGACCGAGCGCGGTACGTGGTCCTGCCGTCGCAGCTCGTCGAGGATCGAGCCGCGGATCCGTGGAACGGCGAAGGTGCTGAATGCGAGGCCCCGTCGGGCGTCGAAGGCTTTCACGGCGGTCATGAGGCCGATCGTGCCGGCGCTCACGAGCTCGTCGAAGTCCGCTTCTACCGCGAGACTCCGGGACAGCTGCCGTGCGACGTGATGGACGAGGCTCAGATTCTCGCGCAGGATGGCATCGCGGGCGGCATCGTCGCCCGCTGCTGTCCTGGTCCACAGGGAAAGGGAGTCCTCGGTCGAGGCCATCGGCTGGGGGGCGGGAGGGTCGCGCCCGAGCGAGGGATGCGGGGGGGAGTCGCATGCTCGGTCGGGATCGCTTGACGGCTCTCTAAGGGCAGGGCGAGGGCCACAGATCCGGTGACCAGAACTGGGTCGGGATCACGGCGGATCCCGACCCAGTCTCTACGTCCCAACTCGTTGTGGTGCAGTCTTTAACGCCTCCCTCGAATTTCTGCCGGCCCGGCCGGCGCAGCACGCGCTCGCGCCCGTCGAGGTCGGCACAAACTGCCGCATAGGCAAAATCTGCCGAGCAGTTTCTGGCGTCTCGCGAATTTTCTGCAGACCGGATCGACCATTGCCGCGGTCCGAGCCGAGGCCCAGCGCGCGGCGCTGGACCGGGTTCGAGGCTCAGCCGGTGGCGCTGTCCCGGGCAGGGCCGTTCAGCTTGTTCCGGAGGGTCCGGACGCTGATGCCGAGCAACTCGGCGGCGCGTGTCCGATTTCCCCCGCTGACCTGGAGCGCACGGTCGATGAGGCGCGACTCCGCTTCACCGACATCCAGGGTGGTGAGCAGGAGGGAGTGCGGCGGGAGGGTGGCCGCGAGGCTTTCCATTTCCTGGAGCCCGGGAGCGGAAGCGATGCGGCTGGAGGCCGGTCCGGTGCCCCGCGTACTCATGCCGAATCGCTGCCGATCGAAGGCCGCAGGGTACAGGATCGGGTCCGTCGAGAGGATGACCGCGCGCTCGACGGCGTGCTGGAGCTCGCGGACGTTGCCCGGCCAGTCGTAGCGCTGGAGCATCTCCACCGTTTCGGGGGCGAGCCCTCGAATCTCCTTCTGCAGCTCGCTGGCGATGCGCAGGGCGAACCGGTGCGCGAGAAGCGGAATGTCGCCTGGACGATCGCGAAGGGGTGGGAGGGCGATCGGGAGCACGCTCAACCGGAAGAAGAGATCCTGCCGGAAGTGTCCCTGGGCGGCGTAGGCGGCGAGGTTTCGATTCGTCGTCGCGATGATGCGGACGTCGACCTTGATCGGGCTCGAGCCGCCGACCCGCTCGAACTCCTGCTCCTGGAGCACGCGCAGCAGCTTGGCCTGCAGATCGAGGCGCATCTCGCTCACCTCGTCGAGCAGGAGCGTCCCCTGGTGGGCGCGCTCGAACGCGCCTGCCACGCGCCGGATCGCGCCCGTGAACGCGCCCTTCTCGTGACCGAAGAGGGCGCTCTCGACGAGCCCCTCGGGGAGGGCGGCGCAGTTCAACTTGATGAAGGGGCGATCCCGACGGTCGCTTGCATCGTGGATCGCGCGTGCGAACAGCTCCTTGCCCGTCCCCGATTCCCCCTCGAGAAGGACGGTGGCGCGGGTCGGCGCCGCGGTCGAAACCGCCTGGAGCAGGCGACGGATCTGGATGCTCTCACCGATGATCGCGCGCTCGTTGCGGAACTCCATGACCTCGCGGCGCAACGCGTCGTTTTCACGCCGCAGACGCACGACTTCGAGGGCCTGTGCGACCGACAGCTCGAGCTGTTCCGGGCGCACGGGCTTGGTGATGTAGTCCACCGCGCCCGCCTTGATCGCCGCCACCGCGTGCTCGATCGTCGCGTGACCGGTGAGCATGATCAACGGGACGTCGTAGCCCTCCTGCTGCAGGAGCTCGAGGAACTCGAGCCCCGTCAGCCCGGGCATGCGATAGTCCGAGATGATCAGGTCGATGTTGCCCTTCGCGAGCGCCTGGAGCGCCTCGGGGACGTTGTGCGCCCCCAAGGCGGAATGGCCGGCGCGCTCGAGAGTGTCCTCGAGGATGAGACCGATGGCGGGCTCATCGTCCACATACAGAATGGTGGCCATCTGCCGACCGGCGTGAGGCGTCCGACGAACTGGGCGAGGCGAGGAATACAGTGGCGACGCCTCGATGTAAAGGTCGCTTCCGAGCAGGGCCTGCGACAGAACGTCCCGCGCCGAGACCGCCTGGTGGGTGATGCCGAGACTCTGTCCGCGTGAGCGCACGAGGTGCGCTCAAGTCATAGGCAGAGCGGTCGATACTCCGAAGAAGGAGACACTCATGCATCCACGATCGGGACAGAGCGGATTGGCGCGAAGCGACGAGAGGAACGACGCGATGCGGCCGGCGCGCGAGGCAACTCAGGGCGATCGGATGCGTGAGATTCGGCGTCGCATCGCGGACGATGCGTATCGCTCTCCGGAGGTCGCGGAACAGATCGCGCGCCGCATCCTGCGGAGTCGGGAGCTGTAGCGGAACACCTCCTGCCGGTGCGACGTTCTCCATCGTGAGCGTCGCGTCGGCCGAAACTCGGCCGCGAGCGCAACAACCGTCGCCGAGCCATGCCGACCGATCCTGCGTCCTCCACCACCTCGTCGTTCGTCGCGATCTCCGGCGCGACGGGACTGATCGGCAGTGCGCTCGCCGCTCGTCTTCGCGCGCGGAGCGTACGCGTGCGGCGCCTCGTGCGAACGGCGCACCCCCAGTCTCCCGACGACATCGTGTGGGACCCGATGCGCGGGGTGCTGTCGCCGAACGACCTCGAGGGAGCGGACGCGGTGGTCCATCTCGCCGGCGAGCCGCTCGCGCACCGCTGGACCGACGCGCGAAAGCGCGCGATCCGCGAGAGTCGCGTGCGCGGCACGGAGCTCGTGGCGCGAACGATCGCCGCGCTGGATCGCCGGCCGCGCGTGCTGCTGAGCGGCTCGGCGATCGGCATCTACGGCGATCGAGGCGACGAGCCGGTCGACGAGGAGAGCGCGCTGGGCAGCGACTTTCTCGCCGGGGTGACGCGTGAGTGGGAAGCGGCATCGGTCGCCGCCGCCGACGCGGGAGTGCGCGTCGTGCTGCTCCGTAGCGGGATCGTGCTCAGCCCGAAAGGCGGTGCGCTCGAGCGGCTGCTGCTGCCGTTCCGACTGGGCGTCGGCGGGCCGATCGGCAATGGTCGTCAGTGGATGAGCTGGATAGCGCTCGATGACCACGTGCGCGCGATGGAGCACGCTCTGGCGACGACCGGCATGCATGGTCCGGTGAATCTGGTGTCGCCGAACCCGGTGACGAACGCGGAGTTCGCGGCGACGCTGGGGCGCGTGCTCTCGCGGCCGGCGCTCGTGCCCGCTCCGGCGTTCGCGCTGGAGCTCGTGTACGGCGAGATGGCGCGCGCGACGATCCTCGCGGGGCAGCGCGTGCTGCCGAAGGTGCTGCTGCGCACCGGATTCCAGTTCGCACATCCGACGCTGGAGCAGGCGCTGCGGTACGAGTTGGCGTCGAGCTGAGATTTCGCGGCACGCACTCCGTGCGTGCGGTGTAAATTTCAGCGAGGCCACTCTTCACTCCGGCATGGGATCGATGCGTCGGTTCATCGCGCTCGTCAGTCTGCTGTTGCTCTCGTTGTCGCACGCCGATGCGACGACGCAGGTGCACGCGCGTGCGACGGCGTCGGTAGCGAAGCCCACGCGGGAGATGATCGCCGCGGCGCCGAGTGTGCGACTCGCGGCCATCGCGGAGCGCGAGTCGCCGCCGCGTGGGCCGGCCCGTGTGCTCGTGCCCTGGCATCCGAGCTGCGCGGCGTCGTGCTTCGCCCTGCCCGCCGCGATCGCGGCGCGTACCGCCGCGCTGCCCCAACCGGCATCGCGCCCGGTCGGACCGGCGCACCGCGTCACCTACGACGCGACAGCGCCTCCGCACCTCTCGTAAACCCAGCGGAGCTTCCCGGCGTTTGCCGCGCACCGTTGGGGTCCGAGTCACGACTCTGACCCCGATGTGATCCTCGCGCGGCCGAACGTCTCACGCACCCGTCGCCGGCACACTCGCCGGCTCGACGCGGGACGCGTGCACCCCTGACCGAGAGTGGGCGCGCTGCGCCCAGGATCACCCATGTCCAACACCATGATTCCCGAGCCTCGTCCCACGCGCGACGAGGAGATCGAACGTCATCATCCCACCATGGAGCCCTGGCTGCGCGTGTCGTTCATCGCGCTGCTGCCCCTGGTCCTCGCCTTCTACCTGGCTGAGGAATGGCAGATGTACCTGTTCGTGGCCGGCGGCTTGCTCCTCGTCGCGGGCGCCGTGATGCTCGTGCGTCAGGAGCGACGCAAGAGCGGCGGTCGTCGCGACTAGCCTTCGCGAGGCAGCGCGAGCACCTTCGCGCTGCCTCGCTTCGCGAATTCCTTGCACGAGGTGTGGATGATTCAACCGGCCACGATGCCCCACGAGCCGCACGCGTCGGCGGTGCTCTTCGCCGTGGTCGCGTTGCTGCTCGCCGCGAGCGCGCTGTTGAGTCACGCCTCGCAGCGACTTCGGCTGCCGGTCGGTCTCGTCTTTCTCGCCATCGGGATCGTCGCGGGACGCGACGGGATCGGACACATCGTGTTCGACGACTACGGCTTCGCGTTCCGGGCAGGATCGGCGGCGCTCGCGCTCATCCTGTTCGACGGCGGCCTGAACACGCCGGTGGACACGCTGCGGCGCTCGCTCGCGCCGGCCGGTCTCCTCGCGACGGTGGGCGTGGTCGGCTCGATGTTCATCGTCGCCGTGGTCGCGCACGAGCTGGGGCTTCCATGGGACGCGTCGTTCCTGCTCGGCGCGATCGTCTCGTCCACCGATGCGGCGGCGGTGTTCTCCGTGCTGCGCGGCAGCGGGATCCAGCTCAAGCATCGCGTCGGCGGCACGCTCGAGGTGGAGTCGGGGATCAACGATCCCGTCGCGGTGATCCTCACGACGCTGCTCACGCGGCAGCTGCTCGGCGAGCACGTCTCGATCCTGTCGGCCACGGCGGAGCTGTTCGTCGAGATCGTCGTCGGCGGAAGCCTTGGCGTGGCGATCGGTGCCGGCGCGCGCTGGCTGCTGGCGCGCACTCGGCTGCCCGCGAGCGGGCTGTACTCCGTGATGACGCTGGCCACCGCGCTGCTGGCGTTCTCGCTGCCCACGCTCATCGGCGGAAGCGGCTTTCTCGGCGTCTACGTCGCCGCCGTCGTGCTCGGAGCGGGGCGCCTTCCGTACGGCACGGGCCTGCGGCGCATCCACGACTCGCTCGCATGGCTCGGCCAGGTGGCGATGTTCCTCGTGCTCGGGCTGCTCGTGAATCCGTCGCAGCTCGTCGAGGCGGCGTGGGC
>Ga0207691_10002628_pt1 | contig 17541 bp, 15 predicted proteins | sample KBSM13metaG_FD_184327 | JGI IMG/M metagenome (GOLD analysis project Ga0207691, IMG submission 184327) | Miscanthus rhizosphere microbial communities from Kellogg Biological Station, Michigan, USA - KBS M1-3 metaG (SPAdes) (version 2) | ecosystem: Host-associated > Plants > Roots > Rhizosphere >... | reverse complement strand
CTGGCTGTTGCGAGGAACCACCGAAGATCTGGTCGGGGCGGCCGGAATCGAACCGGCGACCATCTGCTCCCAAAGCAGATACGCTACCGCTGCGCTACGCCCCGGAGAGAGGAAATTATCCCACGCCCGCCGGGCGATTCCCGTTCGGCGCCGGCAACCTGGAGTGACATGAACCGCGAATACATCGCCTGGGATTCGCCGACGCTCGGACGCCGCATGGAGCTCCTTTGGTTCGGGCACGCCGGCCGTCCGATGATCTGGTTTCCCACCTCCTACGGCCACTTCTTCGAGAACGAGGATTTCGGACTCGTGGGCGCGGTGCGCGATCGGATCGAGGGCGGCGCGCTCCAGATTGCCTGCGTGGATGGCATCGACTCGGAGGCGCTCTACGCCCGCTCGCGCCACCCCGCGGACCGCCTCGCGCGCCACGACCAGTACGACCGCTATCTCGCGGGCGAGGTCATTCCGTGGATCGCCGCGAAGATCGGCGCTCCGCGGAAGGTCGGAACGCTCGGCGCCTCCTGGGGCGCTTACCAGGCGGTCAACTTCGCGTTCCGTCATCCCGACCTGGTCGACAAGACCGTCGGTTTCTCCGGCAAGTACGACATTCACTCGTTCCTGGACGGCTTCTGGAACGACATGGCGTACTTCCACTGCCCGACGGCATACGTACCGAACCTGGACGGGGAGTGGGTCGGGAAGCTCTCCGCGATGGACATCGCGATCGTGACCGGTGCGACCGACAACATCCTCGCGGGCACGACCGACATGATCCGGATCCTCCACGAGAAGGGGATCGCGCACCGCGGCCACGTCTGGGATGCGCCGTACGGCCACGACTGGCCGTGGTGGAAGATCCAGGTCCGAAGCTACGTGCCGTGAGCCCCAAGGCCTCGTCGAAGGGATCCTCGACGGCGACCTGGGAGTGCCCCACGTGCCGCCGCCGCTTCGCGAAGGCGCATCAGTGGCACTCGTGCGAGACGAAGAAGCTCGAGGAGCACTTTCGCGGCCGCGACCCCGAGCTGCGCGGGATTTTCGACGAGCTCGTCCGCCGCCTGCGGAAGCTGGGTCCGGTCGAAGTCGACCCGGTGAAGACCTCGATCAACCTGACGGCGCGCCATCACTTCGGCGCGGTCACCGTCCGGGGCAACTTCCTGCGGCTCGGATTCCTCTCCGATCACCGGATCGAGGACCACCGGATCGTCCACGTCGAGCGGCTGGGTCCCGCGAAATTCGGGCACTCGGTCGTCCTGGAGTCCGTCGGCGACCTCGACCGGGTCGTGATGGGCTGGCTCGCCGCGGCTTACGACTTCCGTTCCTAGACCGGCCAGAGGCAGCCGCTCGAGCCCACCCAGGTCCGGTCCTTGTTGAAGGCGACTCCCATCATCCGGCCCTGGGACAGTCGCGCGAGCGTGGTCACCGCGAGCGGTTTTCCGTCCCGCCAGACGAACATGATCCGCACCTCGACCTTCGATACGTTCCCGTCGGTAGTCTCGACGACCGGCGCGTACCGGACCTTTCGCATGAGGAGCGTCTGGCCGCGCTCTTCCGGGGGAACCGCGTCGAGATCGGCCCGCGTGACGTCGACCTTCACGCCGGAGCCGGCAAACGAAAAGAGCGGCTTCAGGACCCAGTTCTGGGGATCCGGCGGGACGCCTTCCGACAGGAGTCGCGCCTCCGGCACCGTCGGATGGCGCAGGCCCGGCAAGGAGTGCTTGCTCCACCGGAAGTACCAGTTCGGATGGCCCGCCCACGCGACGTCGAGAGGCTTCGTGAAGTCGATCGGAATCGAGATCCCCTTCGCGATGAGCTCGTCGAAGATGAGCCGGTTGTAGATGCGCAGGACCCGGGTCGGCTTTCCGTCCCGGCGGTACCAGAGCTCGCGGCCGCGCGTTTCGAGGTCGGCGACCGAAACCGCCCGGACGTTCCAGAGCTGCTCGGTGAACGCGAAGTCGACTCCGGTCTTCTGCGTCGGAGGATCGATGTCCATGAGGATCACGTTCTCGGCGGGCACGCCGCCGAGGATCACGTCGCCCACGACGCGGACGTAGTCGGCCTCGTCCAGGCCGGACAGGAGAAAGCCGAGATCGCCGCCGCCCGGCGTCATCCGCGCGAGCTCCCTGGTCTGGAAGATCTGGAAGGCGTAGAGCGACGGGAACGCCTGCAGCTCGATCAGCTTCGGCGCGAGCGCGCCCTCCGGACCGTCCCGCGTGATCGCGAAGTCCGCCTGCGCGAACGTCGGATGGTCGTCGCCACCCGGCACGTCGAGCGTCGGCGGCACCGCGTCGAGAGACCGCCGCAGCGCAGCGGGGGTGGAGAGCTCCGCCCAGATCTCGGTCGCCGCCTGCACCATCTGGTCGACGAGCGGCGGCGGCAGGAATACCGGCGTCTCGCAGAGCCGGAACTCGATCGGCCAGCCGGCCTGGTCCTCCAGGCGCTTCCGATAGTTGCGGTACTTCTCCGGGGTAAAGGCAGCGTTGTATGAGCGGCGCAGTGACGGAATCATCGGGTCGCTCCGAAGTTGGGGTCAACGCTGAATGGCTGCATTCAGCGATTCAGGCCTGACCCGAATTCAGCGATTCAGCGTTGACCCTAGATCAGGAACTTGCCGTCCTCCATCACCTGCTCGGCGTCGAACCACACGTCGAAGTGCCGGCCGACGATGTCCAGATGTGTCCGGCAGCTCCAGTGCGCTCCGGTGTGCTCGGTGTACGGGTGTCCGAACGCCAGGTGGAGACCGGGGAGTTTCTCGTCCTGGAGGATGTTTCCGATGATCGAGTGGACGGCGACGTTCGTTCCCATCGCGAACTCGCCGACGCGGTCGGAGTTCTCCTCGGTGCGGGTGTAGGCGAGGAAGTCGTCCCGGATCTCGGTGCGGTCACAACGAGCGTCCGCGACCCGGCTGTTCTCGATCCAGACCGTGAGCGGGGTGGCCTCGAGGTCTCCGTACCGCGCGCAGAGATAGTCCCCGAGGACGCCGTCGACGACGTAGACGCCGTCGACCCGCGCCGGCGAGGTCAGCACCTCGCCGCCCGGAAGGTTCGCCCATTTCTCCGGGGTAATGAGCCCGCTCGTCTTCAGCCACTTGATCGTCGGATCGAACGTCGCCTCGAGGTCGCTGCCGGCGCGTGATCGGGCGCGGATCCGCTGCGCGGTGAGCGCCCGGTCACGGACCCGGGTCGAGATCGCGTCGACGACCTCGAAGTCCGCCCGCATCCCCTCGGCCATGATGCGCGGCGTCACGTAGACCATGTGCGCGTGACGCATCCGGCGGCGGTTCACGATGAACGTCATCTCCCGGCGCGACGCGAGCTCGCCGGGCTGCGGTTGCGCCGCGTAGATCGAAACCTGTGAGCCCTCGAAGGCGTTCACGATCTCCGGCGGAAGCTCGAGCATCGGCCGCCCGTAATCCTCCATGACGTGGATCTCGTACGGCGCCCCCACCGCGAGCACCTCGGCGGCGAGGCTCCTCGCGACGGGAAGCGTCTCGGAGTCGGTCACGATGGCGACGCGCTCTTCGGGCGTCACCTTGAGGCACGTCCGGATTGCGTTGCGGGCTCCGGGCGCGAGGTCGTAGCCGTTGCCCGAGGTGTCGATCATCCCGCCACGGCCTCGGTTCCCGCAGCCGGGGCATCGATTCCGTGCGCGGTTTCGTCGCAGATGTAGTCGACCACTTTCTTGAGATCTTCGCCGGTCTCGCGGTAAACGGCAAGCTGTCTGTCGGCGCCGCTCCCGTTGTCGAGGATCCAGCGGATCGACTCGACCTCCTTCCGGCTCCCGAGCTCGTCCACCACGTCGTCCACGAAGAGCAGCATCTCCTCGGCCAGCTCGCGGAACGGCACCTCGACTTCGCGGCCGAAGTCGATCAGCTTTCCCTCGACTCCGTACCGGCTGGCCCGCCACTTGTTCTCGTGGAGAAGCGCGCGGCGATACGGCCGCCAGCCCAGGTTCTTCTCCCGGAGCTGAAAGAGTTTCACGCAGATCGCCTGCGTCAGGGCCGCCAGCGCGAGCGTCTCCTCCATCCGCATCGGAACGTCGAAGACCCGGAACTCGATCGTGTCGAAGAAGGGATGCGGACGCACGTCCCACCAGATCTTCTTTCCGTTGTCGATGCAGTTCGTCTTGACCAGTATGCGCACGTAATCGTCGAACGCCGCGGGGGTTTCGAAAACCTCGGGAATGCCCGTCCGCGGGAACCGCTCGAAAATTTTCGTTCGATAGCTCTTGAGACCCGTGTTCCGCCCGAGCCAGAAGGGGGAGCTGGTCGACAGCGCGAGCAGGTGCGGCAGGAAATACCGGGCCTCGTTCATGATCTGGAGTGCCAGCAGGCGGTCCGCGATCCCCACGTGGACGTGGAGGCCGAAGATGAGGTTCGCCCGCGCCACGAGCTGCATTTCCTGCACGATCGCGGTGTAGCGCTCGTCCGGGTAGATGAGCTGGTCGGCCCAGTTCGAGAAGGGGTGGGTCCCCGCCGCGGCCACGCGCATCCCCTGGCGGTGGGCGAGCGCGATGATCTCGCCCCGCAGCTCCTGGACGTCCCGCCGGACCTCGGAGATGTCCTTGCAGATGCCGGTGCCGATCTCCATGACCGACTGGTGCATCTCCGGCTTGACCCGCTCCTTCAGGAGCCTCTTTCCCTCGTCGAGGAGCTCCTGGACGTGCGAGCGGAGCTCGCGCGTCTCCGGATCGATGATCTGGAACTCTTCTTCGACCCCGAGGGTGAAGGCGGGACGTTCGACCGACACGGGACGACCCCTACTCGGCAGCCGGCTCCGCCGGCACCGCTCGGCGAGTCCGGGGGCGGGCGGCGCCGCGGGGCTTCTTCGGCTTGTCGGTGTCCACGGTCGTCGACGCGACCGTCTCCCGCGCCCTCTGCCACTCCCAGGCGCGGGACGGGCGCGGTCCCTCGAGGACCCGCTCGACCAGCCATCTCGAGGACTGGTCCACGACCCACTCGAAGTTGTCGGCCCCGATCGAGGCGACGTCCGCGTCCGGCGCGGGGTTCAGGAAGTCGATCGCGTACGGGATCCCGTCGCGGACCGCGAGCTCGACCGTGTCGAACTCGTACCCGAGCGCCCCGGTCAGCTTCAGGCAGTCGCCGCGGAGCCTCTCCTCGAGAGCCGGGTCGATCGGAGGCGCGCCCTGGACGTAGCGGTTGGCATGCGGCTGCCTCGGGTCGTAGCGCATGATCCGGACGTGCTTGGCTCCGAGGACGTAGCAGCGGAAGTACTCCTCGAAGACGATCTCCTCCTGGAGCGTCATCACGTGCTGGCCCGAGGCCCGGTAGGCCTCGAAGAACTCGTCGGGGTTCGTGACCCGGTAGACGCTCTTCCAGCCACCCCCCGAGTAGGGCTTGAAGTAGGCCGGGAAGCCCACGTGCTGGAAGATTTCCTCCCACTCCAGCGGGAACACGAGATTCGACATGGACTCGCCGGTCGTGTCCGGCGGATGCTGGTTCGAGGGGAGCAGGACGGTCTTCGGGACCGCCACGCCGATCTCCTTCGCGACGACGTTGTTGAAGAACTTGTCGTCGGCCGACCACCAGAATGGGTCATTGACGACGATCGTCCCGTCGAAGGCGAGCTTCTTGAGCACGGCGCGGTAGAACGGGATGTCCTGGCTGATCCGGTCGAGGACGAGGTCGTACTTGCGCGGCGATTCGAGGCCGATGCCGCCCAGCAGAACGGGCTCGGCCGTGACGTCCGAGTGCCCGGCCCGGTTGATCCGGTCGATCAGGGCGTGCGGAAACGATCTTTCCTGTCCGAAGAGAATGCCGATCTTTTTCACGAGAAACCGCCTCTGTTTTGTTACCTGTCGGAGCGGCTCGGGGCCGCAGAACCCGCAATTATGTCAGGCCTCCGAAGGCCCCGCCACCCGCCGGGAGGCACCGGTCGCGACAAGAGTTATCGAGAGATGCCTCGACCCGCGCACTCCGCCGCCGACCGTTTTCCGGCGATCTCCGTTCGCCAGCCGTCGGCCGATCTGATCGTCCGGGGAGCGATGCGGCGGGACCGCCGCTCGCGGCCGACGCGGTTCCGCGGCTGGGTGCTGGTGCACGCCGCGCAGGCCGTTCGCCGCGAGGAAGTCGCCCGCCACCGCGCGGCTCTCGGGCTCGACCGTAACGAGGAGTACGCGCCCGAGCGCGGAAAGATCGTCGGGATCGCGTGGCTCGAGGACTGCGTCGCCGACGGATCGGAGTGGGCGTACGTGTGGTCGCGGCCCCGCCGCTTTCGCACGGCGGTGCCGTACCGCGGGCACTACTCGATTCCGTTCTACGTGCCCGCGTCGGTCGTGAAGGGAACTCCGGCGGAGAAGGTGAAGCCGGGGAAGCTCGAGATGCCGGCCTAGAAAGCGGGACGCCTCACCCCCGGTCGATCCCCTCGAGGTGCGGCGCGAGGACCTCCTCCTGCAGCGCGGTGAGTTTCTTCAGGCCCTTGCGCGCGAGCGCGAGGAGCTCCGTCAGTTTCTCCTCGGTGAAGGGCCGACGCTCGGCGGTCCCCTGGACCTCGACGAAGAGTCCCGACGCCGTACCCACGACGTTGAAGTCCACGTCCGCCTCGGAATCCTCGACGTACGCGAGGTCGAGCACGACCTGCCCGGCGCAGATCCCGACCGACGTCGCGGCGACCGTCTCCCGCATCGGCCAGCGCGGGATCGTTCTGTCGCGCACGAGCTTCGCCAGCGCGATCGCGAGCGCGACGCACGCGCCGGTGATCGCGGCGCAGCGCGTCCCCCCGTCGGCCTGCAGGACGTCGCAGTCGAGCGTGATCGTCCGTTCGCCGAGCCCGCGGAGCTCGGTCACGCTGCGCAGCGACCGGCCGATCAGCCGCTGAATCTCCTGGGTGCGCCCTCCCTGGCGGCCGACCGCGGCCTCCCGCGGAGAGCGCGTGTGGGTCGCGCGGGGCAGCATCCCGTACTCCGCGGTGACCCAGCCGCTGCCGCTTCCCTTCAGGAACGCGGGCACCCGGTCCTCGACCGACGCGACGCACAGGACGCGCGTGCCCCCCAGGTCGATCGCCGCGGAGCCCTCGGCGTGCCGGATGGAACCGGTCTCGATCGACACCGCCCGCATCTCGCCGGGCTTCCGGCCGTCCGGCCGCGCCACCGCGGCGGTCATGGCGCGAGCTCGTCGCGGATGAAGCCCATCGGCCGCGTCAGGTCGACGTGACCTCCGAGCGACTCCGCGGGCTCGCCGTTGACCAGGATCCGGACCGACTGTGTGTTCGCCACGTTCTGGAGCGTCGTGTCGACGAGAGAGCTCACGATCGAAAGCTCTTCGGCCGACCCGAACGACAGGCTCGAGTCTACGGCGATGTCGAGGACGACCTCGCCCGAGGGCATGAGAAAGCCGTTGCGGAGCTGGATGCGCGGCGGCAGGACTCCGATCAGGCCCGGCCGGCGGGGGCCGCGCGCCAGCTCCTCGAAGAGGGCCCGGAGAAACGCCCCGGGCTCCGCGGGCTTCGCGATGTCCCGCTCTTCCGGATGGAGCTTGCCCTCGGACGCGTCCGAAAAGAAGAGCGTGACGCGCACGGTTTCGACGGGCGCGGCCGGCGCGCCGGGCCGCGCTGTCACCGAGGCAACAGCCGGGGTCACCCGCAGGAACGGCAACCGGCGGCGGAACGTCGGGCGCGAGGAGGCGGGACGGTTGACGAGCAGCAGCAGGCCGACCGCCGCCGCCATGACCAGCAGGATCGCCGCCGCCGCGCGGCGGCTCATTTCCCGGGCGGGGGCGTGGCGCCGGGCGATCGGGCCGGCGGCGGAGTCACCGCGAGCCCCGCAGCCGGCGCCGCCGCGGGCTGTCGCCGTCCGAAGAATTCGCCGACGGCTTTGGCGATCGCGACCGCGACGCTCTCCTGGAAGGCCGCGGAGCGGAGCTGCTTCTCCTCTTCGGGGTGGGAGATGAATCCGACCTCGACCAGCACCGCCGGCATCGTCGCCCCGGCGAGCACGCGGAACGGCGCCTGCTTGATACCGCGGTTCTCGGTCTTCGAGACCACGTTCAGCTGCGTCTGGATCGCCTCTGCGAGCCGGCTCGACTCGGTGATGTGCGCGCTCTGCGCCAGATCCCAGAGGATGAAGTCGAGGTCCGGGTTGGCCGCCGGCGCGCCGGGCGCCGCCGCGGGCGCCACGTTCTCCCGGCGGGCGACGTCCTGTGACACACGGTCGGAGGTCTCCAGAGAGAGGTAGTACGTCTCCGACCCGTGCGCTCCCACCGCGCGCGACGAGTTTGCGTGCAGGGACAGGAAGAGCGCGGCCTTCTCGTGGTTGGCGAGCGACGTCCGGTCGTCCAGGGAGATCCCGCTGTCCGAGTCCCGGGTCAGCACGACGCGGCTCGAGAGCACCCGCGGAATCGCGGCGGCCAGGCGTCGCGCGATCTGGAGCGTCACGTCCTTTTCCTGGAGCCCGTCCGGACCGATCGCTCCGGTCTCCCCGCCGCCGTGCCCCGGATCGATCACGATCGTGAGCCCCGGGACCGCGGGCGGCGGCGGCGGAGCGGGTTCGATCGGAGGCGACGCGACGACCCGCGCTACCTCGACGACGATGCGGTCGGGGTCGGTCAGCGGGTAGGCATGCGCGGTCAGGCTCGCGTCGCGAAAAACGACGGTGACGGCGTCCCCCTCGAAACGGACCGCGGCGACGAGCGGATCGTCGAATCGGCGCTCGGCGAAAGGCGGCACGACCTTCCGGTCGGTCCAGCGGATCTGGATCCCCGAAGTGACGAGTTGCGGTTCGAAGCGGGCTGCGGTCGACTCGCGGAGCACGACCTGCGTGGACGGATCGACGTGGACGACGGCGACGTCGACGGTGACCGGCGCGCCGGGCTCGGCCGCGGGTCCCGCCGGAGCAGTGCCGCCTCCCGCGGTGACGGTCCAGAGCCGCTGCGACGGATCCCACGTTCCTCTCGCGCCGGCCAGCGGGAAGAGGGCTTTTTCGAAGAAGTCGGGCGGCGCGTAGAGGACGCCGGTGACCGAGCGGATCGGTCGGGAAATCTCGACCGACCTCCCGTTGACCGAGACCTGGACCGCCCCCGGCCCCGCCAGGAGCTGCGCTCCCGACTTCGCCCCGATCGTGAGCACTCCCGTGGTCGTGTCGCGCGAAACCGTCAGACCGAGCGCGCGGGCGACGTCGCCGACGGAGAAGTCCCCCCGCGAAAACGCGATCGGGAACGTTTCTCCGCGCCAGACCAGGCTGGCGGTCTGCTGGCCCGAGGCCGATCCGGCGATCGCCAGGACCAGGAGGATCGAGGCTCCGAGCGCGGCCGCGACGGCCCGTCGGTTCGGTGTGGCGAGAGGGGTTCCGATGATGCGGCTAGTTTAGCCGACCGTCCGCGAAAACTCGTGGCGGGATCCGACCTTTGCGCGATCGGACCCCGCCACGCACCGTCAGATCGAGAGAGTTCCCGTCCGGATCAGATACGCCAGCCGCGCGCGCTGCTCGCCATCGAGCAGCTTGTGCAGCCGGCCGAGCGCCGACAGGACCGCGCCGCGGAGCCGGTTTGCGCTCTCGAGGCGGAGGTCCGCGCCCGACTTCGCCTTGCTCTCGTCGAACGCGTCACCCTCGATGGCGTCGGCGAACACCGAGATCGCCCGGCGATGATCGACGGCGGCCTGAGCCCGCTCCGTCTTGATCTCGTCCAGGATCCGGGCGAGCTCCGCCACCTGCTTCTCGTCGAGCTCCAGCTTGTAGGCGAGGAAGCGGAGCGGCCGGCGAACGCCGAAGGATCCTCCGGCGAAACCGTACGCGCCGGGGTCGTCCTCGCCCGCCATGCGGTACTCCCACTCGCGGGAGCGTCCGCCGCCGCCGTAGCCCATCGCTGCGCGGCGGTCGCCGCAGCGCTCGCGTCTCCAATGGGAAATGAATCCGGGATACATGGAGGCCTCCTTTCACCGGGGCAATCGCTCCCGGCGGGAAAACGCGCGTGGGCAAAACGCCTCACGCGAAGAAGAGATTAGTCCCGGTTCCGGAAACCCGTCAAGCTGCCGATCAGTTCGCGGGCAGCGGAATCGACGCCTGGCCGAAAACGTAACGCCACCCGGACGGCGTCCGCACGTACGTATCGCTGAACCACAGCTGGCGCTCGAAGGTCTTTCCCTCCGACGTCCCTTTCATGTGCAGGAGCGCGGTGACGATTGCGGTATCGCCGTAGACGCGGACCTTCTGCTCACTGTCGTCCTGACGTTCGTAGACGGTCTTGCCGCCCCGCGCCTCGTTCAGGAGATCCGACTTCGTGAAGACCTTCCCCTTGCCCGTGACGAGTATGAAGTCATCCGCGAGGATGCGGTCCATCGTCGCCGCGTCGTTCTTCGCGACAGCGGCCTGGTACTGAGTGTCGAGCGCGGCAACGGCCTTCTCGTCCTCGGCGGCGCCGGCAGATACAGGGGATGCCGTGACGGCGGAGAGCAGGAGGGCGGCGGCGAACGGGGCGAGACTCCAGCGGCTCGGGTGATTCTTCATCGTGTTCTCCTCGGGAAGTTCTATCCCGTATCCGGGCAAGGGGGAAGCACGCCGATACCTTCGTCCGGGATTCCGGATGGCGCGGAACCGGCATAATCGGTTCTCAGGCGAGGAGGAAAAATGAAACGTAAGGCATCCGCGGAGTGGCGGGGAGATCTCAAGACCGGAAAAGGACTGGTGTCGACCGAGAGCGGAGCGCTCGCGAGCAAGGCCTATTCGTTCACGACGCGGTTCGAAAACGAAAAGGGGACGAACCCGGAGGAGCTGATCGCGGCGGCCCACGCGGGCTGCTTCACGATGGCGCTGTCGGGGGAGCTGGGCAAGGCAGGCCTGGTGCCGGAGGAGCTGAGGACGACGGCGACGGTGTCGCTCGACAAGCTCGACGCCGGCTGGACCGTCACGGAATCTCACCTGGAAGTGGTGGGGAAGATCCCGGGGGGGTCCGCCGAGGCGTTTCGCGCCGCGGCGGAAGCCGCGGAGAAGGGATGCCCGATCTCGCGACTGCTGAATACGAAGATCACGATGGAAGCAAAGCTGGAGGGCTAGGTCTTCAGCGGCTGCGGTGGCTTCGGTCGCGGAAGCGAGCGACAGGTGATGAATTCAGATCCCGAGCGAACGGGACGCGACGTGCTACGCTCGCCCCCCTTCCTGGAGGCTCCTCATGTCCAAAGAGCTTCGCCCGGGTTCTCCCGATTCGCTCCGGCTGCGTGCATTGATCGCCGCGTTCACGATCGTCCTCCTCGGATCGCCGGCCTTCGCATCTCATACGCCCGCGCCCACGGCGGTCACGATCGCCGGCAGTCTCCAGAGCGAGCTGGGATGCCCGGACGACTGGCAGCCCGCCTGCGCCGCAACCCACCTGACTTTCGACACCGAGGACCAGGTCTGGCAGGGAACCTTCAACGTTCCGGCGGGCAATTGGGAATACAAAGCGCCGTTGAACGACAGCTGGGACGAGAACTACGGCGCGAACGCCACGAGCAACGGGGCGAACATTCCGCTCTCGCTGCCGACCGCGGGTTCGGTGAAGTTCTATTACAGCCACGAGACGCACTGGGTCGCGGACAATCGGGGAAAGGTCATCGCCGTCGCGCCCGGGAGCTTCCAGAGTGAGCTCGGCTGCTCGGGCGACTGGGACCCGGGCTGCCTGCGATCGTGGTTGCAGGACCCCGACGGCGACGGCATCTATTCCTTCCGAACCGGCGCTCTTCCCGCCGGGAACTACGAGGTCAAGGTCGCCATCAACGAGAGCTGGGACGAGAACTACGGCGCGGGCGGCGTGCAGAACGGCGCCAACATCCCCTTCACGGTCTCTGCAGACTGCGCCGAGATCGAATTCGTCTACAACTCGTCGACGCATGTCTTGACGGTCGAAGGAGCGGCATCGGCCGTTCCGCAGCCTTCCAGCGTGACCATTCCCGGCAGCTTTCAGAGCGAGCTGGGCTGTCCGGGTGACTGGCAGCCCGACTGCGTGAACACGGACCTCGCGTTCGACGCGAGTGACCTCGTCTGGCAGGCGACGTTCACCATTCCCGCCGGCAGCTACGAGTACAAGGCGGCGATCAATCACGCCTGGGACGAAAACTACGGGGCGAACGCGACGCCGAACGGAGCCAACATCGGGCTGTCTCTCGCGGCGCCGGCGGCGGTCAAGTTCTATTACAGCCACGCGACGCACTGGGTTGCCGACAACCACAACAAGACGATCGCGGTCGCGCCCGGCAGCTTCCAGAGCGAGCTCGGATGTCCCGGCGATTGGGACCCGGGCTGCCTGCGGTCGTGGCTCCAGGACCCCGACGGCGACGGCATCTACACGTTCCGCACGAACGCGCTTCCCGCCGGAAACTACGAGGCGAAGGTCGCCATCAACGAGAGCTGGGACGAGAACTACGGCGCGGGCGGCGTTCCGAACGGATCGAACATTGCGTTCACCGTCGCGGCCGCGTGCCAGGAGATCTTCTTCACGTACGACTCCGCGACGCACGTCCTGACGATCGGGGCGCCCGGCGGCCCGAAGGGCAATCTCGGCAAAGCAAAAGCGCACTGGGTCTCGGAAAACACGATCGCGTGGAATCTCGCGGGCGTTCAGTCCGACTGGGCCGTCACACTCCACGCAGCGCCCGACGGCGGTCTCGTGCTCGGCGCGGACGGGGTGACCGGCGGCGCGGACATCCCGCTCGTCTACGATCCGGCCGGCCTCTCCTCCGAGATCCGCGCCCTGTTCCCCCACCTCGCGAGCTACGCGGCCTTCCACGTCCCGCCCGACCACCTGGGCGAGGTTCCCGACGCGCTGAAATCCCAGCTCGCCGTCTCCGCCAAAGACGGTGGCGGCCAGCCGGTCGACGCCACGTCGCTGCAGATTCCGGGCGCGCTCGACGACCTCTACACCTATGACGGCGCGCTCGGCGTCTCCTTCGCCGGCGCCACTCCGACGCTTCGTGTCTGGGCGCCGACGGCAAGGTCGGTCAAGCTCCACCTCTTCGCCGACTCGAACCCCGCCACTCCGGCGAACGTGATGGCCATGACCGCCGATCCGGCCACCGGCGTCTGGAGCATCACCGGCAACCCCGGCTGGAACGGCCGGTTCTACCTCTACGAGGTCGAGGTCTTCGTGCGGTCCACCGGCCACGTGGAGCACAACCTCGTCACCGATCCGTACTCGGTGAGCCTGTCCCGCAACAGCCAACGGAGCCAGATCGTCGACCTCTCGGCTGCCGCGTGGAAACCGGCGGGCTGGGACACCCTCGTCAAGCCGCGCCTCGACGCCCCCGAGGACATCGTGCTCTACGAGCTCCACGTGCGCGACTTCAGCGCGAACGACCCGTCCGTCCCGGCGGCTTTGCGCGGCACGTTCAAGGCGTTCGCCGAGGCGAGCTCCCAGGGCGTGCTTCACCTCGGTTCGCTCGCGCGGGCGGGGCTGACCCACGTCCACCTGCTGCCTTCCTTCGACATCGCCACCGTGGACGAGGACAAGTCCCACTGGCAGGAACCCGCCGGAAATCTCGCGAGCTACCCGCCGGACTCCGACCAGCAGCAGGCGGCAGTCTCGGCGGTCGCGGACACAGACGCCTTCAACTGGGGTTACGACCCCTGGCACTACACCACGCCCGAAGGAAGTTACGCCACCGACGCCGACGGACCCACGCGCATTCTGGAGTTCCGCCAGATGGTCCAGGCGTTGAACCGTCTGGGACTGCGCGTCGTGATGGACGTCGTCTACAACCACACGACGGCGGCGGGCGAGAGCGACAAGTCGGTTCTGGACCGCGTGGTCCCGGGTTACTACCACCGTCTGAACGCCGACGGCGACATCGAGACGAGCAGCTGCTGCCAGAACACCGCGAGTGAGCACAACATGATGGAGAAGCTACTCATTGACTCGGTGCTGACCTGGTCCACGGCCTACAAGGTGGACGGATTCCGCTTCGACCTGATGGGGCACCACATGAAGCGGAACATGGTCAAGCTGCGGCAGAACCTGGACGCGCTGACCCCGGCTCATGACGGCGTGAACGGAAGAGAGATCTACGTCTACGGCGAGGGATGGAACTTCGGCGAGGTGGCGGACAACGCCCGCGGCGTGAACGCCACCCAGCGCAACATGGCCGGCACCGGCATCGGCACGTTCAACGACCGGCTGCGCGACGGCGCGCGGGGCGGGGGCCCGTTCAGCGGCATTCAGGAGCAGGGCTTCCTGACGGGTCTCTTCTACGACTCGAACGCCACGAACCAGGGTTCCGCCGACGACCAGAAGGCCCGCCTCCTGGTGGAAATGGACTGGATCCGGGTGGGGCTCGCCGGCAGCCTGGCGAACTTCTCTTTCATCGACCGCCTGGGCCATTCGGTCACCGCCAGCCAGATCGACTACAACGGCCAGAACGCCGGCTACACCGCCGACCCGCAGGAGGTCATCAACTACGTCGAGGCGCACGACAACGACACGCTCTTCGACGCCATCCAGCTGAAGGCCCCGGTCCCGACCTCGATGAGCGACCGCGTCCGCATGCAGAACCTGGGGATGAGCGTGCTCGCGCTCGGCCAGGGTGTTCCGTTCTTCCACGCCGGCGTCGAGCTCCTCCGCTCGAAGTCACTCGATCGAAACAGCTACAACTCGGGCGACTGGTTCAACAAGCTCGACTTCGGCTTCTCCTCGAACAACTGGGGCGTCGGGCTGCCCCCCGCGACAGATAACCAGTCCAACTGGCCGGTCATGCAGCCGCTTCTCGCCAACCCGGCCCTCGATCCTCTGCCGTCGAACATCATGGACGCCAACTCGGACTTCCTCGAGATGCTCGCGATTCGTCGGAGCTCGCGTCTGTTCCGGCTCCGCACCGCCAGCGAGATTGCGAGTCGGCTGCGGTTCGAGAACACCGGTCCGAGTCAGATCCCGGGCCTGATCGTCGAGCGGCTGACCGATTCCGACGGCCGGGTCGATCGCCGGACGGCGGTCATCGTCGCTCTCATCAACGCCAACGACGAGTCGCAATCGTTCCCGATCTCCGATCTGGCCGGAAAGACGTTCCGGCTCCACCCGGTTCAGGCCTCCTCTCACGACCCGGTCGTGCGCACGGCTTCGTTCACGTCCGCGACCGGGACGTTCTTCGTGCCCGGACGGACTGCGTCTGTTTTTGTCTCTCCGCGACCGATCGATGCGCAGATCGCTCTGCTCATCGGTGACGTGGACGCGCTCGTCGCGGCGGGCGCGCTCAAGGCCGGTCCGGGAAATGCGCTCGACTCGAAGCTCGATGCGGCCCGCCGGGCCTATCTCCGCGGCGACCTTCAGACCGCGCGGGACGATTTGAACGACTTCATCAGCCAGGTGAGGGCGTTGGTGAAGCCCGGCCGCCTGACGGCCGAGCAGGGAAATGCGCTGATCGCGGAGGCTCAGTCGATCCTGTCTCAACTCTGAACCGAAATCGCGGCCGCGCTGACTTCGTTCGCGGCGCGGTACTCCCGCGCCGCGGGAGCGGGAGCGAGGTGAGGGACCAGGCGAGCGGTCGAGCCGGGTCTGGCGAGCCGCTCGCCGGTGCGTGAGCAGGTCCCGAACCGAGCGAGAGCGACGGATATGGTGGAGGCGGCGGGAGTCGAACCCGCGTCCGGAAGCGTCAGGCGAGAGGCTACTCCATGCTCAGCCTCTTCTCGTTTCTCGCCCGGCCGCCTCGAGAAGAGGCAAAACGGCGGTCAGGCAACCCCGAATTTGTTTCGCCGCTCCGTCCGGGGATCCGGAGCGGCTACACCCGCATTTCGCGACGTCAGCCGGAGCGCGGCGGGTGCGCTCACCGGACAAACGTGGCTACTTAATTAGGCAGCCAGAGCGAAGTTGCTGTTGTTCGCAGCTACTGTTTTTCACCCTTTATTTACGAGGGGAGTGAACCTCGGCATGCAACCTTTCGCGCGATCGTCCCCGTCGAAGCCGTTTCGCCCCCAACTGGGAAATCTTCGCTCGCGTCGATTCAAAGATCCGGACTGATGCTAACACCCGCCGCCCGCAGAAACTTCCGTGCCGGCCGATGCTCGGCCTCGTCCGCTTGACACCGTCGGGGGCGCGTCGTGAGAATGCGCCCGGTGGCAGCCCAGGATCTGATCGTGATCGTGACCTCGGTGGGAACCGAGGACCAGGCGCTCGACGTTGCGCACGCGATCATCCGCAATCGCCAGGCGGCGTGCGTCAACATCCTGCCGAACGTGCACTCCATCTACCGCTGGAAGGGGCGCGTCTGCGACGACACCGAGATGCTGCTCATGATCAAGACGGTCGCGAGCCAGTTCGACGCGGTGCTCGAGACGATCCAGAAGGTCAACACCTACGAGCTGCCCGAGGTCCTCGCCTACCGCGTCGATCACGCGAGCGACGGTTTCGGAGACTGGATCGCCCGCATGACCGAACGTCCCAAGAAGCGCGCCCCGGCCGCGCGGCCCCGAGCCCGCCGGCCCGCCGCCGTCACGACCGTCGCGGGGTGAGCTGCCTCTAGAGCTCCCCGTGACCTCGATCGCTTTCACCTCGCTGTTTCTGGGTCTCGTTCTCGGTACTCATCCCGTCGGCGTCGCGGTCGAGGGTCCGGCAACCCAGGTCGCCTTCGAGGTCGACGGCCGTCCCGCCGGCCAGGTCGCAAAGCAACCCTGGACGGCACAGCTCGACCTGGGACGGGACCTCGAGCCGCACGAGCTCGTGGCGCGGGCGCTCGATGCCGGCGGACGCGAGGTCGCGCGCGTCGAGCAGTGGCTGAACGTGCCGAGGCCCCCCTCGGAGGCCTCGCTGCTGCTCGAGACGAACGCGGAAGGGAAGGCGGTGTCCGCCCGCCTGACCTGGCAGAGCCTCCTCGGGACACCGCCGCGCTCGATCGAGGTCACCCTGGACGGTCGTCCTCTCGACGCGAGCGATCCCTCGCACCTCGTGATCCCGGACTACGACCTCGACTCGACCCACCTTCTTTCGGCGCAGGTCGAGTTCTCCTCCGCGGTCGTCTCGCGCGCGGGGATCGTCCTCGGCGGCCGATCCCGGACGGACGTCTCGAGCGAGCTCACCGGGGTTCCGGTCCGGGTGGCGCCGGGCGTCGCGCTCCCGCCGCCGGCGGCGCTCGAGGGGTGGTTCCGAAAGGGTTCGACGCCGGTCCGCGCGGTCGCCGTCGAGAGGGGTCCGGCGTTCGTGCTGGTCGTGCGGGACACGGACCACGGCGAGGCGTTGTCGAAGCTGGGAAGCGGAGGGCGCACCGTCTTCGAGCGGGGCATGACCGGCTCGCTTCCGACGTTCGACCCGGATTACGCGCGATTCCAGACGCGCCTGGAGGACGCGGACCGGGTCCGATTCCTCTGGCCCCGCGCGAATCGCGCCCCCGGCACGGAGACGCCGACCGAGCTCTTCGACACGTCGCGCGACTTCGCCGGAAGCTTCGCCGGTCTCCACTGGCTGCTGACCCACGTCTCCCATCCGATCCAGAAGGTGGGGGACCAGCGATTCGCGGACGCCGTCGCGATCGCGGGTCTCCACGCCTACGCCGGCTACACGCGGCGCGCGGTCGTCCTGGTCCTGGGACGCCAGAGCGCGGACACGAGCCGGTATGCGCCCGAGCTCGTCCGCGCGCGCGT
>Ga0207691_10002627_pt1 | contig 17550 bp, 19 predicted proteins | sample KBSM13metaG_FD_184327 | JGI IMG/M metagenome (GOLD analysis project Ga0207691, IMG submission 184327) | Miscanthus rhizosphere microbial communities from Kellogg Biological Station, Michigan, USA - KBS M1-3 metaG (SPAdes) (version 2) | ecosystem: Host-associated > Plants > Roots > Rhizosphere >... | reverse complement strand
CCGCGATTACTCAATGGTACCTGCAACAGGGAGCTGTCTTTGGCGGGAATGACCACGAGGACCGGCACGAAGCCACGGATCAGAAGAACACCAAGAGGCGCTCTTTCTTCACACGATATTTGCCCGGCCTTGGGCTTGACGCGAAGGCGAAGTTTCAATCGTCGTGATTGGAACATTGTAACCGAAGCGGACTATCACTCGGGAGGACGGCGTAATGCTCACTGCGAAGCCAATGAATGCTGCCCAACAGAATGCTTACTACCAGGAACTGAAAGGCAAGATCCATCATCGTGTGATCGACCTCATGGATCTTGGCGTAGTCAGCACGATGACTCATGCCGCATTGACGCCTGAGTTGGGCAAACTCATCGAGCAGATACTTCAACAAGAATCCGTCCCCCTGAATCAACGCGAGCGCGCCCAATTGATTCAAGAGATGGTCCATGAGGTCCTTGGCCTTGGCCCCTTAGAGCCCTTGCTGGCCGACCCCACCATCGCAGATATTCTCGTGAATACCCATAAGCAAGTCTTTGTCGAACGCTTCGGAAAGCTCGAGGCCACGTCGGTGCAATTTCGAGATGAGGCGCACCTTCGGAAAATTATCGATAAGATCGTCTCACGTGTCGGCCGGCGCGTTGATGAATCGTCTCCGATGGTCGATGCGCGATTGGCCGATGGCTCGCGCGTCAATGCGATCATCCCGCCGCTTGCCATTGACGGCGCTTGCATGTCGATCAGGAAGTTCAGCCGGGATCCGCTTCAACTCCGGAACTTGATCGAGAAAAAGTCAGTCACCCCTGAGATAGGCGAGCTCATGAAAGGCATTGTCCAGGCCAGGCTCAACACCTTGGTCTCGGGCGGGACGGGAACAGGGAAAACGACTATCTTGAATATTTTGTCGGGATTTATTCCGAGCACGGAACGCATCGTCACCATTGAAGACGCGGCGGAGCTTCAGCTTCGTCAGGAACACGTCGTCCGATTGGAAACCAGGCCGTCCAATATTGAAGGCAAAGGAGAAGTGACCCAGCGGGAGCTCGTGAAGAATGCGCTCCGCATGCGGCCAGATCGTATCATTCTTGGAGAGGTCAGAGGCGCCGAAACGCTGGACATGCTTCAGGCGATGAATACAGGCCACGACGGATCTTTGACCACTATCCATGCCAATTCTTGCCGTGATGCCCTCACTCGCGTGGAAACGCTCGTCGCCATGGCTGGACTGAACCTGTCCACCAAAGCGCTCAGAAACTATATTTCCTCCGCGCTCGACGTGATCATTCAATTGACGCGCCTTTCGGATGGCACCCGAAAGATGACCAGCGTTCAGGAGATCACGGGTATGGAGGGGGACGTCATTACGCTTCAGGAAATCTTTACGTATGAGCAAAAGGGACTGGATCAGCAGGGTAATCTGAAAGGTCGGTTTCGAGCCACCGGTGTACGGCCGAAATTCATGGAACGTTTTGCCGCGCGCGGCGTTACCATCCGTCCGGACCTCTTTGATGCAGGGAAGGTGTACGAATGCTAACCGTGTTGATTGCATTCGGCATCTTTGCGACCGTGGTGCTACTTCTTGAAGGCGTGTACTACGCGTATCAGGTTCTGTCGAGGCGAGGCAAGGAGACCGAGCGGATTAAAGAGCGTATTCAGGAATGGACCGCGAAGCCAGAGCTCCAACAGCTTGGCATCGTCCGTAATCAGTCGCTGAGCGATATTCCATGGCTACACGATTTCCTGGTCCCGATCAGAAAGCTTGACGGCCTGCGGCGGCTACATGAACGAGGCAATAACACATTCCCGTTTGGCACGTTCTTATTGGCCTCATTGCTGATCGCGATCTTAATAAGCGGCGTCTGCCTGCAGTTTCATACGCATTTCATCGTGACGCTGGGGAGTGTCCTCGTCGGTACTTCCCTGCCCTTTGGATATCTCTATTGGAGGAAAGCAAAGCGAATGGCTAAGTTTCAGCGTCAATTACCAGAAGCGCTGGAACTAATAGCCAGAGCCTTGCGAGCAGGCCATGCATTTTTTGTAGGGCTCAAGCTCGTAGGAGAAGAATTCCCGGAACCGATTGGCCCAGAATTCAAGCGGGCTTTTGATGAAGTGTCGATGGGCATCTCGGTTCCCCAAGCTCTTCAAAACCTTGCCGATCGGGTGGATTGCATCGACGTCAAGTTTTTTGTCACGTCCGTCAGTGTTCAACGTGAAACTGGCGGTAATTTAGCGGAAATTATCGAATCGCTTGGGCATGTCATTCGAAAGCGGTTCGAGCTGTACATGAAGATCGCAGCGCTGTCGGCAGAAGGGAGGGTGTCTGCCATCATTTTATTTGCACTACCTCTTGTATTGGGACTGTTTCTGTATCGGATGAATCCGGAATACATAGGGGTTCTGTTTACGGATCCCATAGGACATACCATGCTCATGACCGGCTCAGCCCTCATGATTATCGGAGCCTTTATTACCAGGAAGATGATCAACATCGAGGTGTAAGGACGAAACTATGGATTTTCCAATCATCATTAGCTTGCTCACCTTCGTGATGTGCTTAATAGCCAGCCTTGCCATATATACCTACCTCAATACACGTGAGGCCTCAAAGGTATGGAGCAGACGGGTCGAAGGCAGGGCTGAGATACTCGATGCAACTGAAGACGCTGGGTTGGGACAATCAATTAAGCGGGAGGTTTTAGAGCTGCTTAACAGTCTCGGTAAAACGAATCAACCCGCTGACCAGCAAGAAGTTTTAAATCTTCGGCAAGCACTCATCACAGCCGGATATCGGTCAGCACATGCTCCTGTCATTTTTCTAGGGGCTAAGATTTTATGCGCGCTCTGGGTGTTGCTCAGCTTCGCTCTCATTCCACATAAATGGTTGGGATTTCCAAGTACCACAAATTTGATTATGTATCATGTGCTCGCCGCGGGCGCTGGCTACTACGCGCCTGCCCTCTGGCTACGAAGCACCATTGATCGAAGGCAACAAACAATCATGCGCGCGCTACCCGATGCGCTTGACCTGATGGTGATCTGTGTCGAGGCAGGTCTTGGCCTGGACCAGGCCATCAAGCGCGTGGCCGATGAAATCAAGCTCGCCCACAAGGAACTCAGCGAAGAGTTTCACCTGCTTGGCTTGGAATTGCGAGCGGGAGTCGCTCGAACCGACGCGTTGAAGAATCTCAGTCGGCGGATCGACCTGGACGAAATCAAAAGCCTCATCGCGTTACTTGTCCAGACCGATCGGTTCGGGACGAGCATTGGCCAAGCGCTTCGTGTTCATTCGGACGGCATGAAAGTCAGCAGGCAGATGAAGGCTGAAGAACGGGCTGCCAAAATCCCTGTGAAACTGCTTCTTCCGTTGATATTATTTATTTTCCCTAGTGTGTTTATAGCCATCCTCGGTCCCGGCGCGATCCGAATCATCAGAACGCTGGTGCCCACGTTGGGGCAACACTAGACGACATGCGTTTGAACAGCCTTGCGCTCACGGATGTGGAAGTAGCTCTATTAGCGCGTGTCCGCACCGATGGAGGGTTCAGTCAGCAAAGCGACGAGCCTTACAGGACCGATGCGACAGCATGGGCAATTATCACCCTTTCCTCCATTGATGCGGACAAGGCATGCATTCAACCCGCGATGACGCGACTCATGGCTGATCAACATGAGGATGGGAGCATTAGTATTGCACCGGACCATCCCGCAGCGTTTTGGCCTACGCCGCTGGCTATTCTCGCTTGGTCCTGCTCCTCGGTAGACTCAGAGTCAAAGAGCCGGGCTATCGGCTTTCTGTTGAGTACAACAGGCAAGCACTGGGAGAAGCGATCGGATGAGATCGCTCAACACAATCCCGCTCTCAAAGGATGGCCTTGGATCGCGGCCACACATTCCTGGGTGGAGCCGACAGCTCTATCGGTGATTGCCCTTTCAGTTGCCGGATATCAGATGCATCCACGTGTGAAGGAGGCCGTCAACATGCTGATGGACCGTCAATTACCCCATGGGGGGTGGAACTATGGGAACACCAGCGTGTTTGGGCAGGAATTACGCCCAGCACTGGAAAGTACCAGTGCGGCGCTTCATGCCTTGACCGGTCATGTTGCACGCCAAGACGTTCAACGAAGCCTGGATTACCTCAGCAAAGAGATCACACACCTGCACACACCGATCTCACTTGGCTGGAGTCTTCTCGCGCTGAACTCTTGGGACGTCCCCATCCTCAATGCCCCAAGCTTAATTGCGGCTTGCCTTGAGAGGCAAAAACGATATGGTGCTTATGATACGACGTCACTCTGCTTGTTAGTTCTTCCTTTAGTGAGTCCCAACGGATTGCTAGTCAAGTCTGCCGGGACCATTTAAACAAACTGTCCTAACCACGGAGGGCGAATAATCCTGCCGTCATCAGTTCCTGAGAGTCCAAACAAAGGTTGGAACCGCCGCGACTTCTTGAAGGCGCTTGCTGGCGGCGTGGTCTTGGCGTCAGCCTATCCGCTGGTTCAGAGACTTGCCAGGCCGCATCTTTATGCCGAGACTTTTATCGGGAAGGTTGCCAGTTACGAAGTGGAGATCGGAGATGTCATCGTCCGCGGTGTTCGCGAACTGGGAGTCACCCCGGCTGAAATTAAGGGTAAACGAATCTTGCTCAAGCCCAACCTCGTCGAAACCAGTTCTGGCGCCAATCATATCAATACCCATCCGCTTGTCATGCGAGGAGCCGTAGAAGCGTTCCTGAGGCTGGGCGCCGATACAGTTATGGTTGCCGAAGGCCCCGGTCATCGTCGGGATACCCTTGACGTGCTGGAAGAGTCCGGCCTTGCCGATGTGCTCTGGGAGGATCGAATCAAGTTCCATGACTTGAATTATCTGACCGGCTATACCGTCCAAAATGCCGGCCGAATGACTCGGTTATCTACACTCACCTTCCCCGGAATATTTAAAGAGGTTGACTGGATTGTGTCGATGGCCAAAATGAAAACGCATCATTGGGCAGGGGTGACGCTCTCCATGAAAAACCTATTCGGCGTGATGCCGGGTATTTACTATGGTTGGCCCAAGAACGTCCTTCACCATGCCGGTATTGAAAATTCAATTTTGGATATCAACGCGACCTTGAAGCCACACTTTGCCATTGTCGACGGCATCGTTGGCATGGAAGGTGACGGCCCCATCATGGGCACGCCGCGGAACGTTGGCGCGCTGGTGATGGGACGGAATCCGACGGCGGTCGATGCCACTGCGGCACGAATGATGGGGATCGATCCCCGCAAAATTACATACCTGGCACAGGCCGACGATTGGCTTGGTCCGATAGAGGAAGCATATATACAGCAGACCGGCGAAACCGTCGCGTCGGTCCGAACCAATTTCGCGCTGATTGAAAAGATCCCAGCTCATCGTGGTATTCGCCTGGCATCGTGAAATTGAAGTATGGCGGTTCTCTTCACCATCTGATTCGAGGCGTCGATATGAAACTACTTCATCACATCATGTTAACTGCTTCAATCATCATATGTCTTGGTTTCGGTGTCGCCGATGTGGGGTTTCCTGAAACTGAAATGGCGTCCCAGTTTAGGGATCTCAAAGCCATGCAGATGGAACTTCACACTCTTCCAGCCGACAAGCAGGAGCTGCTTCAGCCGAAAGTACGCCAAGCCGAACTTCAAGCGTGTAGGAAATTGAGAGAAGAGCAACGGAAGGGAATCCGTCAGGAAACCTATCGTCAAGAGGGGGGCGCTGAACTCTTAGCTTTTGTTCTGCAATTCGATCGCTACTGCGAGACACTTCAATAACGACAAATCGTTGCTCTGGACCAGTTACTAGCAGCATTTAGGCTAGGCCTGCCGATCATGGAGAGTGTACACGAACAGAGGATTCAACAGGTTGGAGGGAAAATCCCTCGCTGCTCCGATGGAATGCAGACTTTTGGACAGAAGGCCGTCGCTTTTGGACCCCTTAGAGAACTGCTATTTGCGTTCTGTGGCATTTATCTAGCCAGTCTCATCGCATTGTTTTGCATCGGCCTCCGACCCGTTGTTCCGTGGAGTCTAGCACTGGTCATGCTTTTCATCGGTGCACCATTTGGGATGCTATTTTTCTGCTATTCAAAAGGGAGGAACCACATTTCCCTAGACTTTGCCCTCTCGCCTCTAGTGCTGTTTCTCTACAGCTACTTGATATGGTGGCCTATCGTGGCGGTATTGATACTCTTGCTCAGTAAGAGGGGAAGGATCCGTTGGGAGTGGAAACTGATGCTATTCGGTATCGCCACAATGATTCTTGGATATGGTGCGTTGTGGAACATCAATTATCTCCTGGCACGTTTCGTACCTGCCGTCTACGACCCTTCTCTCCGGGCTTTCGACGAATGGTTCTATTCTTGGTTCATATCTTCCGTTAGTTACACGGGCCTCTTTCCTTTCGTGCACAATTCGGTGCTCATTGAGTTACTGAACAACGCTTATACCATACTGTTTGCTGAAGTAATCCTCGTGCTCTTGCTCATCTGTCAGACAAGAGATGCGGCCAAGGTGTCGCAATTTTTAAAAATCCTGTTCGGATTTTACTTTAGTGGTGTCTTGTGTTTCCTTTTCCTCCCTGCTATTGGGCCGTGCCTTTACTATCCCGATTCAGTTGATCCCACTCGGGCCGATCTTCGATTTGTGTCCGGCATGCTTCATGATTACAGGTCGGCGGTCCATGGGGGAGTACTGGAAGGCTATGGATATTTCATCGCTATCCCGAGTTTGCATGTCATGATTGCCATATTTCTACAAACTTGTTTTTCGGCTTACCCGAATTTATTTCGATTGTTTTTGCCGATAAATTTCATGCTGATCCTGAGCACTTTCCTGCTTGGATATCATTACGTCCTCGATGCTTTCGCTGCAGTGATTGTCATGGGCATCTGGATGCTAGTGAAGCAGAATAAGGCCTTTAGTTTAATGAGGCTTCGGGCAACGCATTAGCTTAGCCGCAGTAGGCCTTCCAGTGCGTCCTCTCAATCACTTGTTTGCCCGTGGTCTGGTACGACGGTTAAACCGTCCTCGGAATGGTCACAGGGTGCTCCTTCCTTCTCGCTCAAGATCTCAGATTCCCCAATGGTCATCTCAGTGAAGATTCCACACCGTACGCTAATGAATTGCGATGGTGCGATAGATTGTGGAGGCTTCGGCAAAGTTTCCTGCTTTCGCATGGTTTCTTCGCCGCCGCCGCCGATCGAGAGGAATGAGGTTGTAGGAGATCCGACCGACTTCCAAGGTCCCTCGACCCGTTGAGCGGGAGAGAACATCAGCCGGCTATGAAAACGCTGGATGGCGGAATTGAGCATGTCGCTGTTGAAGTCCTGTACCGGTGACCTCAGCATCCTGCTCTCGAAACGTTGCACCATGGAACTTCTCATGCGGCTGTCGAACCGCTGAATGGCTGAATCGTTCATGCGACTATTGAAGCCCTGAATTGCAGAGTCTCCAAATTGTTGGACGATCTGATGCCCTCCGGCCGTCGCATCATTCATGAGGGCAAGTCCTAGGACCAAAAACGCCAGGCCGCTACTCTTGTAATTATTCGGCATTGCTTTTTTTACTTCGCTTGATCAATTTGAGGAGGCAGTCGAGCCCGAGCCTGATTTATTACCTTGCTCTCTGTCGAGGATTACTGAGCGAGGCGCCGCTTTCGGAGCGACCACCACTTAACGAACGCTAGTCCGCTGAGTGCGGTTCCGGCTAACACAATCGAAGACGGTTCGGGATTCATGATGTGCGAAGAAGGTGGATCAGCAGCACCCGCTGGATCGGCTACGGCGAGATGACCATTGATTAACGCGAGGCTAATACCTGTTACCGTCGTAGGGACAAAAACAGGGGTTACGATATTCACTGGTACATTCATACTTCCAGTCGTTGTCACAGCAACCGGGATGGCCGGTGTGATAAGGATAGCGGGCACCACGGTATTCGTTGATGTCGGTGTGGGCTGCGTTGATCCGATACCGGGTTGAAAACTCCCTAGCACCGTAATAGGTGAGCCGATACTTGGCTGAAAACTTCCCAATGTCACTAAGGGAACGCCAATGCTTGGGGCAAAGCTTCCCAGGCTGGTTATCGGTAAGCCGATACTAGGTTGAAAAGTTCCCAGTGTGGTCACCGGTGTCCCGATGGAGGGTGTGAAGCTTCCCAAAAAGGTATTCGGTGTCCCAATACTTGGTTGAAGCGTTCCAATGCTTGTTGGAAACGGTTGAGAGATCTGGATCACCTGCGTGGCGGGTACCACCGGAGTGACGAACTGTACCGACGGAAACGGAATAAACGTCGAGTTGACAAGTGGCTGGCTCGTGGCTGCGCTGGAAAACGGCGAAAAGCTGTTAATGCTGCCTTGGTTTGGTAAGCCATTCGTTGCGCTGATTGCGGGAGCCGCGGTTATGACTACTATCAACAACGCGACGCCAAGGACCATATCAAATGCTCTTTCTCATTTAATAACGAACATGGTGCGTTATTACCCCACTTTTGAGGCTGCGTGCTATCCGTAATTAGGGAGGAGTCTTATCGGTCTTTACTGTGGAGCTTGGGACGGAAGTACTCGTACATGAGAGGCTTTACGACTCGGAGCCCAGCCGGGCACAGAATAACGTGCAGGGTGCTTCCGATGCTGGCTGTTTGCCGACCTATTTTACCGGGTATCAATCCCTAAATGACTCTCGTCTTGTTACCAAGCATCAATCGCTCGCCAGCCGCCCACTGCCCAAACCGCAGGATATGAAAGATTCCGGAGTAGCGGTCTGCGGATATGGGATCCGATGTCGCCCAGACGGATCCCAATCTTCACAAAGGCCGGCAGACGCTAGCCAGGATCTTCTTCATAAGTGTGACGGCCAAGCGGGCACATCTCGTTTCCGGTCGCCTGACAGAAGGACTGCAGTGGCCGGCCTGATTGATGGCAGCCTGAATTACCCTCGAGGATTAGAGATGAAGGCACTGCAGCAGTTTCGGCAAGGGATATGAAAGGGGAAAAGTGAGAAGACGCTTTTTTATTATCGAGGAAGGACTCTTTGAGCAGAATCCTTAAGGCGTCTGGATAGTCTTTCTCGCGAGATGGTAGGAAAGTTGTCTAAGAATTCCCCAAGTGACATACCATCCTCAAGATTTGAAATCAGTGCCTTGAAGGGAACGCGAGTCTGGCTAAATACTGATGTTCCGCTGACGATGTTGGGTTCAATCGTAATGGGTAATTGTTGAAGGTCTTGATGATCGAGGACTAATCGCATAGCTTCATACTAAGTCTCAAAGAGATAAAGGAAAATTTAAACACTACTAATAAGGACTCACAACCCCCTCACGACGCACAAACAAAGCTACGCAGTCCCATTCCTACGTCTCTCGTAATTTACATGTGTTCAATCATGTCGGCAGAACGCCTGGCCTGCCAACATGGATACGCTTCACTGTGCTCACAAGTGCTACTGCGCGTCCTGCTGCAGATACTTGTGTACGAAAGCGATGGCCATGCTGCCCTCACCGACCGCAGACGCCACGCGTTTGATCGAGCTCAACCTCACATCCCCACAGGCGAACACACCAGGGACGCTCGATTCGAGGAGGTAAGGATTACGGCTGTGCGGCCAGCACCCGGCCTTCACCACGTCGTCACCGGTAAGAACATACCCTCGTTTGTCGCACGCAATATCTGCCGGCAACCATCCGGTCTCTGCATCGGCTCCGATGAAAACGAAAAGGCCACCACAGTCGTGTCGGCGCACCTGTGCGCTCACCCCATCGCGTATGTCGATCGTCCTTAGATGGGTGTCACCGTGTGCGGCGACTACTTCTGACCCCACTTGGACCGTCACATTCGACTTTCCACCGAGCTGCTCAATCAGGTAGCGAGACATGCTCTTCTCCAGGGCATCGCCACGGACGACGAGCGTAACCCTGCGGGCATGATTGGCGAAGTATAGAGCGGCCTGGCCGGCAGAGTTTCCTCCACCGATGAGGTGGATGTCGAGTCCATGGGTAGCGCTCGCTTCGCTGCGTGCCGCACCATAGTAAATACCTCTGCCGATAAGCTGATTGAAGCCCTCGATCGCGAGGCGGCGCCACGTGACGCCAGTGGCAAGAATGATCGTCCGCGCCCGGACGACATCGTCGCCATCGAGGGAAACCTGACGCGTTTTCGGATCGAGGCGAGTGACAGAGCGCGTGACCAGAATTTCCGCCCCCATGCGCCTTGCCTGTTGCAGTGCGCGGCTCGCGAGCTCGTCGCCCGAGACGCCGCTGGGGAAGCCGAGATAGTTTTCGATGCGCGAGGACATGCCAGCCTGACCTCCTGGAGCCTCGCGCTCCACCACTATAGTGCGCAGTCCTTCGGACGCGCCGTACACTGCTGCTGCGAGGCCGGCCGGCCCACCCCCGATGATCATGGTGTCGTATTCAGCGAGACGTGCCTTGGTTTGCAGGCCAAGGAGCTGGGCAAGATCCCGTGTCGCGGGTCGACTGAGGAGCATCCCGTCGGCCAGCCTGAGCACAGGGCAATCGTCGTCCGAGGGGCGGGTTCCGGGCCACCGCGTTGACAGATCAGGCGCATCGGGCGTCATCCAGTCATAACTGATCTGGTTGCGCGCGAGGAACTGGCGCAGCGCGTTGGTGGCGGCGTCCCATCGGTGACCGACCATTGTGACGCGCGCCTTGGGTGGTTCAGCAGCGATATCCTGAAGCCCGCCGATGCGGTCGAGTGCGAGGGATCCGACCTTCACAGAGAACTCCGGCGCCGCCGCCGCCATCGCGTAATACTGCTTCGGATCTACACGCAAGGCGCGCGAGGGCTCTGCCGCGCGATAGCCCGCAATAAACGGCGTGCCGAAGGTCATCGGCACTTCGCCGAAAATCGTGCCCGGAAGGCGCCAGCCCAGCGTCCGTTCGATGCCGTCGATCATCTTCACAACCTCGATCTTGCCGGAGAGGATCGCGTAGAGGGCACGGTCTCCACCTTCAGAAACAGCGAATTCTCCGGCACTGAGATGCAGGTCGGCAGACGTCTGCGCGAGACGCTCAAGTTCGGTGACAGGGAGTATCGAGAACAGCGGAATCACCCGGATGTCGTCAATCGTCAGCATGGTTTCATTGAAAGGAGAAAGATGGAACAGACCGCTGTAATGGACTACACATTTTATCTATCCAAGCCTAATCCCCAATTGGGTATATTTCTTCACGCCAGATAATCGACACCGTAGTCAAACTTTTCTCTAGCGATCAGTTTCGATCCCCATTGTCTTGGCGGGTTTACTTTTCGTCCCGGATCAGTGCCTTCGCTTTAGCTCTGAGTTCAGGTGTCACTTCCGAATCACATGCTGCTTGTGGTGTTCCATAGCGTTCTTCAGGACTTCCTCTTCAGTGTTCTGCGAACGAAATGCTTCCATCCGGACGACGGATCAACCTTGGCAGACTCGATGACTTTACACATGTGGATGCTTCGTTTTCGAGCTCATCCCTGAGAAATGGATCGGGAAATGAGGGAAAGTCTGGGGAAGCTCGAAGAAAGAGTCAATCACTCTTCCCTCCAATGTTTATGCTACACAGTCTGACACGTCGGGTTCACCAACGGCAACAACTCACCGGTATAGGCAGCAATTGGGGCTAAAACGGCGTGCCAAACCAGTGCTCGCGGATCTGCTGAATCAGAGCCTTGAGCCCGACAAGACGGCCAAACGCTTCGTGGGGTTCAACGGTGATCGAATTCGCGCCCGCTGATTAAGAAGTCGCTATTCTAGGAATAAACGTGCTACTCGATTTTCACACTTATTCAGGTTGATCACTAAATTGGTCACTGAGCCGACACAACGGTTGGAACCAAATTGAATATCAAGAGAATGTTGGGGTGAATGACGGGGTTTCTTAACCCGGAAATACACCGGATCAGAAGCATATATTTGCCCAAAAGCATGTCCATGCCAAATGGCAAAGTATTGCTGTAAAAATCATCAGAGATTATCGATGAAGTTAGCTAATGACAGCGGCGATTGGAAAAGACGTGCACCATTCGCTGTGAGAGGACCAGAAGGCAAATGGGAATCGCTAGCTGAACTCCCCGAGAGAGAATTAGCATCCGCTCCCAAACTCCACTTCTTTTTTTCTTGTCGGCAGGCACGATTTGCATCCCGGTGGTCGACACCCGCGTTCCGACATTCTGTACAATAGTTCCGACGGCCATCAACAGGTCGTCGGGACGGGATGTAGATGCACGCGCACGCAGAACATACGGCAAACCCAGCGATTTTTCCGACATAAGGCGAGCTGCAAGAGAAGATGAGCAAACAAGCCAGGCGTCCCGAACTGAAGGTGGAACCGGAACCACGGAGACCAGCATCGACCAAGAAAAGCCGAAGTGATTGATTAATGTGGAGCCGGCGATTGGAATCGAACCAACGACCTGCGGTTTACGAAACCTGACCAAGCCCCTACCCACCCCGCACCAAGAGGACCTAACCCCGTCAAAAAACAAGAAAGAGGAGTAGTGGATCATCAGGTTCGTTCATGCCTGTTTGGGCTGTTCTGGTAGCACGGTGGTAGCAAAATGAGTGTGTGGATCGGCAATGGATCTAACGCATAAATGACACACGTCATCGTGGATTAGAGCGTTACCGGTTGCGACCTACCGCCCGGCGAGAACGTCATAACGGAGGAAGTGTGAAGGCCAAGGACCGCGTCCGAAAGCACCGAGATAAGCGGCGAGCCCATGGCTGCTCGCGCCTCGATCTGTGGGTCGAGAGTGCTCTATTCAATGATCTGTGCAGCCTGGCCGTATATCGGCAGGTCCCATTGCGGCAAATCATTCAGGAGGCCTTGAAAGACACCGTCGGAAGATATGCCGGTGTCCTCGACGTGCTCAAACGGCATCGTGGAATGTGATCGTGACCGGTTATGGGGGCCGTTATGATGAGGACTGAGAACAGACGAAAAGAGACCGGGCGGAAGGCCCCATCCTCGGCGTGGAAGCCGGGTCAAAGCGGGAATCCTGGCGGTCGACCGAAGGTTTCAGCAGAGATTCGCGACCTGGCTCGGGATCACGGCGCTAAGGCCATTGAGCGACTCGTCGCTTTGATGCATTCCAAGAATGAGAGTGTCGCGGTTCGGGCGGCAGAGGCTTTATTGGATCGAGGATATGGTCGTCCCGTACAAGGAATGGAACTAAGTGGAGCAGAGCGCCCCGTTCCTCGGGTGATTCACGTCGAGTTTGTGCCGCCACCGAAGAGGGATGAACAGTGTTCCATCGCACACCGGCCTTCGATCATAGGCCTACCTGCGCTAAAGTAATTGCCACCTAAGGATATAGGGGTCTACCATCGATACCGCCATCCCTGCTCATCATGTTGCCTCAAACAATTTCAGGCGGTCCTGGTAGCAGCAACTCCTTTAGGTGAGCCGAGTGATGGGGCGGATGGATAATATCCACCTCGCGCCTTGAGAAACGAACCGATCATATTCTACGTTCTGCCATAAGTTGGATCGATGCCACTTTTACTTCGCCCTCTCCAATACCAAGACGGAGGGGAACCGATCGGTGTCTACTGGCGGCTTGGCTTTCGGAATAAAAAACCAATCCTATCGGAACGAGAAATTTGATTTATCGTTCGTCTTTGGGAGAATCATCCTCACTCTGTTTTAACCAAAGTTCCAGAAGTCTTGTCTCGCGCTCAGACTCCGAAGTGCGCTCTAAAGCGAACGCACCTGTCAAGCGATCTTCATAAAAAGCGCGTTGCTTCGCGTAGCTTTTCTTAAAGGCTGCGGTGGTAAGGGTTTTCCAATTGGCATCGGATATACCAGCATACGAACGCAATAGGTTAATCTCGATGGCTTGGAAAGCAAAGACTTTAGCTAAAGCCTTAATAACCTTTGCACTAGAAATTACTTTTGGACTTTTTTCAGCCATAGCTAATCGTTTCGGTTATATGCCAAGGAAAACATTACCTTCTTTGTGTGCGTCATCTGAGAACGGTGCACCGCCGGCGTTCCTAGCATTCTAAACGTGACGCGGAACCTCGAAGTCGGAACGATCAGTTCCGCACGCCGCTCCAAACTTTTCCCGGATCGATGGTCTTGTCAGGATTGAGTGTCTTGGCCTTTTCCAACAGGACAGCCGTCGCCTCCGGATAAGCTGGATCAGCAATACAGCAATCATCGACCGGACAGACCGCCGTGCATTGAGGTTCGTCAAAATGGCCGACACACTCGGTACAGCGGTCATGGGTGATGACATAAATATTGTCTCCCTCTCCTTGGCCGTCGCCCACATGGTTTCCCTTCGCCTCCGCGTCGCCGCGAGTTTCGAAGATGGCCTCGTTCGGACATTCTGGCAGGCAGGCTCCACAGTTGATACATTCGGCGGTAATCAGCAGTGCCATGACGCTCACCTCCTTCTTTTCAACGAAAGAATAGATACTAGCTGGGCAAGATCGATTCGTGGCAGCCCGATTTACAAAGGTGGCTTGTAAGTCGGACTGTTGGACTTTTAAGTCGGGATGGTGTTGAACTCGAGAATTGGGTCCTACCAAGCCATCTCATCATACGGCATGGTAACAGTAAACACCTCGCATTGATACTCAGGCTTGCCCTTGCTGTTTCGGGGAGCTTTCGTACGGCTTGCTTTCCCCAGAACCCGGCTGTGGACCCAATTGTTTCAGATCCTGTTCGATGTTGACGAGTTGCTGCTCAAGGTGACCATTCAGAAAATCGGCACGCTTGACCGCCAGGCTTAACTTATCAATGGCAATTTCTCCGTATTCGATCGCATTGTCGATCGTTTCCAATTCTGCTTCGCCCGCCGCATAACTCTGCGGAGGCGTCGTGAGGCCTTCGCGAGCACATTTTGAAGGAATGTAAAGCCGTGCGGCGCGACATTCCGTTCATTCTGCTGACCGGCTACGGTACACTTGAACCTTACCTGCGCTAAAGTAATTGGGGCATAAACTCGCCGAGCATTCAATTGTGATATGTGCTTATTGGGACCACAGGTCTTGCGTGTGGCTGTTACAAAGATTGAACGACGTAATATCCAGTGTCTTACCGCCAATAGGCGGCAGACGGTTATCATATTCCACGACATCGCACGACATTGATGGACGATGTTGTTCGAGTGGTGTCTAATGCTCAATCGACCGCGTAAAAGACTGAGTGACGTGTTTCCCAAATCGACTAGGAGAAAAAATGATGCGTTGGAAGTGGATATTCATGGGCATCGTGCTGTCGTTGCTCTCCGATCATGCCTCGCCCGCCGATCGCCGGCCGAACGACGATGTACATAAAATCATGGTGCAGGGAGAAGTCTTAATGCACGATGGTAACAGTCTTATTGTCAGGGATTCGAATGGCAAAGAAGTGGCGCTCAGGATTACCGCCGGCACACTCATGCCCGGCTTAGAAGGCGCAAGGTTTCGGGCCGGCGATCAGGTGGAAGCGCAGGTCACGAAAGACCGAGAAGCAGTGGTGGTCCGCCCAAAACCCAAAAAATAGAATTTCAGCAGGGATGAAAGGAACAAATAATCAAAGGCACTGCCATAGGACCGTACTCCTCAGTCCATCAACCTCGGCGTTGTGAGGTCAAAGCGGCAATTGCGGCGGCCGGCCGAAGGTGGCAGCAGAAATCTGGGGGCTGGCTGGCGATCGCGGCGCGGTTCTGCTGCTGAGACGCGGCGGCGGAGACGCTCTTGGATCGAGAATATGGCCGACCGATGCAGTGTACGGAGGTGATCGAGAAAGAGAAGACCCAGCTCCCCTGAAATACCCACTTCTTCCCGTTTGTGGTGCGCCAGGATCACCTTCAGTCGTGCCTTTACATTTTTTACCCATTGTTCGAAGCGCATACCAACGGGGCATTGTCCTACCACCTCGACTTAGTGCTTGCCCTAACTACACTTGCTCGCCCGGTGCTTTTCAGCAGGAGACTATAGGCGCGCGGTCGTCGGTAAACAGTCCTCCCACTCACCTACTTCTTATAGGAAGAAAGCGTGCTTCTTATAAGCATAAAGCCTGCACAGTTTCTTCCAGCGCCTTGCGCAGAGGAGATATCGTCGGTTGTTTGAGTCATGTGATGTGAACGCTTTAATGATCCGCTTGATTTCGCCATTGGTTTGACGGCAACGGGAGATCGATGCGCGACTGTTCGATGATTCGATGGTTGCCCTCACCGGCCCTGTATGCGCTGCAACAGCACCTCAGACGAAACTGAAAGGGGTTGTGGGGACTTGACGGCCGCAAGGTCAGGATTATCTATCGGGCAGAACGGATTCACCACGCCATTACCGAAAGGAGGACACCATGGCACTTGCATCGGTCGATGTGGATCGTTTACTTCAGGATACGCTTCGCAACATGAACGCGGGGTGGGCGCCGCCCTGCAATGCTTACGAGGATGAACAGGGATTTCATATCCAGATAGCACTACCTGGAGTGGATCGCCAGGACATACAAATCCTCTTCGAAGACGGCGTACTGACCGTCAAAGGCGACCGCAAGGAGCGCAGCGTAGATCAGGCTCGTCGGTACTTCGCCCAGGAAATTGGGTGGGGCGGGTTTACCCGATCCTTCCGACTTCCGTCCTATATCGATCCCGATAAGGTGTCGGCCTCATACAAGGACGGCGTCCTCGTGTTGGGGTTGCCTAAGCGCGAAGAGGCGAAACCGCGGCGCATTGAAATCAGCTAACGAGACGCGGGCATATTGTCGGTCGAGGTGTAACCTGGGGCGAGATGCCTTCCATCCCGCCCCAGTTCTCCTCACGCTGGTGAAATGGGGTGGAGAGAACCCCCGGACGACGAGGCGCCCTGGCGCGACTCTGGCAGGTGGGAAATGCCAGAATCCGCCTTCTGATCTTGATACCAGGCTCTTGAGAAAAACGGCTAGCGTTTTTTCGTCGCTTCCTGACCGGCTTCCTTACGCGACTCTTTCGGATTCTGAGTCCCCTCTTTGCTCGTGCCCATGGCCTCCTTGCCCGTCTCCACGTACTCGCGAGCGGTTCGTCCGGCCTCGCTCATCGCATGACGGCCAGTCTCCATATCTTCCTTCCCGCGCTCAACGGCCGTGTCCCAGACCTCACGTCCGCGCTCCGCGACCTCATCCGTCGCTTTCGACGCATACCGGCGTATCGCGCCGCGGAGGTTCGAACCCGTTTGTGTCGCGAGCAGCAGTCCGACACCGCCCGCAAGGAAAGCACCTACTACGATATCCTGTCGATAGAGCTGGATCGCCAGGATATGGATATCTTGTTTGAAGAGGGCGTATTGAGAGTGAAAGGCGAACGCAAAGAACCCCAATGCCGATACTGCCCGGCGATATTTTCTCCATGAAATGGGATGGGGTGCGTTCAGCCGGGCGTTCCGCCTGCCCTCGTATGTTGATCCGGGTAAGGTCTCGGCCACGTACAAAGATGGCGTTCTCATGCCGGGCTTACCGAAGCGGGACGAGGCCAAGCCTCGACGGATTGAGATTTCCTAAAGATTCTTAGGCCGCTTACGGCGACAAGGCACGCCGACGGTAATGTTTTCACCCACGAGCGACCCCACTGATT